>WNGI01000159.1_pt1 | contig 63698 bp, 67 predicted proteins | sample 5400621 | NCBI WGS metagenome assembly WNGI01 (sample SAMN13153374, study PRJNA577476) | soil metagenome | isolation source: 20 cm soil or saprolite under Garry oak tree replicate 1 | place: USA:California | collected 2016-06-15 | reverse complement strand
GTGAACTCTACGTGGCGAGTGCCATGCCATGACCAGAGCCGAATGAACTCCTTGCCTACCGCGTCTGGTCTGGTCGCGAGCTTGAGATAGCCGAATCGCTCCTCGCGTCGAATCCGACCCTCTTGAATCTCCGACAGGTCTAGGTACTGCACCTTCCACGATGAGTCATCGCCCCAGATGCACCCCCAGACGAAGCCGAAGTCGCCGCGGATCGGCCACTCCTTGTCGGCACTCCAGAGGGTCGATCCGGGAAGAGTGCTGCCATCGTGAAGGTCCCACCAGTCGGGAACGTAGAACCCCACAGGGCAGAACCCGGCTGCGTTCGGTTCTTCCGAGGCGATGATCTCGCCCGTCTGCAAGTTCATCACGGACGTAGCCGTGTAGTCCGGCGCGACCAGCGCGAAGTACCGCCCACCTTGGCGGAATGGCTCAAAGGTTTGGAGCATCGAATAGTTGCGGTCGTACGAAGTGACAAGCCTTTCGCCGTCGTAAACATCCACATGCGATGTCGCCCAATACCCAGGAACTTGGCGAGGTTCGTCCTGCGTCTTGAAGCGCTGTCGAGGCGTCGGCAATGAAGGGAACTCAAAGAGTCCAGTCGTGTCGATCTCTTCGATCCACCAACGTTCAACCTTGCCGCCGGCCCGGGCAACCCTGAGCTTGCTCTCGCTGAGAAGCGCCTCAGCCTCTTCCCTTGTACGTTTAGCACCGTACGAGAGCAAGCGCTCCGAGTTGCCTTTTCCGCGCACTTCGTAGATCTTCCCCATATGATTGCTTCGTTCCCTACTGAAGGTGCAAGCGCCGCAACCCCGGCCTCATCGTCGAACACTTTCGCCCGAGGCTGGCTGAGGGTGTGCAGGAATCTCGAATTCGAACCAGAATCGGGTCAGAACGAATCTATTGGGCATCGGGGCGCCGAGCCTCTCAGGCCTCAACCACGTCGACCCACCGGTCGACTCGCAGGCGCCACTTCAAGGTGCCCCTATGTCCAAAAGACCCTCTCTCTAAGGGCGTCACATCGGCGACGACGCGAAATCGGAGCGGCGGGTGGTGGTGCCAATTGCCGGGCAACTCGCGACCGAGTACCTCGAGTGGAGTTGGGTAATCCATCGGCAGCGACGAGCTCACTAAGCACCCGCTGCGGCCATAGCCAAGGCCGCGACAGCTTGACCTCGAAACGGCCCCATTCCCAGTGCATGACCTGGGTTCCTGCAACCGTGACCGGCTTGCCGACAGTGAAGGAGGGCGCGGTCATCCCCGGGTGTCCTTGCGGTCATCAGCTAGCTTCTCAAACCACTCCAATGGTTCCTGACGTTTGTCGCCAGCCGCGTTATCAGCGCGATAGAAGGCGAGGTAGAGATCGATGCGGTCACCGAGACGATCTAACAGGCGCGCAACTCTAGCTTGCGCTTTGCTCCAGTCTCCACGCCTCGATCCGATTCCCCATGAGTTGTAGGCGTCGTCATGTAGCTCGATGAGATCCAGAACGTCATCACCCGACATGAAGTTCTCGGCAAACTTCCTAGCGATTATGGCGTGATGGTTTGCACCACTTTTGGGTTGGGAGTAATCGACCTCGTTCTTAAAACTGTCGTGGACCAGCCCGATGAGCCGCAGCTTCATCCTCTCCGTGGGATCGAGGTTGAGTTTCTCGACGTTGGCCAGGACCTCGACGACGTGAGCTTCAACTCGGCCTTCTGGATGGCCGGGTCGAGGCTCACCCCAGGCTACGCCAGCCTTCCAGCGCGGATCCGCCACAATACGCCTCTCGATGTCGGTCTCAGGATCGACCATGAGCCAGAAGGTTAGTTGCGCTCAGACTCTGGCTCTCTAATCGGGGTCGCTGCATGTTGGACCCCACATCTCAGTTGTGGGCGGTGATGGCTTGCCGACGCCGTTGACAGACTCGCTCCGACTCATTGTCTGAGGTGACAGGACGGAAGATCGTGGTCGTGGGGCGGACGAGAGCCGCTCGTCTTCATTGGCCAGCCATTCGTCAAGCTCCGGATGATCCTTGCCGACATCCCGCAGTACTTCGCAACAGCCGCGCTGCGCGAAGTGAAGGCCGAGCCAAAGGTTGGGTGTTATGTGGCGCGATGCCAGCCCCGACCCTGTGAGGGCGGCTTCGGTGACCAGTCGAAGGTGCTCCCGTCGAGATATTTGTCTAAGTCCACAGCGCCCCCGCCAACCCTCTGCTCGGGATACGCGCTTACATTCAGCCTGTCTCAGGTCCAGACCAGAGAACGTGACAACGCAAACTGTCTGTGGGGGGAGGAAGTCACTAGTGGGGGAAAGCTCGATTGCCGCCATCAACGGGTCGTCAGCCGACGAGTCCGCTCCGAGCGCCCAGCAGCAAATTAGCTACGACGAGCGGTTCTCGATCGTCGTCGGCGTCACAGGTGCTCTTCCCTTCAATCCCGTCCGGGATGAGCGCATCCCGGAACAAATCCCGACCAGCGAACAGCTGCACCGACATGCGCTGGAGGCGAATCGGCGAGCGCCAAAAGGAGCCGTGGCGGGAAGGTCAATAAGCGATCTCGCGGATTCGCTGGAGCTCTCGGCGCGCGAGCATGAGGTTCTCACTCACATCCGATTGGGTCTCACCAATCGCGAGATCGCTGAGCGCCTATTTGTATCGACCAACACAGTTAACAAGCACGTTCATCAGGTCCTGAGGAAGCTGAATGTCCGCAACCGAGTGCGGTGGGCGGTGATGGACTTGAACCAACGACCTCCTCGGTGTAAGCGAGGCGCTCTAGCCAGCTGAGCTAACCGCCCGTTTTTTGCGCTGCCAGTCTACCCACCCGCCAGCAGCTTCAATGCGGCGTTCAGCTGGGCGTCGTTGGCGTAGCCCAGCGAGGGCTGGGCCACGTCGTAGGCGTCCGCCGGTTTGGCCAGCGTCACGCTGACGTCCGGGATCAGGCCCTTGTGGTCGATCGTCTCGCCGTTGGGGAGGTACCACCGCTCGACGGTCAGGTGGATGTCCGAGCCGTCGCTCAGCACGAAATCCTCCTGCACCGATCCCTTGCCGAACGTCGTCGTACCGACCAGCTTGGCCCGATGATGGACCTGCAGCGAGCCTGCCACGATCTCTGCGGCCGACGCGCTGTTGGCGTCCACCAGGACGACCAGAGGGGCTGCCGGCGCCGTGTGCTTAGACCCGACCTGGTGCCTGTCGGTCCCGGTCCGACCTCGGGTCTCGAACGTCTCCCCGCTCGTGACGAACTGGCTGATCACGTCATCGGCGGCCGTCACGAAACCACCTGGGTCCCCGCGCAGGTCCAGGACCATGCCGCTCGAGCCCGATAGGCCGCCATTGAGCGCGGTTTGAAACTCGCTCGACGTCTGCGCACCGAATTGGTAGATGCGTACATAGAGGACCCGATTGCCGACCGTCGACGACCGCACGGTCGGGACCTGGATCTGCGCCCGCGCGATCGTGAACGTCATCTGGTCCGACCCGCGCTGGATCGTCAGCGTCACCTTGGTTCCTTCTGTGCCCTGGATCAGGGACGTCGCGGCATCCGCCGTGATGCCCTTCACATCCTTGTCGCCGACCTTCACGATCTGGTCGCCGGTCTTCAGGCCGGCCGTCGCCGCGGGTGAGCCGGGAACCGTACCCGTGATCACCGGATAGCCTGTGCTGAAGCTCAGGTACACACCGATGCCCGTGTAACGACCCTGATAGCTCTGCAGCAACTTCTTGTACTGGTCAGGGTCGAAGTAGATCGAATAGGGATCGCCCAGGCTGTTCACCAACCCCTGGACACTTCCGTGCGAGAGCTTCTTCGTGTCGACGCTGCTGTCGACGTAGTCGGCCTGGATAAGCCGCGCGGCCTGCTGCAGCTCGGTGAGGTCGATCCGCGACACCGACCGGTGGCCGATGTATGGCACGAATTCGGGGTACGCCTGGTCGACGTACGCGCCCGCGACAAAACCGATGACGACCATCAGCGCGAGCGCGCCACCCCGAAGGGCGGCGCTGCGATTCATTTCAGCAGACTAGCAACCGAGCCAGATGCAGGGGTCCTTGTACACGCCGTTGACGCGAATCTCGAAATGCAGGTGCGGCCCGGTGGACCAGCCCGTCGAGCCCTCGAACGCGACCGTCATGCCGCGCGGCACCGTCGCGCCGGTCTTCAGCCCGGGCGCGTACCGCGAGAGGTGGCCGTAGTACGTCGAGTAGCCGTTGCCGTTGATCATCACAAGCAGGTTGCCGTAACCGACGCTGTTCGGATACAGGTAGACGACACCCGTGTCCGCGGCGACGACCTCGCTGCCGTAAGCGGCCGCGATGTCGATCCCCGTGTGGATCTTGTGCGGCCAGGGACAGTTGGGATCGTAGACCTCGAGGTAGAAGCTCGAGCACCCAAAGCCCTGACTTATGCAGCCGTATCCGCACGTCGGTATCGGCCATTCGAAGACGCCTGATCCCCCTCCGTGCGCCTTGGCCACCGCCGTGTATTGCTGCGCCAGCTGGGCGACCTGGGCGTCGATCGCGGCTCGCTCGGCCTGCACCTGCGCGTACTGGGCGTTGAGCTGGGCTTCCAGCTGCTGCTCGTAGGCGATCGCCGCCTTCTGCGTGTTCAAGTTGGCCTCGAGGTCGGCCTCGGTGGCCTGCTGTTCCTTGAGGAGGTTGAAGACCTCCGTCTTCTTCTCGTCGAGGGCTGAGTTGGCGATGCTCACCTGGAGGTGCTCTTGCTGCAGGTCCACGAGAAGGCGGCGGTCGGACGCCGCGACCTGCTGCGCCCCAACCAATCGATTCATCAGCTGATTCATGCTGTTCGAGGTCAGCACGAGCTGGATGTAGTTGACCGAGCCGTGCGAGTCAACGTAACGCAACCGCTCGTTCAGCAATTGGTCGCGGACGGTCGCGTGCGCCGCCAGCGGGATCAGGGCCGCCTGACCGAACCGGATCTGGCGGTTGAGATCATCGATCGCCGCCTGCGTCCTGGCGATCAAAACCTTCTGGGCGGTGATCTGCTGTTGCAGGCCCGCGATCATCACGTCCAGCGCGTTGATCTGCGCGATCGAGTTGTTGATCTGCTTCTTGATCGAGTACAGCTCGTTCTGGTTGTGGACCTGCTGGCCGACGCCGCCGCTGTACGCGAGGCAGGCCTGATACAGGTCGGCGGGACCGCCCGGGTAACAGTAGATCGCAGCACTGTTCTGCACCGAGCCCGGAAACCAGAAAAGGCTCGCCAGCAGCGCGGCGATCACGATTCGAGCCTTCAACTCAGATCCTCACGTAGCGGCGCACGCCGATGTAGCTGCCGACCGCGCCGAGCAGCGCACCCCCGACGAGAAGGTCACGGGCGAGGCTCGAGATGAAGCCGGGGTCGTAGCTCAGCGGGATGAATCCGACGTCTGACTTGAACTGCATGACAGCAGGCTCATAGGCCACGGCGAGCAACGCCAGCGCGATGGCGGCCGCGATCAAACCGGTCATGATCCCTTCCAGCACGAAGGGTCCGCGGACAAACCATTCCGTCGCGCCGACGAGCTTCATGACCTCGATCTCCTTGCGCCGGTGATACACGGCGGTGCGAATCGTATTCATGACGATCACCACCGACACCACCATCAGGACGATCAGCAAAGCCACACCCGCGATGGCGAGCCACTCCGACAGGTCGAGCATCCGATTGACGAAGTCGCCCTGGTAGTTGGTCGGGTCGGTCGGATCGACGCCAGACCACTGACGTCCCATCGCGTCGATCGCCGCCACGTCGTTCAGGTTCTTGACCTGGACGTCGAGCTTGGCGTCCAGCGGGTTGCCCTCGATCTGGGTCGACAGGATCGCGTTCTGCGGGTCCGACTTGAACTCCCTCAGCGCCTCGTCCTTGGTCACGAAGGTCACGCTCACGACTCGTGGGTCGCCCGCGAGCTGCGCCTGGAAGTCGTAGACCGTTTGCAATGGCGTGTCGTCGGAGACGTTGATCGAGATCTGACTGACCTTCGTCCGGAATCCGTCGAGAACCTGCGAGAAGGCGTGCCCGACCAGGAGGTTGACACCGGCCAGGATCAGGATGAGCGTGATCGACAGCACCGCCGCCAGGCTGACGGCGAGATTCCGCCAGAAGCTCTGCCAGGCGCTATTGAGCGCGAACTTGAGGTTTCGCAAGATCATCGTGATATCTGCCTGAGCGGTCGTCTCTAGCGATCTGCCCCGCATCGATGGCGATGACGCGGCGGCGGAGGAGGTCCACGATCTCTCGGTTGTGGGTCGCCATCACAACGGTGGCGCCGCGGGCGTTGATGCGCAGGAAGAGCTGCATGATCTCCCACGCGGTGGCCGGGTCTAGGTTTCCGGTCGGCTCGTCGGCGATGATGAAACGCGGGGCGTGCACGAGGGCCCGGGCGATCGCGACGCGCTGCTGCTCGCCACCGGAGAGGTTGGCCGGGTAGGTCTGCTCCTTGCCGGAAAGGCTCACCGTGTCGAGCGCCTCGGCGACGCGCGCTTTGACCTTGTGGTCGGGCTCGCCGAGCACGCGCATCGCGAACGCGACATTCTCATACACGGTCAGGTTCGGCAGGAGCTTGAAGTCCTGGAACACGAGGCCGACCTTGCGCCGGTAGTGGGGCAGCTTGCGCCGCTTCATGCGGCCCAGCTCGATGCCGTCCTGATTACGGGCTTAGTGTCGAAATCCGGTGTTAAAACCATTAGCTGCGTCTCTTGCTGTGGCGTTACGCGCCGGCGGGCGCGCGTGGCTAGGTCGCGGGCAGTATACCCGATGCCCCCTTTAGGTCCAAACCCTTCCCGGAGTGCCAACCACAGGCGTTAACGGCGGCCGCCGGGGAGGCTTGCGCGGCCCCGTTTCTCCGGATAGTCCGGACTCTCCGGCAATTGCGCCCAGCAGGACCTCGGTTGGTCCGGACTATCCGGTTTGGGCTGTCGGCCTGCGGGCTTCCGCCGCTTCGCCGTTCTTGCCGAGGCGCCAGCGCAGCCACGCCTCGATGAAGGGGTCGATCTCGCCGTCGAGCACCGCCTGGGCGTTGCCCACCTCGAGCCCGGTCCGGACGTCCTTGACGAGCGTGTAGGGCTGCAAGACGTAGTTGCGGATCTGGGAGCCGAATTCCGCGGGCATCTGCTGGCCCCGGATCTGGTCGAGGTGCTCGGCGGCCTCCTGCTGCTGACGCGCGAACAGGCGAGCCTTGAGGACCTTCATGGCCATCTCCCGGTTCTTCATCTGCGAGCGCTCGTTCTGGCACGTGACGACGATCCCGGTCGGGAGGTGCGTGATGCGGACCGCCGAGTCGGTCTTGTTGACGTGCTGGCCGCCCGCTCCGGTGGACCGATAGGTGTCGATCCGCAGGTCCTGCGGATTGATCACGATCCCCGCCTCGTCCGTGTTCTCCAGTTCCGGCATGACCTCGACCAGCGCGAACGACGTATGACGGCGATGGTTCTGATCAAAGGGTGAGATGCGCACCAGCCTGTGCACTCCATGCTCCGAGCGCAGGAGGCCATAGGTGCGAGGGCCGCGCACGATGAACGTCGCGCTCTTGAGGCCGGCTTCCTCGCCGCGTGATTCGTCGACGATCTCGGTTTCGAACCGCTTTCGCTCGGCCCACTTCAGGTACATCCGCATCAGCATCTCGACCCAGTCCTGAGCCTCCACCCCACCTTGTCCGACCGAGATCGTGATGACAGCGTTGTGGTCGGCGTACGGGTCGGTGAACAGAAGATCAAGCTCGCGCGAGCGCAGCTCTCTGCTCAGCTTGGCGCGCTCTTCCTCGACCTGCGTTCGCAGGTCGGGGTCGCCTTCCGCGAGCTGGTCGAGCTCGATGAGGTCTCGCGCGCGTCTCTCGAGTCGATCCCACGCGGCGACCAGCTCTCGATTTTCCGAGGCCTCGCGCGCCATCTGTCCGGCGCGCCGTGGGTCATCCCAGGCGCCCGGCCTGGTCAGCTCCTGGTCTAGCTCGTCGGCGCGCTTGGCTTTCGCGGGTAGGTCAAAGGTGCTCCTTGAGCTGCAGGATTCGGTTCAGTAGCTCTCTAGCGTCGAATTCTCCGTCCAATTGACCTCTCCATCAGATTGCAGATGTGGCCGCGACTCAGCATCTATCGACCGTGGCACCGCTTGTACTTCTTGCCTGACCCGCACCAGCACGGATCGTTCCGCCCGATCTTAGCCGCCGCACCGCCAGGTCCAGCGGCCGCGGCGGCCGCACCTACGGGGGCCGCCTTCCGCTGTTGTGGACCAGCCCGCCCCGCCCCATTTGCGCCATCCACCTCGGCCGGACCACTTTCCGTGATCTGGCGGACGAGAGGCGGAGCGGGAGGCGGCGGTTCATTGCGCTGCACGGAGACGCGGTAGATCCCCGACACGATCGACATCTGGATCCTGTCGCGCAGCTCGTTGAACATCTCGAAAGCTTCGTTCTTGTACTCGACGAGCGGATCGCGCTGCCCGTAGGCGCGCAGGCCGATGCCCTCGCGGAATTGCTCCATCTGCGTGAGGTACTCCATCCACTGCCAGTCGATCGTCCGCAGCATCACGTCGCGCTCCACCATCGGCATCAGGTCTGCACCGACTTCCTCAACCTTGCGGTCGTAGGCTTCGGACGCCGCCGCGTAGAGGTGCTCGGTCAAGCCTTCGGTGCCTTTGGTCAGGGCCTCCTCGGGGATCTGTGATCCCGGCGCGATCGGCAGATAAGTCGACAGGTACTTGACCAGGCCATCCAGGTCCCACATCTCGGCGTGGCGTGCCTGGCAGTGCTGCTCGACGCCCTTGGTGATGATCTCTCGCACGTAACCCAGGATGTTTTCCCGCGCGTCTGCGCCCTCGAGCACCTTGCGGCGCTCCTCGTAGACGATCTGGCGCTGCTTGTTCATCACGTCGTCGTACTCGACCACGTGCTTGCGGGCGTCGAAATGCATCCCCTCCACTTTCTTCTGCGCCGAGGCGATGGAGCGCGCTACCCAGGGATGCTCGATGGGCTCCACCTCGAGGCTGTCCATGAGCCGCCCGATCCGGTCGGCCGCCGGGCCGAAGATCTTCATCAGGTCGTCCTCGAGCGAGATGAAGAACTTGCTCGAACCAGGATCGCCCTGGCGGCCGGCGCGGCCGCGGAGCTGGTTGTCGATCCGGCGGCTCTCGTGGCGCTCGGTGCCGATGATGTGCAGGCCGCCCACATCGGTCACGCCCTGGCCGAGCACGATGTCGGTGCCCCGCCCCGCCATGTTGGTGGCGATCGTGACCGCGTTTGGCTGGCCCGCCTCCGCGACGATGGCGGCCTCTCGCTCGTGCTGCTTGGCGTTGAGGACGTTGTGCTTGAGCCCCCGTCGCTCCAGCATCTTGGCAAGGCGCTCCGACTTCTCGACCGACACAGTGCCCACGAGCACCGGCCTGCCTTCCTTGTTCATCTCGACGACCTCGTCGATCACCGCTTCGAACTTCGACTTCTCGGTCTTGTAGATGACATCTGGGTTGTCGGCGCGAACCATCGGGCGGTGGGTCGGGATGACGACGACGTCCAAGCCGTAGATCTTGTGAAATTCTTCGGCTTCGGTGACCGCCGTGCCGGTCATGCCCGCCAGCTTTTCGTACTGCCGGAAATAGTTCTGGACCGTGATGGTCGCGATCGTCTTCTGCTCCTGCTGCACCTTGATGCCTTCTTTCGCCTCGACCGCCTGGTGAAGGCCGTCCGACCAGCGGCGACCCGGCATGGTGCGACCGGTGAACTCGTCGACGATGATCACCTCGCCGTCTTTGACGAGGTAGTCACGGTCGCGGAGGAACAGTGATTTCGCCTTCAGCGCCTGGTTGATCTGGTGAGCCTCGATGACGTTCTCGAGGTCGTAGATGTTCTTGATTCCCGTCCAGCGCTCCATCTTCGCGATACCGGTCTCGGTGAGCGATGCGGACTTGTGCTTCAGGTCGACCTCGAAGTCCTCGCCCTCGGCCAGCCTCGCCGCCCACCTCGCGTACTGGTAGTACTTCTCGGTCGACTCCTCGGACTGACCCGAGATGATGTGGGGTGTTCGCGCCTCATCGATGAGGATGGAGTCGACCTCGTCGACGATCGCGTAGTTGAGATCACGCTGGGTGCACTGCGACAGGTCACGCGCCATGTTGTCGCGCAGGTAGTCGAAGGCAAGCTCCGAGTTGGTGCAGTAGGTGATATCGGCGGCGTATGCCTCCTTCTTGCCGGCGGGGCGGAGGTGCTGCAGGCGGGAGTCCGGGTGTGTCTCGTCGACGAACTCCGGGTCGAAGACGAATGTGCCAGCCGTGCCCACGTTGATGCCGACCGTCATGCCGAGCGCGTGATAGATGGGTGCCATCCAGCCGGCGTCACGGCGTGCCAGGTAGTCGTTGACGGTGACCAGGTGCACCCCCTTGCCGGCGAGCGCGTTGAGGTAGAGCGCGAGGCTGGCGACCAGGGTCTTGCCTTCGCCGGTCTTCATCTCGGCGATCTTTCCCTGGTGCAGCACGATGCCGCCCACCAGCTGCACATCGAAATGGCGCAGACCGATCGTGCGCCGGCTCGCCTCGCGGCACAGCGCGAATGCCTCGATCAGCAGCTCATCGAGATCGTGACCTTCCCGCGCCTGCTCACGAAGCGCATCCGAGCGTGCGCGGAGGGCCTCGTCGTCAAGCTCCTTCAGCTCGGGCTCGAGGGCGTTGACAGCTTCGGCCACCGCAAGGTGCCGTTTGACCTCTCGCTCGTTCGGATCGAGCAGCTTGCCGAGAATGACCATGACTGAACTAGAGGTTACCCGGCCCGGACCCATCCAAATCGCGGCTACGGGCACCGCGAGCCCGGTTCGCGGGGGCTAGGGCACGACTGGTTCGATCACCGCCAGGGAGCCGTCTGCTCGCTGGACCAGGATCTGGATCTCTCCGGAGTCCTCGTCCAGGTAGATCACGAAGGGCTGGCTGTCGGCCTGCAGCTCCGAAACGGCCTCCTCTTCGGACATCGGCCGAAGCTTCCACCGCAGCCGCTCGGGCGCCGCGGTGCGCGGTGGACGGCGAGTTTCCTCGGCCGGGACCCGCACTGGCGAGACGGCCTGCTTGCGATGCGTGACCTTCTCCTTGAAGGCGACGACCTGGCGGTCGATCTTATCCAGAGCCAGGTCGAGCGCCGACTGAGGATCGGCCCCGCGCTCGCGTGCGTGGAGCACCGGGGCGCGGCGGCCGTCGAGGTGCAGGTTGATCCGGCAGACCGTGGTGGCAAGTCCGCTTCGCTTGCGCTCTTCGGAAAACTCCACCTCGGCGTCGACCACCTTGACGAAGTGGCGTTCGAGGCGGGTCAGCTTGCGCTGCGCCGTATCGCGCACCTCCTGCCCCAGACCGTCGGTACGGTCGTGCAGGACGACCTTCACAATCCCGAGTTTAAGGGTCTCTGGATGGCCTGTCTAGCGGGCTGACGGCTTGTACCCGGGAGGCGGCGGGAACAGCGCGGTGATCTCCTTCGGAAGGGGAATGCCCTGGTTGAACATGCGATCCAGGATCTTCGGCCGCAGGCCGGTTGGCTTGAACTCGGCGATGACCTTGCCATCGGGAGTGGCGCCCTTCTGGTCCATGATGAAGATGTCCTGGGTCGTGATCACGTCTTGCTCCATGCCCACGATCTCGGTGATCCCGGTGACCTTGCGCGAGCCGTCGCGCAATCGGTTCAGCTGCACGATGAGGTTGATCGCCCCGGCCACCTGCTGGCGGATCGCTCGAATTGGCAAATCCACGCCGGCCATGAGGACCAGGGTCTCCAGACGGGCTAGTGCGTCGCGCGGGCTGTTCGCGTGGAGCGTCGTCATCGAGCCGTCGTGACCGGTGTTCATCGCCTGCAGCATGTCGAGCGCCTCGCCGCCACGACACTCGCCCACCACGATGCGCTCGGGGCGCATACGGAGCGAGTTGATGACCAAGCGCTGGATGGTGATCTCGCCTTCGCCGTTGATGTCCTTGGGACGCGTTTCGAGGCGGCAGACATGCTCCTGGTGCAGCTGCAGCTCGGCGGCGTCCTCGATGGTCACGATGCGGTCTTCGATCGGGATGAAGCCCGAGAGCACGTTGAGGAAGGTGGTCTTCCCGGTACCGGTGCCGCCCGAGATGATGACGTTGGCTTTGGCGAGAACCGCCGCCTTGAGAAATCCAAACCCAGCCTCGTTCGAGGTGCCGAAGCGGATGAGGTCTTCGACCTGGTAGGGGTCGCGGGAAAACTTGCGGATGGTGAGCAGCGGGCCGTTCAGCGCGAGCGGCCGGATCACGGCGTTCACACGGGAGCCGTCGGCAAGTCGGGCGTCACACAGAGGGGAGCGCTCGTCGATACGGCGGCCGACGGTGCGGACGATGAACTGGATGACGTTGAGCAGCTGGTCTTCGTCCACGAACTTGATGTTGGTGAGGACGACCTTGCCCGCCATCTCGACGTAGACGTGGTCGTTGCCGTTGACCATGATTTCGGTGACGCGGTCGTCTCGGATCAGCGGCTCGATCGGCCCTAGCTGCTGGTAGTACTCATCGATGTTGATACCTGGGATCCGGACTGCCATTCGGCTAAGCCTCCGCCCGCGAATTGCCCCGGCGAGGCGATCGCCTCGCCGATATTTGATCGATCGACCGCCAACTATACATTCACGCGCGCGACTGAGACCCCAGTTACAGGCCCCGATCCAGCCGCGCGCAGGGCGCTCGCGCAGGCGTCCAGGGTGGCTCCCGTGGTGGCCACATCGTCGATCAGCAGGATCGACTCACCTCCAATGTGCGGCCCGTGCCACTCGAATGCCTCTTTGACGTTCGCGAAGCGACGCAAGCGGTCATGGCCGACCTGGGGCGGTGTGGGACGCGTACGTACCAGTTTTCCAACCGGCTCGAAGATCACGAGCCGCCGCCGCAACTCGCCGGCGAGGAGGTCGGCCTGGTTGAAGCCGCGCTCGCGAAGGCGGTCAGGATGGAGCGGCACCGCGACCACGCACCGGGCCGCGAGCCCCTCCACCACCAGTCGTTCCGCCAGGAGCTGGGCGAGGGGGCCGGCGAGTCGCGTCCACCCTTCGTACTTGAAGCGGTGTACGGCGTGCTCGATGGGTCCCTCGTACGCCACGGCCGAGCGCAGCCGAGCCAGCGACTTGAGCCGCGCGCGGCAGCCACAGTCCTTGCGCGCCGATGCCAGCTCGACACCGCATCGCCGGCACAGTGGCTCCTCGAGCCTGCGGATCTGGGAGCGGCACTGGTGGCACAGCCAGGCGCCGACCTTGCGGCAACCGCCGCAGCGGGGCGGCAAGAAGAAGTCGAGGACATGCACAAGCCCAGCGTATGGACCAGGTCAACTGGCTCTTAACAGCGCGGCCCATCCCGCTACTGGATCACGATCTGGTCGCCGCGCTGCAGGTCGATGCCGGCGGTGGAGTCCGGCGGAAGCTCGAGCACGCTGTGCGCGCCCCATTCGAGCGGGACGATCCCCCACCAGGCGGGCAGCTTGCGATACACCTTCTTCACCCTGTCCCCCGTGTCCAGGAAGACGGCGTCGATCGGAAAGTTCATGAACATCATGTGGATGCCGTTGCAGGGCACGATCCACATGCCGCGGCCCAGGGCGAGCTCCCTGCGAAACATCAAGCCAAGTCCGCGGCCAAACATCGTCCGCGGCGTCTCCAGATCTTCCGCCAGCACCTTGCCGCTGCGCTCATGGATCGCTCGCCGTCCTGTCATGCGGCGCCTAGCCTAGGGCCAGCGCACCTCGATCTGAACGACATATGGCTCGACGTCGAGTCCGTAAACCCTGATCGCCGAGGCGACCGTCCGCACTCGAAGGTTGGCTCCCCGCACGACCTTGTGCGCTTCATCACATCCAGAAGCGGTGGCGAACCTTCCAACCGTCACGTGCGGCACGAATTCCTGTGCCGACAGAAACTCGCCGAGGGGCCCGGTGTATAGACGATCGTGCAGTTCGCGCACGTGGTCGGCTCCGCGGCCGATGTTGAAAAAGAGAACGTGATCTGTGGTGCAGCTGAAACCATCGAGGTCGAAAGAAAAGGAGCGATGGCCTTGCATCGCCGTCGTCAGATGCCGCTTGAGGTCGTCATCGGAGATTTCGGCAGCGAAGGGAAACACCAAGGTCACGTGTGCCGGAATCATCTGGACCAGTGGGTCGAATCGGCGCCGCAACCCTTCGACCGCGATCATGTCGGGGGCGGGCGGGACGATCAGGATCGCGCGCCGTCCCGTCACAACGATCGACTAGCGTAGGGCTCCGCCATGGATTTCGACAGCGACGGAGTTCGCCTGCATTACGAGGTCGACGGCCCCGAGCGCGGACTTCCGCTCGTGGCGGTGCATGGCTTCGCCTCCGACTACCGCCTGAACTGGGTCGGCTCGCGCTGGCAGGAGACCTTGACGAATGCGGGCTTCCGCGTCGTCGGCCTGGACTGTCGCGGCCACGGCCACAGCGACAAGCCTCATGAGGAGGCCGCCTACGCAGTCGACATCATGGCCCGCGACGTCGTCCGGCTCCTCGACGAGCTCGACATCCCATCGGCCGCGTACCTCGGATACTCCATGGGTGCGCGCATCGGACTGGAGGTCGTCCTCGACTTCCCCGACCGAATCACCCGCGCCGTGCTGGGCGGCATCGGCGCTGCCGGAGCCATCGACAGCGCAGGCGCCATCGCGCACGCACTGAGGGCCGGCGAGCCCACCGACGATCCGGTCGCGCAGACTTTCTACCGCTTTGCGTCCAGCCGGCCCATCAACGACCTGCAAGCCCTGGCGGCGTGCATCACCGGACTCCAGCCCGACGCAAATCCCAGGCGGCTGGCCGCGATCAAGACGCCGATCCTGATCGTCGTCGGCGAAAACGACGACATCGCGCACGGCGCGCCGGAGCTGGTCGAGCTGATCCCCACGGCACGACTGGTCACCATCTCCGGCCGGGACCACATGAGCGCGGTCACGTCGCGGGAGTTCAAGCAGGCCGCCCTCGACTTTCTCGGCTAGATCCGCGTCAGAAACCGGACTTTGCGTCTGGTCCGTCTGAGCTTCGATTCAGTCGGCACGATCGAGATCGTGCCGTCTGGCTCCAGCACACCAAGCTTCACATCCTTCAGATCGTCCACGCCGTGCTCGCGAATCGCCATGTCGACCTCTTCTTCGGTCAAGCCTTCGCGTTTCAGTGTGGCCGGGACGAGCTTTCCATCTTTGATCAACACGGCGGGTGCCGATCCGAAGATCTGATGGAACCTTGGCAGCCGGTCGAGCCGTCCGACCGCAAAGTTGGCGGCGACCAGCGCCGCAATCAACACGAGGCCGCCGGTGATCGAGGTGTCGAGGCCGGTCATCGCGGGTTGTAGCGCGTTGGCGACGAGGAGGATGAAGACCAGGTCGTACAGGGTGAACTGCCCGACCTCGCGCTTGCCGAACACGCGCAATGCGACCAACAGGGCCACATAGACCACCACGGCGCGCAGCACAAGCTCCCAGACCGGGACGCCTGGCAGCAGCGAAGAGAGCGTGTTGCCCGCTTACCTCGGAGCCATCAGGATCAGCACGGCGGGACCCAGGAGGACGATCCACAACGTCGGGAAGATACAGCCGACCATCGGGAGCATCATCTTCAACGTCGCCTGGGCGCCTTTTTCCTGTGCTCGCTGGCGCCGCTTCCGGCGCATCTCGTCGGCCTGGATGCGGAGGATCTTGCCGATCCCGGTGCCGAACTGCTCGGACTGGATGACCGCCTGGATGAAGTTGTGCAGGTCCTCCACCCCACTGTTGCGCCCCATCTCGTCCAGCGCCTCCAGACGTGGTCGGCCGAGGCTGACCTCTCGCAACGCTTTCGACAGGAGCTCGGACAGTGCGTTCTTGTACTTGTCGGTGACGCGAGCGAGCGCAGCGTCAAAGCCGAGTCCGGCGTCGACGCAGATCACCAGCAGGTCGAGCGCGTCCGGCAGGCCCTTCTGGACCTCGGTGCGGCGGCCGTCGACCTTCTGCTTCAGCCACAGGACAGGCAGGTAGTAGCCGAGGATCGTGCCCGCGACCAGCGAGATCACCAGGTAAACCGGGTTGCCGAGAAGGAGGCCGATCAGCAGGCCCAAGGCGGCCATCACGGCTGCAGCGACCAGACGAACGGCGGCAAAGTCTTCCGGCGTCAGGTTGCCCGGACGTCCGGCGAGCTCGAGCCTGTTGAGAAGGTCCTGCCTTGCCTTTTGTGGGGTGGACCGCGAGAGCAGGGAGCCGAGCCGTTCGATCGCCGGCCGCAGAACGCGTTCGCTGAAGGGCCGCTGGAGCTCCATCTCTTCGACGGTGAGGGGTTTCTCGCCGCCGTAGACCGACAGGCGTTGCTGCACCATCTGGGCGGTGTTGGTGGACGGCGTCCGCGCGAGCCCGATGAAGATCATCAGGATGCCAAGGGCAACGACGCCGGCGAGTAGCAGTGTGGTTGGCATTGCTAAACCTCGATCGCCACGATGCGGCGGATGATCAGGTTGCCGATAAAGATCATGAACGCGCCGATCGCGAGCAGGATCCACCCGATGATGCTGCCGAACATGGGCTGAAAGTACGTTGGGGTCACAAAGAACATGAAGGCCGCGAGCAGGATCGGCAGGGCCGTGATGATGGAGCCTGACGCCTTTGCCTGAGCGGTCAGGGTCTGGATCTCACCCTTGATCCGCACGCGCTCGCGAATCGTGTATGCGATGTTGTCGAGGATCTCCGCCAGGTTTCCACCGACCGTGCGGTGGATCGAGTAGGCGGTCGCGACCAGGTCGAAGTCCTGGCTGGCGATGCGCTTGGTGATGTTCGACAGCGCCTCGTCGGGCGAGCCACCGAGGTTCATCTCACGCACCGCGCGGCTGAACTCGTCGCCGATCGGCGGCACCGCGTTCTTCGCCACGGTGTCGATCGCCTGCGCAAACGAATAGCCTGCCTTCAGCGCGTTCGAGAGCAGCGTCAGGGTGTCCCCGAGCTGGGTGTTGAACTTCTTCAGGCGCTGGCCGATCCGGTATTTGACGTAAAAACCAGGGATCAGGTAGCCGGCGAAGAAGAGCAGCCCGAAGATGAGCCCCCACCGCCAGTAGCCGATCAGGCCCACGAGCACGCCGCTGCCGAGCTGGATCATGAAGTACTCCGACGGGCGCAGCTTCAAGTCGGCGCGCTGCAGCTGCTCGGCCACGGACGGCTTGCCCTTCTTGACATCGCCTCGGCCCATCCGGTCCGCGGCGGGCTGGAAGAGCCTGTTGAGCGTGTCGCGCAGGCCACTCGCGGGGGGCAGTGCCTGCGCCCCGGCGGTCGTCGTCACGCCATAGGCGGCGAGCCGCGCCTGGAAGTCCTCGGCGCCGCCCGCGCTCCGGCGCATCTGGCTGATGCCGAGGAAGAACAAAAACACGCCTGCGAAGGCGATCAGCCCGAACACCACGGGGATGGATGGCATCTAAATTCTCCTCAAGGTCAGTACAGCTTATCCGTCGGTGGCTGTTTTCCAGTCGCGAAAATCTGCTCCGGTAGGTCCTCACCTTCTGATCGGAAATGCTCCATGCGCATCGGCAGCACGCCGTTGGCAGCGTGATAGCCGAGCGCCTTGCCTTCCGGGCTCACGCCGATCTGCTTGAAGTTGAAGAGCTCCTGGAACTGGATCTCACCGTCTTTGATGCCGGTGATCTCGGCGACGCTCACGATCCTGCGCACCCCACCGCGGAGACGCGACTGCTGAACGATGAGGTGGATCGCCGAGCCGATCGTCTCGCGGATGGCGCGCGAAGGAAGGTCCTGGCCTGCCTGCAGGACAAGCGTCTCCAGACGCACCAGGCACTCGCGAGGGTTGTTGGCGTGGATCGTCGACATCGAGCCATCGTGGCCGGTGTTCATGGCCTGAAGCATGTCCAGCGCCTCGCCGCCACGACACTCACCGACGATGATCCGGTCGGGGCGCATGCGCAGACAGCTCTTGACGAGCTCGCGGATGGGCACCGCCCCCTTGCCCTCGACGTTGGGCGGGCGCGACTCGAGCTGGATCCAGTGCGGCTGCTGTAGCTGCAGCTCGGCGGCGTCTTCGCAGGTGATGAGGCGCTCGTTCTCCGGGATGAAGGACGAGAGGATGTTGAGGAGCGTGGTCTTGCCGGAGCCGGTGCCTCCCGAGACGAGGATGTTGAGGCGGGCGCGAACGCACGAGCGAAGGAAGGTCATGATCTCCGGGCTCGAAGACCGGAATCGGTTCACAACATCGGCCGGGCCCCACTTTTCCTTGGCGAACTTGCGAATCGTCAGGGCGGGGCCTTTCAGCGCGATGGGCGGAATCACGACGTTGACACGCGAACCGTCTTTCAGTCGGGCGTCACAGATCGGGGTCGACTCGTCAACGCGCCGTCCGACAAGGCTGACGATGCGGTCGATCACCTGCCTCATCTGGCGCTCGGACTCGAACGTCACCGACGAGAGGATCGGCTCGCCGCTCTTCTCGACGTAGATCTGCTTGGGGTGGTTGGCCATGATTTCAGTGATGTTCGGGTCGGCCAGCAGCGCCTCGAGCGGGCCGAGGCCGAGGACGTCGTCGAGGACCGACTCGACGAGGCGCTCCTTGTCGTTCTTGGTCATCGTCATCGCCGTGGAACGGAAGTACTCCTCGGCGAGCTCGAAGATCTTTTCCCTCACGCCGGCCTTGTTGCTCGAGTCGATCTCGTCGGCGAACTTCTCGATCAGGCGGGCGTGAATCTGGACCTTGGCGGCGGTGAAAGCCGGGGTGACCTCGCCGGCGCCCGCCGACGCCGCTCGTTGCGAGAGCGACGACGCTGGCGGGCTGGTCGCCGCAGGCTGCGCTACTGGTATGGCAGCCTGCGGCGTGTACGGGGTCGAGCCCGGCAAGGTCGCGGTCGTGGGCCCGTTGCCCGCGCCGCTCGGCGGAACCGTCTGGTTCTGCTTGACCCTATCGAGTAGACCCATCCGCCCTCCGGGTTACAGGGCGGTGAAGTGGTACTTCGCGTCGACCTGGTTCTGGCTCACTCCACCGGCTCTTGTGATCTCCGGACATGCAGCGTCCTGGTTGTCGGCCGGCGGGGTCTGCGAATAGTCCTTGAAGGACTCGAGCGTGTACCGCACGGTTGTGTTGCTCAGGAACCATGTCAGGAACTCGGCGTCACATTGCGTGACCTCGACCGTGAGGCTCGACGTGATGCCGCTCGTTGTCTGCTGCGTGGTGGTGGAGCTCGTGCCGCTCGCCGGCTGAACGCCGGCCGAGGCGGGGCCGAGGCCGATGATGCGGAGGTTGGTGAACACGGTCTTGGCGACCACCTTGGTCGGGCCCTGCTGCTGGCCACTGCTTGCCTTGAAGATGGTCAGGCTCGCTGAAGCGATCACTGTGATGTAGTCGCCCACGCTGATGTGACCGGCCACGCCCTGCTGCTCGCCTGTGGGAATGGTCATCGCGACGTAGCCCTTGGCCAGCGGGAGGTACGCGGGGGCCGAGCCTGCGGGCACCGCGTTGATGTCCTTGGCCAGCATGTCGGAGCTGATAACCGCGCCCTTCGAGATGTTGATCTCGGAGATCAGGTTGATCACGTCCGTCGGGTTGGTGTACGTCGTGGTGAGCGATCCGTTGCCGTTCAACGCGATCTTCGCAACCTCCAGGTCAGCCGATGTGATCTGGTGGCGAATCGGGATCGATTGCTTGGCGATCACGACCGAGGTGGTCGGCCCGCCGAGGGCGCCACCGCCGCCGATGTTGCCGAGGAGGAACACGGCGCCGAACGCGAGAACCGCGAGTAGCAGTCCGACGATGATGAACAGGCGACCCCCGCCGGGACGGGGCCTTGCAGCAGCAGGTGCGACGGCCAAGACTAACTCACCTCCGATTGATTCCTGAGAAGTGGATCCGCGAAAGTGGGGGCTCTCTTTGAAGGTGCGATTACGTGGGCTCTTACGCTCCCAGAGCGGCTACGACGTTCGAGAACACGTTCTTGATCTGGTTGCCCATCGTAAGAAGGATCACGATGACCACGATTGAGACCAGCACGAGGATCAGGGCGTACTCAACCATGCCCTGGCCTTCCTGACGAGTCGTAAGGCTGCGGAGCTTCCAGTAAAGGTTCAACATTTCTGCGATTTCACCTCCTTTTTCCTGAACTACAGGCTTCTGACCTGCTTGACGCTGTCCGGTCCCGCTTCTTGCGGGTCATAGGCGTCCTGTCGCGGCGAGGATGCTACTCATCGGTCCCGGGCAGGTCAATTCATTAGCCAAAACGCCGCTTAGGGCTTCGGGGGTCGCACCCGGCTGATAACGTTCCGCCGGGAATGGCGGTCACCGGCGTCGCAGAGCAGGTGCAAAGGCGCTCGGGGGCGTACTGGAGAGACCTCGTTTTCAGCCGCCTGGTCCCGTCCCTCTTCTTCAGCCTGTTCCTGGCCCGGGAGCTCGTCCTCCTGGCCGGCGCCGTCGGCGGCGTGCACCGTCCGATCGACCTGCTCTTCCTCTTGCAGCAGGTGCTCGCCCTTGCCTACTTCACCATGCTCGTGGTCCTCTATGCCGTCCGCCTGCCACAGCGCGGGACCGACCACCGGCGGACTGTGATCTTCATCGCCTTCAGCGGCACGTTCGCCGCGATCAGCGCCAGCTTCCTGCCCGGCGGGACGCGGCGCGAGGGGCTGGTCCTGGTCGCCGACGTCCTCGCCACCGCTGGACTGGCCTACTCGGTTTGGGGTCTCGCCTACCTCCGCCGCTCGTTTTCGATCATCCCGGAGGCGAGGCGCCTGGTCACCGGCGGACCGTACTCGCTGAGCCGGCACCCCGTCTATCTCGGCGAGATCGCCACCGCAATCGGAGTCAACCTGGCGACCGCCGGCTGGTTGAGCGCGCTCGCGATCGTCTACTTCGTCGCCTGCGAGCTGCTTCGCATCCGCTGGGAAGAGCGCATCCTCGCCCTCACCTTCCCGAACGAGTACCCGGAATATGCAAGAAGCGTCCCCCGCTACCTACCCAAACCCTTCGCTCGCGGCTGACGGGCTGCGCCTGGCTGAGCGCCTGAGCGCCCGGACGCTGCTCCTGGGCGGCGTCATGGTCGTGATCCTCGCCCTGTTCATAGGCGTCGAGCAGGATCCCGACTTCTGGTGGCACCTCCGCATCGGGCACTGGATGGTTCAGAACGGGCAGCTGCCGAGCACCGACATCTTCACCTTCACCGCCGCTGGGCACCACTGGACGGACCACGAGTACCTCACCGAGATCCTGATGTGGCTCACCTACAGCACCCTCGGCCTGGCCGCCCTTTGCATCGCCTTCGGGCTGGTGACGTGGACCGGGTTCTGGCTGCTCTTCCTGCAGGTCCGGCGGCAACCGTTCGTCTTCGTCGGGTTGGGGATCACGATCGCGGCGGTCGCGGGTTCACCGATCTGGGGGCCGCGCGCCCAGATGATCACCTTCGCGCTGACGTGCCTCGAGCTCTACTGGCTCAGGGGCTACCTGGCTGGGCGGAGCCTCGCGATCAGCTACTTCCCACTCGTCATGATCGTCTGGGCCAACCTGCATGGCGGCTGGGTGATCGGATTCGTGTGGCTCGGCGTGGCCATCGCGTCAGAGCTGCTGGGCTGGGCCTGGGACCAGGACAACCCGGCGCACAAGATGCACGCCCGCCGTCTCGCCGTGATCGCGGTGGTCTCCGCCGTCGCCGTGGCCGCCACGCCTCATTTCCTGAGCCTCTACCCCTATCCCTTCCAGACCCAGGGCAGCGAGGCGCAGCAGCGCTTGATCGTCGAATGGGCGTCGCCGAACTTCCACAACGTCGAGCTGCGGCCGTTCGAGGCGATGATCTTCCTGGTCGTCATCGGCTTCGCCCTGAGGCGGCCGTCGCTTTACGACGTGCTGCTCACTTTGGCCGGGCTGGGCCTGGCGCTGCAGTCGGTCCGCAACATCCCGCTCTTCATCGCGGTGGCGACTCCGATCCTGATCAACACGTACAGCGGCTGGTGGAAGGAGCTCGCCGCGGCGCAGAGGTGGAAGTTCAACCTCCCGCCGCGTCCTGCCTTCGCCGCCATCACGGCCCTGGCCCTGGTCGTGATCGTGGGGGTTACGGCGCTTCGAGTTTCCGACACGATCAGCCCCGCACGCCAGCAGAAGCTCGACAGCGCGAACTACCCGGTCGGCGCCGCCGACTGGCTCGCCGCGCATCCCGAGGTAGGGACGAAGATGTTCAACCAGTACGGGTTCGGCGGGTACCTCGCGTATCGCTTCTACCCCGAGCCGAACCGGAGGGTCTTCATCTTCGGCGAGGCGGCGCTGATGGGGGACGACCTGCTCAACGAGTACGCCGACGTCTATTACGTGCGCTCGAACTGGAAGCAGGTCCTCGACAAGTACGGCGTCGACTACGTCGTGGAGAACAATGGCGATCCGCTGCCCAACCTGCTGGCGACCCAGCCGGAATGGAAGCTCGTCTACGAGGACAAGGTCGCGGTCATCTACGTGCGGACCAAAGCGGCGACCTAGGCCCTCACCCCACATCCCTCTCCCCTGCGGGAGAGGGTGCCTGAGCCTCCTCCTAGTACACCCGCCAGATCTTGAAGTCCGGCGAGTCGTAGGCGGGCGGTCCCAGGGCCGCGGGGGGCGGTGTCGCGAGGTCCACGGTCCAGACCACGTAACGGATCTGGTTCGCCTGGATGAACTGCTCGATGTCCCCCTGCCCCGTGAGCACCTTGAGTGCGGTCTGGGTCTTGTTCACGTAGTCAAACGTCTCGTCATAGTGGCCGACGTAGACCGTGTCCGAGCTGTAAGCGGGGATGTACAGGCCGACCCCCGGCATCGCCAGCACGCGGCCGGCCGGCTGTCCGCCCAGCCAGCTGAGACCCTGGTACTCGGCTGTCGGCATCGAGTACTGCGGGGATGCGGCGACCGCCAGCGGAGCAAGGACGAGGAAAGCGCTTCCCACCGCCGCGAACGACACATAAGAGAAAGGAATGAGCCGGCGGGCCCGCAGGCTCCGCAGGCGCGGCAGGATGTCTTCGTAGAGCCCGCGCGCGCCGAGCACGACGAGCGGCAGGTACAGCCCGTCGAGGAACCGGCGCCGCAGATCGCCCGCGGGGTTGGGCAGATAGAGGATCACCGCGAGCAGGACCAGCCACCCCACGAGAAAGAGGTCCTCGCGGGATCTCCTACGCAAGGCTCCCGGCAGGCCGATGAGCGCGAGCAGCAGCTGCGGCGCGATCGCGAAGAACAGGCTGATCGACTCGGGCGGCAGGGCGTTCTTGGAATGAAAGGTCCATCGCTGGACCTCCGGGTTGCCGACGAATGCCAGGTACGAATAAAGGATGTAGGGCGCCGGGATCGCGAAAGCGAGCGCGCCGGCGACCCAACCACGCGGACGCGCCGGGCGGAGGAGCAGGGCGAGCGCCGTGGCGCCGCCCATCAGGATCGGCATCTGGGGATGGATCGACGCCTGGCCCAGCCACGCCAGACCGGCGAGCACTCCGAGCGTGAGGCTGCCCCGTTGGATCGCGGTCAGCGTCAGGACGACACCCAGGGCGGCGAACACTCCGGACCAGGCGAAGTGCGGCAGCGCCAGCACCGAATAGAAGGCGCTCAGCTCCGGCATGCGCCAGTCGAGCGTGTCGGTCTGGTTGCCAAAGATCACCGGGTGTCCGAGGGCCTGGATCACGTATCCCATGCCGAGGCCGATGGCGCAGAACAACAAAGCGAAGCGGCGCGCGGAACGGTCCTCGATGAAGTGACGGACGAAGAGCCAGACGGCGCCCATCAGCGCGAAGGCCGCGACAACTCGCGCGAGGTGAAAAACGACGATCAACGGAAGGCTGGTCAGGGCGGCGATGTGGCCGAGCACGATCCAGAACATGAAGAGGTAGGCGGTCGGGCTCGACTCGGTTGTGTAACGGTTCTGCCACGCCCAGGCGCCCTCCCATCCCTGGCGCATCTTTGCCAGGTAGGTGTTGGCGTCGTCGCCCAGATAGAAGAAGCCCAGAAAGACATGGCCGGGTGACTGGACGGCGTAGGCGTAGGCGTAGGGGATCGCGGTGACGATGGCCAGGACCAGGCCCATGAGGATCGGCAACCGCCACTCGCTGAGCGCGGATTGCCGCGCAACGCCCCTCTCCCTGTCCCTCTCCCCTGCGGGGAGAGGGGAAGTAACCACTTCCTCGACGGTTTTCATCGGTTCATGCTCAGGCGGAGAACGGTCCACAGCGCCCGCCTGATCTCTCCCTGGGAAACCTTGGACGCCCCGGCGATGCGATCCTCGAACTGGATCGGGACTTCGACCACCGGGTAGCCGAGACGAACGGTGCGATGGACCATCTCGATCTGGAAGGAATAGCCCTGGGAGACGACCTCGTCGAGCCTGATTGCCTCCAGAAGCGCGCGGGTGTAACAACGAAAGCCTGACGTGCAGTCGCGGATCCGAAGCCCGAGCAGCGTCCGGCAGTACACGTTGGCGCCGGACGAAAGAAGTAGCCGGTGCGCCGGCCAGCCCACGATGTGGCCACCCCGGATGTATCGCGATCCGATCGCCAACCCGCCGCACCCCCGCGCCGCGTCGACGATGGCGTCGAGGTCCCGCGCGCGATGCGACCCGTCGGCGTCCATCTCGACGAAAAGCTCAGAGCCTTCGGCCAGTCCGATGCGAAATGCATCTTCATACGCGCTGCCGATCCCGAGCTTGCGATCGCGATGCAACACCCGTACCCCGCTGTCCGCGGCTGCGAGGCCGTCCGCGAGGTCCCCCGTGCCGTCCGGCGAGGCATCGTCGACGACAAGGACGTCGTGACCCAGATGCCGGACGCCCGCGATGACCTGCGCCAGGTTTTCCTTCTCGTTGAACGTAGGCAAGACCACCAGCACCTCAGTTGGCGCGGCTCGCCGCTCGGTGAGATTGCGCTGCTCTGTCATCCCCGGAAGCGAATCCTGATCACGTGCCTCAGCATGTCGAGCGAGCTGCTGATCGGACTCACCTTGGTGGGCGAGGAATTGCGCCAGACCACGGGGACCTCGGCGATCTTCACGCCCTGCTTGCGGGCGCGGTACAGAACTTCGGGGTCATAGCCGAAACCGTCGGTGACGAGGCCGGCGAACACCCGATGCGCGACATCGGCGCGGAAGAGCTTGAAGCCGCATTGGGTGTCCCAGATTCCGGGAAGCAGCACGGCCTGGACGATGAGGTTGAAGGCTTTACCCATCAGGACCCGGTAGACCGGTTGCGAGATTTCGATCCGCGACCCCCGCAGAGCGCGAGAGCCGATCGCGATACCCGCGCCGTTCTTCAGCGCAGCCTGCAGCTTGTCGAGCTCCTCGATCGGGGTCGAGAGGTCGGCATCGGTGAGCAAGATCTCATCGCCTTTTGCCGCTTCGACGCCAACGGCGAGCGCCCGCCCCTTGCCACGGTTGTGCGGAAGCGCCTCGACCCGGACCGACTGGTGACGCTCCACCGCGGCGTCCATGATCTGGCGGGTGCCGTCGGCGCTGCCGTCATCCACCAGGATCAGCTCGTACCGGGAATCCTTTCCGTCGAGGTAGCGCTCGATCTGCTCGATGGTGCGAGGGAGCCGCTGCTCCTCGTTGTAGCAAGGCACGACGATGCTCAGCACCGGGGCGATGTTAGCGGGGTGACCGCAGAACCTTGATCGCGTACACGGGCAGCACCGCCATGCGGCGGACTCTCCAGGGCTGTCGGACAAGCCTGCCGAGCCACTCCATGCCGGCTCGTCGCATCCACGCCGGCGCCCTCGGCACCCGCCCGGTCAGGTAATCGAAGGCTCCGCCGACTCCGATCGCGACTGACACGTCAAGCCGTCCTTGGAGCCGATCGAACCACAACTCCTGCGCGGGAGCGCCGTAGGCGACAAGCAGGACCTGCGCGCGATGGTCATGGATCCGGTGCACGGTCTCCACGTCATCCGACGAATCCGGTGACCCGGCATGGGCGGCGACCTCCAGCCCAGGGTTCGCGTCGCGAAGCGACGCCGCGAGGTCGGCGGCGACCCCGGGTGCGGCGCCGAGCAGAAACAGCCGGAAGCCCCGGCGCGAGCACATCGCGGCAAGAGGTTGCACGAGGTCGACGCCGGCGACCGGCTCGCGGACCTCGCAGCCCTGGCGGCGAGCCGCCCACACGACCCCGGTGCCGTCGGGCAGGCAGAGCGCTGCACCGTCGAGCACGCGAGCGAACTCCCGGTCTTTGCGCGCCCGCATGACGAACTCGGGATTGACCGTCGCCACCAGATGCGGCCCTCCGCTTTCGATGAGCTCTTCGATTCGCAGGAGGGTCGCCGCCATGTCGACGCAGTCCACGCGGACGCCGAGGACGCGGGTGTGGCCGGGGCGTTCGGTCAGGTTTGCTGCTGCAGCGAGAACGGTGTTGATTCGAGGCTCAATCGTGTCGTGTTAACGGTGTTCATACTCGGCCCAAGGCCGATGATGAAATCGGGAAGCTGCTCGCCGCCCGTCACTCGGACCCGGCTCCACGTGTACCGATTCTGCGAGGTGTGCAACTGCGGGTAGCCCGATGTTGTCACAGCCGTGTCGTAACCTGCCTTTTCCACCGCCTGAATCGTCTCGGCGTCATAGCGACCCGAGGGATAGGCGAAATCGAGCACGGGATGACCGAGCATGCCTTCGAGCACGCGCTTTGACTCGACCACCTGAAACATCGCCGACGCGAAACTGACATGGGCAAGGTCAGGATGGCTGACGGTGTGTGAGCCGATCTCGATTCCGGCACGATCCAGCTGCACGACCTCGTCGCTCGTCGCGTAGCCAGGCTGGTTGATGAAGCCGCTAACGATGTAGGCAACCGCCGTGAAATGGTGCGTCTGGAGAATCGGAAGAGCGGTTGTGTACAGGTCCTGATAGCCATCGTCCAGCGTGATCACGACAGGCCGTGAAGGTAGCGGGGACGTGCCTGCGAAGTAGGCGCGCACCTGGTTGAAATTGACTGGGTGGTAGCCATGGGTGAAAAGCCAGTCCATTTGAGATTGAAAGACCGCAGGAGAGACCGACAGCCGGTAACCCAGGCGATCGACGCGTATCGATGGCGGAGTGCGGACGTAGTGGTACATCAGGATCGGAAGCTGGATTGCCCGAGCGCCGAGCGGGACCATCGGCTCGTGGGAGACGAGGTAGACGCGACCGGCCTCCGGTGGCGGGACGGCAAACGTCTCCTCAGGGAGAGTTGTCGCCGGCACGCGCGCCGGCGCTGAGTCTTGCGCCTGGAGCAGGTAACCGATGGCCGCCAGCAATACCACGACAACTCCGATCCGTGCGGCCGCATGCCTCACGGCCGTTAGCTTAAGGTCGTCCACGTGGCAGCGGGCGCGAAGGCCGCGAGGGTTGCGGTGGACATCAACCCGGCCACACGTCCAGTCTTGACCGGGACGGAGACGTTCACCCGCGAGGTATGCCGGCGGCTGCCCGCGGCCGCGCCTGAGCTCCGGTGGCGCTTCCTGGCGTCACGGCCGAAGGCAGGTCTCGGCGTCGACGTGCTGGCGGTTCCGCAGCGGCGGCTGTGGTCGCAGGTTCGCCTCCCCATGGTCCTCGCCTCCCAGCGCCCCGACCTGCTCTTCGTGCCCGCGCACGTCATCCCCTTCGCCTGGCCGGGCAAGGTGCTCACGGTCGTGCATGACCTTGCCTTCGAGAAGTTCCCTGAGGCATACACCTTCGCCGAGCGCTCCTACCTCCGGCTCAGCACCCGCTGGGCAGCGATGCGGTGCAAGGTCCTCGTCGCGGTCTCCGAGTCGACCAAACGCGACCTCGTCGAGCTCTACGGTGTCCCGGCCGGGCGTGTGAGAGTGGTTCCCCTTGGCATCGAACGTCCGGGCGCGGCGGCTCCTGCCTCGCGCCTCGCCGAGCTTGGCGTCGACGGGAAATTCGTGCTGCAGGTCGGCCGCATCGAGAGACGGAAGAACCAGGTCGCGGCTCTGGCGGCGGTCGAGCGGCTCGGCGGGCTCCAGCTGGTCGTCGCGGGCCCCGAGCGCGACTCGCAGGTCGCGGCAAAGCTTCGCGGCTCGGCCAGCGCCCGGGTTCTCGGCATGGTCGATCACCCCACCCTCGAGCTGCTGTACAGGGAGGCGAACGCGGTGATCGTGCCGAGCCTGTACGAGGGTTTCGGACTCCCGGTGCTGGAGGCGATGGCCAGGGGGAAGGTGGTCGTCGCGGCGAAGACTTCTTCCCTGCCCGAGGTCGGTGGCGAAGCCGTCCTCTACTACCACGGCAGCGCCGATGGGGCGCAGCTCGCGCACGTTCTCGAGGAGGCGCTCGGCGATCGGGCGCTGCGAGCGAGGCTCGCCAAGGCAGCTCGCGCCCGCGCGGCGAAATTCACGTGGGACAGGACCGCGGCGGGCATCGCCTCCGTGATCAGAGAAGTGGTCGCTTGAGCGCTTCGTCGATCGCCCGCCAGGTCAGACGCGACGCCCTGTCCCAGCTGAACTGAGCCGCGCGCAGGATCCCGCGGTGGCGCATGCCGGCCGCGAAATCGGTGTCCTCGATCACGCGCTCGAGGGCCTTGCGCCAGGCCTCGGGATCGTCGGGCGGGACCAGGACGCCTGCGTCGGCGACGACCTCAGGCAGGCTCGAGCGGTCGGAGACGACCACCGGGGTGCCACACGCCATCGCCTCGAGCGGCGGAAGGCCAAATCCTTCGTACCAGGCCGGGTGCGCGACCGCGCGAGCGAGGTTGTATATCGCAGGCAGCTGATCCGAGTCGATCGCCTCGAGGTGATGTAGTCGGGGTCCGAGGCGCGCCATCTTTTCTCGGATCGATTCGTACAGCCAACCCCACGAACCCACGACCACGAGGTCGGGGCGATCGCGCATCAGCACCCAGGCGTCGAGAAGCGTATCCAGGTTCTTGCGCGGCTCGACGGTTCCCACGAACAAGATGAAGCGCTCCGGCAGCTTCAGCCGAGCGCGCGCCTCGCGTCGCTCCTCCGCACTCATCGGTCGGAACTTCGGCGACACTCCATGCGGCACCACGGCAATGCGGCCGCGATCGATGCCGAATATGTCGACTATGTCGTTCGCCGTGTTCTCCGACACCGCGATCACGACGTCGGCGCGCAGGACCGAACGGGGGACCACAAGGCGCGTGCTGAGGGGCTGTCGGGCCGGGAACCAGCGCGCGTTGCGGTAGATCGCCAGGTCGTGGATCGTGATCACCGAAGGACATCCCACTCCGCTGAGCGGTAGCGCGCCCGCCGCTCCGAAGAACGCGTCCGGCTTGATCGCGCGGATCTGCGCCGGCCACTGCAAATGACGCCCGATGAGTCGGGTGTGGGGCATCAGGCGGTATGTCGCGTTCGGCACATGCATGGATGCGCGACGAGGGCCGAAGACGACCAGCCGGCAGTCGGGCCGGTCCACCGACATCGCGTGCAGGATCTGCGATGTGTAGACGCCGACGCCGGCCCAGGGTCTCTCGAGCCCGGACCCGTCGACCACGACCTGGAGTCCGGTGGTTCCCCTCGCCAACTACCGCAGGTAGCTCTGGTTGCGGCGGAGGACCTCGAAATTGTCCAGCGCCAGCCCGGTGCCCCGGACGACCGAGGTCTGCGGGTCGTCCGCGACCACGGATGGAATTCCGGTTTCCTTCGTGATGAATTCGGCGAGGCCCCTCAGCAGGGCGGCCCCACCCGACAGCACCAGGCCTCGCTCGCGCACGTCCGCCGCGAGCCCCGACGGCGTTTCGGCGAGCACGGCCCTGATCGCGTCGGCGACGCGCCGCAACGGTTCCTCCACCGCCTCGGCGACCTCGTTCGAGGTGATCCGAACTCCGTCGACCTCGTGAAGCAGAGGCGTGTCGAGCTGGACCGCCGACCCGACCGCGATCTTGAGCATCTCCGCGGTTTGTCGAGTGATGGTGACGTTGTGCCGGCCTTTCACGTAATCCACGATGGCCTCGTCCAGGCGATCCCCGCCCACGGGGATGGAATCAGAGACGACCATGCCCGACAGAGAGATCACCGCCACCTCAGTCGTGGCGGCGCCGATCTCGCAGATCCCGCACGCCCGAACCCCGCCGATGGGAAGCCCGGCTCCCATGGCCGCGGCCAGAGGCTCGTCGATCAGCCACACCTGGCGCGCGCCGGCCGAGATCGCGGCCTCGGTGACGGCGCGTCGCTGCGAAGACGACACGGCTGAAGGCACCGAGACGATTACCTCCGGCTTGAACAGGCGCGGGCGGCCCCTTGCCTTGCCGATGAGCTGGTGAAGCGTCCTCGCGCTATCGCGGTCAGACGGCCCGCCGGACGGCTCGTTGACGACTATGCCTTCGCCTTTGACATACATCCGCACCGCCGACGTGCCGAGGTCGATGCCGATCTTTCGCGACAGCATCAACCCTGCATCTCACTCGTACAGGTGATGCCCGGCCGCGGCCTCGGAGTCGGTTCGCACGACCTTGACGCGAGCGCCGACGGACGCAAGCTTGCCGACCATGTCCTCGTAGCCACGCTCGACGTGCCAGGCGTTGCGTAAGACGCTGTCGCCCTCCGCGCAGAGCGCCGCGATCACGAGAGCTGCGCCGGAGCGGATGTCGGGGATGGCGACATCTGTTCCTCGCAGGCGGGCTGGACCATGCACGATCGCGTGAAGACGACCTTCCACGGTGATTCCGGCCCCCATCTTGGCAAGCTCGCGCACATGCTGGAAGCGATTCTCGTGCACGTATTCCGAGATCACGCTCTCGCCGTCGGCCTGCGTCATGAGCGCCATGTACTGGGCCTGCAGGTCGGTCGGAAAACCCGGAAACGTCCAGGTCGACATGTCGATCGGTTGCAGCGGCGTCTGGCGGTCTCGCGCGACCCGAAACCAGCCGTCGCCGGTCTGGACATGCGCGCCGGCCTGCTCCAGCTTGAGCAGCAAGAGTTCCAGGTCTTCGGCGCGAGTGCATTCGATGACGAGCTCCCCGCCCGCGGCCGCTGCCGCGATGGCGTAAGTCCCCGCCTCCAGGTAATCCGAGATCACGGTGTGCTCGGCGCCGCCCAGGTCGCGCGTCCCATCCACGATCAGCCGCTCTGTGCCGATGCCCTCGATGCGGGCGCCCATCTTGGTCAGGAGGCGGCACAGGTCCTGGACGTGCGGCTCGCGCGCCGCATTGAAGATCTCGGTCTGGCCGTCCGCGGTCACCGCGGCCAGCAGGATGTTCTCGGTCCCCGTCACGGTGGGCAGGTCGAACACGATACGGCCGCCGCGGAGCCGCTCCGCCGTGGCGACGATCTCGTTCTGCGTCTCGTTGACCTGCGCGCCCATCTGCCGCAGCGCCCGCAGGTGCTGCTCGACCCGGCGCGCGCCGATATCGTCTCCGCCCGGACGGGGCACCCTGGCGTGACCGAAACGCGCGACGAGAGCGCCGAGCAGGACGATCGTCGCGCGCATACGGCGGCCGAGCTCATCGGGCACGTCTGTCTTGCCGGCCGCGCCGGTGTCGATGACGATCGTGCCTTCACCTGACACACGGCCGCCGAGCAGGGAAAAGATCTCGCCCATGACCACGGTGTCGGTCACGCGAGGCACGTTGTGCAGGGTGACGGGCTCGGTGGTGAGGAGCGCGGCCGCCATCTCGGGCAGGGCGGCGTTCTTGGAGCCGCTGACGCAGATGTTTCCCGTCAGCTTCTCGCCGCCACTGATCCGCAGCGCTCGGTCGCGACTCGAACGATCACCCTTCATCGAAGGGCTAGAACTCTAACCGCGCCGCGCCCTTGCGAGCCGCAACCTCGCTTCCGCCATGGCGAGCGCGTTCTGGAACTCGGTCTCCTCCGCCGCGGTCAGCGTTCCGGCGAGGCGCTCCTGGGCACGGCGCCGAGCGTCCTCGGCGGCTTCCAACGAGATCTCGTCGGCGTGCTCCGCAACATCGGCCAGGACGGTCACCCGCTCCGGCAGCACTTCGAGGAATCCGCCGCCGACGAACAGCACTTGCTCCTGCCCGCCAAACGTTTCCTGGATGCGAAGCGGGCCTGGTTTGAGGATGGTCATGAGCGGGGCGTGGCGCGCGAGCACGCCCAGCTCTCCCTCGGCTCCCGTGGCGATGATGAACTCGACATCGCCTTCGAACAGGCTCCGCTCGACGCTCACCACCCGCAGCGGGAACTTCATTCCTTCTTCTTCATCTCTTGGGCCTGTGCGCGAGCCTCGTCGATGGTGCCCACCATGTAGAAGGCCTGCTCAGGCAAGTCGTCGTGCTTACCCTCGAGGATTTCCTTGAAGCCGCGGACGGTCTCGCTCCTGGGGACGTACTTCCCCTCGCGGCCCGTGAACCGCTGGGCGACACTGAACGGCTGCGAGAGGAAACGCTGAACCTTGCGGGCTCGCGACACCGCTTCCTTGTCGTCTTCTGAAAGCTCTTCCATGCCGAGGATGGCGATGATGTCCTGCAGGTCCTTGTAGCGCTGCATGATCTTCTTCACGCCCTGAGCCGCGTCGTAGTGATCCTGACCGACAACCGCCGGCTCCACGAACCGGCTCGACGATCCCAGCGGGTCGACGGCGGGATAGATGCCGATCTCGACCAGTGACCGTTCGAGACGGAGCGTGGCCCCGAGGTGCGCGAACACGGTCTGGATGGCGGGGTCGGTGTAGTCGTCGGCCGGCACGTAGACGGCCTGCACCGACGTGATCGAGCCCTTGCGAGTCGAGGTGATGCGCTCCTGCAGCTCACCCATCTCGCTCGCTAGCGTCGGCTGGTAACCGACAGCCGACGGCATCCGCCCGAGAAGCGCGGAGACTTCCGAGCCGGCGAGCAGGTAGCGGAAGATGTTGTCGACGAACAGGAGCGTGTCCGCACCCTCTTCGTCGCGGAAGTATTCGGCCATGGTCAGCCCGGTTAGTGCGACCCGCGCCCGCGCGCCTGGGGGCTCGTTCATCTGGCCGAACACGAGCGCGGTCTGCGGCAGCACGCCTGCATCCTGCATCTCGACGTACATATCGTTGCCCTCGCGTGTCCTCTCCCCCACGCCCGCGAACACCGAGCGGCCCTTGTGCTCGTATGCGATGTTGCGGATGAGCTCCTGCACGATCACCGTCTTGCCGGTGCCCGCGCCTCCGAACAGTCCGATCTTCGAGCCTTTGGCAAACGTACAGATCAGGTCGATGACCTTGATGCCTGTCTCCAGGATCTCGACCTTCGCCTGCTGCTCGGACAGCGCCGGCGCCGGTCGATGGATGGGCCACCGCACCGTGCCCTCCGGTGTGGGTTCGTCGTCGATCGCGTTGCCGATGACGTTGAAGAGCCGGCCCAGCGTCTCGACCCCGACGGGAACCGAGATGGAGGCGCCCGTGGCGGTTACCGGGTCACCCCGGCGAAAGCCGTCGGTCGAGTCCATCGCCACGCAGCGGACGGTGTTGTCGCCTCTGTCCGATTCGACCTCGAGGATGACCTTACGGCCCGCCTGAGTCGTGACCTCCAGGGCTTCGAACAGCTCGGGTTGGTAACCGGGCTCGAACTCAACGTCGACCACGGCGCCGATGACCTCGCTGATGTGGCCCTGGCGCGTGGTTTTGGTCGGGGTATGCGCTTTGGACTTGGCCTTGGTCTTCGCCATCTAGATCTCCTCCCTCAGCTCGAGGCTTCCTGCGCCGCGGCGCCGCTGACGATTTCCATCAACTCGGTGGTGATTCCCGCCTGCCGGACCTTGTTCGCGAACAGGGTCAGCGACTCGATGAGGTCGCCTGCCGCTTTGGTTGCGTTCTGCATCGCGATCATCTTGGCCGAGTACTCGCTGGCCTTGTTCTCGAGCACCGCCTGGAAGACCTGGGTCTCGACGTAGCGCGGCAGCAGGCCGTCAAGCACCGACTCGGGGTCGGGTTCATAGATGTAGTCGGCGCGCGCTCCCGTCGCCTCCCGTTCACGCGCCGGGATCTCCGCAGGGATCAGTACGCGCACGGTCGGTTCTTGCCTGAGCGTTGAGATCCACTTGGCGTAGCAGAGCAGCACGGCGTCGACATTGCCCTTCGTGTACTCCTCGAGCGCCACGGTGACCGCGGGCAGGACCTGGCCCAGACTCGGCCGATCGGGCAGGCTGCTGACCTCGGCGATCACGTCGCGGCGATAGCGGAGCAGGAAGTCGCGGCCCTTGCGGCCGAGGGTCACGTAGCGCTGCTGGTCGGGAAACTGCTGGCTCATGTAGCGGGTTCCGGCACGGATGTTGTTGACGTTGATCGCCCCCGCCAGGCCTTTGTCTGTCGTCACCAGGATCATCACGGCTCGCTTTCCCTCACGGCGGATGAGGAACGGGTGCTTGTACTCGGTCGCCCGCTCGCTCACCGTTTGCAATACCTCGACCATCTTGTCCGCGTAGGGCCGCGTGGCCTGCACCGCCGCCTGGGCGCGCCGAAGTCGAGTCGCCGCCACCACCTGCATCGCCTTGGTGATCTTCTGGGTGTTCTTGATCGAGTCGATGCGGCGGACGATGTCCCTGAATGCGGGCAACTACTTCGTCTTCTTGGCCGTAGTGGGCTCAGCCGCCGATGCGGTTGGGTCCGGCTGATCCTGGTAACCCTCGACGCCGAACTGATGATTGAAGGTCGAGATCGCCGCATTCAGCCGCGCGAACAAGTTGTCGTCCAGTGCCTTTTGCTTGTCGATCTCCTCCAAGACGCCCGGACGTTCGCTCTTCAAGAAGCGAACGAAGCCCGCCTCCCACTCGCGGACGCGCGGGGCGGCGACCTTGTCCAGGTGTCCCTGGGTGCCGGCGTAAAGCGCGGCCACCTGCTCGGCCAGAGGGACCGGCTGGTACTTGTCCTGCTTGAGCAGCTCAGTCAGGCGCGCGCCGCGCTCCAGCTGGTTACGCGTCTGCGTGTCGAGGTCGGACGCGAACTGCGCGAACGCAGCCAGCTCGCGGTACTGAGCGAGGTCAAGGCGCAGCTTGCCCGCCACCTGACGCATGGCCTTGGTTTGCGCGTCGCCGCCGACGCGCGACACCGAGATTCCGACATTGAGCGCAGGCCTCTGGCCCGCGTTGAACAGGTCCGCCTGAAGGTAGATCTGGCCGTCGGTGATGGAGATGACGTTCGTTGGAATGAAGGCGGACACGTCGTTGGCCTGCGTCTCGATCACGGGCAGCGCGGTGAGCGAGCCGCCCCCGTGCGCCTGGTTCATCTTGGCCGCGCGCTCGAGCAGTCGGGAGTGCAGATAGAAAACGTCGCCCGGGTATGCCTCGCGGCCCGGGGGGCGCCGAAGGTTCAGCGAAAGCTCGCGGTATGCCCATGCCTGCTTGGTGAGGTCGTCGTAGCAGCAGAGCGCCTCCTTGCCGTTCTCCAGGAAGTACTCGCCCATCGCGCAGCCGGCGTAGGGCGCGATGTACTGCAGCGAGGCGGGGTCGGACGCGGCCGCCGCGACGATGATCGTGTAGTCCATCGCGCCGTTCTCTTCCAGGGTTGCGGCCACTCGAGCGATGGAGGCGGCGTTCTGGCCGATCGCCACGTAGATGCAGAAGAGGTCCTTGCCCTTCTGGTTGATGATCGTGTCGAGCAAGACGGTGGTCTTGCCGGTGAAACGGTCGCCGATGATCAGCTCGCGCTGGCCCCGGCCTATCGGGATCATGGCGTCGATCGCCTTGATGCCGGTCTGGACAGGGCTGTCGACTCGCTTGCGGGTGATAACGCCTGGAGCGATCCGCTCGACTGGCAGCGTCTTGCTCGTCTTGATCGGGCCCTTGTCGTCAAGGGGGATGCCAAGGGGGTTCACGATGCGGCCGAGCAGCTCGTCGCCGACCGGAACTTCGAGCAGCCGCCCGGTCGTCTTGACCTCGTCACCCTCGTGCAGGTGGCCGTAGTCGCCGAGAATGACGGACCGTACCTGGTCTTCTTCGAGGTTGAGGGCCAGCCCGAACGTCTCGTGCGGGAATTCCAGCAGCTCCCCCGCCATCGCGTTCTGCAAGCCATAGATCTGCGCGATGCCGTCGCCCACAGCGACGATGCGACCTACGTCGGCGGCGACCAGGCTCGCGTCGAAGTCCTTGAGTCGCTCCTTGATGACATCCGAGATCTCCTTCGTGCTGATTCCCACTTTGGCCTTTCTCTCCTAAGTCGCCGCCAGACGGCGGCGCAGCTGCTGCAACCTTGTCGCCACGCTTGCGTCGATGACGCGATCCCCGTACTGAAGCTTCAGCCCCCCGATGATCAGCGGATCGACGACGGCGCTCAAGCGCACCTCTTTGTTCACTCGTTTCGACAGCTCCCGCTCGACCCGTTCGCGGTCCGCGGGTTGGAGCTCGATCGCGGTCGTCACGGTCGCACGGATGCGTCCGTCCGCCTCATCGGCCAGGCGCTCAAACTCCTGCTGGATCCCGGCCACCTCCTGGATCCGGCCCGACTCGACCAGCAGCCTGGCCAGGTTTGTCGCCTGGTCGTCGAGCACGTGGGGAGCTCCGGAGATGAGTGCCTCGCGCCGGTCGGTCGGGATCGTCGGATTGCGCAGGACGGCGGCCACCTCAGCCTCTTCGAGCAGGCCTCGGACGCTGGCCAGGCGTCGGCCCCACTCCTCAACCTGGTCGTCCTGCTGTGCCAGCTCGAACACCGCCTTCGCGTAGCGGTTAGCGGCTGCCGTCGCCACTCGCGACCTCCTCGATCGCGCGCTCGATCAGCTTTCGGTGCTTGCTCAGGTCGAGGGTCTCGCCGATGACCTTTTCCGTGGCCACGACGACGAGTCCGGCGACGTCGTCGCGCGCCGACTGCAGCGCGCGCTCGCGCTCGACCTCGATCTCCTTGCGAGCCGACTCGGTGATCCGCCGGGCCTCTTCCTCAGACTTTTGCCTGACGTCCTGCCGTGCCTGTTCGGCAGCCCTGTTGGCCGCGTCGACCACCTGCTGCGCTGTCTTCCGCGCCTCCTCCACCTGAGCCTGTGCCTGCTTGACCTGCGCTTCGGCCTCGACCCTGGCCTGCTCCGCCTGGCGGAGTTGCTCCGCGATCTCCCGCTGCCGGGCCTCGGCGACTTTGACGATCTCCGGGTACACGTACCGGGCGAGCACGGCCAGCATCACAAGGAAGGTAAGCACCTCGACGATCACCGTCCCATTGATCTCGATGACCCCGGCCGTGCCTGTGCTCGCGAGAAAGGTCATTCGATTACTTGGCGGGGACGTTCGACAGGAACACGAAACCGAAGGCCAGGTTGATGAAGTACATCGCTTCGACCAGGCCGACGATCGTGAACAACCAGGGGATCATGCGACCCTGAGCCTCGGGCTGGCGCGCGACCCCGCCGATGAAGGCGTTGCCGGCCAGGCCGTCGCCGACGGCCGCGCCAATGGCACCGAGGCCGATCGCGAGTCCGAAGCCAACCAGGGCGCCGGCGAGAACAAGTCCGTGATCAGTCATGTAACCCTCCTAGTGATGTTCGTGCTCGAGGCCTTCGCGAGCCATGCCGAAGTAGATGACCGTGAGCAGCATGAAGATGAATGCCTGGATGAAACCTATGAAGATGACGTCGAACGCCTTCCAGGCCGACAGCAGGATGGTGCCGAGGATGGTTCCGCCCACCACGCCGACAAGGGGCAGGGCCAAGGTGCCGAAGCCCGCGATCAGGCCGATCATGACCGCGCCGGCAAAGATGTTCCCAAACAGCCGGAGCGACAGCGTCACTGGCTTCACAAGCTCTTCCAGGATGTTCAGCGGCGTGTAGATCGCGCGACCCCAGATGGGGAGCTCGAACGGTTTGGTGAATCGGCGCAGGTAGCCGCGCCAGCCAAGCACCTGAATGCTGTACCACTGGACAACGCCGATCACGACCAGAGCCATGGCCAGGGTTTGATTGAGGTCGGCGTTGGCGCCGTGCAGGATCGGGAAAATCGCGAGGGGCAGAATCTCGATCCAGTTGGCGATGAGGATATAGAGGAATAGCGTCAGCGCGAGCGGGATGATGAACAGCGCGTCGTCCGAGACGTTGGTTCTGATCAACGATCTCAACTGGTCATAACCCCACTCGAAAACCGCCTGGACACGCCCCGGTTCTCCGGCCCTCAGCTTGGAGCGGATCCAGAAGGCAACCGCGATGGTGACGATGACCGCGAGCACGCTGGAGATGACGCTGTCGTAGTTGAAGGTGCACAGCGGTCCGCACCCCAGGTTGACGGTTGGGTGCGTACCTACCGAAGCGTCGCTCAGGATCATTGGCGCAGCCCGGATCGGACGCCGGCGACAACCATCACGAGCTGTGCCAGGCCGATGCCGAGGGCGATGGTCCACGCCGACTCGCGAATCGTCAACGCGGCGGTCAACACCACGGAGCTGAAAAAGAGGATTCGTAGCAGGCTCGCCGCCATGAACGGAGCTCCGCGGTTCAGCAGCCCCTGGATGAGGTAGCCGTTGGCGGAGCCAAGCATCAAGCCGGCGGCCAATCCCAGGCCGACGCCAAAGTGACCGATCGCAGTTGCGATCACCGCCACCGCCACCGACAGGATGGAGCAGGCCACCACGGTCTGCCGCAGCACACCACCAGACGTCACCTCGAGAGCTCCCTCACCTTCAACCACACCGCGGCTCCCCCGGCTGCGAGACCTACAACCAGTCCGACCAGGACAAACACCGGCGCCGTGTTCAGCACTCGGTCGAGGGCCACGCCGCCGAGCAGAGGCAGCAGGACGGCGGCCGCGAAATAGATCCCGATTCCTGCCATATCAGCCCCCGTCGGGCCTGTGCTGGGGGTGGGCCTCATGCCCCTCCGAATTCTATCGGGTACCCGGTTCGGCAAGCAGGCGGCGCAGCCATGGGGCGGGCACCTTCCACCCCGCGTGCTGAAGGAGGTCGGCCACCACGGTCGAGGTGAGGACTGCGGCTACCACCAGGACCACGGCCAGGATGCGGCCGTGGCCAAAGAGGGTCAGGCCGAGGGCCCCGAGCAGGGCGCTCGCTGCATAGAACACGTAGCAGGTCTGTCGCGGGTCTAGCCCGAACGACTGCAGGCGATGGTGCAGGTGAAGCCGGTCGGGGGTCGCGACCGAGGCGCCGATCCGGCGCCGGCGGAGGATCGCCCAGCCCGTATCGGCGATCGGCACCGCCATCGCGATGACGGGTGCGGCGAGGGCGAACCCGACCGCCACCTTGGCCACTCCCAGGATGGAGATCATGCCCAGTGCCACACCCAGAAAGTGCGCCCCGGAGTCGCCCATGAAGACACGCGCCGGCGGAAAGTTGAAAACCAGGAAGCCGACACAACATCCGGCCAGGGCCCCGCTCAGCTGCACGACGGGCAGCTGCCTTTGCTGGCCGGCCGCGAGGAGCAGGACCAACGCGACGATGGCCACCACGCCCGCGGCCAGACCGTCCGCGCCATCCAGGAAATTGACCGTGTTCTGCATCCCGACCAGCCAGAACACGCTGACCGCCACCGCGATCGGAAGCGCGAACTCGAGGATGTGGCCACCCGGGAGTCCGATGTAGCCGATCTGGAAGTTGAAGACGAGGACCGCCAGCAGGGCCAGCCCCAGCTGCACCGCCAGCTTTACCAGCGGGCGCATCGACCAGCGGTCGTCGATGATCAGGAGCCCTGTCGCGAGACCCGAGACGAGCAAGAGGCCCAGCGTCTGAAGGTTGTGGGCGGCGAAGACGAAGACGGCGATCGCGAAGCCGAGCCACATCGCGAACCCGCCCAGGAGTGGTGTCGGTTTGGTGTGGGCGTGCCTCCCCCCGGGTTGGGCCACCACGCCAAACCGGCGCGAGAGCACCGCCGCAAACGGGACGGCGACCGCGCTGACGATGAGCGCGAAGACAAACGGCCACAGGCCGGGCAGCAGGTGCTGGGTCAGGTTGTTGAGCGCAGAGTCGCTGAAGAAGTCGGTCAAGGATTAGTCAAAGGCGTAGGGGATCGGGAACTTCCGGCACAGCTCGAGCGCGCGCTCGTGGACGGAGTCGAGGGTCGCGCGGTCGTCGATCCGCTCGACCACGTCGGCGATGCAGTCCGCGATGACAACCATCTCCGCCTCACGCATGCCGCGTGTGGTCACCAGCGGAGTGCCGACGCGCACCCCGCTCGGATTGAATTTCGAGGCGTCGTCGAAAGGGATGGAGTTGCGGTTCAGCGTGATGCCGACCGTGTCGGCGATGTCCTGCACCTGCTTTCCGGTGCGCTTCTGCGGCCTCAAGTCAATCAGCATGAGGTGGTTGTCGGTCCCGCCTGTGACGAGGCGAAGCCCTCGCTCGGTCAATCGATTTGCCATCGCTTTCGCGTTGACGACGACCTGCTTGGCGTATTCCTTGAACTCCGGCTTCAGCGCCTCACCGAAGCACACCGCCTTGGCCGCGATCGCATGCATGAGCGGACCCCCTTGCGTGCCGGGAAAAACCGCGGAGTCGATTGGCTTCTGCCACTCGTTGGTGCAGAGGATGATCGCGCCCCATGCTCCGCGCAATGTCTTCTGGGTCGTCGTCGATGTGATCGCGGCGTGCGGGATCGGCGAGGGATACACGCCCCCCGCGACCAGGCCCGCCACGTGCGCCATATCGACGAACAGGACCGCGCCGACCGAATCCGCGATCTCTCGCATGCGTCCCCAATCGACGATGCGCGAGTACGCCGAAAAGCCGGCGAGAAGCATCTTCGGCCGCACCTCTTCGGCCAGCTTCTGGACCGCGTCGTAGTCAATGCGCTCCGTCTCGCGGTCCACCCCGTAGGAGTGAATCTCGTACAGCTTTCCGGAAAAATTGGCGGGGCTGCCGTGGGTCAGGTGACCGCCCGCGCTCAGGTCCATCCCCATCACCCGATCGCCCGGATTGCACACGGCCATGTAGACGGCGGCGTTGGCCTGCGAGCCGGAATGAGGCTGCACGTTGACGTAATCAGCACCAAAGAGCTCCTTGGCGCGCTCCACGGCGAGCGTTTCGATCTTGTCGATGACCTCGCCCGTGCCCCCGTAGTAGCGACGACCCGGATAGCCCTCGGCGTACTTGTTCGTGAGCAGCGTGCCGAGCGCTTCCAGGATCGCCGGGCTCGTCAGGTTTTCCGATGCGATGAGCTCGAGGGTCTCGGACTGGCGCCTGAACTCGTTGCGGATCAGCTGGGCGATGTCGGGATCCACCTGATCGAGGGCGCGAAACGACATCGTGGTGATGTTCTGCGTCACGTTTTGTTTGATCCTAGCCGGAGAGTGGGCCCGGAGGTCCGAGGAGCTCCGGCGTGGGGATCGCGCCTTCGCGCAGCACGTGCGGTTCTGGTCCGGTGAGATCGAGCACGGTCGACGCGGTCCCTCCCGGCGCCGCGCCGCCGTCGACCACCGCCATCACACCGGACAGCGCGGCGGCTTCATTGGCGTCCATTGCCGGATCGTGGCCGTGCAGGTTCGCGCTCGTCGTCATCAGCGGACCTGCGTGCCGAAGCAAATCGAGGGCGACTTTGTGTTTTGGGATCCGCACACCGAGCGTGCCTCCACGCAAAGAGTGAAGGATCAGCGTCAGGGGACCCGGCCACCATTTGCGCATCATCGCCTCCGCCCTCGAGTCGACGTGGACGAGGCCCTCGAGCTGCGATTCGGCGGCCACCATGAGGATCAGCGGCATGCCGACTGGACGGCCTTTGATCTGGTAGATCCGCTTCTGCGCAAGCTCGTCGTCCACGCTCGCGCCCAGCCCGTACACCGTGTCGGTCGGGAAGGCGATCACGGCTCCGGTGCGTATGAGCTGCGCGGCTCTCTGCAGCCCCGCCTGGGTCGGCTTCAGCACCATGCTTCGAGAACGCGTTCATGGCCGCCCGCGTCGCGGTGCACCCGACTGCCCGCGAATAGGCGACTGGCCTGCTCCGCCAGGCCGCCCACGATGGCCGGATCCAGCTCCGCCAGCACCCGCCCCCCCGGAGCGAGTCGCGCCGGGGCCTCGTCCAGCAGCCTCGCGACAAGGGCCGCACCGCCCTTCTCGGCGTACAGCGCGCGCGCCGGCTGGGCCACCACCTCTGCCGGCAGGCTCATTTCGATGGCGACGTAGGGAAGGTTCGCGCAGATGAGGTCGAACCGGCCGACGAGCGGTGCGAGGAGATCTCCGCATTCGAGGTGAACGCGCTCGGCCACGCCGTGCCGCGAGACGTTCCGCGCCGCGACCTCGAGTGCCTCGCGGCTCAGGTCCGAAGCCCAGACCTCGGCGGTCTGCGCGTAGTGCGCGATCGCGATTGCGATGCAGCCGCTCCCGGTCCCGACGTCGGCCACCCGGAGCGGCGTCGGTGCCTCACGCGCGACGGCGACGGCTCGCTGCACGAGAACCTCGGTGTCCGGATTCGGGACCAGAACGTCAGGCGTGACCTCGAACTCCAGACCCATGAACTCTTTGTGGCCGACGAGGTACGCGACCGGCTCTCCCTTCGCGCGGCGGGCAACCAGGCTGCGGTACATGCTCAGCTCGTCCTCGCTCAACTGATGGTCAAACTGCAGATACAGGTCCAATCGCCGCAGCTCGAGAGCGTGCGCGAGGAGAAGCTCGGCGTCGAGGCGAGACGAGTCCGATCCATGCTTCTTGAGGTAGTCGGCGGAGAGCTTCAGGACCTCGACGATCGTCAACTGGTTGGAGCTTGATCGCCGCCGTTCAGCTGTGCCGTGCGCTCCGCGGCGGTCGCCGCGGACACCAGCTCGTCGAGGTCGCCTGCCATCACCCGGTCGAGCTTGTGCAGCGTGAGGTTGATCCGGTGGTCGGTCACCCGGTTGTCCTTGAAGTTGTACGTCCGGATCTTCTCCGAGCGATTGCCTGTGCGGACCATGCCGCGACGCTGCGCTCCGATTGCTTCCTGCTGCTCTGCCAGCTTCATCTCGTAGAGGCGCGCGCGAAGCACGCGCATCGCCTTTTCTTTGTTCTGGAGCTGCGACTTCTCGTCCTGGATGCTCACCACCAGGCCCGTCGGCTTGTGTGTGATGCGGATCGCCGAGTACGTCGTGTTCACGCTCTGCCCGCCGGGCCCGGTCGAGGTCGAAGCTTTGATCTCGATGTCGTCAGGCTTGAGCTCCACCTCGACGGGGTCGGCCTCGGGCAGCACGGAAACCGTTGCCGCGGAGGTGTGGATGCGTCCCTGCGCCTCGGTCTTCGGCACGCGCTGCACCCTGTGCACTCCGCCTTCGTACTTCAGCTGTGAGTAGGCACCGTGACCGTGAACCTCGAACTCGATCTTGTCATAGCCGCCCATGCCGGTCGGCGACGCGTCGACCACCTCGACCTTCCAGCCTTTCTTCTCGGCCCAACGGGTGTACATGCGGAACAGGTCGGCCGCGAAAAGCGCAGCCTCGTCGCCGCCCTCCGCCCCCTGGATCTCGACCACTACATCGCGGTCGTCGTTCGGATCCTTGGGCAAGAGCAAGACCTTGATCTTCTCCTCGAGCTCGACCAGCTGCTGCGCGGCGCGATGCTCTTCGGCCCGCATGTACTCCTGCATCTCGGGGTCTTTCTCGTGCCGCAGCATCTCGCGTGCCGAGTCCATCTCCGCGCGCGCTTTGCGATAGGCGTCGTAGGCCACGACGATCTCACGGAGCGTGCGCTGCTCACGAGCGAGCTTGGTGAGCTTCTCGTGGTCGGTCGCGACCTCCGGCCGCGCCATCTCCTGCTCGATCTCGCGGTAACGCCGCGCTATCGATTCGAGCCGGTCGATCACGCTGCTGCTCCTGCTGTCTCCTCTTCACCTTGACGCGCGCTGTTGAAGGCGCAGATCGCGACTTCGAGCATATCGTCGGTCGGTTCGCGCGTCGTGAACTTCTGGGTCCCGAGCACCGGGAGGAGCGCGATCTTGACGATCGGGTTGTAGCGGTGGCGGGCCATGAAACGGATCAGCTCAAAGCCGGTGCCTGCGATCAGTGGGATGGCCAGCACCCGGCTCGCGATGACCCAGAAAAGGTTGGGATGGAACAGCGCGACGACGCTGAACACGACCACGCTCACCACCAGCACGACGAGCAGAAAGCCGGTGCCGCAGCGCGGATGCAGAGTGCTCGCGCGGCGTACCGAAGGCACATCGAGCGCCCAGCCGGATTCGAACGCGTTGATGGTCTTGTGCTCCGCGCCGTGGTACTGGAAGACCCGACGCACGTCGCGCAGCAAGGAGATGGCGGCCAGGTAACCGAGGACCAGACCGACCCTGATGATGCCCTCGACCACCACGAACGCGAAGCTGTTGCTGCGCTGGATCGCCAGCCCGGCAAGGAAGAGCGGCAGCCCGATAAAGAGGACGAGCGCGAAGACGCCCGCCATCGCCACCGACCCTGTGATCTCTTTCTTGCCGATCTCGATGTTGTTTGCGCCGGCGTTCATGTTGGCCGACCAGATCAGCGACTTCATCCCCAGGTGCAGCTGCTCGCCGATCAAGGCCAGGCCGCGCACGAACGGCGCCTTCCAGATCGGATTGGTGTAGATCGGTGCCTTCAGCTCCCCACGGTCGACCACGATCTCTTTGGTGGTGGGCAGCCGGACGGCGACGGCGTAGTGCCGCTTGCCGCGCATCATCACGCCTTCGATCACGGCCTGCCCGCCATAGAAGAACGGCTGCCCTCCCCCACTCGCTGGGGAAGGTGACGCTGTCCGCGCAGCGGACACGGCCGGAGGACGATTTGGGGTTAGCGTTTCCGCCCCGGTCGGCTCCGGGACCGCCATCTAAACCCTGGTCTTAGCAGCCCGCTTCCGGAACCGCTCGACCTGTCCGCCCGTGTCCACGATCCGCTGCGTCCCCGTGAAGAAGGGATGGCAGACAGAGCAGATCTCAGTCTTCAGCTCCTTGCGCGTGGAACCGGTCGTGAATGTGTTCCCGCACGCGCAGGTGACGAGGGCGTCTTCGTAGAAGGTGGGGTGAATTTGTGCTTTCAAGGGGTTTGCTCCTGGGGTAGTTTACCGAGCGAACGAGACGAACAAACTCTCCGCCTGGAAGCTCATGACCCCCAGGTAAAGGACGAGGCCCAACCACGCAGCTCCCAACGCGAGGCGCGCCTGGACCGGAACCGAGGTGTAGTAGGGGTTCTTGGCGTTCTGGAACCCGGCGCGCATGGTCTGGATTCCAAGCAGGGCGATGATGATCAGAAAGAAGCTGGCGAAGTGGAAGACCAGGACGCTGAGCGCGATCATCCCCAGGCCCACGACTTGAAACCATGGCGAGACCGGTGCCAGGATCCAGGCACCGTCGAGCTGCCAGACGGGGATCAGGTTGAAAAGGTTGAGAAAGAACCCGATCGAGGCCGCCAGCAAGAACACTGGGTTCTGCGTGGCTCCGAACAAGATCCACGCCGCCGTTGCGGCGATCGTGCCGGCGATCGGCCCCGCGATACCGATCTGAGCTTGCTTCAGGGCGTCGGTCGGATGCTGGCGCTGGAAGATGGCGGCGCCCAGAAACGGGATGAAGATCGGAGCGGTGGCGCGCATTCCCTGGCGCCGGATCTCCAGGACATGGCCCATCTCGTGGACGAAGAGCATCACCACCAGCGCGACCCCGAACCAGCCCCCGTAGACGAGGGAGTAGGCGCCGAAGCTCAACACCGCCGAGAACAGGGTGGCGAGGGCGGGGATCTTGAACACGAAGACCAGGCCGTACTTCACGACCGCCCAAACCGCCAGCAGGGCCGACCCCAGCCAACCAAGAGCGCTCGTGTTCGACCGCTGCGGCGAGGGCGAGTAGTGGTGCGGGGACTGGGGCGGAATGTCCGAGGTCGCCTGGTACGGGGGCGGCGGGGGGATGTACTGGCCGCCCTGGGGCGGGGTGTAAGGGTCGTTCTGGCTCAATGGGCTCCGACAATTAGATACCCGTTAGCAGTCAGTGCTAATCCCGGCACCGCTGGAGAGCTCAGTTTTGGCTTTCTCGCCCGGTCAGGTGGTGCTGGGTGGTCAGGCGGCGAACTGTCGCGTGCCGGCTCGACATCACCAGGGAGCACGTTTCGGCGTAGCCGCTCGCGAAAGCGACGCCTGGCAGCAGAGGACCGCCTGTCACGCCGGTGATGGCGACCGAGATGTCAGCCGCCGGGGCAAGCTCCGCCATGCCGTAGACGCGCGTGGCGGCATCGCCCACCAACGCGCGCTCCTCGTCGTTGCGGGGTAGGAGCCGGGCCAGAAACTCGCCGCCCAGGCAGCGCACCGCACAGGCCGCGATCAGCGTGGCATGGAGGTCTCCGATGCCGATCGCGGCATCGATCCCGCTTCCCGCGATGGCAGCCATCACGGCGCTGGCGAAGTCGCCTTCCTCCAGGATCCGGACCCGGGCTCCCGCCGCGGCCACGTCGGCGATCAGCTCTTGGTGGCGGGGCCGCTCGAGGATGGCCACGGTCAGATCCTGGACGCGTACGTCCCGCGCGAAGGCGATCCGGCGCAGGTTGTCCGCGATCGGGTCGTCGAGGTCGATCGCACCGCGGGCACCCGGACCGGCGACGAACTTCTCCATCTGGGAGGTCGCCGGCAGGCGGGCAAAACCGCCGGCGTCCACCGCTACGAGCAGCGAGACGGCGTTGATGTGACCGCGCGCCACCTGGCTCGCGCCCTCCACCGGGTAGACACCGAGGTCGACCTTGCGGTCGCCGGCGCCGATGACGGCGCCGGGTGGAAGGGAGGGATTGTGGCGTGGGCTCAGAACGACGGTGCCCGTCATGTCCGAGCGGTCGAGTGCACGGCGCATCGCTTCGCCGGCCGCGTTGCTGACGCCCTCCGGGTCGCCCTTACCAAGCAAACCGGCACATGCGAGCGCCGCGGCTTCGGTCGCCTGCACCAGCTCGAACGAGAGCTCGCCGCGCGCCTGATAGGAAGGTATCCCGCTCCTCTGTTGTTCCATGTGTCTACGACTTCTCGGACTCTTCGAGCAGCTCTGCGGGCCGAAGCTCCATCTGGTCGCCGCTCTGCAGGAACGCGGCCTTGACGAAGTCACGGAACAACGGGTGTGGCCGGTTCGGGCGCGAGCGGAATTCGGGATGGAACTGGCTGGCCACAAACCACGGGTGGTCTTCGAGCTCGATGATCTCGACCAGGCGGCCGTTCGGCGACACGCCACTGAAGATCATCCCGTTCTCGTTCATCACCTCGCGGTACTCGTTGTTGAACTCGAACCGATGACGGTGGCGTTCATACACGACCTCTTCCCCGTACGCCCTGTGCGCGCGCGACCCCGGCAGCAGCTTGCAGGGATAGAGACCGAGTCGCATCGACCCGCCCATCTGGTCCACGTTCCTCTGCTCTGGCATCAGGTCGATCACCGGAGTTGAGGTGAACGCGGCGAACTCGGTCGAGTTGGCGTCCGGCGCATCAAGCTTCTCTCGCGCGAAGTCGATCACGGCGCACTGCATGCCGAGGCAAAGTCCGAGATAAGGGATCCGGTTGTGGCGCGCGTACCGCGACGCCTGCACCTTGCCTTCTATGCCGCGGTAACCGAATCCTCCCGGCACCACGATGCCCGCGACGCCCATCAGGGGCGACGTGTCGCCGGCGTCGATCTTCTCAGACGAAACCCAACGGACGTCGATGCCGAGGTCGTGGTAAATGCCCGCATGCTTCAGGGACTCGAGAACGCTGAGGTACGCGTCGGGCAGCGCGATGTACTTGCCGACGATCGCGATTGGCACCTTCGCGCGCGGATGCTTGATCCGATTGACGAGCTCTGTCCACTCCGCGTGGTCCGGAACGTGCGTGGACTCCTCGAGCTCGAAGTGCTTGGCCATCACCTTGCCCAGGCCGGAGGCTTCGAGCATGAGCGGGACTTCGTAGATCGATTCCACGTCAGGCACCGAGACGACTGCCTCTCGAGGCACGTCGGTGAACAGCGCGATCTTCTCCTTCAAGTCGTTGTCGATCGGCAGCTCGGAGCGGCAGATGATCGCATCGGGCTGGATACCGATCGCGCGCAGCGCCTGCACGGAGTGCTGGGTGGGCTTGGTCTTCATCTCCTGCCCGCGCACCACGGGTACGAGCGAGCAGTGGACGTAGAAGACGTTCTGCCGGCCGACGTCATTCTTCATCTGCCGAATTGCCTCCAGGAACGGGAGGCTCTCGATGTCACCCACCGTTCCCCCCACCTCGACGACGACCACGTCAGCCTGGGGGTCCTTCGAGGCGCGAAGGATCTTTTCCTTGATCACGTTCGTGACGTGCGGGATGACCTGCACCGTCGCGCCCAGATAGTCCCCGCGGCGTTCGCGCGCGATGACCTCCTGGTAGATCTTCCCGGTGGTCACGTTCGAGGCGACCGTGAGGTTTTCGTCGACGAAGCGCTCGTAGTGGCCAAGGTCGAGGTCGGTTTCCGCGCCGTCGTCGGTGACAAAGACCTCCCCGTGCTGGTAGGGGCTCATCGTCCCCGGGTCGACGTTCAGGTAGGGGTCGAGCTTCTGCAGGGAGACTGTGAGATGGCGGGCTTTCAGGATGTTCCCGATCGACGCCGCGGTTATCCCTTTGCCGAGGGAGGAGACGACACCGCCGGTCACGAAAACGTACTTCGACATAGAGGACCCTCCTGGCGGTTTTTCAAATTTTACCGGAGACGGAGGGTTGCTAAACCTTCGGTTCCGCCTTGGGCTCCAAAACGATGACCTTCGTCTCGTACTCGGTGACCGACGACTTCTGCACCGAGAGCTTCGGCTGCGGCTCGGAGGAGGCGACCCCCATCTCTTTGAGGAAGCGGTCGATCGGGTCGAGCTGCAGCTTCAGGCCAGGGATCGAGTAGTGCATCGGCACCACGTACCGCGGCTCCAGCTGGCGGACCACCTCCGCCGCCTGCGCGGCGTTCAATGCGGACTGGCCCCCCACCGGCACGAGGAGCACATCGGGCGACGCAACCGCCTCGGCCTCCGCGTCCTCGAGCTTGTGCCCGAGGTCGCCGAGGTGACAGATGCGAACGTCATCGATCTCGATCAGGTAAACGGTGTTGCGCCCGTGCTTGGCTCCTTTCTCGGAGTCGTGATACGTCGGGACCCCGATCACACTCACGCCCGCGACCTCGTACTCGCCCGGCCCGCGGATCTCATAAGCGCCTTCGCGCACGACCTGCGTGTAGTTGTGGTTGTCGTGCTCATGGCTGATGGTCACGACCTCGGCGTCCATCCGGCCGAGCTTGAGGCCGACCGCGGGCGGATACGGATCGGTGACCACAGCGGCACCGCGACCCCGCAATCGAAAGCACCCGTGACCAAGCCATGTGACGTCCAATGCGCAGCGCCTCTCCTTACATCCTCTCCGGTGCGCTGACTCCCATCAGGTCCAGCGCTGTCTTCAAAGTGTGACGCGCGGCCCGGCACAGCTCCAGCCTTGCCCTTGTTAACTCGGGGTCGTCGACCACCACGCGGTGCTCCGCCTGCGCGTTCCCTGCGTGGTAGAAGCGATGCACGGCCGTCGCCAGGTCATGCACGTAATAAGGAATGCGGTGCGGCTCGAGCAGCGCGGTCGAGTCTTCGACCACGTCCGGCCAGAAGGCAAGCTGACGGGCCACGTCCAGCTCCCACGGCTGCGTGAGCAATGCGACGTTGGCTGCGTCGGGGAGCCGCTCGTGTCGCTCCCTGGCCGCGCCTTCCACGTTGGTGAGCCGCGCATGTGCGTACTGCGCGTAGTACACGGGGTTCTCATTGCCCTGCGTGACAGCCAGCTCCAGGTCGAACTCGATCGTCGTGTCTGGCGATCGCAGGAGATAGAAGTAGCGGACGGCGTCCGATCCCACACGATCGACGAGCTCGTCGAGCGTGACGAAGCGACCCGCCCGCTTGCTCATCTTGCCTTCTTTGAGATTGACCATCTGATGAAGGATGATCACGAGCTTTTGCGCGTCGAAGCCGAGCGCGGCCGCGGCGGACTTCATACGGGGCACGTAGCCGTGGTGGTCCGCGGCCCACACCTCGATCACGCGGTTGAAGCCGCGCTGCTCGAAGCGGCTCAAGAGGTAGCCAAGGTCGCTGGCAAAGTAGGTCGGCTGGCCGTTGGCCCTAATGACAACGCGGTCCTCTTCTTCGTCGTCCGGCTCGCCAAACCAAAGCGCTCCGTCGCGCTCCTTGATGTGTCCTGACTTTCTGAGCCTGTCGATGGCCGTTTGCGGGAGGCTCGACTCCCACAGCTTGTTCTCGTAGTACCACTCGTCATAGCGCACGTTCACGCGCGCAACCGTGGCCTTGATGCGGTCGACCATCTTGTCGATCGCGTACATCCGCAGCTTTGGCTCCGCCTCGTCTTCGGGAAGGCCCTCGATCCCCGCCAGGTCGTGGCGCGCCATCTCGGCGAGCTCTTTCACGTAGTCGCCCGTGTATCCACCTTCGGGCGGCTCCAGGCCATGCAGCCGGGCATAGACCGAGGCGCCAAAGCGTCTCGTCTGTGTGTTGTCCGAGTTGACGTAGTACTCGCGCTGGACCTGGTGGCCCGTGAAGGCCAGGAGCCGGCAGATGGAATCGCCCAGCGTCACGCCCCGGCCGTGTCCGATGTGCAGCGGCCCGGTCGGATTGACGCTGCCGAACTCGACCTGCAGCCGCTCGCCCTGACCAACGTCGCGGGCGCCGTAGCGGCCCGCACCCGACGCCACGTCGGCCACCAACCGGCGAAGCCAGTCATCGGTGAGCCGGAAGTTCACGTATCCGTTGTCGGCCTCGGCGCCGGCGGCGCCCCCCGCGACCCTGACCTTTTCGGCTATCCGTGCCGCGATGATCTTGGGGTCCTCGCGCAGGTGTCTGGCGAGCTTCAGGCCGGCCGAGCTCGCGTAGTCGCCGTGGCCGGCGACCTTCGCCCGACCGAGCTCGAGGTCCGGGATCTCGCCTTCGACGCCCAGCCCTCGCACCGCCTCGACGAGCGCCTGCTGGATGTGGTCGCGCACGCCGCCTGACATCAGGAGCATGTGGGGTGCCGGCCGGTCAGGGTGAGCTCGGCCTGGGTCGATGTGGCGGCGCGGCTGTAGGTCACGGTGACGCGCTGATTCGGGTGAAACCTCGACCGCAACAAGAGGGACAGAGGATGAGCGGAGTCGAGCCGGACGTCGTCGATCTGGGTGATCACGTCGCCCGCGCGCAGGCCGGCCGCCGCCGCCGAGCCGCCCTTGTCGACCGAGACCACCTGGCTGCCCTCAGGCAGCCCGTTCAGCGCGGCTATCTCTGGTGTCACATCCCCGGTCACCGCGCCCAGCGACGCCACCACCACCTGTCCCGTCTGGAGGATCTGCTGCACGTCGTCCTGGATCTCGGCGACGTTGAGGCCGAAACCTGAGACCGTCGAGGACGAGTCGATGGCGATCCCGACGACCTGGCTCCCGACGTTCAGGAGCGGCCCGCCCGAGGTCCCGCCGTCGATCGGGGAGTTGATGACGATCGTGTCGCTGAGCTGCAAGGTGTGCCCGAGGTTGACGGGGTCCCTGACCGACGCCAGGCGGTGCATCGCGCTCACGTACCCCGGGCTGATCGCGTTCCCGTCGACGGGGCCGCCGACCGCGACGATCACCTGGCCCTGTACCAACGCGGTCGGGTCGGCAAATGCCAGGGTCGGCAGGCCGCTGACCTTGTCGATCTTGATCACGGCGACGCCGGTCTGGCAGTCGTAGTCGACGAGGCGAGCGTCGCGCGCCGTCGCGTCGCCCGGGATGAGGACCGTCATGCCATTGGCCCCGGCGATCACGTTGATGTTGGTCACGATGTAGCCGTCTGAAGTCGCGAGGTAACCGGACCCGCGCACAACGGCGGGCTGCTGCTGGGTGACAACGCTGACCACGGCGGGCCGCGCCTTCGCGGCGGCCTGGACGATCGCCGAGTCCTCCGTGAGAGTGACCCCGGGCCGCAGGTTCACCTGTTGCGGGTTCGTGCGTGACTCGAGCCGCAGGATCAAAAGGGTGACGCCGGCGGCAACGAGGGCAGTCACGAGGAGCCCGGCCGTGATGGCCAGGAAGGGTCGCATTGAAGAGATGTTAGGTGTAGCCCTACCTGCCGTTCGACTGAGGGTCGAGGGGGTACCAGGTCATGACGAGCTGCCGGTTCGGCTCGAAACCCGCCGACCTGTACAGCCTCACGGCCGCCTCGTTCTCGGTGCGCGTCCAGACGTAGGCAAGGGTGACGCGGCGCTCCGCGAAGAGGCGCGTTGCCTGCTGGACGAGCATCTCGCCGATGCCCTTGCCGCGGTGGTCCTCGGACACGAAGAGCTCGGCGACCTCACCCTCCAGGCCCGTGCCGGGGTCGTAGAGGACGAGCCAGCAGAAGCCGACCACGGCGCCGCCTTCGTCGCGCGCGGCGTAGATGACGTTCTCGCCGCGAAACGCCTCAGGGATCTGCGCCAGGTGTCGCTCGATCTCCTCGCGGGGCAGCTGCGGATGGTCGCTGTAGTGGACCTGCTCGCCGAGGTGGAGCTCGATGAGAAGCGGCTTGATCAGCGCATAATCGCCGGCCGCAAGGCGTTCGACGTCAAGAGTTCGCATCCCCGACCGATGTTAGCCTAGGGTCTCTCGACATCGCCAAATTTCGTCGTCGAAATTGCGAATGTCCTGGCAAAAATCGCCGACGTAGCTCAGCTGGCAGAGCAGCCGCCTCGTAAGTGGCAGGTCGTGAGTTCGAATCTCACCGTCGGCTCCGGCCGGCTCCCCGGGACGCCGGGGCCTGGGCGCTGAAGAAGTGGGCCGCCTGAAATCGGCAAATCCGCCAGAAAAGTCCTCGCTTCGGCACACTTTGTCTCCAGCGATATGAAAGCCCTGCGACCCGCGGCGACGGTCGTCGGTGCGGTCCTGGCCGTCGCGCTCGCCTGGTTGGTCGCCGCCGAGGCAGACATTCCGGCAGGTGGACTCTCGCGCGAACAGGCGACAACGCTCGCCTTCCACCAGGTCCAATCCGACACCCCGCCAGAGAGCCGCCTCGCCGTGCCTGGGCCGTTTCTGCTGTTCCGGGGTGGTGCGACTGATGCCGTCTCGCCCTGGTACCGGATGGTTTGGGCGATCACGTTCTCGGGCACGTTCCAGAGCAGCTGCGGGCCCGCCCCATTGCCTGGACAGACCGCGCATTGCCCGCCTCCGAACCACATGGAGACGGTCGTCCTCGACTTCCGAACCGGCGACTTCATCATGGCGAGCATCGAGCCGTGAAGGCAGTCCAGCTCCACTCGCGGAGCACCGCCGTAATCGCTGTTCTTGGCGCGATCGCGCTCGTGGCCGGCTGGGTCGTGCAGGGCATGCCGGGTACCGAGCTCCTTCCCTCTCAGCTCCAGCAATGGCGGACGGTCGGGAGTTACTTCGACCACCCTCCCGCTTGGCCGGGACAGGCCTGGATGTGGAATGACCGAAGGGTAAGCATCGAGGAACTCTCAACGACCGCCGGCCCCGCTCACTGCCACCTCGAATCGATCACGTTGATGACGCTCGGCTGGCCGCTTGGAACGGTCGCCCACAATGCGAGCCACGCCAGGCAGTACATCCGCGACACTTCGAGAAGTCCGCTCCTGACGACGCTCCTTGGGACCTGGGCTCGGGACCCGACCCCGCGGCCTGATGCGAAGGACACGGGCTACCGTTACGGCTTGATCAAGCTCTATTTCGCGCCCTCGGACGACGAGCAGTATGTCTACCTGTTGGCTCCAGCCGACTCCGAACGCTGGCCGCGCAGTGACCCGATGACCTTGTGCTCCTGAGACATGCCCTATGACGAGCCTGCCGACCTGATCGGCAGCGCTGAAGCCACCCTTGACGTGATTGCGCTGTTGCTCGGCGACATCAGCGAGGAGGTCGACGACACGCCCGGCACCTGGAGCATCGCCGAGATCCTCAACCACCTATTGGACGCGGAAGGCAGGTACTTCGCCAGGGTCCGGCGCCTGCGCCGCGAGCCTCAACCTCAGATGAAGGTGATGCCCGATGCCGATGTCACCAGGCTCACTGCGTTGCGGGCCTGGAAGCTCTTTTACGAGCTCAGGCAGCAGCACATCCGGCTGCTGCGCTCGCTCCAGCCGGTCGAATGGCGGCGGTCAGGCACGCTGAGCCCGATCGGTAAGGTCACCATCGCCGGCATCGTTCGCCACATGGCCGCGCACGACGCCGCGCACACAGCGCAGATCGCCCGGCGCCTGAGCGGGCGGCCAGGCTAAGACCGCCAGAGCGGCGTGCCCGTCAGGGCGACCTTGGCTCTTGATTTCCCGCGTGCGCCGGCACTCGCGGCTTTGGTGAAAGCACGAATGCCGCGGCCGCCGGCACTCGCGGGTTTGGGGCCGGCCAGGCTAGCGAGACCAGGAGCGCGGCCTCGGCGACGAGGATGGGGACGGCGAGCACCACGAGGGCGAGCTCCAGCAGTGCATAACCGATGATCAACAGCACCGTCTGCGGAACCGTGGCCCCCGACCGGACGACCAGCCACCCGGCGACGACGAGCACGGCGAAGTCCTGGAAGCCGACGTAGGGCGTGAAAAGGAGCGACGCGACGATCCCGGTGGCGATTGGGCGGGCGACCCCCCGGCCGCGCTGCCTCCACGCCGCAAAGAGGGCCACGCCGGCGACGATCGCCTCGACGACGTAGACCTGAGGACCCAGGCCCAGCGGCCCCGAGATCGCGTACCGCCGCGTGGGCTCCCACTGCGAGGCGAGGGCCAGGACGTCGCGGTAGCGCTGCAGCCCATCACCGCCGAGCAGGAGGAGCGCCACCGCCACCATCACCGCGGTGGCGGCCAGCCACGCGGCAAAGACCTTGCCATGGCCGGAGACCAAGAGGCATAGCGGCACCAGCAGGGCGACCTGGGGCTTGATCGCCGTCAGGCTCAGCACCAGGCCCGCGAGGACGGGCTTGTTTCGCTCGGCCGCCCACCACGACCCGGCGAGGACCGCGGCGACCAGCGCCACCGGCTGGCCGACCATCAGCCCGAAGGCGGTCGGAAACAGGCCGAGGAACAGCGCAAGGTGCGCCGCCCGGGCGAGCCGGTCGCCAGGAGCCGCCACCCACCACGCCAAGACCGCGGCGGCGGCGATGAGGACCGTCCACAGGACGATCGCCGCCTCGAACGGCAACGCGATGAAGGGAGTCGCCAGCCACGCCAGGGGAGGTGGGTTCAGGAAAGGGGACCAATAGGTGCCCGCACCCAGCCCTTCCACCGTCCTTTGCTGGGCGTCGAGGTCGTACAGGTGGCCGTAGCCCTGCTGCCATGCGGTCAGGGCCGAGCCGTAGATGAGGCGGAAATCGTTGCGGACGCGAAACTGCGGGACGTACGTGACGGCCGCGGCGTACAGGTTGAACCCGCTCAGCAGGAGCCCGGTCCACAGCCCGGCCACGGACCACAACCGGGTTCGGGTGCGCAAGAAGTCAACCAACGCAGGCATTCAGTAAGTCCCAACCATTAGCGCATAGCGCCCAAAAAATAAGGGCTGCGCCAGAAAGCGCAGCCCTTCGTAGCTACTTGATTAGTTGACTTCGCGGTAGTCGGCGTCGACGACGTCCTCTTCCTTCTTCTGCTCGCCGTCCGCCTGGTCGTGGGGCCCCCCTTCGGTGGGAGCTCCACCCGAGGCTGTGGCGCCGGCCCCCTGGTAGATGTGCTGGCCGATCTTTTGGAGCGCCTCGTTGAAGTCGTCCATCTTGCGCTGCAGGTCCTTCGTGTCGGAGCCCTTGGCCGCGCTCTTGAGCGCCTCGAGCTTGGTGTCGACCTCACTCTTGACGTCCTCGGGGATCCGCGACTCGTTGTCCTTGATCACCTTCTCGGCCTGGTGGATCATGTGGTCGGCCTGGTTCCGAAGCTCGACCTCTTCGCGCTTCGCCCGGTCCTCAGCCGAGTGGGCCTCGGCCTCCTTGACCATCCGGTCGACCTCTTCCTTGTTGAGCGTCGAGGACGCCGTGATCGTGACCGACTGCTCGCGGCCGGTCCCCTTGTCCTGCGCCTTGACGTTCAGGATGCCGTTCGCGTCGAGGTCGAACGTGACCTCGATCTGCGGCACACCACGGGGCGCGGGCGGGATGCCGTCCAGATGGAAGCGGCCCAGCGTGCGGTTGTCGCGCGCCATCTCGCGCTCGCCCTGCAGGACATGGACCTCGACGGACGTCTGGTTGTCCGCCGCTGTCGAGAAGATCTGTGACCGTGACGTCGGGATGGTGGTGTTGCGGTCGATGAGCTTGGTCATGACCCCGCCCAGGGTCTCGACGCCCAGTGAAAGGGGCGTCACGTCCAGGAGCAGGATGTCTTTGACCTCGCCCTTGAGCACTCCGGCCTGGATCGCCGCCCCGACGGCGACGACCTCGTCCGGGTTGACTCCCTTGTGGGGCTCCTTGCCGCCAAGCAGGCCCTTGACGAGCTGCTGGATGATCGGCATACGCGTCGCGCCGCCGACCAGCACGACCTCGTCGATCTGCGGCGGGGTCAGGTTGGCGTCCTTGAGCGCCGCCAGGAACGGCCCCCGGGTGCGCTCGGTCAGGTCGGCCGTGAGCGACTCGAACTTCGCCCGGGTGAGCGTCATCTCGAGGTGCTTGGGGCCGGTCTGGTCCGCCGTGATGAACGGCAGGTTGATGGTCGTCTCGAGCCGTTGCGACAGCTCGATCTTCGCGCGTTCTGAGGCCTCCGTGAGGCGCTGCAGTGCCTGGCGGTCGTTCTTCAGGTCGATGCCGTTCTGCTTCTTGAACTCGTCCGCGAGCCAGTCCACGATCCGGCGGTCGTAGTCGTCACCGCCGAGGTGGGTATCCCCGTTGGTCGACTTGACCTCGAAGACGCCGTCGCCCACATCGAGCACGGAGACGTCGAAAGTGCCCCCGCCGAGGTCGAAGACCAGGATCGTCTCGTTGGCCTTCTTCTCCAGCCCGTAGGCCAGGGAGGCGGCGGTTGGCTCGTTGATGATGCGGAGCACGTTGAGGCCCGCGATCTGCCCGGCGTTCTTGGTCGCCTGGCGCTGCGAGTCGTTGAAGTAGGCGGGCACGGTGATGACCGCGTCGGTCACCTTCTCGCCCAGGTAAGCCTCGGCGTCGGCCTTCAGCTTCTGCAGGATCATCGCCGAGATCTCTTCCGGCGTGAATTCTTTGTTGGCGTTCGGCACGAACACGACGGCCCGGTCGTCCTTGCCCGGCTTGACCTGGTAAGGCACGATCTTCCGTTCGGAATCCACCTCTCCGACCTTGCGGCCCATGAACCGCTTGATCGAGTAGATGGTGTTCTCGGGGTTGACGGCGGCCTGACGGCGCGCCAGCGTGCCCACCAGCCGCTCGCCGGACTTCGTGAAGGCGACGACGGAGGGCGTGGTGCGCGAACCTTCGGAGTTGGGTATGACCACAGGCTCGCCGCCTTCCATGACGGCGATGACCGAGTTGGTCGTCCCCAGGTCGATTCCTACGGTTTTTGGCATTTGTTACGTGTCCTCCAGGTGGGATGGATTTGATTCAAAAGGGATTACCTTGATCTTCTTCCCCACACGTGCGGAGGCAAAACCAAGCAACCCCTTACGCTTGGGACGATGGCGATCTACGAGCTCGACCCGGTCGACCGGATCGCCCTCACGGCGGTCGGCGAGCCGGGCCAGCGGCGGTTTTTCCTTCTCGCCACCGGCTCAGGTCGCACCCTGACTCTCGGCTGCGAGAAGGGACAGATCCAGGCCCTCATCGTGCGCCTGCACCAGATGCTGGAGACGCAGCAGATCGAGAGCTCCGAGGGTGCCGCGGGCGAGGCGGGCGGGGCGGAGCCCGGAGAGCCCGAGTGGCAGATCGGCGAGATGGGCCTCGGCTACCACGAGGCCCGCCGGATGTTCGTCCTCGTGGCCAGCCAGGTGGCCGCGGGCGAGGGGACGGAGGATCCGCCGGCCGGTGACGCCCCGAGCGTGCGCTTCTGGCTGAGCCACGACCAGGTCATCGCGTTCTCGAAGCAGGCGGAGTCGGTGCTCTCGGCGGGCCGGCCCCTGTGCCCTCGATGCGGGCTGCCCATGGACCCCGCCGGCCACCCGTGTCCGGTCATGAACGGTGCCAGGCCTATCTTCTGACGCGGCCGAGGAGCTTCTCAGGGGTCTACCGGCCTTCAAGATCCTGGGCCTGCTGCATGGCGCCTCGAATTACACATTTCTCGCCCAGCTCGGGCCTCACCGACCCGCGGTCGTCCGCGCCGTCTACAAACCGGCCAAGGGCGAGTCGCCGCTGTGGGACTTCGACGCCGGCACGCTCTACAAGCGCGAGGTGGCGGCGTATGAGCTGAGCAAGGTCCTGGGCTGGCCGCGCATTCCGCCGACAGTGGTCCGCCGCAAAGCTCCGCACGGTGTAGGTGCGGTGCAGCTGTTCATCGAGGCCGATGGAAGGCACTTCCTCGGCACCAACAACGCGCCGGTCGAAACGTGGATGCAGGTCGCCCTTTTCGACGTGATCACCAACAACGCCGACCGCAAGTCGGGGCACTGCCTGTTCGACAAGGACGACAACGTATGGGTGATCGACCACGGCCTCACCTTTCACGTCGACCAAAAGCTGCGCACGGTCATCTGGGACTTCGCCGGCCGCGAGCTGCCGCAGGACCTGTGCGGCGACGTCGAGCGAGCGCTGATCGAGCTGGAGCGCGGCGTGCTGGCCCGGTCGCTGGAGGGCTTGATCAGTCCCGGCGAGACCCGGGTTCTGAAGCGGCGCCTTCGCGGCGTGCTCGATCCCGGATGGCGTTTCCCCGAGCCGACCTCGGCCTGGTCGATTCCATGGCCGCCGGTGTAACCATCTGCCGTCTGGTACCGTTCCCGGACTTCATGCGTTTTCTCCGGCTCCTGGTGTTTTTGCCTGTCTGGTTGGTGGTCGTAGCAGCCGACAACGCCCCATCTCCCTCGGCGAGCCCGTCGGCTACGGTTGCCGCGGAGTCTCCGAGTCCCGTGGTTTCGCCCACTCCTGCCCCGTCGCCAAGCCCTTTGCCGACCCCGATCAACGCGTTTCTCTCGCTCGACGTGACCGCCGGCCCAGCGACCACCGTGATCAACGTGACTGGCGGCCAGTTTCTACCCAACCAGCAGATGAGCCTGTACTGGGACCAGACGACCAGGGTCGCGGGCAGCGCGACCGCTGATGGAAGCGGCAACTTCAACGTTCGCGTCCAGCCGCGCTCGGGTGACGCCCCAGGCGTCCACAAGCTGTGTGCAAGCGTGCAGCCCAATCCCTGCGCCAACTTCACGCTCCAGTCGGCGACCCCGACGCCGTCTTCCTCGCCGAGTCCCTCAGAGCAGCCTTCGCCCTCGCCGACGGACGAACCGACGGCCACCCCGCAGGCCGCCACGCCGGCGCGAGTCAACGCGACGCTGAGCGGATTCGACGTCATCTCGAAGCCGCCCTTCGTGTTCCTGCCCTTGTTCGGCTTCGGCGCGCTCCTGCTGGCACTCGCCTACTGGGCGTTCAGCGTGCTCAGGCGACCCCGCCGGCTGGCCCCTCTCCCCTCGGCCGCGGTCGTCCACCGGGCCACGCGTCCGGACTACACGGCAGCCTTCGGCACAGCGCCCAGCCGCCCGGCGGACACGCCGGCGACCTCCGCGTGGAACGAGGCGATGCCGCCGCCCGGCACTCCAACGACGCCCACCGGCATGCAGCCGCCGCTCCCGACACCTGCGGCGCCGGCCCCCGCCGTTGAGGAGCCGCAGCCGCCCGCCGTCGAGTGGGGGCTCGGCGCGCCCGACAGCGGTTACCCGACGCCGCCCCCAGTCAACCGGCGACCGGAAGACGACTGGCCGGAGATGCCGCAACCGGGCGACTAGTGGTCACGACGCCGAGTCGCTAATAGACTTCGGCGGAGTGCCATTACTGGAGGTCCGTGACCTCAGCGTGCGCTTCGGGGGGGTCGTCGCGCTTGATCGCGTGTCATTCGGCGTCGACCAGGGCCAGGTCGTGGCGCTCATTGGCCCCAACGGCGCGGGGAAGACGACCCTGTTCAACGTCATCACCCGCGTGTATCGGCCCAGCACGGGGACCGTTCTCATCGACGGCCGCTCCGTGCTGTCGATCCGACCCCACCAGGTCATCCGCCACGGCCTGGCCCGCACGTTTCAGAACGTCGCGCTGTTTCGTTCGATGAGCGTTCTCGACAACGTGATCGTCGGCGACCACACGCAGATCAAGAGCGGGTGGGTGCAGGCTTCCGTACCGCTGCCCGGTGCGCTCGCCGCTGAATCGGCATCGCGAAAGCGCGCCCTGGAGATGCTCGAGTTCGTCGGCCTCGCCGCGAAGGCCGACGTTCCGGTCGCCGCGCTGCCATTCGGCCTACAGAAGCGGGTCGAGCTCGCCCGCGCGCTCGTCTCGCGCCCTCGGCTCCTTCTGCTCGATGAGCCGGCCGGCGGCATCAGCCATGAGGAGGTGGACGCGATGGCGCGCCTGCTGCGCCGTGTGCACACCGACCTCGGCGTGACGATGCTGCTCGTGGAGCACCACATGGCCTTCGTCATGGGGATCTCGGATCACGTGGTGGTGCTCGACTTCGGCCGAAAGATCGGCGAAGGCACGCCGGCCGATGTGCAGCGCAACCCAGCCGTCATCGAAGCCTATCTCGGCGCCGCGTAGATGGGAGAGCTCCTGGAGCTGACGGAGGTCCATGCGGGTTACGGGCCACGCTCCGTTCTCCACGGGGTCTCGTTCTCCGTCCCCGAAGGAGGCATCGTGTCGTTGCTCGGCGCCAACGGCGCGGGCAAGACGACGACGCTGCGCGCGATCACCGGTGGGGTGCGCTGGAGCGGCGATATCAAATTCGGCGGCCGCTCCCTGCGCGGGATGTCGACCGAGGACATCGTGCGCGGCGGCATCGCTCACGTCCCAGAAGGCCGGGGCATCTGCACCGAGCTCACGGTTGACGAAAACCTCAAGCTCGGCTCGCATTTGCGGCGAGACGGCGCCGAGGTGCGCAAGGACTACGACCGCGTCTTCGAGTACTTCCCGCTGCTCAAGGCACGGCGCAAGCTTTCGTCGAGCACGCTGTCGGGCGGCGAGCAGCAGATGCTGGCGCTGGCGCGCGCGCTGCTCATGAAGCCGAAGCTCATGCTGCTGGACGAGCCCTCGCTCGGCCTCGCGCCGATCGTCGTTCGATCGATCTTCCAGATCATCAAGACCATCAACGAGACGAGCCGGGTCGCGGTGCTGCTGGTCGAGCAGAATGCGCGGATCGCTCTGGACCTCTCGAGCAAGGCCCTGGTCCTGGAAGTCGGGCGCGTCGCGGTCCGCGGCGACAGCGCCGAGCTGAAGGACAACGAGTCGGTGCGGCGCTCGTACCTGGGTTACTGAGGTGCAGGAGTTCTTTCAGCAGGTCGTGAGCGGGATCGCGATCGGCGGCATCTTCGCCAGCCTCGCCCTGGCCCTCGTCCTGATTTACAACGCGATGGGCCTGGTCAACTTCGCGCAAGGCGAGATGGCGATGTTCGCCACGTTCGTCGCCTACGCGCTGATCAACCGCGGCATGAGTTACTGGATCGCGCTTCCGATCACGCTCGTCCTTGCGTTCGGAGGCGGCATCGCGATCCAGCGCCTGGTCATCAAGCCCGTGGAACGAGCACCTGTCCTGACGCTGGTGATCATCACACTCGGCCTGGCTACGCTCATCAACGGCTTCGCCGGCTTCATCTTCGGTTACGTGCCGAGATCGTTCCCGAGCCCGTTCTCGTCCGACAGCGTGGACGTCTTGGGCGTCTTCGTCAGCTACCGCGACCTCGGCGTCATTGCGGTCTCAGGCCTTGTTCTGCTCGGGGTCTACCTGCTGCTGCAGCGGACCACCGTCGGATTGACCATGCGCGCCGCGGCCCATCACCCGGAGGCCAGTCGCCTGCTCGGCGTGCAGGTCAGCTGGATGCTGGCACTCGGCTGGGGCCTGGCATCGGCGGTCGGCGCCGTGTCCGGAATCATGGTCGCACCAATCCTTTTGCTCGAGCCGAACATGATGCAGTCGATCATCATCTACGCCTTCGCAGCGGCGGTACTCGGAGGGATCGAGAGTCCGCTGGGGGCGGTCATCGGCGGTCTGATCGTGGGCATCACGGTCAATCTCGCGGGTGCCTATCTGCCCGGCGTCGGGGGCGATCTTCAGCTCGCGGTTGGCCTCGCGATCATCATCGCGGTGCTTGTACTCCGGCCCAACGGGCTCTTCGGCCGCGCCGCCATCCGCCGCGTATGAGTGGCCCACCACGATGAGCAGGCTTCGCGGCGCGCCGCCGCGCTACTCGCTTGTGGTCATCGTGGTCGTCTTCTTCCTCGGATTTCCCACCGTCATCACGAGCTTCCAGGCCAGCCTGTGGGCACAGGCCTTGATCCTGGCGATCGCCATCATGGGCCTGAACATCCTCGTCGGCTACAGCGGCCAGCTCTCGCTTGGCCACGGTGCGTTCATGGCGCTCGGGGCGTACACGTCGGCCATCCTCGCCCACCGCTACAAGATGGATTACCTCCTCACGATCCCCATCGCCGCGCTGTTCACGGGATTGGTCGGCTTTCTTTTCGGCATCCCAGCGCTGCGGCTGTCGCCGCTCTATCTGGCCCTGGCGACGTTCGCGCTCGCGGTCGTCACGCCCAGCCTGATCAAGCGGCCGGACAAGCTGACGGGCGGGGTGCAGGGCATCATCCTCATCCAGCCGGACCCGCCGGGCTTCGCTCGCGACGCCTTCGCCACCGTCACGGGCACGCCGATGACGAGCGATCAGTGGATCTACTACATCGCTCTTGCCTGCGTGCTGGTCCTTTTCTGGGTCGCGTGGAACCTGGTCCGGCACCGCCCGGGCCGGGCCATGAGGGCTTTGCGCGACGGAGAGGTCGCGGCGGCAGCCTCCGGCGTCAACATCGCCGGCTTCAAGACCCTGGCGTTTGGGATCTCCGCCTTTTACGCGGGCACCGCCGGGTCGCTCTTCGCACTCGCGACGGGTTTCATCAGCCCGGACGCGTTTCCGGTCTCCCTCTCCATCCAGCTCCTGGTCGGTGCCGTCGTGGGAGGGCTCGCCTCGATCCCCGGTCCGCTGCTGGGCGCGATCTTCGCCTACTTCCTGCCCATCGAATCGAACCAGTGGGTGCCGAGCCAGAGCTGGATTCCCGATCAGATCGCCTCGACCGTCAAGAACGCCGGGCCGGCCGTGTCGTATGGCGTGCTGTTGATCCTGATCATGATCTTCGCCCCGAACGGGCTGGTCGGCCTGGCCCGCAGAGGCTACGACCTGCTGCAGAAACGCCTCCGTGGCACGAACGATCGGGAGACTGGACAATTACCTCCCGATCCCCAGACTGTTTAGGGGGATTCACCAAGCCCCGAATCACGGGGGAGGAGTTTCAATGGGACGAATCGCACCACGCCTGGCCGCGGTAGCGGCCTTCATGGTCACCCTTGCCGCCTGTGGCGGAGGCACCGGGAGCTCGGCGCAGACGGACGTGGGCGTGACGAGCACCTCCATCCTCCTCGGCAACACCATCGCGCAGTCAGGCGCGGCGGCCGCCTACGGCACGATCGGCAACGCCGAGCTCGCGTACTTCACTTACATCAACAGTCAGGGCGGCGTCAACGGCCGCAAGATCAACTTCAAGATCCTGGACGACGCCTACAACCCGGCGCAGACGGTGCCCCTCACCAAGCAGCTGGTCGAGCAGGACCAGGTTTTCGCCATGTTCAGCGGGCTGGGCACTCAGGCGCAGACTTCGGTCCGCGAATACCTGAACGCCAAGAAGGTGCCGCAGCTGTTCGTAGCCACGGGCGCGACCACCTTCAACAAGGACTTCGGCTCGAATCAGTGGACGCTCGGCTGGCAGCCGCCGTACCAGGGTGAGGCCCACATCTACGCCAAGGATGTCCTCGCGAACCACGCGAATGCCAAGATCGGCGTCCTCTACCAGAACGACGACTACGGCCAGGACTATCTGAAGGGGCTCAAGGACGGCCTCGGCGACAAGAGCTCGATGATCGTCGGCAGCGAGAGCTATGACGTGACCGCGGCCAACACAGCGGCGCAGCTCACCAAGCTCAAGGCCACGGGGGCCGACACACTGTTCATCTTCGCGACGCCGGGTTTCACCATTAAA
>WNGI01000069.1_pt1 | contig 64079 bp, 60 predicted proteins | sample 5400621 | NCBI WGS metagenome assembly WNGI01 (sample SAMN13153374, study PRJNA577476) | soil metagenome | isolation source: 20 cm soil or saprolite under Garry oak tree replicate 1 | place: USA:California | collected 2016-06-15 | reverse complement strand
AAGAACTGATCGATGAGCTGCAGCTTGAGAACAGGAACGTGTGCTCGAACGCGCCGGACTGTAATTTGATTTTGCAGGCATATGCAGCATGGGGCGCAGCTTGCATCGATCGCCTGCAGGGCGATTTTTCCTTCGCGCTTTGGGACGCGCGTCACAAACAACTGTTTTGCGCGCGCGATCATTTTGGCATTAAGCCGTTTTTCTACTCGAGCATCGGCCCGCTTTTGGTCGTTAGTAATATGATCGATTGCATCCGCCGTCATCCCGCCGTTTCGAGACGGCTCAACGATCTTGCGATTGCCGACTTTCTTCTCTTCGACATGATCCGGGAACCCGGGGCTACGTCTTTCGCGGATATCCAGAGACTCCCGCCCGCCCACGTCCTTTCGTGTGAAGCAGGAACCATCTCAGTCCGCCCCTACTGGACCCTCCCGGTGCGCGCCCCCCTCCACTACACGCGGCCCAACGACTGCGTGGAGGAATTCCGCGAACTGCTGGATCGTGCTGTCACTGACCGGGTAAGAACAAACAATGTGGGAATCCTGATGAGCGGTGGACTTGATTCTCCCACCGTGGCGGCCAGTGCGAAGCGGACACTAGCTCGGAATGGGTCCGCTGGCGGACTGTGTGCGTATACGGAAGTCTTTGAAAGTTTGATTCCGCACCAAGAGCGCCATTACGCGGGACTTGTGGTCGAGGCACTGAAAATCCCGATCGAATTTCAATTAAGTGATGAGATGGGTCTGTGGAAGCACCTGAAGGGCACAAACATTCGTTGGCCTGAGCCTTTGCATTCACCCTGGTCGGATGGGGGGACAGAGCAGTTGCGCCAGGTCGCGATCCGTAGCCCCGTCGCCTTAACTGGCTTTGGGGGCGACCCCGCGTTTTCCTGCTTGCTTTCTGAGCATTTTCTCCAGCTGTTCAAGAAGAGACAGATCAAACGAGCGCTCGCTGGCATGCTCCAATACGTCACAGCCGAAGGCAGATTTTCGCGGCTGTACCTTCGCACGCGGTACCAGAGATGGTTTGGATCCAAGAATCAAGCGCCCCGTTATCCAGGATGGCTGGACCAGGATCTGGAAAGACGCCTAAGTTTGCGCGAACGGTGGGAGGGGTTTATGCGCGCTCCGGCCCGGAACGGAGCCAATCGCTCTACAGCCTACGAAGCAATAGTTAATCCTTTCTGGCCAAACTTGTTTGAAGGGTACGATCCTGGGGTAACCGGAATCCCAGTGGAGGTACGCCATCCCTTTTTTGATCTTCGTTTGGTGAATTTCCTGCTTGCCTTGCCCGCGCTGCCATGGTGTTCGGACAAGGAGTTGCTGCGCGAGGCTGCTCGCGGCGTCCTGCCGGACGCGGTGCGGCTGCGGCGGAAGTCACCGCTCCCGGCCGACCCTTTAGTTGCGCTTCTGCAGCGGGCGGAATCCGCATGGGTGGATTCTTTTGAGGCTGTCCCGGAGTTAGGACGCTACGTAGAGCGAAGACTGATTCCAAAAGTGTTCGAAGAAAAAGATGCTTGGACAGCGTGGATTCATTTGCGGCCGCTCAGCCTGAACTTTTGGTTGCGGTTGCAGTGAGCCACGGGATAGACTTCTTTGGAGGCGCGTAAGTGACGTCAAATTCGCGGGAAGGTAACAAGAAAAAGCCGTACCAAAAACCTGCCCTCCGGGTCTACGGAGACATCCGAACGATGACCCAGTCGGTCCCGAAAGGGACCGGGAAGGCAGACGCTTTGAAGGGCCAAAATAAAACTCACTGACGGTCACCCTCGGAGGAACTTTTTGTGCGTATCGCATATTGTCTATGGGCTGCGAGTTGCAGCCAACCTAGCTCTCCCGGGCATCTCCCCTCGCCCTGATTCAAACGCGTACGATGTGCGAGTGCGGGTTAAAGACTGGCCTAAATTCCCCTCGACATTTCTTGAGTACATTGAGGTTTTCCATACGAGTTCAGACGTAATGGTCAGTGGCCAGCCAAACCTGCGCGTCGGTCTGCTCCCCGGTGGAGAGCATTTTTGCTTTTTCTATGGTGACGGAGTGCGATTCGCTGTCGAGCGCCGCGGACACGAACTTTGGGCTGATTGGCCGGAAGATTACTCGCTCGAAGATGCTTGCACCTATTTACTTGGGCCGGTACTGGGATTTGTGTTGCGCCTTCGCGGCGTAGTCTGTCTCCATGCGAGCGCCGTGGCCGTAGCTGATCGCGCTATCGCGCTGGTGGGCTTGCCGGGCGCTGGGAAGTCAACCGCGGCTGCTGCCTTTGCGTGCGCGGGCTATCCAGTGATTTCCGATGACGTCGTAGCGCTTGAGGATCACGGAGAGCGATTTCTTGTTCAGCCAGGCTATCCCAGGGTGAACCTGTGGCCGGACTCGGTTCGGAGATTATTTGGATCGGAGGGCGCTCTGCCCCGCATCACGCCCACATGGGAGAAGCGTTACCTGCCGCTTGGCCAGAAGGGCCATCCTTTCGCTTCAAAGCCGTTGCCCCTGGCGGCTGTCTACATCTTGGATAGTCGCGATCCTGCCCTGACCGCTCCCGTCATGGAAGATGTTTCGGGGAAAGAAGCCTTGATGGCCCTCGTTGCCAATTCCTATGTGAACTATCTTCTTGACCAGACCATGCGCCGCACAGAATTCGACGTGCTCGGCCGTGTTGTCGCTGAAATCCCAATTCGTCGCGTGCGCTCTCCGGATGAGCCTTCCGCAATCTTTGGGTTGTGTGAAGCGACTGCCGCCGATGCCCGGCGAGAGATCACCACCGCTCCGGGAAACCCCACGCCGGTCGCTGGATAAGTCCCGATGTACAGCTTGAGAGCCTATGGCTCGATGATTGCGGATCGCATTCGCGTGGACGCTTATGCGGAAGCGTTGCGAAGGACTGTTCGCCAGGAATCCATTGTCGCGGAAATTGGCACGGGACCGGGTGTCTTCGCGGTGCTGGCATGCCAGCTCGGCGCCGAACGAGTCTTTGCCATCGAGCCGGCTGAGATTATTCAACTGGCGCGCGACGTTGCTGCCGCCAACGGCTGCGCTGGCAGGACGCGCGGCGCCGCTTTCTTGCCCCCGGCGGGACCATGATCCCGCGAAGGGACACCCTTTGGGCGGCGATCGTGGAAGCTCCAAAACCCTATTGCGAAGTCGTGGATCCTTGGGATCAGAATCCTTTTGGTCAAAACCTGAGTCCAGCGCGGCAGCTCGCGGTGAACAACGTGCAAAAAGTGCGGGTGAGCCCTGCCCAGCTTTTGACTGGGCATAAGCTCTGGGCCACGCTGGATTACGCCACCATTCAAAACCCTGATGTTCGGGGGAATTTGGAGTGGACAGTGGAGCGCGCCGGAACCGGACACGGAATCGTCGTGTGGTTCGATGCGGACCTCGCCGAAGACGTAGGCTTCTCCAATGCTCCCGGCGCGCCAGAGACCATCTACGGATCTTTCTTCTTCCCCTGGACGCAACCTGTGCCTTTAACCCAGGGGCAAACCGTGTGCGTCAACCTCGCGGCGAAGTTGGTGGAAAATGAGTACCTCTGGCGATGGACCACGCGCATCGAGCCGCCCTCGGGATCAAGCACTTCTCCTGTCGATTTTGACCAATCGCAGTTTGCCGGAGCGGTCCTGTCCGCCGCGCAGCTTCGCAAAATCGCTGCGGATTATATTCCCGAGCTTTCCGACGAGGGAATCCTGCGGCGCAGAACCTTCGAATTAATGGATGGAAAACTCTCGCTTGAAGGGATTGCTTGCCGGCTGGCGGCCGAGTTCCCACAGCGCTTCTCAAGCACCGAGGAAGCACTGTCGTATGCCGGTGTGGTTTCGCAAGAATATAGCCGATAAATTGTTTCAGCCGGTTCGTGTTAGCTTGATTCCCGGATCGCCACCGATTCTGGAACTAAGGACCCGCGTCAAATGGTGAAACATGGCGCGGAGACTCCACAAAGTTAATTGGAGGAACTCTTTGGAAGTTCCTTTTTGATGATTCGTTCGACATTCCGCATCAATTCCGGCGCTGAAAAGACTTTCATCAAGACTGCCGTTGCCGCGTGGCGTACATCGGGCGAGATTTTCGACTTTGCTCCAGAGAGTATCAAACCTGCGTTTGGGACGAAACGCCCTTGATAACTTGCAATGCCGCTACACCGACATTTCGGGTGCCTCATAGTCCAAAACGACAGCGTCAACACGAACATCGGTGCTCTTTAGCAGCCTGATGCCCTCCATTCCGGTGGACGCAGCGAGCACCTGGTACCCGCGTTCTTCAAAATAGTTCCGAAACACGCTCACGAACCCAATCCTGTCATTAATATAATACAGAGAGAGAATAGTTTTGGGGACCATGAGGCACCCTCCTTGCCTCCCATGCGACCTGGCTTCAAAATTAATACATATCGTAATACGATACAATCAGAAATTGACCAACCCATGTCTAATGCTCTACGTGCAGCGATCGCCCGAAAAGTTAGTGCAGTTCGGTTCAATTCATCTGTTCGATCCGGCAACCGCTAAAGAGCCCGCCGTTCCCATCCAACTCACGGGCGATTTTCCGGCGGTGCGGCCGCACTACGTGAAGGTCGGGGGCAAAATCGAGAATGCGACCATTTCCCCGACAGCTGCGTGCCGTGTTTGTCTACGGTGTGGAGGATAAGACGGCGCATCAGGTCACGGACGGCTTGAGCGACACGTGGTCTATAATCCGCGTCTATGAGTTCTCCTGTCCGCATTTGTATACGGCGGTCGTTGATCCTACTTTTGGTGCTGTTCGCGCGACCTCTATTGGCAACGACAAGGATGGTGGGGGTGGTGCGGGAGGCGGGGAAGACGCCTGTCGAAGGGGCGACGGTGATCCTCGTGACCGGCTCGGGGCAACTCGAGACGTCGACCTCCGCGCGAGGGAATTCCAATTTGCGGCGATTGCGGCCGAGAGTTATCGGGTGAGTGTGCGTTTTGGGGGAAAAGAGTGGCATGGCGCGGAGGAGTTGGTGGTACAGGACGGCGCGCCGATGAACGTGGACGTGGTGCTGTCGGACAAAGATCAGTCGCTGAGCGTTCTGCCGGTGATGGGGAAAGCGTCGATCAAGGGAAGCGGTGGGACGACGCTATCGAGCACGGAAGTGTCAAGTCTGCCGCTGAACTCGCGGGATTTCAGCAGACTGTTGCTTTTGGCCGCGGGAATGATGACGGACACGAACGGGTCGGCCAATTTTACGCAGCAGTTTACCGTGAATGGGCAGCGCGGGACGGCGGCGGTGTTCGCGATGGACGGCGCGGACACGAGCGATCCGGAAATGGGCGGAGCAACCTTTTCGAATTTCAACGTGGATGCGATACAGGAAGTGCAGTCGAGCGCGGGAGTGATGCCGGCGGAGATTGGCCGGGGGGCGGCGGGCTTCACAAATGTGGTCACCAAGCCGGGGACTAATGAAATCCACGGAAGCGCGTTTGAGTTTGTGCGGAACGCGGCGTTCGATGCGCGGAACTTTTTCGATCACGTGAATCCGGAGGATCCGCGCCGGATTCCGCCGTTTGTGCGGAATGAATTTGGCGCGACGATCGGCGGGCCGCTTGTCCTGCCGGGGGCTTATGACGGGCGCAACCGAACATTTTTGTTTGGCGAATATCAGGGATTCCGGCAGGTGCTGGGAACGACGCAGGTGTTCGCGGTGCCGACAGCGGACGAGCGCCGGGGGATCGATACGACGACCTACCGGGGCGACACGCTGTACGTGCCGGTGAATGCGGAGATCGCGCCGCTGCTGAACCGGTATCCGTTGCCGAATGAGCCGACGGGAGCGTTCGGGGCGAGGACCTACGCAACGTCGTCGAAAGTCGTGACCAATACCGATCAGTTTTCGGTTCGGATCGATCACAAGCTGACCGATAGCGCGGAGTTGTTTGCACGATTCAGCTTGAATCAGGTGGAAGGGCCGACGACGAATCCGGATCAGACGGCGATTGATCCGAGTTTCGGTGTGAATTTCTTCGATCACCAGCGCAGTGCGGCGGTGCGTTGGGCGCAAAAAGTGACACCGGCATGGAGTTTCACGACGGAGTTTGGCTACATCCGCAGCACGCCATTTTTCCCGACGACAAATGCGGCAGATCCGGCGCTGACGTATGGAGATGGGTTGTACCAGGGATTTAACACGGCTGATGGATCGATTTTCGGCTCGTACGGGAACTTGTACCAGATGCGAGGAGATGTAACGTACGTCGACGGGGCGCACACGATCCGCATCGGTGCGGAAGTGCGGCTGAACAAGGACGCGACGATTTTCGGAATGAACCTCAACCGGATTTATGCGTTTGGAGGAGGAACGGCGTATTCGCCGGTCGAGATTCTGTCGGCGAGCGGTCAACACAACATTAACGTGGGCAATCCGCTGCCGGACGCGCTGACCGGATTGCTGACGGCGACACCGAATTCGTATTCGGTGACGGCGGCGGCCAGCGTGACGCCCAAGGGGGATAAGTTCGACGAGGCGGGCGTGCGGCGCGAAGCGTACAACTTCTACGTGGAGGATTCGTGGAAGATTTCGCCGCGCTGCATGGTGAACTACGGCGTGCGATATGAGGTGAACTCGAGGATCAAAGAAGCGAAGCGCCGGACGTCGATCGGGAGGCCGGTGGCAGTGGGGAATCCGGACGCGTCGTTTACGACGCCAGGAGCGAGCGTGATTTACCTGTACAACCCGCAACCGGCGTATCCGATGGACTGGAGCGGGCTTGCGCCACGGGTGAGCGTAGATTTCTCGGTGACGAAAAAGACCGTGCTGCATGCGGGTGGGGCGATCACGACGCTGCTGCCGAATCTGTGGTTCGACAATTACTTGACCGGCGGATTTCCACTGGTATTTCAGCCAATTCTTACGGCGACGAAGGGCACGCCGGTGCCGTTCTCGAACACGGCGGTGCCGCTCGAGTTGCCGGCAGCGTATGCGATGAACGGGCAACCGCTGTTTCCGAATGGGGACAGTTCAGCCGTCGAGCCGAATACGCAGATCGATCTCGAGCGATTCCAGAACGACTTGAAGAGCCTAACGGGGCAGGTGCAGCTTTTGACGGCGCCGACAATCTGGCGCGGGTTCACGAACGGTTACATCGGTACCTACACCCTGGGAGTGGAACACGATTTTGGACCAATCAAAGCGAGCGCGGCGTATGTAGGAACGGCGGGGATTCATCTGGCCAGCGTGTTTTTGCCGAACGGGTATAACGGGGCGTCGCTGGAATTTGCGCCGTTCACGCAGTTGACGCGCAGAGCCATCCGACCGGCGGGTTCGGGCCGATCTGGCTGATGAACAGCGGATCGCAGTCGAGCTACAACGCGCTGCAGACGAGCGTGGGCCAGAGCTATTCGTCGTACGGGTTGAGTTTCCAGGCGAGTTACACGTATTCGAAGTCAATCGACGATGCGAGCGCGCTCCTTGGGGGAGTGTCGACGAATGCGGGCGTGATTTTGCAGACCCTGCCGCAGAATCCGCTGGATACGCGGGCGGAGAAAGCGGCGTCCGTGTTTGACGTGACGCAGGTATTTTCGTTAAGTCTGATCGAGGATTTGCCGCTGGGCAAAGTGGGATTCCTGCAGCCGCTCGGGAAGTATGTGACGGACGGCTGGCAATTTCTGAACATCACGACGCTCGCGAGCGGGCCGCCGTTCACGGTATATTCTGGCATTCAGCAGACGGGGATGGGGGCGGGGGGAACGGACCGGCCGGATCTCGAGTCGATGCCGGATTTTTCGACGGGCCGGACGATTCGCGAGGATTATTTCGGGCGGGGCGCGGACAACGCGTCGTTCTTCTCGATTCCCATTGGGGTGCCGGGCGGGACGGGGCCGAACGAGGGGCGGTTCGGGACGCTCGGGAGAGACACGTTTCGCGGGCCTGGATTCCATCAGTTCCACATCGCGCTGATCAAGAACACGTCGTTTGGGCGGCGCGGCCGGGGAGAGTGGGGGATCGTGCAGTTCCGCGCCGAGTTTTTCAATATCCTCAACATTGTGAATTTTGGGTTGCCGTCGAACACGGTGCTGGGGAGCGGGTTTGGGATGATCAGCCGGACGGCGGGGTCGTCGCGGCAGATTCAGTTTTCGCTGAAGGTTGCGTTCTAGGAGAGGCGCGGACAAACGGCGCGCCGGCGCCGCAAGAGAGTTCGTCATTCATTCCAAAGGATCTACTTTTCCATTCGGTGCAAAAACCGCGACAGCTCGACGTAGGTCTCTTTCGAGTGTCCCAGCAATAAGTGCCCGCCAGTGGCGTAGCCCACAAACCGCGCGCCAGGAATATGCTCCGCGGTATAGCGCCCCTGCCAGTATGTTCCGTATCGGTCGTCCTTCGCGCTGATCACGATCGTTGGAACGCGGAACTTCTCTAGATCGTAACGAGGTATGGAAGCGCTGATGGCCGCATCGTTCCAGATTCCCTTTTCGCGCTCACTGATAGGCAGAATATGCCGCGTAATCTCGAGGGCGCGCGCCTGTTCCTCATCCGGAGCGTTCCAGAAATCATCTGGCGGCGTGGCCAGAATCGTCTTGAACAGAGTGTCGCGCGCGACTTTCGTGGCCGCCCAATAGAGGAAGTCCGAGTGCAGTGTAGTTTTGATAACAAACAAAAAGAGCCTGGGAGGCTGTTTGGCTGCGACGCCGGGCGCGAAGGCTATGGGAAAGAGCAAGCCCAGCGCCAGGCAATGCTCCGGGTAGCGCAGGCAAAGTTGCATGGCCGAGGGTGCGCCCGCCGAGCCGCCAACCACTGCCACACGATCCAGATTCAGCGCGTTGCGCAGGCAAGCGTGCGCGTCAGCCTGCGCCTCGGGCGATGCGTCTTTAGGCAGAGGCGTGCGCAGGTAGCCGAACCGCGACATGGCAATCACGCGGAAGCCGTTATCGACGAGCGGTCGCGCGAGTTCCAAGCCCTGGTCGAAGCCACCTCCCGCGCCGTGTATCAGCAGGACCTTGGGACCGCTCCCTGCAACCGCGTACTCAATCGGCCCGCAAGGCGTATTCGCGATTTGGCTTCCTGAAGCGATGCGAGCCCGCTCCGCTCCGATCTCCCCGCGATTTTCTCGTTGTGACCTCCACAGGGCGAGCCACGAGGTCCGCTCGCGTACCGCCAAACATGAGAATACCCCAGAGCCCAACCGTCCCCTGTGGAGCAGAGAGGCGCAAGCGTTGCGCAAGGCTCTTCCAGGAGAAAGGACCAGCATCAAGGGCGGCGCCGACAAGAGCGGCAATGAACATCAAGCTGAGCGGCAGGATCAGCGACAAATGGAAAATGCACCACCGGGAGGTATGGTGACAGAAAAGACTCTGGTCCCAGCCAATGAAGAGGAGAGCGAAAATCAAGGCTGGAGCACCAAACAAAAGCGTTGTGGCGATCCAACCCGCCGGCTTAATTGCTGGGACGAGTTTCACCCGGTGAGTGTACCTGATGGACGATGGACGCAGATCGCCCCTGGAAAGAAGACCTTCGAATGCTGGGGCGTCAGTTGACTGGCCCCGACTGGTGTAAACGACGGAGAGCAGTGGTCATCTAATGTCTAGTGTCGGCTGTTTCGAACGACTCAATCAGCTTGGAATGTTTATGTTGGCCGACCTGCTGAAGTAGATTTCGGATTCGGGTTGCACGCTCTTCGCATTGGGCGGCTACTTCGGCGCACAGCCTAGATCCGAGCGCCCGTGTCTGCTCCTCGATGAGCCTAAAAACCTCGCTCAGGATTTCTTTTTCACGATTCTCGATCATCCCTAACGCCTCTTCAAACGAAAGCGTGATGCCCTGCTGGTCTCCACCCGACCGATTCGCAGGGTCAAGAAAACTTTATAAGTTGGCGATTCGACTACTCGACTGTCAAAAATGACAGCCGGTCCGTGTCGCATTGTTTGGCGGACTGGGCCGGACGTATCGGAGTTGGCCGACCTAGTGATTGTGTTCGTGGCACGTAGGACGGTGACGCTTGTCACAGCCGTGGGCGCCGCAGCTGAGCAATGCTAGCCCTGGGACATCCTGGCGGAGCTGGCCGGAAATGAAGCAGGTGCTCCCAATGGCGGTGCGGCGATGCTTAAGAGATGTCCCAAATGTAGGTCAACGAAAAGAGAAAGAAATAAGGTCGAGATGGCATTCGCGCCTGGCCAGGCCGACCCAGTCTACGTACTTGGGAAACCGATTGTTTGTCTAGACTGTGGTTTTGCGGAATGCTCTATTCCAAAGAAATCTTTGAAGAAACTAAGAGCACCCGCGCAAGCCTGAAGACCCGTCCAGCCTTTGTTTGACGGGGAGCATAACTTCTTTGCGTGTTCTGAAGACCTCTCACAGGTCGCCAGTCAAGCCAGTACCAATGAATTGTTTGCCTTGAAGGACCAGGTCAATTGCTTTCAGAAGCTCTGACCCAACCTTGACTTTAACCACGTAGCCCATCGCTCCCAAGGCGATAGCTTTCTGCGCGGTGTCGGCGGAATTATCTTGGGTCACAAAGATTATCTTGGATTGCGGCGCTACCTCACGGATTTGTTCAGCGGCGTTGATTCCATTCAGTTTCGGGAGAGAGATGTCGAGGAGAATCAGGTCCGGCTGCAATTGCCGCGATTTCTCGACAGCTTCTAATCCGTCCGACGCTTCAGCGACGATTTGGAATTGCGGTTTTTCCCTGAGCAGCAAGGAAACGACGGCTCGAAAGGGCTCAAAATCGTCTACGAGCAGCACAGTTACAAGTAACTTTTTCAAGCCACCGCCTGGACGCACTCATGGGATGGCGGGGACGAGCCATCTTACATCCGGTTGCGTTCCAAATCACTCAGAATTTCCGAGTCAATGACTGGTGAGATCGGAGTTTTTCGCCTTCAAGTCGGCGCCGTGCAAAGGTGATGGTCCAACAGCGGGAGTCAAACCCGCCCAGAATGGTTCTCTTCACCGGTGCAATCCGAGCCGCAGTGAAATTGACCAAGCCATGTCTAATGCGAGCCACAGGACTTCGGCGGCTTCGGCGGTAGCCCTGTTGTATATAGAACGCTTGGCCTCGATCTCTGAATCATCGCGTGACCGAATTCCAGGCACTGGTCCAGGTTGAGAAACGGCGGCTGGCCCTTCGACGAAGGCGTAAGCACCGGTTTCACCGCTGGGCTACTCCAACCTTCCAACTGACCTGCGTAATTCCGATGTTCCGCCGCGCGTATGTTAGGATGAAGGGAGTTTGTGTCCCCCCCAGAGCTCCATGCCAGGTCCAACAACGCGCGCCCAGGCCCCAGCCAGTTCACCGGGATCGGCGGCCGCTTTGCGGTCGCGCCGGACCATGAACTTTTCCGAGGCCGTGGCCATCTCCACATCCAGCCTGTGGGCGCATAAGCTGCGCAGTGTCCTTACGCTGGTTGGCGTGGTCATCGGCGTGTCTGCGGTCATAGCCGTGGTCAGCTTGATTAACGGCGCGAACCGGTACGTCGCCACGCGCGTATTCCGTCTGGGAGCGGACGTCTTCGGTTTGTCCAAGCAGCCGTCCATCATCAGGAACGTTGACGACTGGCTGGAATTCCAGAAGCGCAAGCGCATCACTTACGATGATTTTCAGGCGGTGCGCGAACAGTGCAAAAGCTGCAAAGAGATTGGTGCTTCGCTTGGCGGCCGCGTCGAAGTGAAAAGCGGGCTGAACTCCCTGAAAGACACCAATCTTCGCGCCTGGACGCCGCAAATGGCTGAGCTGTACGACGTGGATCTTGTCTCGGGACGGCATATGACGGAAGCAGACCTCAGCGGCGCCGCTCCTGTCTGCGTGATTGGGATGGATGTTGTCGAAAACCTCCTGCCGAACGTCGATCCTCTGGGAAAAGAGATCCGCTGGAACAACACCCCCTGCCAGGTGATTGGCGTCGGAAAGAAGGAAGGTTCCGCTCTCGGAAACTCCTTGGACAACTGGATCATCCTGCCGCTGAGCACCTACAACAAGGAGTATGGCAACCAACAAAATTCACTGCGCATAACCGTGCGCGCCGGTTCGGCGGCCAGGATTGCGGCCAGCGTGGATGAGGTCCGCCAAATCATGCGTGGGCGTCATCATCTGACCTACCAGGCCAGCGACGATTTCGCGATTGAGACCAGTGACTCTTTCCTGTCCTTGTGGAAGGATATCAGCAGCTCGTTTTTCGCGGTCACCATCGCGATCGCGTCGATCTCGCTTGTGGTCGGGGGCATCGTGATCATGAACATCATGCTGGTGAGCGTGACGGAGCGCACGCGGGAGATCGGCTTGCGCAAAGCCGTCGGCGCGCGGCGGATCGACATTCTGCGCCAGTTTCTTATCGAATCTTCCACCATTGCGCTGATTGGCGGCGCGCTGGGCGTGCTCCTGGGCGTGATGGTCGCGGGGCTGGTTTCCTGGCTGACACCCCTGCCAAGCGCCGTGCGGCTTTGGTCGGTGCTCAGCGGCCTGGCGGTCGCGCTGAGCGTGGGGCTTTTCTTCGGCACTTATCCAGCCTCCAAGGCTGCAAAGCTCGATCCTGTGGAAGCACTCAGATCCGAATAGACACCCCATGGCTACACTCTCTAAGACTCTGCCGCAAAATCGGGTGCTGCCGCTGCCCTTGCCGATTCGCAAGGAAAGCGCGCTCAAGTTCCACGAAGAGCTGCTGCTCGCCCTCGATACGCTCGGCAAGAATCCTCTGCGTTCGGCGCTGACCATACTCGGAATCGTCATCGGCATCGCCACGGTGATCACCGTGAGCTCGGTCATCAACGGCCTCAACGAAAATGTTCTTGGGGGCATTCGCGAACTCGGTTCGGACACCATCATTGCGTACCGCTTTCCCTGGGCTTCGCTGTCGCGACCTCCGAGCGAATGGTTCACGCGCAAAGAGCTGCAGCCTGAATGGGCAGACGACATGGCGCGGCTGCCGCACGTGGCCGCGGCTTCGCCCTCGATGCGGATTTTTCAGCCGCAGTTTGGCTCGGGCACAGCCAATGTGCGGCGGGGCGCTTACCGCGCTACGAACGTAATTCTCCAGGGCAATTCGCCTTCGATCACGCAAATCTTTGACATGAAGGTGATTCACGGCCGCGAGTTCAACGACACGGATACAGAGCACCGCGCGCCCGTCGTACTGCTTGGTTTTGACACGGCAAACCTGCTATTTCCGGAAGGCGCAGACAAGGCTCCCGGCCGGGAAGTGGTCATCGATGGCCAGCTCTTCACGGTGATTGGCACCATGGATAAACGGCGTCAGGGCATTTCCGGAGGCTCCAATCCCGAAGACAATATTGCGGTCATGCCGGTTACTTCCTTGCGGAAACTCTATCCCAATCAGAAGGATTACGTGATTTTCGCAAAAGCCAGCGATCCCACGCAGGTCAGCCAGGCGGTCGAAGAAATTCGCGATCTGCTGCGTCGCAAGCGGCGGCTCGCCAACAACAAGCCTGACGATTTTGCTTTGTTTACATCCGATTATTTTCTCGATCTCTGGAACAAGATCAGCGGCCTGATCTTCCTTCTGATGTTTGCGGTTGCTTCGGTCGGGCTGATCGTGGGCGGCATTGGGGTGATGAATATTATGCTCGTTTCGGTAACGGAACGGACCCGGGAAATCGGCGTCCGGAAGGCCATCGGCGCAAAGCGGAGCAATATTCTCGCTCAGTTCCTGATCGAGGCGGTGACCTTGAGCGCCGTCGGCGGCGTCATTGGAGTGCTGTTCGGTTCCGGACTGAGCGTGCTCCTTCGGTCTGGCTTGCATTTTCCGGCGGTGCTGTCCTTGTTTTGGGTTATTACTGCGCTGACGCTTTGCGCGCTCATTGGCGTGGTGTTTGGAGTTTATCCGGCCTGGAAAGCCGCCGGGCTTGATCCTGTCGAGGCCCTCCGTTACGAGTAACTCATGGCTCTCGGAGAGCCACAACGAAGGATGAAAATGGACCCAGGCACCTATGCTTTGTTTTCAACGCGATAGGCAGCTATTTTCATAGGAGTGATTTCCAGCCATTTCCTGCGTTTCGAGCAACTCAGGTCTTCCCGTGGCGCCCGTATTTTCGTGCCAGGCGGAAAGGGCGGATGAGAGCATCGAGAAGCTGGTTCTCGCCGCCTTGGCCGCTCGCTCGCCAGTCTTCTTCTGTAGGGGAGAAAGAGAGTCTTAGCAAGTAGAGTGGAGCGGCGCGGAAATTGCCGCGCATGCGCAGGCGAAACGCCGCGCGTTCGAACAAGCCGGGCGGAGCGTAGCCGGCAGCGGGCAGCCAGCCGAGCACCTGCCCGGCAAGCCTTGTGGCAACGGGATCTCCTCCGACCCGTGCCGCAAGCGGTTCGGGAAGTTCGGCACGGAGGACATCCACGGCAAGCCGCAGGCCGGTGTGCAGCAGATGCTCCGCCTCGACCGCTTTTGCGGACGCGCCGGCGCGTTCCCAATCGATACTCGGTTGCCGCGAGACCAGCCCCGCAACGTCCGCGATCCAGCTCAGTCTTTCCCAGAAATGCTTCGCGCCATGGACGCAAATAAGCACGAGATGATCTTCTAGTGAAGGTGCGGGGACTTCATGTGCATCCACCCGCACGCGAATCTGGCGCGCGAAAAGATCCTTGATCGGAAGCGCACGGGGAAAATAGCGCAGCGTCAAATCGTTGTGGAGCTCCACAAGCAGTTTTGCATCAGGCTTGGAGAAAAGGTATTGTCCGGGAATCTTGCCTGCCCGAATGGCGGCGAGAGAGATCGCGGGTTGGTAGCCGGAACGAATCAGCAACTCCGTAGCGCGATGAATATCGCGCTGGCAGACGAGCAGATCGAGGTCGCCGTAGCCGCGCATTCCTGGGTTGGCATAAGCCTCGACGGCCAGAACCGGTCCCTTGATGACCAGCGCTCGAATTCCCTCTTGGTTGAAAAGCTCCAGCAGGCGAAAGAGCTCTCCCGTCAAACGAAGCGTCAGGAAATTCTGCGCGCGCCGGTGCTCGGCAAGCACTGGCTTGATTTCGGGAGGAATGGCGGACGCATCGCGGTCGGCGAGGCATGCCGCAAGTTGGCCAAGCACGCCGTGCTCGCGAGCGAGCAGTAGCAGTCGACGCCAATCGATAGCGGTAAGATATTGCTGTTGCTTGTCGGTGCGAGGAGAAACGCACTCCCGCAGCGCGATCCACTCGCGCTCGAAGGCACGGATGTCGGAGAGTCGCTGCGGTGAAAGCAGTTCAGCCATGGTGATCCCTGAGCTTATCAATGAATCCGCCCGCTCCCCCACAGAATCGTGGCCTAGCGAGCCTAGCGTGGCTTCTTTGGAGAGCTTACAAATCATTAACAGACGGCACTCCCCCTGCGAGACGCCCCCGATCCCGGCCTGGTCGTTCGTTACCCCAGTCGAAATGGAACCGGAGCATTTACGTGATACTCGGCGGCCTTCTCGACATTGCTAACCGGAATCTCTGGAATCGCCTTGGGAAAGCCGCTTTCACTCGCCACTGCTTCACAAACTCGGCACACTGGACACGCCGCCGCAACTCCTTTCGGGCTCCCACTTCCCTGTTTCAACGCAGCATCCTTTTCGGCTAGGATGTGCCCCGCAGACGGTTCGCCCTGCCCAGCACCCCCGTGCGAAAAGCACCAGGCGGGCACGTCGTGCGAAAAAGGAGGCGTAGCGTGAGCAAGCGCCATGTGGTCACAGGTTTGGCAATCGGTCTGGCGAGCGTAGCGTGCGTTCCGCGCGCGCATGCCGCGGGACAATCCTGCGAAGAGTTGGCGCAACTCAATTTGTCCAATACCACAATCACCTCGGCGGAGACGGTCGCCGCGGGCGCTTTCACCCCGCCCGCGAATATGACGCCCTCGCTTGCCAACTTCTACAAACAGCTTCCTACCTTTTGCCGCGTCACGGCCGTAGCCACGCCTTCCGCCGATTCGCATGTCAAGATCGAAGTCTGGTTGCCCACAAGAGGCTGGAACGGCAAATTCCGCGGCCAGGGCAACGGTGGCTTCGCTGGCGAAATTGACTATCACTCGCTCGGCCAAGCGATTTCGCAGGGCTACGCCGCTGCGGCGACCGACACCGGCCACGCCGCTTCCGGCACGGACGCGCGCTGGGCTCTCGGCCATCCCGAAAAAATCACGGACTTCGCCTACCGCGCCATTCACGAAATGACCGCCGTCGGTAAAGCTACCGTGAAAGCCTTCTACGGCGACGCGCCGCGGCACGCCTACTTCGCCAGTTGCTCGAACGGCGGGCGGCAGGCCTTGATGGAAGCGCAGCGCTTCCCCGAGGACTACGACGGCATCCTCGCCGGCGCTCCCGCGAATTACTGGACGCACTTGCTCGCCAGCGCCCTTTGGGACGCGCATGCCACCACGCTCGATCCCGCCAGCTACATTCCCACGAGCAAAATTCCCGCGATCGCTCACGCCGTCAACGAAGCCTGCGATGCCGCCGACGGAGTAAAAGACGGCGTGCTTAACGATCCGCGGAAGTGCCACTTCACACCCGCCACGCTGCTGTGCAAGGAAGGTGATTCCGATTCGTGCCTCACGCAGCCGCAAGTCACCGCGCTCGAAAAACTCTACCAGGGCGCGCGCGACTCCAAAGGTCGCCAAGTCTTTCCCGGCTTCATGCCCGGCGGCGAAGAAGGGGGCGGCGGCTGGCCGCTCTGGATTACCGGCCACGGTCCCGGCCAAGGCCTGCTCTTTGCCTTCGGTAACGGCTATTTTTCGGACATGGTCTACAATGACGCGAACTGGAACTACAAAACCGCGAAACTCGACGACGCCGTCGCCGCCTCCGACGAAAAATTCGCGAGCGTTCTGAACTCCACCGACCCCAACATGAAAGCCTTCGCCTCACACGGCGGCAAGCTCATCATCTACCACGGTTGGAACGACGCCGCCATTTCCGCCCTCAATTCCATCGACTATTACGAAACCGTCCGCAAAACCATGGGCCCCGCGCAGACGGATTCTTTCCTGCGGCTCTATATGGTTCCGGGAATGCAGCATTGCGGCGGCGGCCCCGGGACCGACACGTTTGGCCAGTTCGGATTCAGCCCGCAAAACGATCCGCAACACAACATGTACGTGGCGTTGGAGCAATGGGTCGAAAAAGGCTCGGCTCCAACTTTGGTCATCGCTTCCAGATTAGACGGACAAGGCCCGGCTGCAAAAGTGATCGAGACGCGTCCGGTCTGCGCTTATCCGCAAGAAGCGAAATACAAAGGAAGTGGCGATACAAGCGATGCGGCGAATTTTGTCTGCGCTGCTCCGGAAAAATGAGGATGGGAATTGCCGGGACGACTTTCGGAGCCGTTTTCTCCCGCTGCACCCGCGGCAACGGCGAAACGATCAACGGCGCTCTTACGCGGCAGTTTCGGAGCGGAACACCATGTTCTCGAGCTTACGCCAATTGCCACCAAACGACCTTTCATCTCACCTGCGATGAGTGCCGTTGGTGGCTAGGCTTGCAGTCTTCTTTGTCCCGCTTCCCCCGTTGCCAGTGAGAAGTCGAGGCTTTCGAAGCTGGTTTAATTGTCATTCACCCGAGAGTAATGGCCGCAACCTCGTAGTCTTCGACGCGAGGAATGGTGAAGCGCAGCACTTCGTCTTCGAGCCGGAAAGGTACGCGCGTGTCAGCGCGCAGCAGTTCGACGGTCTTGACTTTCGCTCCGGCGGCCAACTTCATGGTGACGGTCTGCGCGGTCAGCGGGTAGGTTGCGTTCAGCCAACCATGGTGTGCATTCGGGTTGGTGTAATTTACCAGGTGCACAGCGTAACCTGGGGTCGTCTCCCACGCGAACATCTCGAGGAATCCGCCACCCTCGACATGTACAATGCGTTCATCCCGACTGATCCAGCGGATGGTATTGTGCAGAAGGCGAAGCAGATCGCCGTGCCCGGTGAGCCAAAAGGTGCGTTCGATGTCTGCGGGAAAGTACGCGAAACGGCTGTGGCCCGTTTCGCGGAGCATGACCGCTGGCTCATCGGTATGCGGAACTGGCGGGTATGCCAATTCCGGCGGATACTGCACGAAACCCGGAACGACCGTCAGCACGGGATCCTGCACTGGTCTCAAAGGCAGCCGGTTCTGCCCACAGGGCAGCCAGTTGGTGTTCGCAAAACCGGCAAGAACCGGATGGCTGCGTTCGATGCGGCCGTAGCACGCATTGCCATTGGTGCCGATCACGTCTCCCGCCCTGCTGATGCCGAGTAGGTCTGCGAGGCCGAAGTCCGCGCGCTGTTTGAGATTCTCGTCGTAAAGGCTGGTTTCGAAGCTCGCCATAATCGAGCCGCCGGAATGCGCGTAAGCACGAATTTGATCGCATTGCCGGTCGCTCAACATGGCGATGTTAGGCAACAACAGCGCGCGGTACTTGCTGACCCTTTCGAGCTCGAGCCGGTCTTCGTGTACGAAGTCGAAGGCGAAGCGGCCACTGAGCAGGGTCTCATACACGCCGTGGGTGGTCTCGCGCATGTAGTCGCGCGAATGAGCGACGGCGGGGCCTGGATATAGAAGCTGCGTGCTCTGGCCGATGACGACGCCAATATTGGCGATGGACCTCCGAGGCTTGAGATGAGCATCATGCTTCGCGGCCCACTGAAAATAATCAGCCCCCAGTTTCTGCCAACGGCGATCCTCTCCAAGACCCGCTTCCGAGCCGATGAAGTGGTAATAGAGCGCCATTCCGCTAGCCAGGGTTTGGTTCAGCCACATGCTCGCTTCGGCGGGATTCTTGGTGGCATTTCGCCAGCGCACGACGCCTGTCGAGTAAGCGGCGCTGACATTGGCTGAAAACTTGCCGTCCATCACGGCATTGCACACGCGGCCCTGCAACGCGCATCCCCAAACCGCCGGATCTTCGTAGGTCCGGCCCTGATTGTCGGCTTGGAACCAGACCGCGGTTTTGCCGAGCCGATCCAGATTGGGGCCGCAGCGTAGATTGCCGCCAAGGTTTGCGAAGTAGAAACTATCCGGTTTTTTCTCTTTAGCAATGGCATCGTACTCCTGCCACAGCTGCAGCACACGCTCATTGAACACCTTCCAGTATGCCGGTGTGTCGGAGGGCGGCAGTTTGCTGCAAATAGCGCAATGGCACTTGGGCAGGCTGCCAATGGGCGGCCACCCGTTGGTATAGAAGCAATCAACGTCGTAAAGTGAGCTCACCTCCCTCATGATGGCTGGAACGTAATCATCCATGTAGGTGGAGAACATACAGGTTTTGAACAATCGCGGATCTTCACCACTGAACTGCACGGAGCCGTCTCGATGGCGCATGGCCCATTCCGGATGTGCCTCGAGCGCATCGCCCCAGTTGAGGTCTGGACTCATGCGGGCGACGCAGCGCATGCCGCGTTTTTTGGCCGCGGCAACACATTCACCAAAAAAATCGCGGCCATTCAGGAACTTTCCGGGCCGGTGGAATTTCACCTTTGAAGGATAAAAGGCGAGAATGCCGGTGACGCTGACGAATAGGACATGCGCTTTAGCGGAATGCCAGAAGTCCGCCCATTCCTCGATGTTCATGACTGCGGGGTCGTGCTCGGTCATGTTGCTTTGGCCGACGCGGCGAATGTTCTCCTGCCACGGTAGGGTAGCCGGGTCAATTGGAGCCAGGCGCAGCGGCAGAGGAATGAGTTTCGGAGTGGCTCCGCCTGCGTCCACGTCGGCAATGGTTGCAACCGAAAGCGCAACGTTTGGACGGAGTGCCTCGACCGCGGCCGCCAAAGGAAGCGAGGCTGCGCCGGTCTTCAGGAAGTTGCGGCGGTTGAGCATCGGGCTAACATTATCGCATCGTGCACCCGCGTGGTTATAGCGAGTTGCCTCGACCAAGTGCGGATTCTGGTCCAGTGGCGAGCCGGATGTTATCCCAGATTCCGAGTGGCACGCCTCCCGGGAGGCTGTCCCCACTTTGCCTCCGATAAACGCTATGACTCGATCTCTATCTACCCGGGTTCCTTGAACTTTGTGGCAGCTTCAGAGGGCCAGATCCTCAAGACTAAGGCTCCAGCAAATGCAGGCGGATCTTAGCGAGGTCAGCCTCGGAAAGCTTCGCGGCGTGTCGCAGGTAATTCGCAAAAGATCCATAAGTCTGGTCAATTTTGTCGAGAGTTGCTGCCAGCGTCTCCGGCTTGGAAGTCATGATGCTCTTCACTGTGGCGAGATCCGGGGGTTCGGGAAGTCCAAAAGCGAGCCGCAGGTCAGCCGCCGTTGCATTGATGGCCTCAGGGGCAAGCAAAAACTGGTTGGAGAGCATGTAATCCTGAACCACCGTGTCGCGCGGAACTCCGAGAGCGGTGAGGAGAATGGCGCTGAACACCCCGGTGCGGTCCTTGCCCGCGGTGCAGTGCTCGACGACCGGCAAGTCGCCCGCAGCGATGCGCTGAAGAATCTTGCCATACTGCCCCGCGTACTCGATGGCGTAATCGTAACCGCGAACCGATTCTTTGGCCTGCGCGTTAATAGCAGCGACTCTTCGTTTCAGGTCGTCCGCTGTCGGGCTCGAAATCAGATTTGAGCCAATGGGAACCGAAAAGAATTCCGGCGCATTTCCCGACCAGTGATCGGGCGCCCGCGCCCGCTCGCCCTCTGAGCGTACATCGCAAACCAAACGAATCCCCAAACTGTTGAGATAATCGGAGTCTCGAGCAGTGAGATTCACCAAATGATTGGAGCGGTACACTAAGCCCCAGCGGACATATTCTCCATCAGAGGTCCGATATCCGCCCAAGTCCCGAAAGTTCTTGGCTCCTTCGAGAGGCAGCCTGCGAATAGAGACAATCCGCGTGGCTCCTGCCGCGGGCTTCAAATGAAAGTAGACGCGGCGGGAGCGATCGGGGACGGCAACTTCGGCGGGCGCACTCCGAATAATGAGAACGGCTTTAGCGGAATCGATGCGATCGGGTCGCGAGCTGGCAAAAACTTCGACCGGCATGGCACTCGGAGATGCCTGAAAATCAATCCGGTAGACGCCCGGCCCAGGCATTTCGCACGTCGGGTTCTCGATGCCCGTGCCAGCCGCGGAACTGAAGGCAAGCAGTGCAAGAACAGAACCGGCGGCGAGCAGAGCAACCATTGCAAACCGACGTTCCCATCGCATTCTGGAAACCACAGCTGAAATGCCACCCGAGCGCCTATTCATCTTGGTTGTCGCCGTTCACCGCGAAGTTGTGGACACCGGACAGGAGACTCCGCGTCATGAAACCCCTGGTTAGCGTAGTCGCACAGAATTGTGTAAGTGATGGAAGCTAACTGAGCGCCGCTTCCAATGTCATTCGAGCACCAATAACCCATCCAATTGCACCGAAGCCGAACAGAGGAGGGTGCCCGCCTCTTCCCGAGTCGCTGCGTCCTCTTTTCGGTTAAAGGTAATACCGCTCTTTCTTTTTCTCTTTTGCGTAATCGGCATGCGCCCTTTGGACAGACTCCATTTCAGAGACTTCCGCGACCGGGACGTCCCACCACGATTCGTAACCGGGCACGCGCTGATCGATATCCACCTCGACGCAGATAACTGTGGTTCTTGAATTCGCGCGCGCTTGCCTCAATGCGCTCTCGAGTTCCTCGCGATTCTTCGCTTGTATCGCTAATGCCCCGAGACTGGCGGCATTCGAAGCAAAATTAACTCGAATAAAATCGCCGTTGAGTGCGCCATCCTGCCGCTGCCGGTATTCAGTCCCAAAGCCACCACTTCCACAATAGCGACTCAGGCCGCCAATGCTTGAAAACCCGTGGTTATCCAGGACAACGATGTTGAGCTTGCACTCTTCCTGCACAGAAGTAACGATTTCCTGGGCCATCATCAAGTACGAGCCGTCGCCAACGAGCACATACACCTCTCGTTTAGGGTCGGCCATCTTGATTCCCAGACCTCCGGCGATCTCATAACCCATGGTTGAATAACCGTATTCCAAGTGGTAGCCCTTCGGATCCCGGGTGCGCCAGAGTTTGTGAAGGTCGCCTGGAAGGCTGCCAGCGGCACAAATGATTACGTCTTTCGGCTGCGAGAAACTGTTGACTATGCCGATCACCTCTCCCTGGCTCATAGGAGGACCGTGCCGAAGGTTGTAAATCCGCTGTACTTCCTGATCCCACTCGGCTCGCAAACGACGGAGACAGGCGCGGTATTCTGAGGCGGTTGAGAAGCCTTCGAGTGCCTGATTAAGCTCTTCGATCGCAATCCTGGCGTCGGCAACTAACGGCAACCCCGAATGCTTGTAGGCGTCGAACTCTGCAACGTTGATATTCACGAAACGGACGTTGGGATTCTGGAACGCGGTCTTGGAAGCGGTTGTGAAATCCGTGTAGCGAGTTCCGATACCCAGGACAAGGTCTGCTTCCCGCGCAAAGATATTGGCTCCGGCAGTGCCGGTGACTCCGATGGCGCCCAACGACTGCGGATGATCGTAACAGAGTGATCCCTTCCCAGCCTGCGTCTCAGCAACGGCAATCCCGGTTTGTGTGGCAAACCGCGACAAAGCCTCTGTGGCCTCGGAATAAATGACGCCGCCACCCGCGACAATCAGGGGTTGGCGACAGGAACGGATTCGCCTCGCGGCCTCTTGTAAAGCTTCAGAGTCCGCACGAGCCCGTGGAATTTTCCAAATGCGCTTCGCGAAAAATTCTTCTGGATACTCGAAGGCTTCAGCTTGAACATCCTGGGGAAGTGCAAGGGCCACAGCGCCGGTCTCGGCCTGAGACGTCAAGACGCGCATAGCCTCAGCCAACGACGTTAGGATTTGCTCGGGGCGCTGGATGCGATCCCAATATCGTGACACCGGCCGGAAACAATCGTTCACAGAGACATCCTGAGAACTCGAAGACTCAAGCTGCTGCAGAACAGGAGCCACATTCCTTCTGGCAAAGATGTCCCCGGGAAGCAACAGCACAGGAACCCGGTTTATCGTCGCGGCCGCTGCCCCAGTAATCATGTTCGTCGCGCCAGGACCAATGGAGCTCGTGCAGACCATCGTTCGCAGGCGGTTGCTCATTTTGGCGAAGGCCGCAGAAGTGTGCACCATGGCCTGTTCGTTGCGCGCCAGGTAGAAGATGAAGTCAGGGTTCTGCTGCAAAGCCTGGCCGATTCCAGCCAAGTTGCCGTGACCGAAAATCCCAAAACAGCCCGCAAAAAACTGGTTCGCCCTGCCGTCCCTCTCGACATACTGATGCTTAAGAAACCGGATAATGGCCTGGGCTGTGGTAAGTCTCTGAGTCATAAGCCGCGGTCACTCCCATGGGACCTGCAAATTGGAATCTTTATATCACAACCGCGTAATCCCGGAGTAGATTGTCTTTCTAAGCGCTTAGACAATGCCTCCGGCTGCCGAGTCTGCCTCTTGAAAAACCCTTGACAAATCCGCGACTGGTATTGTAGACGAGTGCCACATCGGGTGTGGCAGTCTCTTAAGCGTTTAGCTGGCACTTAGGTTCATGAGTTTAGCGAAACCGGCGGCGGCCAAGTGAGTGTTGTTAGGAAAGCCGAGATAGACACGTTTCACGGAACGGGGTTGGAGTGCCACGGAACTCTGCATTTGAGCTGGAGGTTTCCTTGGCCCACTGCAGATCCCACCCTGCTGTTATGGTCATAGCGGATGACGTTTCGCGAACGTATTGAGAGATAATAAGGAGCAATCCATGCGAACTTTTGTGCGTTTTCTGCTCGCCCTTGCTTGCCTTTTATTCCTATCCATAACCATCCAAGCACAAACCGGCAGTGGAGGAATTACGGGTAAGGTCACCGATTCGGGTGGCGGCATACTGCAAGGTGCGCAGATCAGCGTTGAACCGGGTGGAATCAAAGTCGTGTCGGACGCCCAGGGGGAGTATCTTGTGAACGGCCTCGCCCCCGGCACTTACACCGTGACGATTGAGTATGTCGGCTTCACCACTTCTTCCAAGAGCATAGCTGTTGCGGCAGGCCAAATTGCAAATGTTGACGCCCAATTGGCTGTTGCTTCTCAAAACCTAGAGGTGCTCGTTTCCGGTGAGCGGCCCTCAGCAGAGGCCGAGGCCGTGAATCGCCAAAAGAGCGCCGACAACTTGGTTCAGGTGCTACCGGATGAGGTGATCCGCAGTTTACCCAACGCCAACATGGCCGACGCCCTCGGCAGATTGCCCAGCGTAACCATTGAGCGGGACGAAGGCGAGGGCAAATATGTCCAAGTCCGCGGTACTGAACCACGCCTCACCAACACAACCATCGACGGCATCAATGTTCCTTCCCCGGAAGGCGGCGTTCGCCAGATCAAATTCGACGCAATCCCTGCGGACATCGTCGAGTCAGTTGAAATTAACAAGACGCTGCAAGCCAACATGGATGGCGATGGCATTGGCGGCTCCGTAAACCTGGTCACCAAGACCGCCGGGGAGCGTCCCACGGTGAAGGTGGGCGGCATGGGTGGATATACTCCCATTCTCGGCGGCCGCGGCCTTGTGGAAACGACCGGTACCGTTGGCCGGCGGTTTGGTTCGGACAAGCGTTTCGGTTTGCTCATTGGTGGCTCGTACGATTGGAATGGGCGCGGGATTGACGACATTGAGCCGGTGCCGGACCTGGCGACGGTCGGCGGGCAACCGGTTCGAGTTTTCGATTCCATAGATATCCGCGAATACAGATACTACCGGAGCCGCTGGGGGATTGCGGGAAGCGCCGATTACAAGTTGAAAGAAGGATCGAACATCTATGGGCGCTATATCTACTCTGATTTCCATAACTACGCCGATCGCTGGGTTTATTCGATCAATGACAACCTGTATGGTAACGGTGGGCCACCCTCCTTCAACGACCAGATTCGCCGGCCGGATTACGCTATCGGTAGCGTTCTGCTTGGCGGTAAGCACGTGCTTTCCACGACGTGGTACGCCTGGGATGTTTCCGCGTCCCGGGCGCGCCAAATTGGCGGCGTGGGTGACCGCACGGCCTCCTTCAGCTCCAACCTGGCGTCTAGCTCCTGTCAGTTTGACGCGGCAAACACAACGAGCCTTTACCTTCCTCAGTGGACGCCCGCCTGCTTTACGGAAGCGTATACAAATCAGACCACGCTTCCGCTAAGCCGGATGCAAACCAATCATGGGCTAACACCGCAGCTGAATCTCCAGGCCACAGGGGCTGTCGCCAAGCGTTATCACCTCGGGTCGCGCTTGGCCACCATCGAAGTCGGTGGAAAGTTCCGCAATGCTCACAAGTTCTCCAACGCCTTTACGGATAACTTTTTCCCCAGCGGAACTGGCACGCCTCTTACGCTCGCCGACTTCCCCAATAGCTTTTCGAACAGCAACTACTATCAGGGGGCTTACAAGTTGGGGCCCAACCCTAACTTCTTCACTATCTATAACGCCTTCACAGCCGACATTGCCGCGAATCCAGGTAACTACACGCTGCAGCAAGACATTTCGAGCCAGTTCAACTTGATTGAGAAAGTCAGCGCCGGCTACCTGATGAATACGATCGATTTCAATAAAGTCCGCGTCGTTGCAGGCGTCCGCTTTGAAGGAACCAATCTTGACACATCAGCCCCTATCCTTGATGCCAACGGCATGTTCCAGGGAACCAGCAAAAGCAACGGTTCTTATGTGAAGGTTTTGCCGAGTGCTTCTCTTCGATTTGCTCTGGGCAAGGACACTTACCTGCGCACAGTGTATGGCCGGGGCCTTTCGCGTCCCAATCCGCAAGACATTGCTCAGGCGCTCTCCTTTGACAATTCCGCCAACCCTGTTCTTGTTAGCCTTGGCAACCCAAATCTCAAACCCGAGGCTGCAGATAACGTTGATGTGCTCATCGAGCATTACATAAATCCCTTCGGGATGATCACGGCGGGCTACTTTTATAAGAATTTGACCGATCCCATCGTTTCGCACGAATTTATGGTCAATACAGGGAGCTTTGGCAGTGCAACGTGCACCCAGACTATCCCCTGCAGGGTAACTCAACCCCTGAATGCTGGCAGTGCTTGGATCAACGGGTTTGAAGCCGCTTATCTCCAGCATCTTTCGTTTCTGCCAGGCGCGCTCAAGGGACTTGGTTTTTCCGCCAACTACGGCTATACCGCATCTCGCGCTTCCTTAGGGCCGGATTTCGGCCGCTCCGATCATCCGCGGCTGCTGCGCAACGCGCCGAATACGTGGAACATCAGTCCAACGTACGATCGCGGCCGTGTCTCGGTTCGCCTTGGCCTCTCTTACAACGGCGCAAATATCGCTGCCTATCAGTTCTCGGACGGCGTGAACGGAGGGATCACTGGGCCTTTTGGAGATAACTATTTCTATGCCCACCTCCAGGTCGACGTGCAAGGCAGCGTAGCTTTGGCACATGGCCTGAGCTTTGTCATGTATGGCCTCAATATCAATAACGAGGTCTTCGGCTTCTACAATGGCAGCCCGCAATACATGGTCCAGCGCGAATACTATCGGCCGACCATTGCCGCGGGCATGCGCTGGTCGCCGACACACGAGAAATAAGCGGAATTCGCGGCCAGCACGAGACGGAAGAGGGAATTCATCCCTGCGGCGTCCGACCTTTTTTAGAGAATGGAGTTTGTCGCTAGTCTCTGGAGGCAGGGATCAACGGCAGGCGCGAGTCCACTGTTTCCCAGGTAGAGCGAACCCAGGTGTGCTGCGGATCTTCGGTGTTTGCCAATGAGCGCGCGCTCCCAGCCAAGCAATTCAGATAATAAACGTGGTACCCATGCCCGGCGACAACGGGATGGTATCCGTCTCGAACCAGCACCGCGTCTCCATTCCTGACCGTCAGAGTCACGTCTCGTTTGCCGTCGGCGGTGTAAAGCCGATGGTAGGCGTAGGCACTTGGATGAGCCATGCGATAGTAATAAATCTCATCGAGATCCACTTCGTGAGGGGGATTGTGAACGTCGTGCTTATGAGGAGGATAGCTTGACCAGTTTCCGCTGGGAGTATACACCTCGATGATCATAAGCTTGTCTGCCGGAAAATCGGGGCGTACGACACCCACAATCTGTCTGGAGGCATTTCCGCCACCACGGAGGCTCACGGTAACGTCCGTCGGAGTAATTAGCCGCGGCTCTAGCCGCGCACTCGATGGCACGGAACAAGCAACGAATTCACATTCGGTTAGCGCTTCAAGATTGAGTCGAAACCCTGCAGGCAAATAGACGGCATAGGGCAGACCGTCAAACACGTTTTTTCTCTGACCGATTTGCTGCCGGCCCTCGCCCCAATCTGCCAAGGAGGTCCCGCCAAGCATGAGCACCACGGTTTCTTCTTCGGCGTTTCGCGTCTCCCAAACTTGTCCGGGAACCAATCGACGAACGAGAAAGCTCATCCATTCCCAACCGACGTCCTGCCTCGTGAACCGGAGCAGTTCCCCCGATTCTGGGGGCTGCAAAGATCGTGAGGATCTGCGGAATCCGTCAAGACTTGGCGTTTGGGTGTTAGACATTTTTGGACACTCGAGTAGCTATCTAAGCGCTTAGCTTCACCGATCAATGTAACAGGAAAGCGTCACCACCGGCAATCCTTTGCGTTTTAATAGCGACCGACATACATGAGCGTTGAATAGCCAAACTCGTCAAAGCGTCGGTGAACCGGCAACGCTAATCGCGTGTCAGCGTAGCCGCCGGCTGGTCGTCTGCCAGTTTCTCCCTAATGAGAGTCGGGCGGGAGGCGACATCAAGCTCTTTGCCTTTTTGTGAATCGTGGGGAAAGACTTTTCGATCGACGTTTCGCAAATGGAGAGTGAATCCACAGGACTCTCGCACACGCAATTGTGGTTCCAACTTTTGGACGGTGCTGCGTCCCTGCATGCCGGAGATACGCTTCAACAGGAGCTGGGCGCTCTTGGCGCCAAGTTCGTATTTGGGTAGTTCAATTGTCGTGAGGCGAGGACGAAAACAGCGGAGCCACGGATAGTCGTCAAAACTTACCAGCCCGAAATCTTCTGGACACCTCATTTCCATTTCGTTAGCGGCCTGCATGAAACCAACCGTCATCAAATAGTTTGCGACGAAAACTGCATCTGGACGGCGAGGGAGTAGCGTGAGTCCAGCACGATGGCCCGACTCGGTTCGATAGTCTCCTTCGGCGATCAAGTCCGGATCGCACGTGAGTCCGTTTGCTTCGAGTGCCTCGCGATAACCCTTCCACCGCGCGGTTCCGTTACTCACGCCCAAGGGGCCGCTAACGAGAGCGATTCGGCGATGACCGATCCGCGCGAGATGCGCGACGGCTTCAAAGGCCCCTTTATAATCGTCAGTTAACACCGCATCCGTTTTCAAATCCTTAGAGGTTCGCATCACCAGCACAAGCGGTACTTTCACTTCGGCAAGCATTCGCTGAAGCCACGGGGTCAATCGTCCCGGGGCCATGGTGAGCAGGATGCCGTCGACGCGCTTGGAGAGCAGCAACTCCAGGTAATGCTCCTCTTTCTCCCGCTGATTGTCGCTGTTGCATAAGAGAGTGCTGTAGCCCGCCTTCTGAGCGATGTCCTCTACTCCACGCACCACCAACGGAAAGAACGGATTCGCAATGTCTGGAACAACGATGCCAATCGTGTGCGTGCGCTGTTTTGCCAAGCTTCGCGCCAACAAGTTGGGGCGGTAATTAAGCTGCCGGATGGCCACCTCGACGCGCCGCTGGAGGGCTGCGCTGACTTGGTCGCTTTTGTTGATAACGGCCGAAACCGTGAACACAGAGACACGCGCTTTCTTGGCGACATCGTAAATGTTTGCGGCCTTGGTTCCCCTGCGTCTCCGGCCCCGTTGCGGGGTCACGTGCCCTCCTTGAGCCGTGGAGCTTCGACGGGAGGTTCGAGTGTTCCCGCGCGGGGCACCAAAGCGAGGAATTCGTTCAGTTCTTTCAGGTATGGCATTGCATCCGAGCAACTAATTCGGCTGACGACGATCGCCGCTACAGCGTTGCCATAGCGTAAGCACTCGTCCAGGCTAAGACCGCGAACCAGTCCGTACAGAAGTCCGGCAGCAAAACCATCCCCGGCACCGATCGTGCTGACGACTTTTACGGCACATTTGGGGGCGAAAACGCATTGGTCACGAGAGTATGCTTCAACTCCATCAGCACCTCGCTTGCGAATCACGATGCTGACACCGGCATCCAATCCGATTTGCGCTTGGGCTCGGGCTTCGCTCTTGCCGCTCAAAAGTGATAGTTCATCTTCATTGCCAAGCAAAACGTCCACCCAAGGCAATGCCTTGCGGGCTTCTGCTCCCGCCTCCGCAGGCGACTGCCAAGAACTTGCCCGGTAGTCCATATCAAAGGCCGTCCGCAAGCCAGCTGCGCGCGCAGCCTGCAGTGCGCTAATGGTCGCTTCTCGCGCCGGAGAAGCAGATAGGCTAGTGCCATTCGTGACAAAAACCGACGCCTCTTGAAGATAAGCTAGCTCCGGTCCCCCAAGTTGAAGTTGTACATCGGCTGGGTCGCGGCGATAGAAAACCTGTGGGAAGTGATCCGGTGGCGAAACTTCCGTCAAGCAAAGCGAGGTGTTGTAGCCCTCTACCAAGCGCACAAACCGTGTGTCAATTCCTTCGTTCCGCAAGAACCCGAGAAGGAAATCGGCAAGCGCGTCTTTGCCAACACTGCTGATGATTCCAACACTGAGTCCCAAGCGCGCCAATCCTACTGCAATGTTGGCGCTTGACCCTCCCAGATGCCTTGAGAAGTGCTTCACATCGGCGAGCGGCTGATTTTGCTCGACGGCGTGCAAGTCGTAACCAATTCGACCTAAGACGCAGACTTCCATTAGATTACCCGTTCGATGCAATTCCTAATGTCGTGACCCCTTCCGCATCGCGCCGTTTCTCGTCGGATCTGCTCCTTCGAAGACACCCAGTGCTTGGTTCAAGCTAGCATTCTCATGCACCAGAGTTGTCAGCGCGCGGCACATGGGCAGGGGATCGGCTTCAGACGGAAACAGAAGATTCCGGCCGATAATGGCCCCACGAACTCGGGAGCTGGAGGCCAACCCATCGGCATAATCCCTCAAAGTGTCGGCCACCGTCTCGCGTGCCGGCCCGCCGAGCAAAAGAATAGGCAGCGTTGTGGCTCGGCCCACTTGAGCAAATCCTTCGCAATAAGGCAACTTCAGCCACAAGTTCAACGAAGACTCCCCCAGAGCCGAGGCGATTCCACACTGGCGAACCATCGTCGCGATATCCTTCTGTACTTCATAACTGTCAGCCTTCCGCAAAACACCTTGTGGCTCAAGAAAGGCGGCCAGATTACGGCGTCGGAGCGCGTTGACGGCTTCCGAGCACGCAAGCATTGTCCGGGCAGAAGCATGATCCTGCGGATCCATCCGGTACATCATCTTGCCCCCGTCGCAGCGCAACTCTGCCAGTCGCTCCGCAGTAAGTGCAGTGAAGGTGTCATCCATTTCGAAGACCGTGCCGGCAATTCCTCCGCGATTCATGCTGCCTACGAGCAGCCGGCCGTCGAGAAAGCTCCGCCCCGACTGTTTCCGTTCCAAGTAGTTGAGGAAGAACAAATCTTCCAGTACATCGCCGGAAGCAACAACGCCATCCAGCGCCGGGTCCGCCAGGATTCGCCGCGCACGAGCCAGCAGTTCGTAACGATCACCCATTGCCAATCTGTCTTGTCGGATCTGTGTCACACCGCGCGCGGCATGATCCAGGGCCAGAAGCACCAGCTTTCCGTCCCGCGTCAATGCTGTTCGTTTCTTTCTTCGCCGGGCCTCTTCCTTGATCACGCTCGGCCGATGAATACGAAGCTCGGTGATTTGCTCGAACACCGCTGCCGGCAAGTAAGTGTCGTATTCGAACCGCACTGCTGCCGCAGTGATTGACATGAAAGCCTCTCCCGATAGAGTCGCCTGCTCAGTAGCCAAGCGTCTTCAGAAATTTGCGGCCGGCGACCGCATTCTCCAACGGATTCGACGCCCTTGCTCCCCCTGCCAATACATCTTGCTCAACAACGATCCAACCACTAAAGCTGCAACCACTCAGCAGGGCAAGTATCTTTGCGAAATCAACCACGCCCTGCCCGAGGGGCGCAAAAACTCCCTGGTGCACGGCCTCGTAAAAATCCAGCTGTTGCCGGCGTGCATCTTCCAAGCGCTCTGGATCAATATCCTTGAAATGGACGCAATGAATTCTGTCGGCATATCTCTCGAGTAGCTGCGCCGGCTCTCCCCCCCCGTAGACGCAGTGGCCTGTATCAAGGCACAACCCCAAGTCACTCGGCGAAAAGGATGTCAGTAACCTGTCCACTTCTTCCGGTGTTTCGACATGCGTACCCACGTGATGGTGAAATGCCAGGCGCACGCCAAACTCTCTGCAGCGATCCACGACTTCGCTGACCGCAGGGAAGACGTCCTTCCATTCCGCCTCTGTCCAGGAAAGGCGATTGGCCTCGTCACGGCGCCCTGCGACTGCGCAGCGCTCAGCACTAATTTCGTCCGACAATATCAGCAGGCGGCAACCCACCGCGCTGACTAGGCGTGCGGTCGTCAGTACCTGGGCGAGCCCGTCACTGCGTGCGGCCCTGTTGCCTAGCGGAATGGCTACAAAGGCTGAGCAAAGAGTCAGGCTGCGCTTGTTAAGCTCCTCCCTCAACTTGGCCGCGTCAGAGGGAAGAAAGCCATAAGGCCCCAGTTCGGTTCCTGCATATCCGGCTTTGGCAATCTCATCCAAGACTCTAGAGTAAGGATACTCCGAAGGTGCTTCGACCGATTCCATAATGCCCCAGCTTACTGGAGCACTGGCGATGGACATAGCTGCAGCACGTGCGCTTTGGTGAAGAGTGCTCAATCTATTGGATTCGGCAATGCCGCTCATACGAATTCTAAGCCGGCGGCATGTTTGATCTCGCTTCAGTTACCTAGCGATCTCCAAGCCGGCTGCATTCTTTGTGTTTCCTTCAAATCTTGCACTCGACTCTAAGGCCACTGGACGAGATTCGCGGTGAGAACGTTCAGCTGCGAGACAGACTGCAAGCGCACGAAGGCCCTCCTGTCCATCGACTTGCACGGGCTTTTCGTTCAGGACCGCGTCCACAAAGTCTCGCAGTTCGTTCAGATAAGCGTCGGCAAATCGAACAAGCCAGTGGTCAACCGTGTCGTACGAAGCACCGGCGCTGGTCAGAACGAGTTGCGCAGTTTGTCGAAGATACCCTATTTCAAAAGCCCCTCTCGAACCGACAACTTCCGTTCGAATGTCGTAACCGTAGTTTGACTTCCGTAGACATTCGACGTTTCCAATTCCGCCGCGCCCAAAACGCATGTTCACAACCGCGGAATCGACATCACCAAACTCGGCTAACTCGGGACACCCGCGCACACCACCGAACGAATGAACTTCCGCGACTTCATCATTCATCAGCCATCTCGCCAGATCAAATTCGTGAATCGCAGCGTCCAGGAACAGTGTCCCGTTAATGCCTCCTTGGAAAAAGCTCCGAGGTGGCGGCTGTCGGTCGCGTCCGATGGATTTAAACAGAATGGGTTCACCAATTTCACCAGCCTCGATCAATTTCTTGGCTCGCGTGTATGGCGGATCATATCGACGCATGAAGCCGATCTGGAATTGAACGCCCGCTTCAGCAACTGCGCTCATAGCACTTTCCGCTTCTTCCATCAATAAGGCAGGAGGTTTCTCACAGAAAACATGCTTGCCAGCAACAGCTGCTAACCGTGTGACCGATGCGTGAAATCGCGAAGGCGTGGCTACTACAACTGCCTGAATGTCCTCACGTTCCAGCAGGTCCTCAACGTTGTCGAAATGGTGTTGGATCTCCAGTTCACTCGCCACTTGTTTGGCGCGACCGCCATCTGCGTCTGCCACGGCGATGAGTTGAGCTGCCGGAATTGCTCGACGCAGGTTTTCAGCGTGACGCCTTCCGAGCGTGCCCACTCCAATTACCCCAATTCCCAGTTTGCTCATGGCCCCGCACCTTCGAGTTTGTCCTATCCTAAGCGCTTAGGACGCTGACACTGCGGGCTATCCTTGTCAAGGGATTTCTTGACAGGAGAAGTAAAGCATAGTATGAGGCAATCCCAATTGGTAGGCCGACCACCTTCAAGCAGTAGAAGGTTTCAGCAGGGAGACTCTGATGCCAAATCGCGATGAAAACGACCAATCTCGGAGGTGGTGGTCTCCTATCCTGAAGGACATCCACTTTTGGGTGCCTTTGATCGTACTTTTGGCCGGGCTCATTGTCCTGCGATGGATCCGTTAAAGCGAGGCGCACAACCATGAGCTTTGAACTCACCTTGCCAGCATCAGAGGTTTCGCGCCTGAGAAGTTTACAAGCCTTGGGGATCCTTTGCGGCTTTGCCGCGGGCGCTTGGCTCGGAGCCGCCGAGGCACCCACGAAGCTTGTGACCATCGGCGTTTCGCCTCTCGTGATCTCTCTCATCATGGTGGTCGGAGTATTCCTTGCACGTTGGAGCGTGCCTGCACTCATCCGCGGTACATCGCACATTCGTGCCGACGTGCGGCAGGCACCACATTTGATCGTTTGGGCCGTCCTTGCCGGCTGTCTATGGGCAGTCGCCAACACGATGACTATCTTTGCTATCCGGGATATTGGGCTCAGTGTTGCTTTTCCCCTATGGAATACCAACAGCCTTCTGGGTATTTTGTGGGGCTTTGTTCTGTTCAATGAATTACGCCAGGCCGGGTGGACGCGCTGGTTTGGTGTATTGGGTGGGGCACTCGCAATGTTCTTGGGCGCGACGCTGCTCGCCATTACTTCTTCCTCGCAAGGCCCCGCGGTGCATGCGATGCGCGGGATTTCAGCGGCCCTGGGCGCAGGAGCCCTTTGGGGAACAATGTATATCCCTTATCGAAAAGCGTACATTACAGGAATGAACCCTCTCTCTTTTATCGCGTTTTTCACCATCGGGGAGCTCGGCATGATGACCTCCTTGGCCGTGACCTATACTGGCGGCCCCTCCTCGTTGTGGCGCGAGCTTGTCGGCGCAAAAGAGGTTCTCTTTTGGTTGATGCTGGGGGGGTTCATTTGGGTGATCGGAGACGTGTTCCAACAGTATGCGGCTAAGTACGTGGGAATTAGCCGAGGCATTCCGCTATCGAACTCGAACCAGTTATGGGGATTGCTGTGGGGAATCTTAGTTTTCAGTGAGCTACATGGCCGTGGGGCATCGCTATACCTGCAGGTAATTGGAGGATCCCTCCTCATGATGTTGGGAGCTGGCGCAATTGCATTATCTTCGGCAACCGGAAAGGAGCAATTGCGCTGGAAAGAGGCTGCGGAACGGGAAGGCCGACGATACGGAGTTCCTTCGGACTATGTCGAAGCCCGTATGGCGGGCAGACAAATAGTCGGCGAGCCGAAGCCTACGCGTAGCTTATGGGACTGGTCCTTGGTCGTCACCGCCACGGGGATCTTCCTGATCTTTGCGACGATGGCGCGTGTCCCGCAAATGTCGCTCCATTGGGGGCCCGCCGTGGCCTTGAGCGCGGCGATGCTAGTGCTTCTAGTAGTTTGCGGTTTTGCCCTTTGGCGGACGACGCGATTCAACTGATTCAACTTCAGCGACGCAAATGTGCCTGAAACAGATGTCGAAAGCAGATACAGTATTTTCTCCGTGTGGCGCTGCGTCTTAGAAAAGGCCGCGTTGTCAGCGCAAGGGGACTCCTTACAAAAGACCCCACAAACGGTCATTGATCCAAAGTCGTCGCCTTGTTCATTCTTCCTTTTCCAAACCTGCCTGTGCGTGTGCTAACTGCTGAAGATGTTCGTGTTCAAAAACTCATTGCGGAATTTGCCTTGCGGATCGCACTTCTTACTCAGTTCAATAAATTCGGGCAACTTCCTGTAGATGGCCCTTAGTTCCGCCGGAGTTCAATGCGTCCGTAAGGATTGCATGCTTCGCTGCTCTGTGTGGGAATATGGACCATTCAAAGCCCTGCGCGCTCGGAGGCCATGTAAAATCCTTCCTGGTACTTTGACCCAAAGAGGAGCTTATGAAACTTAACGGACGACGGGTAGTTATCGCAGTGTCTTTCTTAGTTTCCGCTTTGGTTTCCGGCAGCTTACCGGCGGAAGCTCAAGAGGAAGAACAGGTTACGCCCATAAAACCTCCTGCTAGGCCGCTCCCGGATGAAACTGCATCAGCTGGCGTAACGAAATATTCCTTCATCGCGTATGGCGACACGCGAGGACGCCGAGATGGAATCGCAATTCAATACGAGCACTCGCTGATTGTGGATTCGATGCTGGCGCAGATCAAGAAGCACGAAAATACCGAGTACCCAATACGATTCGTTTTACAGGCAGGGGATGCCGTCGCTCATGGACAGAACGCAAAGGAGTGGAACGTAAGCTTTGTTCCTTTGATCAATCGGCTAACGCTCGAAGGTGACGTTCCCTATTTCCTGGCGCCTGGAAATCACGACGTCTCCTCTGCGACAACTGCGGATGATCCAAAGCGACAGACTCCGCTGAAGAACTACTTCGATGCGGTAGCGGCGGTGATTCCCCCTGCGGGCTCGCCCCATAGGCTATCTGGTTATCCGACTTATTCTTTTGGCTATGGCAATACGTTCGTGCTCGGATTTGACGCCAACATTGCCGGTGATGAGAAACAGTTCCAGTGGGTGAAAGGCCAGCTCCAACGTCTCGATCGCAAGCGGTTCGTGAACATCATCGTGTTCTGTCATCACGCCCCGTTCTCATCAGGATCGCACGGTGGACCGAAGTTGGAAGAGCAAACGGTCGCCCTCCGGAACAAGTACATGCCGCTGTTTCAAGCTCACCATGTTCGGGCGGTATTTTCGGGACACGAGCATCTGTTTGAACACTGGGTCGAACATTACACCGATGCAAGCGGAACGCATCGCATGGATTTGGTGGTTTCCGGGGGAGGCGGAGCGCCGCTTTACTCCTACACGGGTGAGCCAAATTTGGACGACTACCTGAAGGCCAACGAGGCGAGCAAGGTGAAACTCGATCACCTGGTGAAGCCGGCTGTGGAGCGCGGCTTGAACCCCTATCACTATTTGCTTGTGCGTGTCGATGGCGACAGGCTCGATATGCAGGTGATCGCTGTCGATTGGGGAGAGGGATTCCGGCCCTACACGAGCAATAGCGTTGAGTTGAAGGACCCTTGAGACACAAATTGGGGTTCAGACCCGTCCTATGAGCCAAGACATAGTTACGTTTCAACGAGGAACTGGTCAGGATTGGCCAAAAATTCTATGCCGGAGCTGGGAGTCATTTGAGAAACGCACCATCTTCCAAATGCTCGAATTCGTTAGCCAAGCCTTGGAGCATCTCCGCTTGCAAAAGCCGCTCTGACGTTTGGACGTAGAAGATACACGAGCGGAAGCCCAGCAATTACGAAACCGACGCCGCCCCTAAAGAGATCACCCCTGAAGGCGTTCACCAGGTCTCCCAAGACCTGGGTTGCGATGATGGCAACTACCAGTCGCCACCCCCAAAGGCGGCGCTTGAACCAAGCCGTGCCAGCGACTGCCATGGTTCCACCGAGCAAGAGTAGTGGAATCCCGACTGTTTTCCCGAACGGTGCAAGCTGTCTGTATGCAGGTGCATTAAGAGCCCACCTGCGGTCAAGAATGGCGTCCGCCAGGTCAACGTGGCTCCGGCGAGTGAGGCCATGGTTGCTCCAAAAAAAAAAGGAAGATGCCCATCGCCGTTATTCCGGTGTGTGATTTCTTCTCGACGAACATATCGAACAGGAGGCGAGAAAAACCCCGCGCCCGATGACTATAACTCGGAACCTTCTCTGTTCACATCTCCATCCGGAGCGAGGCGACATGAATCACGATTGGTACTTTGGCAGAGGTGCTTGATTATTTTGATTATAGTGCGCGAACTAGAAGTCTGCGATAAGGCCGATTCCTGCGGAGAAGCGGTTCGCGCAAGCGTAGAGTGAAACGACAAGGACGGTCTCCAGAATTGCGGCATCGTCCCACCCCGCTTCGCGGAGACGATCAACGTCTGGCTTCTCGATGTCCGCGGGGTGGCGCGTGAGCTTATCGGCAAATCGGAAGAGCTCCATGACCTTAGGTTCAACGGGGGCGCTCTTATAGTCGAGAGCTAACTTACGCGACACGGATTTTTCGATGCCCATCCGACCGAGAATCTCTAGGTGCGCGGCAAGGCAATAGTTGGATAAATTGATGCCGCTGACTACAAGCGCGACCTGCTCCTTGATTTGCTTGGGGAGGGCCCGCTGCTCAAACATAACGTGCGTGAAAAGGTTCACCTGGTCCTGAAGCAATTGGGGGTCGCGTCCGAGGGCCAGAAAGTAGTTGGGTACAAAGCCCCAGTTCTCACCGAGGAAGTCATAGATGCGCTTTACTTCAGGGCTGGCTTGGTCTTTCGAAACGGCCGGAATCCAAGACATAAATATCCTCCGGGCATTGGCCAACTGCGAAACTCAGCGGGCGTGAAAACTGACCTGAAGGCGCCGCCGAGCAGATTGAGGGATGATACCAGAGTCGGGGCTTGTGACTATCTTCGCAGCGACGGCGACACGTACTCTCATCCTTGCAACCTTGGTCCTGCATAGGCAGCAGGGCGATTGCTGAGCCGAAGTGCTCCAAGAAAACTACTGGGGCTCAGGAAGTTAGAGCTGAAGCTCCGGTTTCGGATCTCATTCCGTTTCCGGCATTGGCTCTGAGCAAATCGATTGCCCGACCAAACGCTTCCAATGCTGAACGCAGAGCATGAGAGATGCCGGGGTCCGAAATAATGCTCGCTTCATCAACTTTGTTGCTGCGGAGCGACACGGTGATTGACGCCTCAGGGATGAGATTAGCCGTCACAACTGTGAGCGTTTCCTTAAGCGATGCTTGTGCATGGACCGAGCGTGGCGATGCGTTGAGAAGAGCGACTGGCTTACCATACAACTCACCACTTGCAACAACCCAGTCCAGCGCGTTTTTCAGCACTCCGGGAACTCCATGTGCGTATTCGGGACTTGAGATCAAAACGCCATCGCTGGCGTGCAGTTGTGAGCGAAAGTCGACCACCGGGGGTGGTGCGGCTTCGTTATCCAGGTCAGGATTAAAGTGCGGCAACGTGGCAAGACCGTCGTAAACACTCACCTCGAAAGCCTGTGGGGCCAAAGCCACCGCGGCACGAAGCAGCATGGTGTTTGATGAGCCCGTTCGAAGGCTTCCCGAAATTGCTAGGATTCGCATGAATTCGCTGCTTCAGGTTGGCTTTTGACCTGTCTTTTCGCGTAGCGTCGCGTGAAGACGGGAGCGCACATCGGCCGAAAGCGAAACAGGTTGAGAATCGCAGAGAACCTGAATGGTCTTCTTGGTCTGATCCACAATCATCGTGCAATCTTCGCAATGCTCCAGATGCCGCTCAAGTTCCTGCTTCACGACAGGATCAAGGTCTCCGTCGATGTAATTCGACAGCTCACGGATGACGCCTTTGCAATTCAATGTGGAGCTCCTTGACGGAAATGGCGATTCAGTTTTTCCCTGAGCTTGAGGCGTGCCCGCAACAATCTGGATTTGACCGCGGGCACGGAGATATCCAGCGCTTCCGCAGTTTCCTGCGTCGAAAGCTCTTCGAAGTCTCGCAAGAGGAAGACAATGCGGAATTCGGGTTCAAGCCGGTCAATCATCTCGCCCACGATGCCCTGCATCTCGGTTTGGGCGTATTTCTGTTCGGGAGTCGGTCCCCAGTCCTCCAATTCGCGCGGAAAAAGGTCTGTGTCGCCCTCGATCGGCTCGTCCAATGAGAACTGATTCGGCCGGCGCTTGCGGAGCCGCATCAAGGCTTCATTGGCAGCGATTCGTACGAGCCATGTATAGAACCGTGAATCTCCGTGGAAATCTCGGAGGTGTGCGTAGGCTTTGAAGAAGGCATCCTGCATGGCGTCTTCGGCATCTTCGTGATTTCCCGTGATGTTCCTCGTGAGACGGAAAATCTTACCTTCATAACGATTGACGAGTTCTTCGAATGCCGTGGCGTCTCCAGCTCGGGCGGCTGCGACTAACAGATATTCGTCATCGCGAGCGATGGTTGAAGGTAGACGGTGTGGGCCTGGCGCGTTCAAGTTGTCTAAAAAGCCCCGAAATGGAGCCCCAAAACCTTTCTCAATTGTGAGTATAACATTCAACATCCAGCCACCAGCCCCACACCCTAATTTGGATGAGGGTAGGAGGAGCCAGGATTCAAAAATAAGGAGAACGCAATCCGCCCCCATGACGCGCAGCAAACTAGCGGAAGTCCGACATAGTTTGCATGCTCCGGGGGTAACTCTACTCGAGAGTCGCCCTCCAGGCTCTCAAGACTTCTCCTACGGTCCAGGCTTGGGCGATGCATCCACGGGGTGTGAATGGCGCGTCTCCGTCGAAGATCTCGCTTAATGTCCCGAGGCCATGCGAAGTGATTTGTTTTCCTAGTGATTCGAGGAAACTCAGAGCTGCCTTGCGATCCTGGTACACCCGCAAGTGGGCCAAGACGAACGGCCCGACGAGCCAGCCCCACACCGTCCCTTGATGATAAGCTCCGTCGCGCTCGCGAGGGGCACCTCCGTAGTGCCCTTGATAACCCGGCTCTTCCTGCGCCAGGCTGCGTAATCCATGAGACGTCACTAAGCGGCGCGCGCAAACGTCCACCACTGCTCTTTGTTGTTCCGGCGTCAAGGGGCTCTCTGGCAAAGAGACGGCGAAGATCTGATTTGGCCGCAAGGAGGCGTCATTTCCAATTCCGGGAGCATCGATTACGTCATAGCAACAGCCCAAAGCTGAATTCCAAAATTTGCCAAAACTCTGCTTCACCATCGCCGCCATCTTCGCAAATGGCTCCCCTGACCTGCCCGCTGTGGGTGCCAGTGCCGCCATGGTTTCAAGTGCGTTGTACCAAAGGGCGTTTATCTCGACCGGCTTGCCAATCCTTGGCGTGACGACCCAGTCCCCTACTTTCGCATCCATCCAAGTTAGTTGCACGCCGGGCTCTCCGGCGTAAAGAAGACCGTCTGATTCGTCGACATGAATTTGATACCGGGTGCCTTTCAGATGCGCTTTGATCATCTCTTCGAGGACAGGAAAGAGGTTCACCAGTGTGGCCTTATCTTGGGTCTCGGCGAAATATTGCCGTACGGCCTCGAAATACCAGAGGGCTGCGTCCACAGTGTTGTACTCAGGCCGTCCACCAGCATCCGGAAAATCGTTCGGCAGCATCCCACCATCAACGTAGCGCGCAAACGCGAGTAGAATCTTTCGCGCGATATCCGCTCTGCCCGTTGTGAGAGTAAGACCGGGGAGGGCGATCATCGTGTCCCGGCCCCAATCGCCGAACCAGTGATAACCCGCGATGATGGATCGCCCGTCCGCCTCCTCCGGCAAACTCCGTTTCACGATGAACTGGTCCGCCGCAAGAATGAGCTGTTGAACCCAGTCAGGAGCGGAGGAAACCGCTTGAGCATCGTGGCTCGCCCATTTCGCGAATAGTTTTTTTTCATGTTCAGCGTGCTCTTCCCAGGCGTGGCTGCCGTCGAGCTGCGCATCCGCATTCGTCGTGAGCACCAGAGTCACACTCTGGTCCAATGCGAGTGCTGTACTGAAGATTGCTGCAAGCAAGTGATCCTCATGATCGTCAAGGCCTCGATACTTCGCTAGAGGTAAGAAACAGTCGCGATGCCATTCGTGCCGCGTTTCAGATTCTGCCTCGGCACTGAGCAGATAAAATGGGGTAGCAGAATCGAAGGCGTTGATTTGCACGCCTTCTTCAATGGGTTCCACTCTCATCTGCCAATCCCCTGCGTGAGTGCTCGAATGGAAGTCGCGGTAATTCACCAAGGCTTTCAATTCCAGCTCAAGTAACTGGCTACCTCGCAAGAGTGTGTATTGCACGTAGGTGGTATTCTCACCTTGGCTCATCCAAATCCGCTTTTCGACAAGCGCATCACCTAGTGCGAATTGCCAGATGGGAGTGGTGCCTTCGAGCCGGAAACTCTCGATGTTCAAATAACCCTTGGGTTCAACAGCGCCGCTCAACCAGCGGTTTGTGCCAAGCGCATATTCGATGCCGGCATAGTGAACAGTCTCGTCCAACTTCGCGACAAGTTGAGTTCTACCAACGGGAGGGTGGAGCGCGGCAACCAGGAGACCGTGATAGCGACGCGTTAGATTGCCGCTGACGGTTCCTGATGCGAATCCGCCGATTCCATTCGTGACCAGCCATTCGCGCTGCTCTGCGATATCGAGAGAGCCACAGATTTCTCGGCCGCATGCAAGTGTGGCCTGACGTAGGGGAGCGGCCAACTCGGATTCCTTTATCGAGATAGGGCTTTTTTGTGATGTTGCCATATTGTTTTTGCCGCCTCGCATGCGAATTTGACTAAGGCAATTCAGGGACTTACTCTAGAGATCCTGCTCCAGGAATGCTAACGGTTAGCCGATATAATCCCGTCTGTGCAGCTAGATAGAGAGTTTTGTGGTCTTCTCCGCCCCAAGCGAGATTGTGCGGATGTTCGGGACCAACAATCGTGCCAAGGTGCTTCCCTTCCCGCGAGACGATCCAGAGGCCGCCCGGCCCCGAGAGATATAGGTTGCCCTTCACGTCGATTTTCATCCCGTCCCAGGCGTCTTCGCCAGGCTCGTTCGTGGCATCAAGAAAGACTTGGCCATCGGAAAGTGTGCCATCGGGATGAACGTCATAGCGCATGATGACTTTGCGTTTCTCATCCCAGTTGTCGACGTACAGGTACTTCTCATCGGGGGAGAATGCCAAACCATTCGGGCCGGTCAGGTCCTTGCTTACCAGTTTTAGCTCACCGCTGATCAAGCAGAAGACACCGCTGTAGGACAACTCTTTGCGCGGATCTTCGAAGAATTTCGGCAGACCAAACGGCGGGTCCGTGAAATACAGCGCTCCGTCGGAGCGGTACACGAGGTCATTGGGACTGTTCAAACGCTTGCCCTGAAAATGATCAGCCAGGACCGTAAGCTGACCGTTCTTTTCGAGACGTGTGACGCGGCGGTTGCCGTGTTCGTTGATAGTGAGCCGTCCTTGGGAATCGAGTGTGAGACCATTGGAACCGGGCTGGCTATATTCGCCGATGTTCATCCCCGCGTAGCCGCTGTGGGTGCGATAGACAGAGACTCCGTCTGCCTCGGACCAGCGATAGATCACGTTGTTGTTTGGATCGCTGAAGAGCAGATAGCCGCCGTCCCGGACCCAGACGGGACCTTCTGTAAAAAGAAAACCGCCAGCTAGCTTTTCGATTTGGGCATCCGGCGCAATGATAGCGTCGAGCGCAGGATCCTCACGCTGAATTTTTGTTTCCACTTGTTGAATACCCGTGCCACGACCGGGATTGTAAAAATCGAGTGTGGCGGATTTAACCCAGATGAAGTTCTCTGGGCTGCGAGAGATGGGACCGTTATATCCGAAGACAGCGATTTCAAATTGCTGGCCCGGTTGTGCATTATTTGTGAGGGTGACTTTGTTGGGCGCGTTCCAGCCTTTGACCACCGAGCCGCCACTTTGGCCCAGGACTGGAGAGAGAGAGCCGTTTACCCAGATTTCCGCGTAATCATCAATGACGATCTCGAATGAGACAGTCGAGCCTGCTACAGCTAGATTCCCAACATTTTCCGGCAGTGTGACTCTGATGCGATACCAGTTGAAGCTGACCTTGCCGTTGCCCCGCCGGGCATCGAGCGTCGTGGGATCTATCACGGGCCATTGGGAATCGTCGAAGCCAGCGGTGCCTGCATGGGGCGTGTAATCGTAGGTCCTCACGGGAGCCCCCGAGGGCTTAAGGTCTGGCCCGAGGCCTTTCGAATCGACCTCGACGATTTTTACGTCGTTGTAACGCCATTTCCCCTGTATAACTTGCGCTCCTTCCCTCGTGCGGAGATCAATCGTTGCGTCTGGACGCCCGTAGGGCGGGGCCTGAGCGGCCCAGTTTTGAGCCGCCAGCGGCTGGACCCCCCAAAATAGTCCTGAAAGGAAAGACAGGAGTAATTGGCGCCGGTTCATCTTCGTTTCTCCAACTCAGCGTACTTTCACAACGTAGTAGAGGAATGGGGCCTGCACTTCTTTGAACCAGTGGGGCACGCCGTTAGGGATGATCATCGCGTCGCCTGGAACCAGTTTCCGAGTCTCACCGCCGTTGATCTCGCGGCCACGAATTTCGTCAGCTGCGATCGTTTTGCCGTCAATCATCGTTCCGCCCGTCACCACGGTCGCTGTGCCCTTGAGGACGTAGAGAATGTCCGTATCCTTGGTATGGACTTCGACCATCCCTGGACCTTCGCGCCGGCTGGAGTGGACCATATAGTTGCGACCGCCACTACCGTCGAAAAGAACAGCGCCTTTCGAAAAGCCTTCGTCCACTTCGGCCTTGGGGAAGTAGCTGACAGGAAGAGTCGTGGCCATAACCGGGTCAGCACCGAAGGCCCTTGCAGCTTCTGCGCCGGCGATGGCGAGTTCTTCATCCTGCGCGGCGCTCGAAGCACCACTTACGCCGACACCTCCGATGATTTGTCCATCGAGAACAACCGGGATTCCGCCCTGCAGTGGCGTAAAGAACGAATCGGGTAGCGCAGCCATGGCGGTACGCCCCTTGTTGATGATGTCCTCGAAAACCTTAGTGGGCTTTTGAAACAGGACTGCTGTTCGCGCCTTACCGATCGAGATATTTGCGCCAGCGGCAAACGTGCCGTCGAGTCTTTCCAGGGCCATAAGATTTCCCCCAGTATCCACGACGGCGATGACGCCTCCGGGAGCTTTGACCTTGGACGCTTCGGCCTTCGCCGCGGCGATGACGCGTTCGGCGCCATCCAGTGTGAGTGATTTCTTCTCGACCGTCTGTGCGGAGGCGGATGAACTGATCGCGAGCAGCAGTCCGAACATTAACAGGCAGTAAAACAATTTCTTCAGAGTCTTCATTGTGTTTCCTTTTCTTTAGAAAGGGGTCGCCCGCTGCATGTGTGAGCAAAGCGACCCGTTTGTTTGATTAGGCCTGGATTACATCACCGGCGAGGTAAACGTCGCTTCGCCGAGGTTGACTTCCGCAAACGCGCACCAGATCACGACTTTGGACACGTTTTTGATATAGGAAGGCAGAACGATTTCCTTCTTGTAGTTGGTACCGATGAAGGCCTTGGTCTTGAGCTTGTCGAGCAAATAGACGGTGCCGTTGGAATCCACGACCTGCCAGTGCGGGTCCGGTGTGTCTGGCACAACGAAATCGTCCGACAGCGTGAGGACGCTCTTGCCATCCTTGATGCTGTGGGTAACGGTTCCTTTGTTGGCCTTTGGCCCTTGGAATTGCGATGACGTGTGCGAGCCGCCCTGCGCGAACGCGCCGGAAGCGCTAAGCCCCAGTGCCGTAACGACGAGAACCGCAAACATCACTTTCAGAATGCGAGACATTTTCATTTAAGTTCCTCTTCTTTTAGTTTTTGCGAGCACTTTCAGGACTGAATTCGAATCGCAAACGATTCATGGGGCGCGATTGCAAATCACAGCCCCAATTTCCTATCCGAAAAGTTCGCCGCGCAGTGATGGGATACGAAGGTGCAAACAATGTTTCAGAACTCGAATAGAAAAAGGTGCGTACAACGGTGCGACTTTTGTGCAGCTCGTTAATCTGATGAAGGTTGGCCGCGCGTGCGCTATCCTGTCCAAGTGCACAAGCGAAGAGAAAAGAATGAGGATCAGCTGCAGTGAGCTTCGCCGAGAGCTAGCCAACGATATGGAAGACGACGTTTCGCAAGAATTGAAGGTGCGTATCGAACAGCATTTCCTGGCGTGTGAAGGCTGTTTTGCGACTTATGACAGCCTGAGGAAAATTATACGATTGATTAACGGGACGGAAATCATCGAGTTACCCGAAGGATTCAGTGCTCGTCTCTATTACCGGATTGCAACGGGCTCCAACTTTGTGCCGCCAAACAGGCGGTAGCAGTTAACAAGGCTGTTATCGCGAACTCTGGTCAAAAGAGAGGAAGTTAATGTGCCGCAAACTTGTATCCTTGCCCGCAACAACCGGGCTCTCACAGAGCCGGCTGTGATGTTCAAGATCCAAGAGGTCTCCGCTGTATCGAGATTCTTTACGTCCCGAAGGAAGAGTACTTCCCTGTATTGCATGGGGAGGGACAAAATCGCCCTCCGAAGCGAATCACCCAATCTCTTCTTTTCAAGCGCCTTCCAGGCGATCTCGCGCCAGGCCGATAAATCCTGATACTTCTCCTCGGCCGCTTGGTACTGGTCATGGGACGAATGCCTCTGCAAGCGCGTAATGCTTGCTGCCCAGTTTCGTACGAAAACCTTCTCAAAACTTGCTGCGGTAACAGCTGATGTTGTTGTGCTCATACCGCGTGAGATACATGCGCTGGCAAAAAGTTGCATGCAAAAAATCGCATGAGTTTATTCGTTTCGGAGAAAGCGGAAACGTGCACTTGAGCAAAGCTTTGTGAGGTCCAAGAGGGTCAGAAAGTCAATCGTTTTGAACTCGCGATCCATGGCAGGCTCCCCGCAGATTTGTGCCCCAATAGAAAGATAGGCACGCAAAAGGCGAGGAGGGTTAATGCGTGGCGTCTCTGGAATAGCAGCTGAGATCGGAATCGTAAACCCAGGCCGAGGGCTCGTCCGTAAAACAGGCTCAACGAGAAACTCCTTAAGCCTCCAATACATGTCGGAGCCTTCCTGCGGGCATTGCGAGGTCAACGACGAACAGCCGACTAGGTATCGTGCGTTGCGCTGAAGTGCATAGCTGGCGATTCCGCGCCAAAGCAGCGTAAGAACTTCGAACGATCGATGATCTCGATGAATTGAGGCTCGGCCAAGCTCGACCAGTGAATTCCGGATTGGCTCGTAGGGAGAGAAGTCAAATTCACGCTCACTGTAGTATCCGAGGTTGCTTCCCGCAACCCGGCCTGTTTGCAAGCGATAAGTACCCACCACTTGTTGACTCGGACGGTGCTCCACGATCAGGTGGTCGCAGGTTTTATCAAACTCATCGGTGTCATAACCCGCTTCGTAGGCGCACTCCAGACCCTCGTTCAGCTCCAGATTGAAAACCAGAAACCGTAAACGGAATGCGGCTTCCCGGTCTTCTCTGCTCTCCGCAAGCCGCAGTTGGTAGGCCCCACGAGCCAAGGCTGGTATCGAGCCGGAAGACCTCTCACGTAGAACGTCACCGACCACTCCAATTGCCTGTCCGGGATTCAGTGCCACGTCTCGTTCATCTTGCACAATTCGCATAGTGGATTTCGATAACCAGTAAGCTTTTGCGCGATGTGATTCATATACTTGTCAAAAGTTTCAGCAATTACGCGATCGACTCAGGCGTCAAAACTGAAACTTTTTATCGGGCGCTGACTCCTACCTCCCGACGACGCATTCCAGCGTTAAGTCCATCAAAGAGGCGATGAAATGAAAACGACGGTAACCATCGCGGTTCTAAGCTGCGTCTTGAGGATCACCGCGGCAATCATCCTACTGCAGACTCTGTTCTTCAAATTCACCGGCGCTCCGGAGTCGGTGTACATCTTCACAAAGGTGGGAGCCGAACCGTGGGGGCGCATTGGCTCAGGTGTTGTCGAACTGATCGCCGCGATTCTGATTCTGACACCGCGGTTTACATGGCTTGGGTCGCTTCTCGCCATCGGGGTGATGGCTGGCGCCATTCTCAGTCACGTTACCGTTCTCGGCATCGAGGTCCGGAGCGACAAAGGCCTGCTATTCGCGTTGGCCCTGATCGTATTTGTCTGTTCCACAGTCAACCTGCTTCTCCATCGCACTGAAATTCCCGTAATCGGAAGGAGACTCGCATGAAGACGTTTAGCCCGGTCGAAGTGTTACAGGATTTCAGGCCGCAAACGGAGGCTCGAGTGGACACGCCAGAGCTGATAGTAGCCGCGCAAGACGTTCTACTTCAGGGGCTGGGTCTTCTGTTTGAGTTGGGTGACAGGACCTACTCGCACATTGCAGGGACGCCGTTCAACTCATCGGTAGGGCAGCACTACCGGCACGTGCTGGAGCACTTCCAGAGCCTGATCAGAGGCCTGCGCGCAAGGGAGATTAATTACGACGCCCGGGAGAGAAATCAGCGCCTCGAAAGTGATGTGACCTATGCAAGCATGGCGACCTGCGACGTCCTTCGAGCCCTGAAACAATACACGGATGAGATTCTTGCTCGCGATTGCAAGGTCATCAACAGCGTGGGATACCGCGCCTCTCAGCCAACTTGCCTCGAGTCCAACGTGAGCCGCGAACTGGCGTACTGCGTTGGACATGCTATTCATCACTTCGCAATCCTTCGCCTAATCTGTCACGAAATTGATATCACGGTGCCTGCCGAATTCGGAGTGGCACCGTCGACACTGAGACACATGAACTCCCTGGCTGCGGATTGAAGGACTTTGATGAGTATGATTCCAGTCCAGAGTGGAAATGTGATTGCGCTCGTGGCAGCGATTGTCCTGGGGGCTTTTGTTTCGGAAGACGGCGCGACGATTACAGCAGCCACCTTAGCTGCCTCCAGCGTTCTCGATCTGAGATTGGCCTTTCTTAGCGCATTCGCGGGCCTCTGGGCAGGTGATTTGGGGGTTTACGCGCTGACGCGGGGAATTGCCCCGCGGATTATGCAGCATCGGTGGTTTGCGGGATGGTTTAAGAAGGAAAAGACTCGCAAAGGAAATCCTAGTGGAAACAATGGCCACCTCACCCTCGCGTTAAGCCGATTCCTTCCTGGGACAAGGTTGCCGGCGTACATCTCGGCTGGGTTGGAGCGCATGCCGGTGCTTGCATTCGCCGTGATCACGGCGGTATCGGCAATCGCCTGGATCCTGTTGGTGTTCGCAACCATTCAACTGGCGCCTTCGCGAAGCAGTTCCGCGAAACAGCAACTACCTATACTGAGTTTGTTCGGACTAAGTCTTTTCGCAATTCTGTCAGCATGGCGCCGTTGGGGTCCTGGCATTCGGCGTTTGCTCGGCATTTCCTTCGACCGCATCGTGAGATGGGAATTTTGGCCAGCCTGGCTCTTCTACTCGCCGGTCGTGGCGATCTGCTTTTGGTTGGGGCTTCGCTACAGAGGATTGTCGCTGCCAACGGTTGCCAACCTGAATCAGAAGAATGGCGGCATCGTAGGAGAATCCAAGATCGGCATTCTTCAGACGCTAATGGAAACCTCTCCGGAATACACGTCCGATGGATACCTGGTCCCAGAAGGCTCCTCCGAAAATAGAATCGCGGCCATCGGAGAGATCTGTTTGCGGTACCAGATTTGCTTCCCATTTGTCCTGAAGCCGGATACGGCGCAACGTGGCGCGGGATTTAGAAAAGTCTCATCATTCGATGAGGCTGAGAAGTACATTGATCAGGTGTCTGCGCCTCTCGTACTTCAGAGGTACGTGGAAGGCCCGGAGGAGGCGGGAATTTTCTATTACCGATTCCCAAAAGAGCAAAAAGGACACATCCTTGGCATCACTCGTAAACAATTCCCCCTTCTTGTGGGCGACGGTGTCCATTCTATTCGGGAGTTGATTGAAGCAGACTCTCGCGCAAGACTGATTGCGCAGACTTACCTGGAGAGGTTTGCATCAGTGGTAGACCAGATTCTACCGCAAGGAGAATCCCTGCGCCTCGTGGAGGCCGGCAATCATTGCCAGGGTTGTATTTTCAAAGAGGGCGAAGACCTTTACTCAGAGGAACTTCGCAACGCGTTTGACCAAATCAGTCAGAAGCTCCCGGGTTTCTATATCGGGCGATACGACGTTCGATACCGCAGCGATGACGAGCTCCGAGCCGGCAAAGAATTTCAGATCATCGAGCTTAATGGCGCAGCCTCCGAAGCTACGAACATTTACGATAAGGGCAATTCGCTCTGGTCGGCGTACAACACGTTGTACCGGCAGTGGAAGCTGGTGTTCCAAATCGGGGCGGCAAATCGCAGCCGCGGACATCGCCCTGTAAGCCCGCTCGCGGTCATCCGAGATTGGATGGAGTTTTCCCGGCGGGCAATGGAGTATCCTCTAGCTGACTAAGGGCATGTGTACTCTCACCTTTGTTCCTGCGGAAGATGGATACCTGGTTGGGATGAACCGGGACGAGCTGCTCACTCGTCCCGTGGCGCTTCCGCCGAAAGTCGTTGAGCGAAGTGGGATCGAAATGGTTTACCCGCGGGAGCCCAGCGGCGGGACGTGGATCTCCTGCAATGGTAACGGGAATCTGCTTGCACTTCTGAACTGGAACGGCGGCGAATCTCCCTACTCGGGTGAAAAGCGCAAGACGCGCGGTCTGGTGATTCCCGAGCTAATCGGCCTGCCAGACTTGTCCACGATCGACGCTCGTTTTCAGCAAATGAATTTGGATGGCCTGTTCCCTTTCCGTTTGGCTGGGGTTTTCCGGAGCGAAAAGGTCGTCAACGAATGGCGGTGGGACGGCTCAGCCAGGCAGCTCCTAAGACTCTCGTGGGCTCGCAAACATTGGTTTTCATCGAGTCTCTCAGACTCACTTGCGGAAAAAGAGCGGGGCCGGGCGTGCGAAGCCGCAGCGGGAGAGTCCGCGGCTGGGAGCATTGGCTGGCTTCGCCGCTTACACAGCTCGCACGTTCCCGGACCAGGTCCCTTCTCCGTTTGTGTCCACCGGCAGGATGCGGCTACCGTCAGTTACACCGAAGTGCGATGTGGCGGAACGCAGATCTTGATGGACTATCTCGACGGGAATCCGTGTCGGAAGAGCGGTTTTGACGAGTTGGCAAGACTCGCGCTGAAGAACCCGCTAGTCCACAGCAACCTGCCCAAGCTCCAAATTTGATGAAACTTTTGTTCACCTGCCTGCTCTTACCCCCTGTGCAAGCAAACTGCGGCGGGGTCTACGAAACGAGATGAAAGACAAAGTGGTTCTCATAACAGGTGCCAAGGGCGGTCTGGGGTCATTCGTGACTCAGCGTTTCCTTGCCTCGGGCGCGACGGTCGTAGGGACGTCCCGCAGCATCACCAAAGAAGATTTTCCCGAGCGCAATTTTGTTCCTCTGCCCGTTGACTTCACCACGTCGGTCGCCGTTCGCGAAGCCCTCGAAACGGTGGTCAGCTTCGGCAAGTTAGATGTACTGGTGCACGTGCTGGGGGGCTTCGCCGGTGGCCGAACCGTCGCGGAGACCGATGATGCGACCTGGGAACAGATGCGCGACCTCAATTTGACCTCGGCATTCTATGTCCTGCGTTCCGCGATACCTCAGCTTCGGAAATCCGGGAACGGCCGTATTGTCGCGATCGGAAGCTTGACCGCCGTGGAGCCACACGCCGGCCTCGGCGCCTATGTGACTTTTAAGTCCGCACTCGCAACTCTGGTCCGCACGGTAGCGCTAGAAAACAAGGACGCGGGGCTAACGGCAAATCTGATTTTGCCGGGAACGATGGATACACCGGCGAACCGCAAGGCGATGCCTGCGGCTGATCCATCGAAGTGGGTACAGCCAGGAGCCGTGGCTGATCTCGCATTGTTGCTCGCGGAAGATCGTGCTCCACAAGTGACGGGTACAGTTATCCCGATCGATGGCACCAATGTATGAGCGAATCGCCATCCTACTCGCTCACGCATTCTATTTCTATGCGCTTCTCGGAGTTGTGTTTGCTCTCGCCTTCGTGACAGTCGGAGTAAAGCGCATCGATTCCCAAGCCAACGGCGGCGGCATTGCATTCCGACTGCTCATCTTCCCAGGATCGGTCGCTTTCTGGCCGCTGCTGCTTCGCCGATGGATTGCAGGAAAGAGCGAACCGCCCGAGGAGAGGAATCCGCACCGATGATTCAGCCGCTTCGCAAGACCCATCGCCGCATATTTCTCGCGCTGGCTTTGTTACTGCCTGCGCTCTTTCTGAGCGGCATCGCTTTTCGCCATTCCTGGCCGGCTCCGGCAAGGTCGCAAAAATCCGCCGCGCATCGGCTGCCCTCTGGAACAACGCCATGAGCCATCAATATCAAGCCATCGGTTGGAATCGCCAAAAGCGCGTCTACGACCTTGTGGTTCTCGCGGGAGTCATGCTCTATATAGCACTTTTCATCGGCTTGGGCGCCTTGCTGTTTCCCTATGCCACTGCCGAAACGCTCATTATTCGCGCCGCAGGGTCAGCGGCGTTTCTGCTTCTGCACGTGGTTTTATGCATCGGGCCGCTTTGCCGGCTGGATTCGCGATTTCTTCCCTTGTTGTACAACCGTCGCCATTTGGGAGTCGTCACTTTCTTGCTGGGCGCAGTGCACGGAATCTTTGCGATCATTCAATTTCATAGCCTTGGAGATAAAAACCCACTCGTCAGCCTCCTGACTTCAAACCAAAACTTCGGGAGCTTGCCCGATTTCCCCTTTCAGCAACTCGGTTTTCTGGCCCTTGTGATTCTTTTTCTCATGGCGGCCACCAGCCATGATTTTTGGCTGAGGAACTTGACTCCGCCCATCTGGAAAACCCTTCACATGTTGGTTTACGTGGCGTACGCCCTTTTAATTGGCCACGTCACGTTGGGCTTGCTGCAATCGGAGACTAGCCCGGTGCTTGTGCTCGCAACCGGCGCCGGATTGGTAACTGTCTTGAGTTTGCATCTCGCGGCGGGATCGCGTGAGCGCGTGGTTGACCTGAAGAAACTGACTTCGGTGGGGAAAGGATTTGTTGACGCCGGCTCAGTGGAAAGCATTCCGGAGAAGTGCGCCGCAGTTGTCTCCGTGAGCGGCGAACGCGTCGCCATATTCAAGTTTGACGGCAAGATCTCTGCGATTTCGAATGTGTGCCGCCACCAGAACGGTCCATTGGGGGAGGGCAAGATTATCGATGGATGCGTGACTTGCCCGTGGCATGGCTATCAGTATTTGCCGGAGACAGGAGCCTCGCCGCCGCCGTTTACTGAAAAGGTTTCAACTTTCCATACGCAAATCGTAAACGGACGCGTATGGATCGACCCCAAACCGAACCCGCCGGGTACCCGCGTCGAGCCATCCAGAATTCCGGACGCAGGAGTGCGGGTATGAACGAGTTTTACGTGGGGTATCTTCCAAAAGCACCTATTGGAATCGCGCGCCGAATCCGGGCCGTAGTGGTTCTGCTGTTTATCTTCGCGGCGATCGCGGCGACGGTAGTCGCTATAGTCCAACGTACCTTCGCTCCATCGGTTTTCGAATACGGCAAAGTGGGCACCTTTGAAGGCAGGATTGAAGCAACCCCGTACCCAATCCTGATTGTTGCGGGGCCTGGCTCGACAGAGCCTAAGGTTTCAAGGTATTTGCTGGTCGCGGAAGGCAAACATGGCGCCGATAGCCAAGTGGCCGCGTTTACTGGAAAGAATGCGCAACTTCGCGGCACGAGGATCTATCGTGAGAACCAGATGATGCTTGAGGTGGCGGGCGGCTCGATTTCGCTGAAAGGTGACTCTGCGCAATCTGTTCCACCAGGCCAGGAACTAGGCGCTTTCGAATTGTCAGGAGAGATCGTGGACGGCAAGTGTTATCTGGGAGTGATGAACCCGGGAAGCGGCAAGGTCCATCGGGACTGCGCAGTGCGCTGTATCAGTGGAGGCATTCCTCCCGTCTTCGCAACGAATGATTTCAACGGTTCTCCCGCCATCCTCTTGCTTAGCGACCTCGATCAGAAACCTCTTCCCAAGGAGTCCTTCCTCAAACTCGTGGCGCAACCCGTGCGCATCCGGGGAAAGGTTATTAAAACCGGCGAAACACTGTATCTGAAAACAGAGCCGTCTGCCATTTTTCCGCTGCCGTAAAAGGGTCCGTCTCAGATTTCTCCACTTTGCCGAATCCCAGAACGGCCAGCCCTCATCTCATGCTTATCGTGGATTAGTAGCGATGCGACAGTCTAAAATCCCGTTAGGTTCAGGTGGACTGGCAGCTTTCGTTGGGAGGTCTCTTTCGATGAATGACATCTACAAAATCAACGTCGCCAAGACCGAGTTTCGGGAAGCTTATAACACCGGGGATGTGGACCGGCTTCTCGCGGTATTCGCCTATGAAGGGTTTACGAGCATGTTCGAGGGCGGACCAAGCCAATTCGGCGGCCGTGCGCGTTCCAGCCTTCGTGATGAGGCGGCCAAGCTGTTCGCCGACTGTTCAGTGCAATTGAGCCTCATCATCATTGACATCGTCGTTCAGGGCAGCACCGCTTACGACTACGGATGGCACGAGTTCACACTAAGCCCAAAGGATGGCGGCGAACCCATCCGAAAGCGGCTGCGCTACTTTGAGCTGTGGAGCAAAGATCCTTCAGACGAGTGGAAGATCGCATTGCACATCAACAATCAGGATGTCCGCGAGGAGCTAGGCGGAAGCGTGAGCCATTGGTTCCTCGGCGAGGAGCACTCCGCGACTGTCAATTGACAATCAGCTTGCATGAGGAGCAGCCGGGAGTCACCGGTTCAGGTCTGTCGTTACTTGGCTTTAAGCTTGTCGTAAAGGCGTTTGCTGAATCCTTCGGGCATCTGGTATTCGACACCATCACCCACCAGTTTCACGACGTTCTTGGTCCCATCCAAGATCGCGGTGCAGTGGGCGCAAACCTTGAAATGCGCTTCCATGCGGGCGCGCATCTCCGGGTCAGCCTCCCCGTCCAGGAAATTGGAGATCTCTCGCCAGACTTCAAGGCAGCTGATTTCTATCACCTTCATTGGATACGGAGGGCCCCTTTTAGTTTCATCCGCCGGGCGCAAGCTGACCTTACCACGGCCGCACCTTCTCGTACTCTTGCTTGCCGGAGCTCCAGCTTCCATCAATACCGGGTGCCAAGGCATCCCGCATCTGCAAGCGTGCCCGGAGAAGCCTGGTCTTTACACTGCCTTCTGTAATTCCGAGGACCTGAGCAGTTTCCTGAATACTGAGGTGCTGGACGTCCCTCAGTATAAGGACTTCTCTGTATTTCGTGGGTAGGGAGTTTAAGGCTCGTTTCAACGCCTCGCGTAACTCCTTCCGATGGAGTGTTTCGGATGGGATTTCCCGCCAGTCCGCATAATCCTTGGGAAAGTAGTCTCCTTGCTCGTCCGTCTGCTGCTCATCAACGGATTGGTAGAGGTATTTGCGGTCCTTGCGGAGCTTGAGCCGCGCCTCATTGATGGTGATTTGAATCAGCCATGTGCTGAATTTGGCCTCGCCACGGAATCGGGGCAATGCTGAGAACGCCTTCAGGACGGCTTCTTGCGCCACTTCCTCGGCGTCTGCGGGATTATTAAGAATCGACATGGCGGCGGCAAAGACGCCGCGCTCACAAGGTTGTACGAGGCGATAGAAAGCCTCCTTGTCCCCCTGGCAGACGCGCTGGATCAGCTCCGACTCGGTTGTGTCAAAGTTTGCCTTGGCTGTCCTTGTCGACACGAATCCCGCCTTAACTAACACAAACTAGGCAATTTGCGAATTGCCCCGAAAGTCTCCATGTTTTTGCACTGTCCGATGACCTGAAATTCCGATGTACGTCCCCAAATGGCACCCTCGAATGTTTATCGGATGTGGGAACTTCAAGAAGGTCGCAACTATTTTCAAGAATTGTTCGATGAGTGTAACCACACGTTCGTGGAGATTTCTCTGCCGATCTTTGTGACTTATTGCAGCTATCCGAATCCTATCCCGCGTGACCGACACCCACATCTCGCTGGTGCCTGCTGCACGACGCAATCTCGCTACGTCCAGGCCTAATGGCGATGACCCGGCATCGTTTGCCCGTGGCGCTGGTTACGCGCTGGCTCGCCACTGGCCGGAATACTTGATGGAAGGTGCTGAACTCGGAATCTTCATGATATCCGCCTGTGTCTTCACAGCTCTGCTGGAGTATCCCGCTTCTCCGGCCCTCAGGCTAATTCCCAACTCTTTTGTAAGAAACGTACTCATCGGGTTAGCTATGGCACTGACAGCCGTGTCGATCATTTACTCCGGATGGGGGAAACAGTCGGGCGCACATATGAACCCTGCGATGACGCTCACCTTCTTCCGTCTGGGAAAGATTGAGCCCTGGGATGCTTTCTTCTACGTGATCGCGCAGTTCTTCGGCGGAGTTTTCGGTGTGGCTGTTGCTTCGCTCGTTCTTGGTATGGTGGTTGCCCATCCCTCGGTGAATTACGCTGTTACGCGGCCAGGTCCACTAGGGGTAAGAGTCGCCTTCATGGCAGAGGTGCTGATTTCTTTCATGTTGCTTTTGACGGTCCTTACAGTTTCCAACAGCAAGAAGTGGGCACGGTATACAGGACTTTTCGGCGGAGCCCTGATCGCATCCTACATCACGTTCGAAGCGCCGCTCTCTGGCATGAGCATGAATCCGGCGCGGACCTTCGGTTCCGCATTCCTAGCAAGATCCTTCGATGCGCTGTGGCTCTATTTTGTAGCGCCACCGATCGGAATGCTGGCGGCCGCTGAAGTGTATGTAAGGCTGCGCTCCATCCGTGCGGTCCACTGCGCCAAATATCATCACAACAACGACAAGCGATGCATTTTTCGTTGCCGCTTCGCCGAGCTACAGAACCCGAAGACTTTAGGAACCATGTCATAAGTTCGATTTGAAACATTTGTTGTGGAGGTAAACACGATGGCTCAGGACAAACACTACGACGTAATTATCATCGGAACCGGCGCGGGCGGGGGAACGCTCGTGCACGCACTCGCTTCCACAGGAAAGAGCATCCTAGTCCTCGAGCGCGGCGACTACGTCCGCCGGGAGAAGGCCAATTGGGACTCGCGCGCCGTCAACGTTGAGGGGAAATATCAGACTAAGGAAGAGTGGCGGGACAAAAATGGCAAGCCGCTCCATCCGCACACCAACTACTACGTCGGAGGCAATACCAAATTTTACGGTGCTGCACTTTTCCGACTCCGCAAAGAAGATTTCGGGGAGATTCGCCATTTCGGCGGAATCTCGCCAGCCTGGCCCATCTCGTATGATGAGCTCGAACCGTACTACCTAAAAGCGGAAAGGCTCTATCACGTTCACGGAAGGCGCGGCGAAGATCCCACGGAACCTCACGCGAGCGGCCCTTACCCGCATCCGGCCATCAGCCACGAGCCGCGCATCCAGCACCTCAGCGACGACTTTGAGCGACTCGGACTGAAACCGTTCCATACGCCCCTCGGCTTGCAGCTTGATGAGCAAAATCCTCATGACAGCAAGTGCATCCGTTGCGATACGTGTGACGGCTACCCCTGCCTTGTGGACGCAAAGTCCGACGCGCAAGTGCTTTGCGTGGACCCCGCGTTGCGCTTCCCCAATGTAAGTTTGCTGACGAACGCCTATGTGGAACGCCTGGAAACAAATGCCTCGGGCAGAGAAATATCGCGAGTCGTAGTCAGCCGCAACGGGACGAAAGAAAACTACTCCGCAGGTCTCGTGGTGGTTTCATGCGGTGCGATTAATTCTGCCGCGCTGCTGCTTCGCTCTGCAAACGACAGGCACCCGCGAGGACTGGCCAATGGCTCCGATGTAGTCGGCCGCCATTACATGGGCCACACGAACTCAGTGATGCTCGCGCTCTCGAAGTGCCCGAATCCCACGCTGTACCAGAAATCGCTCGCGGTAAACGATTTCTATTTTGGCTCGAAGGAGTGGAACCATCCTATGGGTCACATCTCCTTTGTCGCAAAGCTCGATGGAACGGCGCTCTCCGCCGGCGCTCCAGCCATTGCTCCTGGTTGGACCCTGGACCTCATGGCCAAGCACACCCTCAGCTTCTGGATCACCTCGGAAGATTTGCCGGACCCAAACAATCGCGTCACCGTTGACCGCGACGGGAAAATCGTTCTGCAGTACACCCCGAACAACGAAGAGCCTCACCGCCGTTTGCTTGCCAAGCTCAAAGAGCTCATGCAGCAGCAGACCAAATGCGGCATTCACGGCCACGAGTGTCACGAAGGACTTTTCGCACGGAATTTGTTCGTCGGTAATCGAATTCCGCTTGCCGGTGTGGCACACCAGAACGGCACGATTCGATTCGGGAGTGATCCCAAGACGTCTGCCCTGGACACGAATTGCAAGGCGCACGAGATCGACAATCTTTATGTTGTGGATGGCAGCTTCTTCCCTTCCAGCGCCGCTGTTAACCCCGCGCTGACCATCATGGCCAATGCACTCCGCGTCGGCGATCACCTGAAACAGCGATTCGGCGTCACAACCTCCTTGGCGGATAACTCCCGAGTGCCGTCGTTTGCAGGAGTACAAAATGCGGTCTAAGCCGCTCCAGGCGCTGCTTCTAGCCGCGGCGCTATCCTTCGGATGGACTCTTCCATCATTCACCGAGGCAGCGCCTCAGAGATCTTCTCCTCCAGGCGTAAAGATTCGCAGTATCGGCACGATCCTCATCACCGTGGGTGATATGGACCGATCTCTGGATTTCTATTCGCGCGTCCTCACATTCGAGAAGGTGTCGGACACGGAGCTGGCTGGCGGCGACGTCGAGCACCTCTTCGGTGTGTTTGGGGCACGCGTGCGGGTGGTTCGGATGAAGCTAGGCGATGAATATGTCGAACTTGTCCAATTTCTCGCGCCGCGTGGACGTTCGATTCCTGCCGATTCCAGAAGCAACGATCTTTGGTTCCAACACATCGCGGTGATCGTAAGCAACATGGATCGCGCCTATCAGGTTCTTCGGCAAAACAAGGTTGAACACGCTTCCTCTGGACCGCAGCGCCTACCCGATTGGAACAAGAATGCGGGTGGGATCAAGGCCTTCTACTTTAAGGATCCGGATGAGCACCCTGTTGAAATCCTCGAGTTTCCAGAGGGCAAGGGAGATCCGAAGTGGCATCGCGGGACTGACCGCCTGTTTCTCGGGATCGATCACACGGCCATCGCGGTCTCGGACACAGATACAAGCCTCAAGTTCTACCGCGATCTGCTCGGTTTGCGAGTTGCCGGAGAGAGCGAAAACTACGGAACAGAGCAAGAACACCTTAATAATGTGTTTGGCGCCCATCTCCGAATCACGGCGCTACGCGCCCCGACCGGGCCAGGAATCGAACTCTTGGAATATTTGAGCCCGCGCGATGGGCGCCCTTTCCCTGTTGATGAGCACGCGAACGATCTTGTCCATCGAGAGACGATTTTGATGACACCAGATGTGGATGCGGCAGCGTCCCAGCTCGGCGCAGCAAGAGTGAAGTTTGTATCTTCTGGTGTAGTCGTGCATCACCTGGAAAAGCTCGACTTTAGCAAAGCATTTCTCGTGCGTGATCCGGACGGCCATGCAATCGAAATTGCGGCGCAATGAGCAGCTCCAGACGTGGGAGTGTGGTTTTTGACGAAGCACGAAGATAAGAATGAACAACTGCTTTTCAAGGATGCGAATCACGAAAGACCGATAAGGTTCACTAGCGAATTGATTCATGAATTCAGGATTATGCTCGCTGCTGTGATCGGTTATAGCGAATCGGCACTTCACGGGATCGAAGATTCTCATCCAGCACGGGAATGGTTGGAGAAAATTCGCAAGCACCCGAGCGAACTGCGAGCATTGCTCCATAAATTGATTGTTATGAAGCCGTCGAAACATGGTGAAAAACTATGAACGCCGAAGAAAAACGTCTCGAAGAAGCCAGGACACGCAAAGCGCATTGGAAGCGCTGGGGTCCCTACGTCAGTGATCGCGCGTGGGGTACGGTGCGCGAGGACTACAGCGCGACCGGAGAGGCCTGGGAATATTTTCCGCACGACCACGCTCGGTCGCGCGCCTATCGCTGGAATGAGGATGGCCTGGCGGCGATTTGTGACCGCCATCAATTCGTCTGTTTCGGTCTTGCCCTTTGGAACGAGGCCGATGCGATCCTCAAGGAACGTCTCTTCGGCCTGACAGGCAACGAAGGCAATCATGGCGAGGATGTGAAGGAGTATTACTTCCATCTGGACAGCACGCCCACGCACTCCTACATGAAATTCCTTTACAAGTATCCGCAGCGCGCTTACCCCTATGGACAATTGCTCGAGGAAAATCGGCGCCGTTCGAAACAAGACCCCGAATTTGAGCTGCTCGATACCGGCGTCTTCAACGAAAACCGTTACTTTGATGTTGTCGTCGAGTATGCCAAGGCCGCCCCGGAAGACATCCTCATTCGAATCACCGCGCACAATCGCGGACCCGAACCGGCGCGCGTGCATCTATTACCGACAATTTGGTTTCGCAATACCTGGTCCTGGAATCAAGGCCAGACCAAGCCGGTCATGAAAAAAGTCGCCGCGCCCGGCAAGATCTCCACACTCGCACTCGAGCATCCAGAGGCAGGCAAGCTGTGGCTCCATTGCGAGGACACTGCCGAAACTCTCTTCACCGAAAATGAAACGAATACGCAGCGCCTCTACGGGTATTCCGGACCTGCGTACGCCAAGGACGGCATCAACGATTACATCGTCGCGGGCAACAAGGAAGCTGTCAATCCCGCGCAATCTGGCACCAAGGCTGCCGCGCACTATTCATCCGGGATTCCGGCGGGTGGTAGTGTCACGATCAAGCTGCGCCTTACTAAAGAGAATCCTGCCGCGCGAAGGAACCCGATTGATACTGAATTCGACCGTATCTTCCTGCTACGCAATAAAGAAGCCGATGAGTTCTACGCTAAAGTAGCGCCCTCTTTGTCGGAAGACGGCCGCAACGTCCAGCGGCAGGCCTTTGCTGGACTTCTGTGGTCCAAGCAGTTCTATCACTACGCGCAACGGGATTGGCTTGCCGGCGATCCAGCGCAGCCAGCGCCTCCCGAACAGCGCAAACGAGGTCGCAACAGCGACTGGTCGCACATTTACAACGCGGACGTAATTTCAATGCCTGACAAGTGGGAATACCCTTGGTATGCCGCGTGGGATCTCGCTTTTCACTGCGTGCCCCTGGCATTGGTGGATCCGGATTTCGCCAAGGAACAACTTGTTCTCTTCCTCCGCGAATGGTACATGCATCCGAACGGACAACTGCCCGCGTACGAATGGGCGCTAGGTGATGTGAATCCTCCTGTTCACGCATGGTCCGCGTGGCGGGTCTACAAAATTGAAAAGAAGGTCCGCGGAAGAGGCGATCGTGCTTTTCTCGAACGCGTGTTCCAGAAACTCATGCTCAACTTCACTTGGTGGGTGAACCGCAAGGACGCCGAAGGCATGAACGTGTTCCAGGGCGGCTTTCTCGGCCTCGACAACATCGGGGTCTTCGATCGTAGCGCACCGCTTCCCACGGGTGGCCATATTGAACAGTCCGATGGGACAGCCTGGATGGCTATGTACACCCTCAACATGCTGGCCATCGCCCTTGAGCTCGCCAGCGAAAATCCCGTCTATGAAGACGTCGCCAGCAAGTTCTGGGAGCACTTCCTCTACATCGCCAACGCCATGAGCCACCGCGGCGACGGTATGGACTCGATGTGGAACACCGAAGACGGATTTTTCTACGACGTACTGCATCTCCCCGATGGCGAGCGTATGCCGATGAAGGTCCGTTCCATGGTCGGCCTGATTCCCTTATTCGCGGTTCAGACGCTGGAGCCCGAACTTCTCGCGCGCCTCCCTAATTTCAAACGGCGCCTCGAGTGGTTTGTCGAGAACCGTAGCGACCTGACATCCAACCTCGCCTGTATGCGTACTCCGGGAAATTGTGAACGACGACTCCTCTCTATTGTCGATGCCGACAAATTGCGTCATGTTCTGCGCTACATGTTGGATGATAGCGAATTCCTCTCGCCGCACGGCATCCGCGCCCTATCTCGGTTTCACATGGACCACCCTTATGTGCTCAATGTCAACGGCATGGAGCATCGTGTCGACTATCAACCGGCAGAATCGAAAACGTCTCTTTTCGGCGGCAACTCCAACTGGCGCGGGCCCATCTGGTTCCCCATGAATTTCTTGCTCGTGGAATCGCTTCAAAGGTTTCATCACTACTTTGGTGACGAATTCAAAGTCGAGTTCCCGACCGGTAGCGGACAGATGTTCACGTTAGCCGAAGTAGCTGGAGAGATTTCTCGTCGCTTGAACAGAATCTTTCTGCGCGGTGAAGACGGTCGCCGCCCGGTGGCTGGAAATTTGGAGATTTTCCAGAACGACCCGCACTGGAACGACCTAGTCCTGTTCCACGAGTATTTCCACGGCGACACCGGCAGCGGTGTCGGTGCAAATCACCAAACTGGATGGACCGGACTTGTCGCCAAGCTGTTGACCCAGAGCGGCGAAGCCCGCGAGAAGAACACTCAGTTTCGATCAAAAAGTGCAGCGAGATAAGGAGAACGTAATGAAAGCAATAGCGGTATTACCTGGCAAAGCAGGGAGCGTACATCTGGCGCAGGTCCCAAAGCCAAACGTCGCCGACGTTACGAACGGTCGCGGCGTGCTGGTCAAGATTCTTCGCGTCGGTGTGGACGGTACGGACAAGGAAATCAATGCGGCCGAATATGGAGCCGCCCCCGACGGCAGCAACTATCTGATACTGGGGCATGAAAGCCTTGGCCGCGTGGAAGAGATTGGCCCCCGTGTTACGGAATTCAAGCCCGGCGATTACGTCGCCCTCACGGTGCGCCGCCCCGGTTCGAGTCTCTACGACCAGATTGGCACCTACGACATGACGACCGACGACACCTACTTCGAGCGCGGCATCAACCTGCGCCATGGCTTTCTTACAGAATACGTCGTCGATGAACCGGAATACATCATTCGTGTGCCGGAAAACCTGAGAGAAGTCGGCGTCCTGATGGAACCGATGAGTGTGGCGCAGAAAGCGATTGAACAGGCTTACCGCATCCAGCAGCGCCTCCGCGTATGGCGCCCCAAACGCGCCGCGGTGCTCGGAGCAAGCACACTCGGCCTGCTGTCATCGCTTGCCCTGCGGCTGCGCGGCCTTGAAGTCACGGCCTTTGGGAATACGATGCCGCCGTTCCTGAATTCGAGGCTCCTCGAAGAACTTGGCGTCCGTTACGTCAGCACCAAAGAGATGTCGCTAACAGATGCCTCCGCAAAGTACGGACCGTTCGATCTAATTCTCGAAGGAACCGGCTACTCACCGCTCGTGTTCGAAGCGATGAATGTTCTCGCGAAGAACGGTGTGCTCGCCATGGTGAGCGTTACGGGCGGCTCCCGCCAGCTTGAGGTTCCCGCTGACAAGATCAATCTCGGTTTTGTGCTCGGCAATAAGGTTGCGTTTGGGAGCGTCAACGCGAATCGCGAATACTTCGAAACGGGCGTAAAGGACCTCGCGACCGCGGAACTCCAATATCCAGGCTGGCTGAAAAAACTGCTTACGCACCCCGTGAAGGGATTGGAGAACTACGAGCAAATCATCCGCCTGCTCACGGAGTCTAAGGGATCAATCAAGGTGTATTGCGAAGTAGCAGCAATCGAGGGCGCCCAAACCGCAGGCGCGGCAAGCTAAGAGGTCATTTCTTTTGTCCGTCACGGGAGCGATAAGGTTTGCTCTCTGATTCAAAGGACTGGCGTGATCCTCTATTGGCGATGGGCTATCTCTGCCTGCGGTTCGGGCTGACACGGCTTCTTCACATCAGGACAGGTTTCGAGCCGGCATTCATGCTGACGGCAGTAGGAAAATGGGCTGAGCCCTTGAATTCGCAACCCAAACGCGCGCCGGGAATCTTCGCCGCCATCGCCGCCGCCTTGACGGGCGCTTCGACGAGATAGAAGCCGCCGAGTTGCTCTTTGGTTTCCGCGAAAGGGCCGTCAATGGTCGATTTCGGGCAGTACGACCAGGCCGTACCGCGTCAAGAGAGCGCCGGCAAACACAGGATCGGCGTTGCTAGCGGAGCGACTCACTTTGCCCTGGTCATCGATTTCCACCAGATCTTGGGTCTTGCCCGTCGGTTCTGCACTTGTGCCGTGGTGCGCGTGCTGGAGCGTGGCCAGCACATGCCCGTTGGGGAGCCTTGCGTAGGAGTGAGGATGCATGAAGGCCGGCCATGTCGGTAAACGATGTCACAAGTTTCAGGTGCAAAGGGTCACGCAGGCCAAAAAAAGCTTGCAACACATTACACCTCGTGGTGTAATGTAAAAGTATGGATCAACTGACGGACGTACTGATAGCCATTTCTCACCCCAGTCGGCGAGCGATTATTGGGCAGCTAGCCAACGGACCTGCCCGATTTTTGGACGTCGCAAAGCCGTTCGACACCGCCTTAAATGCCGTGACGAAGCATCTGAAGATGCTCGAAAGAGCTGGACTCATTGAGCGTCAGAAGCAGGGGCGTGAAGTGTTTATTTCATTTCGAGGGGAACCGCTTCGGCAGGTAGCGGGATGGGTGCATGTATACGAGCGGTTCTGGAACGAACGCCTCGACCAGTTTGAGCAGTATTTTAAGGACAAAAAGAAGAAGGAGAAGAAGGAGAAGAAGTAATGAAGAACTCTAGGAAGACCCTTGAATTTAAGTTTGAACGAACCATCCCTGCACCCCTGGGTGAGGTGTTCGATGGGTGGCTGGATCCAAAGATCCTTGGCAATCCTTGGAATGCGGCTGACAAGTTGATGTTAAACCCGAAAGTAGATGGGTTCTTTTACTGGACCTTCAAGGGAACTCCCCATTACGGACGATTTACGGAAGTAGAGCGACCGGGTCGGATTCAGCATACCTGGGTGTCACCGAACACCTTGGGAGAGGAGTCGATGGTTACAGTGACCTTTAAGAAACAGGGAGAAGAAACACTGATGACCCTCGTGCATTCCGACCTTCCGGATCATGAGCTGGCAAGGGGGCATGAGAAAGGTTGGAACTACTTTTTGAGAATTTTTCGTGAGCAATTTGGAGCTGGCTCACGCAAGAAATACCGCTGGGATGACGCTCATCCGTCTGCGACGAAATAAAGGCATCACCGGAAGAGTTTGAAAAACCGCGCCTGAAGGCGCTTAACGATCTGCGACGACTGGAGAAAACCAATGGCTAAATCGACCTTTGTCTACGTGACCTACATCCGCACCACGCCGGAGAAGCTGTGGTCGGCGCTGATCGACGTGGAGTGCATGAAGCAGTACTGGTTCGGCGTTCACTGCGAAAGCCAGTGGACGGCGGGATCTTCGTGGAAGATGGTGTACCCCGATGGCCGCAACACCGACGCCGGCGAGATCGTCGAGGCCGAGCCTCCACGGCGGTTAGTGATCCGCTGGCAGCATCAGAACAATTCGTCTTTGTTTACCGTTTTACCCTAACAGTCTAATCCGCCAGAGAAGGTGTGATATTCGAGCACTGACATAGTTTCTGCTGTACGTAGCGGCACAACGGATAAAGGTAAATGTCTTTCGGAGTCAGACCGTAGCTGCGAT
>WNGI01000114.1_pt1 | contig 64489 bp, 61 predicted proteins | sample 5400621 | NCBI WGS metagenome assembly WNGI01 (sample SAMN13153374, study PRJNA577476) | soil metagenome | isolation source: 20 cm soil or saprolite under Garry oak tree replicate 1 | place: USA:California | collected 2016-06-15 | reverse complement strand
GTCCGAGATACATCACGGCGATCCGGTCGCTGATGTGGCGGACGACCGACAGGTCGTGGGCGATGAAAAGGTAGGTCAGGTCGAACTCGCCCTGGAGGCGCTCGAGAAGATTGATGATCTGGGCCTGGATCGAGACGTCAAGGGCGCTGATCGGCTCGTCGGCGACGATCAGGTCCGGGTTGACGGCAAGCGCCCGGGCGACCCCGATCCGCTGACGCTGGCCACCGCTGAACTCGTGCGGGTAGCGCTCGACGAAGTCGGGATTCAGCCCGACGGTCGACATGAGCTCGCGGACCCGCTCGCGGCGCTCCTGGCGGCTGCCGATCGCGTGGATGTCGAGCGGCTCACCGACGATTCCACCGGCCGTCATCCGCGGATTCAGGCTCGAATACGGGTCCTGGAAGATCATCTGCATCCGCCGCCGGATGCGTCGCAGCTCTGACCCGCTCAGGCCGGCCAGGTCGACCCCGTCGAAGGTGATCGAGCCCGCGGTCGGCGCATTCAGCCGGATGATCGCCCGGCCGGTCGTGCTCTTGCCGCAGCCGGACTCCCCGACGAGCCCGAGGGTTTCACCGCGTCGCAGCCTGAAGCTGACCCCGTCGACCGCGCGGACGTCGCCGACGTGACGCTCGAAGACGATCCCCTCCGTGATCGGGAACCAGACCTTCAGCTCGTGGACGTCGACGAGCACAGCAGCCTCGCTCGGGCCTGGGCCGGTCGCGCCGGGCGGGCCGCCGGGCACCGACGAGGTGGTCGGCGCCGACGAGGTGGCGGCGCCGGCCGACCCCGTTTCGGGCAACGTCACGCCAGGACCTCCTCGGTCGGGGCCAGATCCTCGACCACCGAGCCCGGCGGTGGTGCCGGCGCAAAGCCCTCGCGGAGCGGCCGCCCAGCAGCCGACTCCTCGCTTGTCGGCGGGTTGTGACAGGCGATCTGGTGGGTGGCGTCGGGTCCCGAGACGACGAGCCGGGCATGGACATCGATCGGGACGAGCGGCGGATTGTCGTTCCAGCAGACGGGCAGCCGCCACGCACAGCGCGGCGCAAACGGACAGCCGACGGGCGCCCGGCGCTGGTCCGGCGGGGTCCCCTCGATCGGGACGAGCTCCTGGGGTCGCGTCTCGTCGAGGCGCGGGATCGAGTGCAGCAGCCCGACGGTGTACGGATGGGACGGCGCGGCGAACAGCTCGGCCGTCGTCGCTGTCTCGACGATGAATCCGGCATACATGACGTTGATCCGCTGGGTCATCCCGGCGACCACCCCGAGATCGTGGGTGATGAGGATGAGCGCCGTTCCCGCGTCCGTCGTCAGGCGTCGCAGGAGCTCGAGCACCTGCGCCTGGATCGTGACATCGAGAGCCGTCGTCGGCTCGTCGGCGATCATCAGCTTGGGCTCCAGGGCGAGTGCCATCGCGATCATCACGCGCTGCCGCATGCCGCCCGAGAACTGGTGAGGGAAGCTGTCGAGGCGTGTCTCGGGCTTCGGGATGCCGACCATCCCCAGCAGCTCGATCGCCCGCTGGCGTGCCTCCCTGGCCGTCGTCTTGCGATGCGCCTGGATCGTCTCGACCATCTGCTCGCGGATGGTCAGCACCGGATTGAGGCTCGTCATCGGGTCCTGGAAGATCATCGCGATCTCCTTGCCCCGCAGCTCCCGCATGTCGCTCTCCGGCAGCGACACGAGGTCCAGCCCGTCGAACGAGACGGTGCCGCCCTCGATGTGGCCGGCCGGCTTTGGCAGCAGTCGCATCAGGGCGAGGTTCGTCACGCTCTTGCCGCAGCCGGACTCGCCGACGAGACCGAGCGTCTCCCCGGGCTCGAGGTCGAACGACACCCCGTTGACGGCGAAGATCGTGCCTTCGTGGGTCCGGAACCGGACCACCAGGTCCCTGACCTCGAGGAGTGCCACCGTCAGCGCCGTAGCCGCGGATCGAGCGACTCGCGCAACCCGTCTCCGACGAGGTTGAAGCCGATCGCGCTGATGACGATCGCCAGGCCCGGGAAGTAGACGAGCCACGGCGCGATCGTGAGGAACTTGCGGGCATCGGTCAGCATCGTCCCCCACTCGGCCGTCCGCGGATCCGGCGGCCCGAGACCAAGGAAGCCCAGACCGGCGATGTCGATGATGGCCGTCGCCAGTACGAGCGTCCCGGCGACGATGACCGGGGTGAGCGCGTTCGGAAGCATGTGGCGGAGGAGGATCCGCATCCGGCTCGCCCCGATCGAGCGGGCTGCGGTGACGTAATCCGATTCACGCAGGGCGAGAAGGCTGCCGCGTAGGAGCCGGGCAAAGATCGGGACATAGGTGACCGCGATCGCCAGCATCAGCTGGAGGATCCCGCGATCGAGCCAGGCGATGATCCCGATGGCGAGGAGGATGCCCGGGATCGCCAGGAGGACGTCGACGATCCGCATGAGGACGGCGTCGACCCTGCCGCCGACGCCGCCGGCGACCGCCCCGATGATCCCGCCCATGATCAGCGCCATGATCACGGCGATGACGCCGACCTGAAGGCTCACCTGGGCGCCGTACAGGATGCGCGTCAGCTCGTCGCGGCCCTGCGTGTCGGTGCCGAGGAGGTGGGCGGCGTTCGGCGGCTGGTAGCGGTCGGCAAGGGTGCCCGCGAGGGGGCCGTACGGGGCGATGACCGGGGCCAGGATCGCGGCCGTGATGAAGATCGCGATGCAGACCATGCCGAGGACGGCCGGCTTGTTGCGGAGCAGGCGGCGGAGCGCGTCGCGCCACAGGCCGTGGCTCGCCCGGGTCGCGCCCGGAGCGGTGACGGAGATCGTCGGGGCGGCCATCAGCTGTACCTGATCCGGGGGTTGAGGAAGGCGTAGCCGATGTCCACGACGAGATTCACCGCAAGGAAGATGAGGGCGAAGATCAGAACCGTGCCCTGGATCACGAAGTAGTCGCGGTTGCCGATCGCGTCGACGACCCACCGGCCGACGCCGTTCCAGGTGAACACCGTTTCGGTCAGGACCGCGCCGCCGAGGAGGCCGCCGACCTGCAGACCGATCACGGTGACGACCGGCAGCCACGCGTTGCGCATGATGTGGCGATCGTCGACGCGACGCTCGCGAAGGCCCTTCGCCCGGGCGGTCCGAACGTAGTCCTCGTTGGTCACGTCGAGGACGGACGCCCGGGTGATCCGGGCGATGATGGCGAGCGGGATCGAGCCAAGGGCGATCGCCGGCAGGACCAGATGGCGAAGGGCGTCGACGAAGAGGTCCGGGCGGCCCTCGAGAAGCGTGTCGACGAGCATGAAGTTCGTCCTGACGTCAAGGCTAGCTCGCGGATCGAGACGACCCTGGGTCGGCAGCCAGTGCAGCTGGACCGCGAAGATATGAACGAAGACCAGCCCGAGGACGAAGACGGGGATGCTGATGCCAACAAGGCTGAGGACGGTCACGCCGCCGTCGATCCAGCTCTGGGCGTGGCGCGCGGCCAGCCGTCCGAGGGGGATGCCGACGAGGACGGCGAAGATGAGGGCCGCGAGCGTGAGCTCGATCGTTGCCGGGAAACGGATCGCGAATTCAGAGAGCACCGGGCGGTTGTTGATGATGCTCGCCCCGAAGTCGCCGCGAAGCAGCTGACCGAGATACGTCACGTACTGGACGTACAGGGGCTCGTCCAGCCCGAGGTTCTCACGAAGGCGGGCGACGGCCTCGGGGGTCGCGTGCTGGCCGAGGATCGCCCGGGAGGGATCACCCGGCAGCAGGTGAACGAACGCGAACAGGACGAACGACAGGCCGAACAGGACGGGGATCGCCCCGAGCAGCCTGCGGACGATGTACTTCAGCATGGAGCGCCGACGTTCTCCTGCGCAGAGGGGATGGCGCCTGCAAGAAGGACGAGCGGCCCGGCGAAGCCGGGCCGCTCGTCAGTGCGAGCTACTTGTCGAGCCAGACCGAGTTGAGGTACTCGTTCAGCCCACCGCTTCCGACGAAGTCCTTGACGTACGCCTGGGCGGCTGCCGGCGGCGTCGAGTTGATGAGCGGAACGGTCGGCAGGTCGGCCTTGAGCAGATCCTGCGCGTGCTCCCAGAGCGTCTTGGCGGTGTTCTCGTCAGTCGCTGCGAGAGCGTCGTTCATCGTCTTCTCGAGCTCGTCGTTCTTGTACGCGAACTCCGTCGACGGCTTGCCGTCGACATAGCCGAAGAACGCGGTCTTCAGGAAGTTGTCCGCGCCGGCCCAGTCGCAGGTCCAGCCGAGGAGCCACATCTCGAAGTTGCCGGCGTACTCGTGGTCGAGATAGTCCGGCCGCCACGTTTCCGTGTGCGGCACGATCTTGAAGCCGACGGCCTCGAGATCGCGGCTGATCGCCTCGAAGATGCCCTTCGGGTCCGGCATGTACGGCCTGGTTACATCCGACGGGTAGTAGAAGTCGATCGACAGGTCGGTCTCGCCCGAATCCTTGATCAGCTGCTTGGCAGCTTCGGGGTCGTAGGTCGGCAGACCGAGCGGCTTGGCGTACTGGGTGCCGAGTGGCATCCAGTTGTCGGCCGGCGTCGCCAGACCGGCATAGAAGGCGTCGATCAACGCCTGGCGGTTCACGGCGGCCGCGATCGCCTGGCGGATCTTGACGTTCTTGATCGGGGTGTACTTGTGGTTCATCGAGAGCTGCATCGTGTTGCACGACTCGCCGCGATCGATGACCTGGAGCTTCGTGTCGCCCTTGATCGTGGCGATGTCGAGGGGTGCGATCGTCTGGGCGAGGTCGATCTCACCTGCCTGCAGGCCGTTGACCCGCTGGGCTTCCTCGGCGACGGGCTTGAAGACGACGTCGTCGACGTGGGGAACCTTGGTCTTGTCCCAGTAGTCGGCGTTCTTCTCGATCGTGACGTGGTCGCCGACGACCCACTCCTTGAACTTGAACGGGCCGGTCCCGACCATCGCCCCGGTCCCGCCCTGGGCGTAGGTGACCTTGCTGACGTCCTTTTCGGTGTTATCGGCCTTGCCGGCCTTGAGGGCCGTCGGGCTGGAGATCGCGAAGACCGTCAGGGTCTGGGCGATGAGGAAGTTGGACTGGGCCTTCTTGAGGACGATCTCGACCGTCGCGGGATCCTTGGCCGTGACCGACGCGACGTTCGACGTCGCGCCGTAGCCGCCGAAGACCGCCCCGGCGTAGTAGGTATAGTCCTGGAGCTCCTTGGGGAAGTTCTTCCAGCGGTTGTAGTTGTAGACGACCGCGTCGGCGTTGAAGTCGGTCCCATCGTGGAACTTGACGCCCTGGCGGAGATTGAAATCGTAGGTCAGGCCGTCGGGCGAGACCGTCCACTTTTCGGCGAGGGCCGGCAGGATCTCGCTGGTCGATCCCGGCTTGAGCGCCAGCAGACCTTCCATGACGTTCTGCATGACGTACGACGAGTTGCTGTCGTCGATCATCGCCGGATCCGTCCGGGTGATGTCGCCCGGCAGGGCCACGACGAGCGTGCCGCCTTCCTTGACGGCGGCGGACGGCGCGGCCGACGGCGCAGCGCTCTCAGGTGCCGTGCTACCGGTCGCGGCCGGGCTGCTCGCCGTTGGCGACGGCGACGCTGCTGTGCCGCATGCCGCGAAGATGATCGCGGTCGCGGCGACGAGCGCCCCTATTCGAAGTCGAACCATGAAACCTCCTCCTTCTATCCAACCAACCCGCTTGGTTGAGCTCGGCCTCTGCCTACTCACCTTCGCCGGTCGCGATGGTCGGCGCGAATAGTAACGCGCCCTTCGTCCGGTTGTTGACAACCTCCAGGCTCTTGAGTCCGTCCTTTTCGATGGCGTTTTGGCCCTCCGGACCGCACGGGGCGCCCGCACCGATGCGGGTCATACGGGATCGGCGACCGCCGTCTCGAGGACCGACTGGGTCGCCACGACCTGTGAGACCGTCTGGTCGCTGACGTCCTCGGCGAAGTGGCAGGCGGACGTGTGGCCGGTCTCGAGGACACGGAGCTGCGGCTCCTCGGTCGAGCAGCGCTCCGGGTTGCCGAGCTTCTCGCGAAGCCAGCACCGGGTGTGGAAGCGGCAGCCCGACGGCGGCGCGGCCGGCGATGGGACGTCGCCCTTGAGGACCAGGCGCTTCTTGCGTCGGCGCGGGTCAGCTTCGGGAATCGCCGAGAGGAGCGCCACGGTGTAGGGATGGCGGGCGTTCTGGTAGAGCCGCTCCACGCTGCCGACCTCGACGATCTTGCCGAGGTACATCACCGCGACGCGATCGCTGAAGTACTGGATCACCGACAGGTTGTGACTGATGAACAGGTACGTCAGGTTGAAGTCGCGACGAAGGTCGACCAGGAGGTTGAGGACCTGGCTCTGGATCGACACGTCCAGGGCCGACACCGGCTCGTCGCACACGACGAACTCCGGGTCGAGGGCGAGTGCCCGGGCAATCCCGATCCGCTGCCGCTGGCCACCCGAGAACTCGTGCGGGTAGCGCCGGGTGTAGTCGCGCCGGAGCCCGACGATCTCGAGCGAATCCTCGACCTTCTTGTCGCGTTTCTTGCGATCGCGAACGCCCTGGGCGAGGAGACCCTCGCCGATGATGTCGCTGACGGGCATCCGCGGGTTCAGGGACCCGAACGGATCCTGGAAGATGATCTGCATCCGCCGCCGGACGGGCCGGAGCTCGTCCTGGCTGAGCGCGGAGACGTCCTGGCCACCGAAGACGATCTTGCCCGCGGTCGGCTCGGTCAGCCGGAGGAGCGACCGCCCGAGGGTGGTCTTGCCGCAGCCGGACTCGCCGACGAGGGCGAACGTCTCGCCGCGCTGGACGTCGAGATCGACGCCGTCGACGGCATACACGCTGCCGATCTGCCGACGGAACAGTCCGCCGAAGATCGGGAAATGCTTCTTTAGACCGGTGACCGTGAGCAGTGGCTCGGTGTCGGCCGCGTTGGCGACGCGACGCTGCGTGTCAGAGGCGTCGTCCCCCTGCTGCCGAGCGGCGGACGCCGCAGCCGCGTCGGTGTCCGCCGCTCGATCGGCGGCGGGCGGTCGCTCGACGGCGGCGCCCTCGTCGGGCGCGGCGGTCGGCGGGCTGACCGACGCCTCGGACGGGCCCGTCGGCATCGTTTCCTCGTTCACGCCCTGGCTCGCACGTCGCGCCCGACCGTCATGGCTTTCGCGTGGATGTCGAGGGCCGCACGACGCCGGGTCTCACCGGCGGGCGTATGCAGGTGGCAACGCGCGAACTGGCCCGCCTGGTCGGTCCGGTAGAGTTCCGGTGCCACGTTCCGGCAGAGATCCCAGGCGTACGGACAGCGCGGCTCGAACCGACAGGCAGGCGGCAGGTTGAACGGCGACGGCACCGTTCCCTTGATGACCGACAGCCGGCCACCTCGCTTGTCGACGGTCGGGATCGACTCGATCAGGCCCATCGTGTAGGGCGCCCGGGGTTCGAGCAGGACCTGCTCGACCGTGCCCGTCTCGACGACCTGGCCGGCATACATGACGACCACGTCCTGGACCATCTCGGCGACGACGCCGAGATCGTGGGTGATCAGCATCAGGGCCGAGTCCGTCCTGTCCTGGATCGTCTTGAGGAGCTCGAGGATCTGGGCCTGGATCGTCACGTCGAGCGCCGTCGTCGGCTCGTCGGCGATGAGCAGCTTCGGCTCGCACGACAGCGCCATGGCGATCATCACCCGCTGGCGCATCCCGCCGGACATCTCGTGGGGGTACTGCTTGACGCGCCGCTCCGGGCTCGGGATACCGACCAGCTTGAGCGACTCGATCGCCCGCTCCCAGGCTTCCTTCCTCTTGACCTTGAGGTGGATCTCTACCTGCTCCGCGATCTGGTCGCCGATCGTGAAGACCGGGTTGAGGCTCGTCAGCGGCTCCTGGAAGATCATCGCGATGTCGTTGCCGCGGAGCCTGCGCATCGAGTCGATCGGCATGCGCAGGAGTTCCTTGCCGTCGAACCAGATCTCGCTGTCGGCGCCGACCTCTGCCGGCGGGATGTCGAGCAGCCGCATGATCGTCAGGGCGGTCACGCTCTTGCCGGAGCCGGACTCGCCGACGATGCCGATGCTCCGGCCCGGCCGGAGCTGGAAACTGACCCCATCGACGGCCGGGACGTCACCGTCCATCACGTGAAAGATGGTCCGGAGGTTGCGAACGTCGAGGAGGATGTCGTCCGGCGGAGGCGCTCCGAGGACGTGCATTTCGATCGTTTCGGTCATGCTCGCGACCGCGGATCGAGGGCGTCGCGCAGGCCATCACCGATGAAGTTCACCGCGAGCACGGTCATGATGATCGCGAGACCCGGGAACAGCGGCCACCACCAGTTGCCAACCGGAATGAACGTCAGCGCATTCGACAGGACGTTGCCCCAGGTCGGGTAGATCGGATTGACGCCGAAGCCGAGGAAGCTGACGAACGCCTCGCCGATGATATTGCCGGCCACGATCAGCGACGCCGAGACGACGATTGGGCTGATCGCGTTCGGCAGGATGTGGCGGAAGATGATCCGCCGGTCGCGGACCCCGACGGCCTTCGCCGCCTCGACGAACTCGCGCTCCCTGATCGACAGGAAGAGGCTCCGAACGAGGCGGGCGATCCCCATCCAGCTGAAGACCCCGAAGATGATGATGATCAGCAGGACGTTGCCGTTGCCGAAGAACTGGCTGGCGACCAGAATGACGAACAGCAGCGGCAGGCTGAGCATCACGTCGACGATCCGCATCAGGACGTTGTCGATGAACCCGCCGAGGTAGCCGGCCAGCGCGCCGACGACGGTCCCGATCAGGACCCCGATCGCCATGCTGCTGAAGCCGATGATCAGCGACGTCCGGGCGCCGTTCACGACGAGCTGCAGGACATCGCGCTGGAGCCCGCCGGTCTCACCGAACGGGTGGGTCAGTGACGGCGGGCGGCCGGCATAGACCGCCTTGTCCGGCTTCGGGATCTCGTTGAAGACGAAGGGCGAGAGGATCGGACCGAAGATCGCGGCCACGATCAGGACGACGAGGATGGCGAGACCGACGATCGCCAGGCGATGCTTCCTGAACTTCCGCCAGGCCAGCTGCCACTGGTTGAGGGACTCGAGCTGGACTTCGTAGTCCTGGCCGGCCTCGGCGGCACGCCGCTCGACCTCCTCGACAGGAGCCTCGATCAGCGGTGAGACGTACGGATCCGTCACCCTTGCCTCAGAACTTGATACGGGGATCGACGAAGGCGTACGTCACGTCGGCGATGAGGTTGGCAAGGACGACGAGGACCGACGTAATCAGCAGGAGACCCATCAGCGTCGGATAGTCGAACGCCCGGGTCGAGTCGATCGTCAGCTTGCCGATCCCCGGCCACGAGAAGATCGTCTCCGTCACGATGGCGCCTGTGAACAGGAACGGGATCTCCAGGCCGATGTTCGTCACCACGGGCAGCAGGGCGTTCCGCAGCGCGTGCTTGAAGGTCACCGTCCGGCCCGGCAGTCCCTTGGCCTTCGCGGTCCGGACGTAATCCTGGCTGAGGGCCTCGAGCATGCTCGCCCGGATGAAACGGCTGTCGCCCGCGATGTTGACGACCACGAGGGTGAACACAGGCAGGATCAGGTGTCGGCCGATGTCGATGAGCGCCTCGAACGGCTTGTGGCCGAAGTACACCCAGTATTCGTTGGAGCCGAACGGCGGGGAGATCCGGGTCGTCGTCATGCCGCCCGCCGGCAGGATGTTCAGCCCCGGGCCGCTGAAGAAAAAGATCAGCATGATGCCGAGCCAGAACGTGGGCATCGCGTAGCCGATGTAGGCAAACACCGTCGCGATCTGGTCGAACAGCGAATAGCGTTTCACCGCCGCGTAGACGCCGATGAGGATCGCGATACCGATCCAGATGACCAGAGCGAAACTGGCGAGGATCAGGGTCGGGAGGGCGGCACGAATGATGCGCGGGCCGACCGGCTCGCCGCTGTCGACCGAGACGCCGAAGTCCGCATGGAGGACGCCATTCGTCCCGCCGCTGATGGCCTCAGGCAGGATGTTCGGCCAGCCCTTCGGGCCGATGAACGCGGCCGGCGAAGGAAGGATTCCGAAGACCTTGTCGTCGACATCGGGATTGCAGACGCCGAGCCAGCGGCAGTACTGGACCGGGATCGGCTGGTCCAGACCCCATGCCTTCTTGAAATGCTCCCGATCCTCGAGCGTCACCCGCGGGTTGTTCGCGAACCGCGCGGTGGGGCCGCCGGGGGCGGCGAGGAGAATCATGTAGACGACGATCGTGATGCCGAAGAGGACGGGGATCGCCTGGATCACCCGCCGGATGACGTACTTCGTCACGGTGCCACCACCTGCTGCATCGAGGGGTTCGTCGTCCCGTGAGCATACGCGCTCGGCGACGGCCGGTGGCGAGTATGGTGCCGCTCGGGGCGCCTGAGGCACCCCGAGCGGTTCGGGCGGCCGGCGGAGCCGGCCACGTTCAGGTCTGAACCGGGCCTACTGGCTGACCGACCAGTCGTAGGTGTTCCAGGTCGGGCCCTGGGAAGTCGGGTTGCCGGTGAAGTTCGAGACCTTCGGGTTGACCAGGTAGACCTCCTTGCGGAAGTACAGCGGGATCTCGATCGTCTTGTTGACGTAGACCTGCTGCCATTCCGCCATGAGGCTCTTGATCTTCGCGAAGTCAACGGTGTCCTTGACGCCTTCGAGGATGCGATCGACGTCCGGGTCCTTGATGAAGCCATCGTTGCCGCCGTCCGGCTCGACCTGGCTCGAGTGGTAAGTCGAGTAGTTCGCATTCGGGTCGAGCGGCACCGAGAAGGCGTGCTCGGCCACGTCATACGAGCTCTTGGAGAGGGCGCACGGCGTCTGGGCGGTGGCTTCGTTGTACGAGGCGAAGATGTCGTTCGGCGAGACCGCGTTCACGACCGAGTCGATGCCAACGGCTTTCAGGTAGGACGAGACAAGGGCCTCGGTATCCTGGCGAACCTGGCGTGTCGTCGTGCACAGCTCGATCTTGGCCTTGAGGCCGCCCTTGGCCCGGACGCCGTCGGCACCCGGGACCCAGCCGGCCGCGTCGAGGACCGACTTGGCCTTCTCCGGGTCGTACTTGTAGGAGGGTGGGTCGCTGTAGAACCAGGCGTTCGGCGAGACGTTCGTGATCGCGATGGCGGCAGCGCCACCAAGCAGCCGGGTGTTGATCTCGTCCTTGTTGACCGCCCAGCGGAGGGCTTCGCGGATCGCCGGATCTGAGACCGGGCAGCCCTTGCCGCGATCGGTGATCTTCGGCGAGCAGACGTCCGGATTCCAGTTCGGGCGGAGGAACTCGTAGGTCAGCGAATCGAGCTGCAGGACCTGATCGCCCTGATCGGCGATCTTCGGCAGGTCGGCGTCGTTGAGGTCGTTGGCGATGTCGAACTCGCCGCCCTTGTAGCCGGCGATCATCGCGTCAGCGTCGCCGTACCACTTGAAGATCAGGGTGTCGAGGTTGGCTGGCTTCTGGTCCCACGGGTTCGTGTACTTGTCATTCCGGACGAGCCGGATCTCGGCGCCCGGGGTGACCGACTGGTACTTGAACGGCCCGGAAACCGGAACATTCGGCATGTCCTTGGCGCCCATGCCCTTGTGGGCGACGTCATCCTTGATCGTGAACTTCGACATGTAGGCCTTCGGGAGCGGAACGGGGTACATCGTGATGTAGCCCTCGTAGACCTTCCCGAAGTGAAGGACGATCGTCTGCGGGTCCGTGCATTCGAACTTCGTCACGTCCTCGTAGCCGGAACGCCCGGCGTAGAGACCGGTGTTGCCCTTGTCCATGATCCAGTCCTGCGTGAACTTGTAGTCGTCGCAGGTCAGGGGCGAGCCGTCCGACCACACCAGGCCGGACCGCAGCTTCCAGGTGACGGTCATCGCGTCGCTGCCATCACCCGGCACCTTGACGCCGCCGTTGTCGAGCGTCGGAATCTCGGTCGCCTGGTCGGGCGCGTACTTGAAGTCGTTGGTGGACGTCACGAGTCCGCCCTGGGTAGCCGAGGTCAGGTTCGCCTCGGTGACCTGGGCCTGGTAGTACTGGTTGAACTCGGTGGCTTCCTGCCAGTCGGCGAAGATGACCTGCCCACCGGTCGTCCCGGGCTTGCGGCTGTCCTTGTACTTCGTCCCGAACAGGTCGGGAGTCGCAGCACCGCTCGCGGAGGGGGCGGCCTCCGAACCCGCGGGAGCGGATGCCGCCGGCGCCGATGGAGCCGTCGTCGATGCCGTCGGGCTACTCGCCGCCGGCTGGCAGGCCGCGAACACGATCGCCGTGCTCGCTATCAAGCCTAGAAAACGTTTGAGCATGAACTCTCCTCCAAATGAGTGTGCGCGGCACACATCCGGTCGCAGATCGCCACGTTCGTCGCTCGGCGGCCCGTCGTCGCCGACTTCCCAAAAGGTCAGCCCTACAGGGAATGGGTCAACTGGAAGGGTCGCGCGAACGTCCGGTGAGCCTTGACTTCTGCGCTCCGGCTACTATGGATACCGGGATCTGGCGGTGTCAACTCGCCTCCGACGGCCGAATGGTCGTCGCGGCCGGGCCCACCTCCTTCCGCTGCGGTCGGATGTCGTCTGGATAGATGCGGTTGAACGCGGTCGACTGGTCGTCAGCCTGGTTCGCGCCAGAACTCGACGACGAGACATGACGGACCGCAGCGATGTACGCGGTCTCAATTCGGCGGTCGGCCAGGTTGGTCGGCGCCGATCGGTCGAGCGGCGCGGAAGCGGCCTGGTCGAGCGATCCCCCGCCGAAGCGGAACGGGACGACGATGACCGCCACGATCGCAAAGCTCATCGCGATGCCGGCCAGTGGCGACATCACCTTCGGCCGGCGCGGGCGAAGCCCGTCGATGCGGGCCCGCAGGCGAGGCCAAGCGTCGGGCCGGGGCTCGGCCTCGATCGCGGCGTCGCCGAGCCTCCGGAGGGCAGTGATCGTCAGCATGGTCGACTCGATCACGGCGAGACAACGCGCACAGCGATCGAGATGAGCCAGGGCCGCCGATGTCCCGGGCTGGACCTCGCCGCGATCGACGAAGTCGACGAGCAACGGGCGATGGCGGTTGCAGGACCCGCGCAGGTCGATCACGAGGCGTTGGCCTCCCGGTCGTCGGGCAGGACGTGGTAGGCCCCGCCGAAGCGTCGATCGCCCTCGAGCTGGACCCGCAGGCCGCGGAGGGCGTAATGGAGTCGCGACTTGACCGTGCCGAGCTGGATACCGAGGACCTGGGCGGTCTCCTGGAGCGACAGGCGCTGGAGGTAGTAGAGGACGACGACGCTGCGGTGCTTTTCCGGCAGGGCGGCGATCCCCTCCCGGACGATCTGGCGCAGCTCTGCCTGCTCTGCCCGCTCGGCGGGCAGCGGACGGTCGTCGGGAAGGCCGTATTCGGCCGCATCGTCGATCGGACCGGTCTCGAGCCGCCGCCGCGACAGCCTCGAATAGCAGAGGTTGAGCGAGACGCGGTGGAGCCAGGGCAGCGGCGAGACGTCCTGGTGGAACGTGTGGCGGTACCGGTGCGCCCGCGCGAACGTATCCTGGAGGATCTCTTCCGCGGCCAGCCGGTCACCCGTCAGGCCGTATGCGGTCCGATAGATCGGGTTGCGGTAGCGAGCAAAAAACTCTTCGAAGGCGTCCAGATCGTCGGCCTGGACGCGGCGCAACAGGTCCGCGTCCATCTTCTGATTGGCCGTCGACGCGGCGCCTCCCGCAGCGTCGTCGATCGTCTCTTCTCCGTGTTCGGCTGTCCCCCGCCTGTCTTACTTATACGATACGGGGCCGAAAGCCGAAAGGTTCAGCGCCCTATCAAATCCCGTCAGTCCGGGCAGGGCGTTTCTGAGCCAGACATGCCTCGCCAGCGCAGATTCGGGTGACGTGCTGCGAGCGCTTCGTCGAGCCGGCGAACCGGCGAGGTGTGCGGCGCCGAGCGGATCGTCTCGGGATCGGTCTCGGCCTCGGCGGCGATGGCGATCAGGGCGTCGGCGAAGGCGTCGAGCGTCTCGACTGATTCGGTTTCGGTCGGCTCGATCAGCATCCCCTCCTCGACGATGAGCGGGAAGTAGATCGTCGGCGGATGGAAGCCGTGATCGATGAGGCGCTTGGCGATATCGAGGGTCCGAACCCCCGTCTTGCGCTTGATGGCGGCCGCGGACGCCACGAATTCGTGCTTGCACGGCCGGTCGTACGGGATCTCGTAGGCGGCCCCGACCCGGTGCTTGAGGTAGTTCGCCGCGAGAACCGCGTCGTCGCTGACCTGGCGCAGGCCGGAGCCGCCGTGGGCCCGGAGGTAGGCGTACGCCCGGACGAGGACCCCGGTATTGCCGACGAAGCTCCGCAGCCGACCGATCGAGCTCGGGCGCTCGTGGGGTCGCTCGAGGCGGAACGAGCCGTCGGCGGCCTTGAGCACCCGCGGTGATGGCAGGAACGGCAGGAGCTTGTCGCCCACGCCGACCGGTCCGGCACCGGGACCGCCGCCGCCGTGGGGCGTGCTGAACGTCTTGTGGACGTTGAAGTGCATCACGTCGAAGCCCGCCTCGCCCGGCTTGAACCGGCCGAGGATCGCGTTCAGGTTGGCGCCGTCCATGTAGGCCAGGGCGCCCGCTTCGTGGACGGCGTCGAGAAGGTCCCCGATCCTCCGCTCGAACAGGCCAAGGGTCGAGGGGTTGGTGATCATGACGGCGGCCGTCCGGGGCCCGAGAGCGGCCCGGAACGCGTCGACATCGACCCCGCCGTCGGCCGCCGATGGGATCGTGATCGTCCGGAAGCCGGCCATCGTGGCGGTGGCTGGATTGGTCCCATGTGACGAATCCGGGACGAGGACCTCGTCCCGCTCGGTGTCGCCGCGGCCGCGGTGATATGCCCGGATCATGAGGATGCCGCACAGCTCACCCTGGGCGCCGGCCGCCGGCTGGAGGGTGACCGCCTTCATGCCACTGATCTCGGCGAGGATGCCCTCCAGCTCCCAGAGGAGCTGGAGCGTGCCCTGGGCGACCTCATCCGGCGCGAGTGGGTGGAGCGACGCGAAGCCAGGCAGGCGCGCCGCCCATTCGTTCAGCTTCGGGTTGAACTTCATCGTGCACGAGCCGAGGGGGTAGAAGCCGGTGTCAATCGCGTAGTTCAGCTGCGACAGGTTGACGTAGTGACGGACGACCTCGGGCTCATTGATCTCGGGCAGGGCGGGCGCCGTCTGGCGACGGGCGCCGGCCGGCAGGCGATCGAGGGCGTCCTTTGGTGGATGGGGGATCTTGTCGCCCCCACGACCCGGTCGAGACCGCTCGAAGAGGGTCGGCTGGAGGCGCTCGCCGACGACGCTCATCGGCCGCTCACCGCGCCGGCCGTCGGACGTTCTGCGCCGGCGCCGGCCTCGACGCCGACTGGTGGCCGCCCAGCTAGGATGTCGTCTAGGGCCGCCGCGAACCGGGCGATCTCGTCGCTCGTGGTGACTTCCGTTGCGCAGACGAGCAGGGCGTCGGCGAGGGTCTCGTCGTCGGGTTCGATGTCGGCGAGGGCCAGGCCGGCCAGGACGCCTCGGTCGAGGAGCCGGCGATGGACCTCGCGGGCGCGCGGCACGCGCACGGCGAACTCGTTGAGGTACGGACCCGGGTGGAGGCGGGGCGCGCCGACGGCTGCCAGGGCATGCTCGAGCTCCGCGGCGCGAACGGCCCCGAGGGCGGCGACGTCGCGCAGCCCGTGCGGCCCGAGCGTCGCGATGTAGATGCTGGCGGCGAGAGCGAGGAGTGCCTGGTTCGTGCAGATGTTGCTCGCGGCCTTGTCGCGCCGGATGTCCTGCTCGCGGGCACGGAGCGTCATGACGAAGGCGCGCCGGCCGTCGACATCGGTCGTCATCCCGACGAGTCGCCCGGGGATCTGGCGGACGAGGGCGTCGGTCGAGGCGAGGAGGCCGAGGTACGGCCCGCCGTACTGCGGGGCGATGCCGAGCGGCTGGCCCTCCCCTGCTGCGATATCCGCGCCGTACGAGCCTGGCGGGGCCAGGACCGCGAGAGAGACCGGTTCGACCACGGCCACGAACAGCGCACCGGCGGCATGGGCCAGCCGGCCGATCTCGGCCATCGGCTCCAGCAGCCCGAAGAAGTTCGGTTGGCCGGCGAGCACCCCGGCGACGGGCCGGTCGGAGTCAGCGAGGAGTCGCTCCAGGGCGGCCAGGTCGGTCGTGCCGGCGGACTCGCCATCGGCGACGAGGGGGATCTCCTCGACCTCGAGACCGCCCCCGAAATACGCGGCGACTGTCTGGCGGTAATGGGGGTGGACGGCCCGTGACACGAGGACCCGTTCGCGACGAGTCGCCCGGCAGGTCATCAGCGCGGCCTCGGCCGTGGCTGCGGCACCGTCGTAATGGGAGGCCGAGACGACGTCGAGGTCCATGAGCTCGCCGACGAGCGATTCGTATTCGTAGATGCTCTGGAGCGTGCCCTGGCTGATCTCCGGCTGGTAAGGCGTGTAGGCGGTGTACCACTCGCCGCGCAGCAGCAGCTGATCGACGGCCGGCGGCGTCCAGTGGCGATAGACGCCCGCCCCGAGGAACGAGGCGAGGTCGGTCCGGTTCCGCGCGGCGAGGGCCTGGAGACGGGCCGCAAGCTCCAGCTCGGGTTGCGGTTCCGGCAGGTCCAGCCGGCTCGCCCGCAAGGCCTCCGGAATGTCGTCGAAGAGCGCCTCGATGTCGGGGATGCCGAGCGCCTCGAGCATCCGCTCGCGGTCTCCGGCGGCGTGCGGTCCGTATGGCATCGCCCCGTTAGCCCTCCGCGATCAATGCGTCGTAAGCCGCCGCGTCGAGCAGGTCGTCCGCCTCGCCGGGATCCTCAAGGCGGATGCGGATCATCCAGCCACCGCCGTACGGTTCGCCGTTGACGAGCTCCGGGGCGCCCGTCAGGGCGTCGTTCGTCGCGAGGACCTCCCCGCTGACGGGGGCGAACAGGTCGCTGACGGCCTTGACCGACTCGACGACGCCGAACGTGGCGTGCTGGCCGAGCTTCCGACCGGCATCCGGCAGCTCCACGAACACAATGTCGCCGAGCTGGCCCGCCGCGTACTCCGTGATTCCGACGGTCGCCTCGTCACCGTCAACCCGGATCCACTCGTGATCCTTCGTATAGCGCAGATCCGTCGGAACCATCGGCGGCACTTCCTCCTGTATGGCCGACGCCAGGGATGGCGGCCGGGTTCGGATCGATCAGGTGCGATGCGCCGGCGGAACGAGTCGTGCCTGGCACGCTCCCCGGCGAACCGGCACGTGGCCCGCCGAGGACCCAGGCATCGCCCTGCTAGCCATCGGTCCTGGGTCGCCGGTAGAACGGCAGGTCGACGACCTTGGCCGGGACCCGTTGCTCGCGGATCTCCACGTCGAGGATCGTACCCGACTCGGCATCACCAGGGGCAACGTAGGCCATGGCGATCGCCCGACCGAGGGATGGCGAATGCGTCCCGCTCGTGACCTCGCCGGTCCGCCGCGCATCGCGGTAGACGGGATAGCCGTGGCGGGCAATGCCGCGGCCCTCCATGACGAGGCCGACCAGCTTCCGCGCTGGCCCATCGCGGGCGACCTTCTCGAGGGCGGCCCGCCCGACGAAGTCGTCCGGCTTGTCGAGCTTGACGACCCGGCCGAGGCCGGCCTCGAACGGGTTCGTCGATCGATCGAGATCGTTGCCGTAGAGCGGCATGCCCGCCTCGAGGCGAAGGGTATCCCGTGCTCCGAGCCCGACCGGAGCAAGCCCGTGAGGCTCGCCGGCGGTAGTCAGCGCATCCCACAGCTCGAGCGCCCGGGCGTTGTCGACGAAGATCTCGAAACCGTCCTCGCCGGTGTAACCGGTCCGGGCCACGAGCGCCGGTATGCCCGCGACGCGACCCTCGCCGATCGCGTAGTAGCGCAACGCGCCGAGATCCACATCCGTGAGTGGCCCGACGATGTCGACGGATCGCGGACCCTGCACGGCGCACAAGGCCATCGCCAGCGAGCGATCGTCGAGAACGGCCCTGAACCCCGCGAGGCGCTCGACCAGGGCGTCGCTCACGATATGAGCATTCGAGGCATTGGCGACGACGAGGAACCGCTCCTCGGCGAGCCGGTAGACGATGAGGTCGTCGATGATCCCGCCGTCCTCGGCGCAGATCATCGAGTAGTGGGCCCGGCCAATGGCGAGGGCCGGTGGATTGCTGACGAGCGCCGCGGCAAGGCCCGCGCCGGCCTGGGGGCCCTCGACGAACAGCTCACCCATGTGCGAGAGATCGAACAGGCCGGCTCGTTCGCGAACCGCCCGGTGCTCATCGAGGATGCCGCTGTACTGGACCGGCATGAGCCAGCCGCCGAATTCGATCAACCGCGCCCCGAGCGCGACGTGCCGGTCGTGGAGCGGCGTCTCGTGATACGTCGCCTCGGCCTGATCGGTCACGTCATGCCCCGCGCGGTGCCGTCGCCGTGTGAGCTGCGCCCTCATTCGACGGCTCCGCCGCGGTCGTCATCGTTCCGGCGCCGGCAGCCGAGGTCAATTCGGCTCGGGCGCGCTGGACGAGGGCTCGCTCGGTTTCGAAGGTCAGCAGGTGGGCCGCGTCGTCGAAGCTGACCCAGCGGACCTCCTCGAACTCGTGGTCGTGGCGAGCGAGGTCCCCGCCGGTGGGCACCATGAAGAAGTAGTGGACGGTCTTGTGGATGCGCACGCCGCGCTGGACGAACGTGTAGTCGATCTTGTCGAGGGGCCCGGTGATGCGGACCTCGAGCCCGGTCTCCTCGGCGACCTCGCGAAGGGCGGTGGCCTCGCGGGTTTCGCCGAGATTGGGCGTCCCCTTGGGCAGGGTCCAGGTCACGATGTCGCGGTCGCGGCGGCGCGACCCTATGACGAGATACGGGACATCATGCTCGAACCGAACGACGATCCCGCCGGCAGAGGTGGCGGTCGTGTTCCTCAGCCGCGCCACGGCGCCATGGCGGCGCTCGACCGGCGATCCGTTCCGGCGCGGCCGGACCGCGCCCAGTGCATGGCGATCAGCGGACGCGGCCGCCCATCCGTCGGGCGTCCCGGGCGGGCGGCTCGAAACGCACGCCAGCTCCCGCGAAGCCGGGCCAGAACGCTGCCCGACGGCCGGTAAAGCACGGTCGGGCGGGTCGTCGCCGCCTGGAACGTGCCGGCTGCCCGAAGGCCGAGCCGTCGCTCGCGCGCCCGTGACGACGGGTGGACAAAGCGGGCTGCCTGACGGGCCGCGTACTTCGCGGCGATGCTGTGCTCCATGGGCCCCCATGGTAGCGCGTCAGACGGCCGATGCAAGTGACGATCTGAGGCTCTCGGCAGCCTCCGGTGTCAGGGCGCCCCGGGCCTCCGCCAGGGCGATCTCCCGCTCGGCGGCGGCGGCATACAGCGGCACGACGTCCGGGGCGTGGCGACGGAGGGCCGCAAGGTGGGCATCGAGCGTCCCCCGATCGCCGCGGGTCATCGGGCCGGTGAGGGCAGCCCGGATGCCGAGCGCCTTCGCATTGCCGAGTGTCTGCTCGATGAGCGGGCCGTAGATCGCCAGCGCGCCGTGCTCGTCGAGCCCGGCCACGCGGCCGAGCTCGGCGATCGCGTCGAGCAGGGCGACGAAACCGCCCGCCGCCAGGACAGCGGCCGCGTGGTAGGCCGCCTTCGACCCGGGCGCCAGTCGGACCGCCTGGCCGCCGACCGCCTCCGCCATCCGGGCGAGGAGCGCGGCGAGCTGATCGTCCCCTTCGATCGCGATCGTCGCCCCATGGAGCGCCGCGACGGCTCGCTCCATGTCGGCGAAGGCTACGAGTGGATGGAAGGCCCCGATCTGGGTGCCCGCCGCCATCGCCGGCTGGAGGACGTCGGGCTCCAGCAGTCCACTGGTATGGACCATCGCCTGGCCGCTGTACATCCGGAGACCCGCCGCCACCGCGGCGATCGCGTCGTCCGGCACGGCGATGATGATCAGCTCGACTTCCTCGACCAGGGCCGTCGGCTCGGCGAACTGGCGGGCTCCCTCGACGAGCGAGCGGAACCTCTCGCGGCGGGCAGGATCGCGGCTGGCGACCGCGTGAACTGGCCACCCGCCGCGGCTGAGGGCGACCCCGAGGGCAGTCCCGACGGCGCCGGCCCCGACGATGCCGATGACCGGTGGATCGCCCGGATCGCTCGCAACATGGGGATGCGAATGGCCGTGAGCTCCCGGGTCGTCGCCATGCGGCTCGTCGCCGTGAGGCTCGCCACCGGCGCCAAGCTCGTGGCCGTCGACGTCGTGGCGATGGCCGCCGGGCGGCACCGGGTCGAGGTCGATCCCCGCCTCCTCGATCGCTGCGAGCGTCTCTGATCGGTCCTTGTCCGCGGACCGCTCACGAGCCCCGAATCCGTCCCAGGCCTTCATCGCCCGCCGACCCGGATCGAGCCCGACTGGGGGTACTCTTCCACCCGACGAGTGTACCGACAGCAGCGATGGAGGACGCGTGCCGATCCCGGATCCGTTCGATGCTCGGAGGAGCCTTGGGGCAGGCCTCCCGGACTATGTCGCCCTTGCCTCGATCGGCGACCGAATCGATCTGGCCCGCGCTCCGGTCACGCTCAAGATCCTCCTGGAGAACGTCCTCCGCAACGCCGGTGGCGGGATCGTCCAGCCGGCCGACGTCGATACCCTGGCATCCTGGCGCCCCGGTGTCGCCGCCGAGGCCGAGGTCCCCTTCATGCCGGCGCGGGTCGTGCTCCAGGACTTCACGGGGGTGCCCGCGGTCGTCGACCTTGCAGTCATGCGCGACGCGATGGCAGACCTCGGCGGGGACCCGGCCAAGGTGAATCCCCTTGTGCCCGCGGACCTCGTCATCGATCACTCGGTCCAGGTCGACCAGTTCGGGACGCCGGCCGCGTTTGCATTCAATGTCGAGCGGGAGTACGAGCGCAACGGCGAGCGCTATCAGCTGCTGCGCTGGGCCCAGACGGCGTTCCGCGACCTGCGTGTCGTTCCGCCCGGGACCGGGATCGTCCACCAGGTGAACCTCGAATACCTGGCGACGGTCGTCACGGACGCACCCGGCCCCGACGGCAGCGGGCGGATCGCCTACCCCGACACGCTCGTCGGGACGGACTCCCACACGACGATGATCAACGCCCTCGGCGTCCTCGGATACGGGGTCGGTGGGATCGAGGCCGAAGCGGTACTCCTGGGCCAGCCCCTTTACCAGCCGATGCCGCGGATCGTCGGGGTCCGCCTCCACGGAACGCTGCCGCGCGGGTCGACGGCAACCGACCTCGTCCTCGTCGTCACCGAGATGCTTCGGGCCTACGGCGTCGTCGGGGCCTTTGTCGAGTTCGCCGGCGACGGCCTGGCAACTCTCGCCCTCGCCGACCGGGCGACGATCAGCAACATGAGCCCGGAGTTCGGGGCGACCTCGACGATCTTCCCGATCGACGACGAAACGATCACCTATCTCCGGCTGACCGGTCGGAGCGAGGAGCGGATCGCCCTCGTCGAGGCCTATGCGAAGACCCAGGGGCTGTGGCGAGAGCCGGGTGCCGGCCCGGACTTCGACGCGGTCCTCGAGCTCGATCTGGCCAGCGTCGATCCATCCGTCGCCGGCCCGCGCCGGCCGCAGGACCGCGTCCCGCTGACGGCACTCCGCGACAACTTCCAGACGAACTTCCCGAATGGCCTCGTGGCGCTCGATCACGCGGGCGTCGAAGGCCGCCGACCGGACGGCGGCCGCGTCGAGGAGGCGTCGGCCGAGTCATTTCCGGCCAGCGACCCACCGTCGTTCACGGATCGCGACGCCGCCGAGGAGCGACCGGCCCCGGCCACGCCGGAGATCCCCGCCGAACACGCCGGGAACGAGGGACGGCGGAGTTACCAGCCGATCGCGATCTCCGTCGGCGACGAACGGGCGACGATCGCGAGCGGATCGGTTGCAATCGCCGCGATCACCTCGTGCACGAACACCTCGAACCCGACGGTCATGGTCGGAGCCGGGCTTCTCGCCCGGAACGCCATCGCCCGCGGCCTGTCGGTCGGCCCCACGGTGAAGACGTCCCTCGCGCCGGGCTCGAAAGCGGTCACCGGCTATCTCGAGGCAGCCGGGCTCATGGCCCCGCTCGAGGCGCTCGGCTTTGCTCTGGCCGGCTACGGCTGCACGACCTGCATCGGCAACTCCGGCCCACTCGACGAGCCGGTCGCCGCCGCGATCGAAGCAAACGATCTCGTCGTCGCTGCGGTTCTTTCGGGCAATCGCAACTTCGAGGGCCGGATTCATCCGCTCGCCCGGGCCAGCTATCTCGCGTCGCCGCCACTCGTCGTGGCGTTTGCCCTGGCCGGGCGAGTCGACATCGACCTGCTGAACGAGCCGCTCGGGACCGGATCAGACGGCCGACCGGTCTTCCTCGCGGACATCTGGCCGGACCCCGACGAGATCCGCTCGGTGATCGCCACCTCGATCGACCCTGACCTCTTTCGACAGACATATGCGGTGGTCTTCGACGGAGACGATCGCTGGCGGGCGCTGCCGATTCCGGCCGGCGATCGCTACGCCTGGGACCCGAGCTCGACCTACATCGCCAAGCCGCCCTTCTTCGAGGGCCTCAGCGCCGACGCGTCGGCCCTCGCCGACATCGTCGACGCCAGGGTCCTCGCCGTTCTCGGAGACTCGGTCACGACCGACCACATCTCGCCGGCTGGTTCGATCGCCCCATGGTCGCCAGCCGGGACATGGCTCCAGGAGCACGGTGTACGTCCGCTCGAATTCAACTCGTATGGCGCCCGGCGCGGCCATCACGAGGTGATGATGCGCGGGACGTTCGGCAACATCCGGCTCCACAACCGGCTGGTCGAGGGCAAGGAGGGTCCGTACACCCTGCATCTCCCGGACGGCGAGGAGCAGTTCATCTACGACGCGGCGATGCGCTATCGCGACGAGGGCGTTCCGCTCGTCGTCATCGCGGGCCGCGAGTACGGTTCCGGTTCGTCGCGTGACTGGGCGGCGAAGGGAACGACGCTGCTCGGGATCCGGGCGGTCCTGGCGGAGAGCTACGAGCGGATCCACCGCTCGAATCTCGTCGGGATGGGGGTCCTGCCGCTCCAGTTCCTGCCTGGCGAGAGCGCCTCGTCGCTCGGTCTGACCGGCCGCGAGCGCTTCACGATCCATGGCCTGGCCGAGGGACCGACGCCCCGCCAGCGCCTGACCGTCGTGGCAACCGACGACGACGGCACGGATCGACGCTTCCAGGCGATCGCCCGTCTCGACGGGCCGATCGATGTCGACTACTTCCGCCAGGGAGGGATCCTGCCGGCCGTCCTGCGTCGCCTCGCCGCTGAGAGCTGATGGCGACAGCGGGCGATGGCGTCGCAAGCGATCGTGTCGCCAGCGATGGCGTCGCGGCCGATCGTGTTGCGGCCGATCGTGTCGGGGCCGATCGTGTCGCGAGCGGCCGCCGCGTCTGGGATGACCTCCGGTCCGCGGTCGGGATGGCGGTCGTCGGCGCCGAGGAGCCGCTCCGCCTGATCGTGACGGCACTCCTCGCCGACGGTCACGTTCTCATCGAGGACGTCCCGGGCACGGGCAAGACGCTCCTGGCGCGCGCCGTCGCTCGCGCCCTCACCCTCGATTCGAAGCGAATCCAGGGGACGCCGGATCTCCTTCCGGTCGACGTCACGGGCTCGAGCCTCTACGAGGGCGGCTCGCTTCGGTTCGCACCCGGCCCGGTCTTCACGAACGTCCTCCTCGTCGACGAGATCAACCGGGCGACGCCACGGACCCAATCAGCCTTGCTCGAGGCGATGCAGGAGCGGCAGGTCTCGATCGAGGGGACCACGCGGCCGCTGCCCGACCCGTTCATCGTCCTGGCGACCGAGAACCCGATCGAGTTCGAGGGCACGTTCGCCCTGCCGCAGGCCCAACTTGACCGGTTCCTCCTGCGCGTCCGGATCGGCTACCCGGACGAGCCGTCGGAACGAACGATCTCCCGTCGATACCAGGTCGCGGCCGAGCCGTTGGAGGCGATCGAGCCGATCCTGGACGGACCGCGCCTGATCGCCCTCCGCGACGAGGTCCGCCGGATCCGGGTGGCGGAGGAGGTCGAAGCGTACGGCGTCGCCGTGGTCAGGGCCACCCGCGTGCACGCCGATCTCCAGCTTGGAGCCAGCCCGCGGGCGAGTGTCGCCCTCTATCGAGCCGCACAGGCTGCCGCCTTCCTCGCCGGCCGGGACTTCGTCCTCCCCGACGATATCAAGGCCGTGGCCGCGCCGGTCCTCGGCCACCGGCTCGTCGTCGATCTCGATCGGAGCCTGCGCGGCGCCTCGACCGATAGCGCCCTGACGGAGATCCTCGCGACCGTGCCGGTTCCCCCGTTCGGCTACGGCTGAGCACGTAGCAACTCACCGATGACCGGCGTCGCCTTCGCCGCGATCCTGCTCCTCCTTCTCGGGACGTTCCTCGAGGTCCCGGTCGCGGTGATCCTCTCGATCGTCGTCCTCATGATCGAGGCAGTCCGCCAGGTCTGGACACGGTTCGGGCTGAGTGGTGTGAGCTACCGGCGCCGGCTCGAGCGGGACCGGATCGGCTGGGGCGAGGAAATCCCCGTCACCGTCGAGATCTGGAACCGCAAACGCCTCCCACTCGCCTGGCTTCGGGCCGACGACGCGGCGACGCCCGGTGTCGTGGTCCGCGAGCGCGAGCTGGCGCTCGGGACGACGGGCGGGGCCGTCCTGCGCAATGTCTGGACGCTGGCCCCGTTCGAGCGGGTCACCCGTCAGTTCCACGTCGGGGCGGAGCGCCGCGGCGTCTACGACCTCGGCCCGGTCGAGCTGAGTGTCGGCGACCTGTTCGCCGGCCAGGCCGCCACCGAGAGGCGGCACGACGTCGATCGCTTCCTCGTCCGGCCCCGGACCGTCGCGGCAGCATCGCTCCGACGCCGCGACACGCTGGGTGGCGCCGACCGGGCGCGGTTCGGCCTGTCCGAGGATCCGTCGCGGTTCGCGGGCATCCGTGACTACGCACCCGGCGATCCGTTGAGGCGAATCCATCCGCGCGCGAGTGCCCGCCTCGGGCGCCCAGTCGTCAAGCGGTTCGAGCCGTCGCGCGATCGTGAGGTCCTCCTGGCCCTCGATGTCCAGACCGCGGCCGGTCCCGTACCGGGGCCGGCGTTCGACGACGAGGAGGTCGAATCGCTGTTCGTCGTCGCGGCGTCCCTCGCCCGATCGCTGGCCGACGAACGAGCCGCCTTCGGGCTGGCGGCGGCCGGCTACCACGGGGCAGAGAGCCGCTATGCCTACCTACCGGTGTCGGAGGCGCCCGGGCAGGCGGAGCGGGTCTTCGATCTGCTGGCCCGCCTGTCGTCACAACCATCAGGACCGTTCGAGCACCTCCTCGGGATGATCCTGCGCGTGGTCCGGCACGGGACGACCGTCGTCGTCGTGACGGCCCGAGATCCGTCACCCTACGTCGCCCACCTGCGGCGTCTCGAGCGAGCCGGTTGTCCGGTCGTCGTGGTCGCCTGCGGACCCGCCGGTGCGGCTGACGCGGGTCGAGCCCGAGCGGCGGGCATGGCGGCGCGGAGCGCACGACTCGACGGACCGTGGCGGACTGCCGCCCGACTGGCGATGACATCGTGACTACGGTCGCCCCTGGCGGAAGCCCTGCCCGTCCCAGCCCGGTGACTGGCGCTGCGTCCACGATCGTCGGTCTCGTCCCTGTGGCGCTCGTCGTGGTGGCCGAGGCTGCCTGGATCTCCGTCGTCGGCGGACTCCTCCAGGAGTTCGCCTTCCGCGAGCCGGTCCTCGAGATCCCGGCGATCGCCGCCTTCGTCGCCCTCGGGATCGTCTCGGCCCGGCTGCTCGGCCGCCGGCTCGACCGCGGCTGGCCGGTCGTCGGCCTCGCCATCATCATCGCCGCCGGGATCGTCGGCTGGCTCGCCTCGCCGGCTGCGCGTACGGCGCTCGGGGACGGCGTGGGGCCGGCGATCGCAGCCCATCCGGGCGGGTGGATGGCGGGCCTGGCAGTGCTGCGAGGCTTCGCCTACGCCCGGCTTCCCGTCGTCGAGGGCACCGTTGCCCGACTCCTCGGTCTTGGCGTCCCGGGCCTTGCCATCGGGGCCATCGTCGGCGGCGTGATCGGCGAGCCGTACCGCGGACAGTTCCTGGCCGGTGCGCTCAGCGCCTCGATCGTCTTCATCGTCGCCGCGACGCTCGCCCTCGCGCTGATTCGGCTGACCGCGATCGGCACCGACGGCGGGTTCGACTGGCGAAGGAACCCCGCCTGGCTCCGGCTGACCGTTTCCCTCATCGTCGTCGCCATCGTCGCCGCGGTACCCCTGTCAGTCGTCGCCGGAACCGCTATCGAGGCCGTCTTCGCGATCGCCCTCGTGCCGATGCTCATTCTCGGACTGCTCACTGGACTCGACCGGACGGTGCGACGGGTGCTCGGGCTCCTCCTCGCCGCGGGCGTGATCGTGTTCATCGTCGTCCGTCTTTTCGCCGGCAACCCAACCAACCCGAACCCGCCGCCAGGGGCGGCGGCCGGCCAGGGCAGGCCTTCTGTAGCCGATCAACTGATGGCGGTGAGCCTCGGCGGTCTGCTCCTGATCGCGGCCATCATCGCGATCCTCGTGCTCGTAGCCGTCTGGATGCAGCGGACCAAGCCACCGGCCGCAGATCTCGTCAACGAATCACGGACGATCGATCGCGGTGAGGATGAGGTTCCGACGCCTGGGCGCCGCCGGCGGTTCGGGCGCCGGCCAGAGCCCGCTGACGCCGCGGCAGCCTACATTGCCCTCGTGCACGACCTCGACGGCAGCCCCGACGTCCGAAGAGCGGTCGCCGAAACACCGGCGGAGCACGCCGCCCGACTCCGCGCGGACGGCCGTGCAGCACTCTCCTTGGATCTCTTGGCAGCCGACTACGCGCTCGCTCGCTACGGAGATGTCCGTCTCCCGGCGCGGGAGGACCGCCGGGCAATCCTCCGCTGGAGGGTGCTGCGGCGGCGCCTGGCGCGGCCGAAGCCCGGCGACGGGCGGCGCAATCGGCCCTCTTGACATAATCTCATAACATTATGTGATGACGGTCGTGAGCCGGACCAGGGCCGCCCCGCTCCACGACCAGATTCGTCGGTCGATCGAAGAACGGATCGAGTCCGGAGACCTGCGACCCGGTGACCAGCTCCCGACCGAGCACGAATACGCCTGGACCCTGGGCGTGAGCATCGCGCCGGTCAGGCAGGCGCTGCTCGACCTCGCCAACCGCGGACTCGTCGTCCGGACGAAAGGGCGTGGCACCTTCGTCGCCGAGCCCGCGCTCGAGGTGCCGGTCAACCTTCTCGAGAGCTTCACCGACGCCCTTCGCGCCCGGAACGTGCCGTTCACCGTGGCGGTCCTGGACCAGGGCATCGTGGCCGACCGGCCGGATGTCGCGATCCGCCTCGGACTCCCGGCCGAGGCAAGGCTCGTCCGGCTCCGGCGCGTGGCTCGGATCCGGGACGAAGTAGTCGCCGCCCTCGACGCCTATCTCGACGGCGACCGCTTCGGCCGCCTCAGCGATCTCGACGGGTTCGGCGATGGGCGTTCGCTGTATCGGACCCTCGAGCAGGAGTTTGCGATCCGAGTGGGGCAGGCAACCGGAACACTGGAGGTGCAGCGGTCGAACGACGCGCAATCCGAGTTGCTGGGTGTGACGATCGGGACACCGGTCCTCCTCGCCCGCTCCGTCACCGAGGACGCCGATGGGCGTCCGATCGAGGTCGCAGAGGTCCTCTACCGAGGGGACCGCTTCACTTTCCGCATCGACAGCCGCAGGTAGGCGACCGCCGGGCGGTTGCATAGCGAAGGAGAGGGCAATGCAGGAATCGGTCGGGATCCGGGGATCCGGTCCGGGTGTCTTCCTCAGAAAATCGACCGGGCTGGTCCGCGAGGTCGGCTTAACCGACGCGTTCCTGATGAATTCAATCGGCATGAACGTCGGGATCGGCGCGGTGTTCCTGTTCCTGCAGGCGCAGACCTTCTTCCCGACGGGCAGCATGCTCGCCGCTGTGATCATTGGCACGCTGCTGATGGCGTTCACGCTGCTCTGGGTCTACAGCGAGTTCAGCGCGGCCATGCCGCGCTCCGGTGGCGACTACGTCTTCGTGTCGCGCGTCCTCCACCCGTTCCTCGGCTGGATCATGGCCTGGAGCCAGGGAATCTGGCTGATCTTCTTCTGGATCGGCTTCAACGCATGGTTCGCGTTGACCTTCGCGATCCCGACGGCCCTGTCGGTGATCGCCAGCACGACCGGCCAGACCGGTCTCAACGACGTGGCGAAGACGATGACCGATCCGTTCTGGGTCTTCATCCTGGGAACGTTGATCAACGTCGCCTTCGGGGTCCTGCTCATCTTCGGCGGCCAGGGCTACTGGCGCTGGCAGAAGCTGGCCTTCCTGTTCGCCGGCGGCAGCATCCTGATCGCGATCGTCCTCCTGGTTACCGGCGGCGCCAATATCTCGAGCGCGTGGAACGACTTCGTCGGCAAGTTCGGCGGGCTCAAGTTCGAGGAGATCATTCCGGCCGCCCAGGCTGCCGGCTACACCCTGCCGAGCTCGAGCCCCGGGTTCGACCTCGGAGCCACGATCCTGATGCTGCCGTGGGTCTTCTTCGTCGTCGGCTACGCCCAGGGCTCAGCCCAGATCGGCGGCGAGGTCAAACGGGCGTCCACGACCCAGTACATCGCGATGGTCGGCGGGGTCCTCATCAACGGCGCCGTCCTGGCCCTGCTCGTCATCCTGTTCGTCAACGCCGTTGGCGCCGACTGGATCGGCGCGCTCGGCGCGATCCCCGGCGACAAGCTCGGCACGCCCGTCTCGCCCGGCTTCAACTTCATCGTCAGCCTGCTGACCGGCAACCCGATCATCCTCGCGATCCTCGGGATCGGGTTCGTCATGTGGGCCGTCAACGGCACTCCGCTGTCCGAGCTGCAGGCCACCCGCTACATGCTCGCGTGGTCCCTCGATCGGATGGTTCCGCGGCAGCTCGGCGATGTCTCCGACCGCTACCACACGCCCGTCAAGGGCATCGTCTTCGCGACGATCACGGGCGAACTGGCGCTCCTGGCCCTGATCGCGATTCCCCAGGCGAGTCTCCTCGGCGCGCTGGTTGCCCAAATAGCGGCGTTCGTGATCGTCTCGATCGCCGGGGTTCTCTTCCCGTACAGGCTTCCGGAGGTGTGGCAATCCGCCGGCGGGCGACGGATCCTCGGGATCCCGACGGTGACCCTGGCCGGGCTCGGCGGGGTGATCGTGCTCGGCGGGATGATGCTGATGTTCGTCCTGAACCCGACGATCAACGGGGCGTTCGGGGTCACCCGCGACATCTCGCTCGTCGTCATGGGAACCGTCATCGCAATCGGCGTCGTGTGGTACGTCGCCGCCCTGATGTACAACCGATCCCGCGGGATCGACGTCTCGCTTGCCTATGCGGAGATCCCGCCGGAGTGAGCTGATCGTTTCCTGAACCGATCGTGCTGTGACCACTGACCGCGGTGCGCGGCCTTCCCCCCAGGCCGCGCACCGCATCCACTCTCCCCTGGAGTCCGATGACCGACGCACCGCCGGACCTCACCGTCCTCGGCCAACTCTCGATCGACGACGTCGTCCTGCCCGACGGCAAGACCGACATGGGCGGTTGTGGCGGCGACGCCACCTATGCCGCCCTGTCCGCGGCGCTGTGGCTCGACAATGTCGGTGTCGTTGCACCGGCGGGGGTCGACTTCCCGCCTGATCATCTCGATCGTCTCCGCGAGCTCGGGCTCGATCTCTCCGGGGTCGCCGTCCGACCCGGGCCGGCGATCCGCTACTGGGTCGTCTACGAGGCGGACGGCCGGCGACGCTGGCTGCAGCGGTCGCCGGAATCGGCATTCTCCGAGACGGCACCGGCTCCCGACGATGTCCCGCCCGCCTTCCGCCGGACGGCGGCCTTCCATATCGCGGCGATGCCCCTGGCAGACGTCGAGCGGTTGGTCGCGGCCGTCCGCACCTGGTCGCCGGCGGCGATCATCACCCTCGATACCCACGAGGATGAGGTCGATGGCTTCCAGGACAGGATCGCCGCGCTTCTCCCTCACGTGACCGCCTTTCTGCCGAGCCGTGAGGAAGTGACCTCGTGGTTCGGCTGGGACGATCCGCCACGGGCGATCCGGGAACTCGGCGGTCTCGGTCAACGGATGACCGTCATCAAGATGGGTCCGGATGGCTCGCTCGTCCATGATGCCCGGACGGACCGGATCGTCGATGTCGGCGTCGCAGCGGGTCCTGTCGTGGACGTGACCGGCGCCGGCGATGCGTTCTGCGGCAGCCTTGCGGCCGGGCTGGTCATCGGCGACGCCCCAGTTGATGCTGCGCGACGCGGCGCCGCGGGGGCGTCGATCGCGGTGGGAGCGTTCGGGACACTCCACGAGTGGTCGCGGACGACCGCCGCCGCGCGGCTACGCGAAATCCTCCCCGCCGATCGCCCGGCGGTGGCGCCCGAAGCGGACCGGACGGGCGCGGGATGACCGAGCGCTCGCCCGACGTGCGCTCGATCGACACGATGCTCCGCGAGATCGAGACGATCCCGACCGTCATCCGTGACCAGGCGGCCGCCCTCCGCGGGCCACTTGGCGAGCTCGCGAACGACCTTGGGGAGCCCCTCCCGGAGGTCATCCTGAGCGGTTGCGGAGACCCCTATTTCGCCGGGATCGCAGCCAGGCTGGCGATGGAGCGGGACGGTGGCGTGCGCTGCCAGTCGATCGAGGCCCTGGAGCTGACCCGCTACGCCGTTCGCTACGTGCCCGTCCTGCCGCGGCCGCCGCTTCTCGTCGCGGTCTCCTACTCCGGTTCCGTCGGGCGGACGATCGAGGCCGCGGCCACCGCCGCCGCCTTCGGTTGGCGTACGGTCGCCCTGACTGGCAGGGCGGAGGGACGACTCGCGCAGGTCGCCAAGCCCGTGATCCTGGATGTCCCGACGCTCGGCTTCTCGCCGGGCACGAGCACCTACGTCGCGATGGTCGTCGCCCTGCTGACGCTCGCCGGCGAGCTGGCCCGCGTCGCGGGCCGGACAGACGGCGCGACAAGCGTCGCGGCCGGTCTGGGAGCGGCGCCGGACCTCGCCCGCGAGACGATCCTGGCTTCCGCCGAGCCTGCCGAACGGGCCGCCGCGCTCATCGCCGCCTCGCCCTCGACGACGTTCCTCGGCTCCGGCCCGAGCCGAGCCAGCGCCGAGTTCGGAGCGGCCAAGCTGTTCGAGGGACCGCAGCGTTACGGGGTGGCCCAGCAGCTCGAGGAGTGGGCCCACGAGCAGTACTTCATAAGCGGCCCGACGACGCCGGTCGTCGTCATCGCTCCGGCGGGCGCATCGCGCGACCGGGCCGGCGAGCTCATAGACGAGATGGCCTTCATCGGGGCCCCCAGCATCCTGGTCTCCGACGTGGTGGACGACGCCGTGGCCCGGCGGGCGACCGTCGTGCTGCCGGTCGCGGCCGGGCTCGACGAGGCGTTCTCACCGCTCCTGACGTGCCTGCCGCTCGCCCTGACCGCATTCTTCGTGGCCGAACGACTTGGCGCCCGGTCGTATGGCTTTCCATCCAGGGAGCACGAGATCGAGCACTACGAGACGATCCACCGCGACACGAGGGGAACGCCGGCATGAGCGGTCCCCTCCCCGACGTCCTCGACGAAGGGCGCCGCCTCGCCGCCATCTGGAGTGACGCCGGAATCACCGCCCGGCTGCTCGGCGGGGCGGGCGTCGCCCTCCATGCCCACGGCCCGATTCCGGTGCCGTTCCGCCGAACGTACGGCGACCTCGACTACGTCATCCCTCGTTCGGCCGGGCAGGCATTCCGCCACGTCCTCGAGACCTCCGGCTACGAACCCAACGCCCGTTTCAACGCCCTCCACGGCCACCGCCGACTTCTCCACTACGACCCGCTCAACGGCCGTCAAGTCGACACGTTCGTCGGTGCCTTCCGGATGTGCCACGCCCTCGATCTGGATCGCCACCTGCCCGCCACCGGCCCGTCGATCTCGCCGGCTGACCTGCTCCTGACCAAGCTCCAGATCGTCGAGGTCAACGCCAAGGACCTGACCGACGTGCTGGCCCTGCTCGCGGATCACCCGATCGGCGATGCCGACCCGATCGAGCAGGTCGATCCGGGGCGACTGGCGAGCGTGACCGGACGCGACTGGGGCTGGTACACGACCATCTCTGACAACCTCGCGAGGCTCGAGTCGCATGCCCTCGCCGAGCGAGGCCTCGAAGAGTCGATTCGCGATGCGATCGTCGATCGAATCCACGAGGCCCGCGCGGTCATCGCGTCAGCCCCGCGGTCCCTCCGCTGGCGATCGCGCGCCACGATCGGCCGACGCGTGCCGTGGTACGAGCTGCCCGAGGAGGTCGCCGGACGATGAGCCGGCCCATCAAGCTTTTCTACGCGACCGACATCCACGGTTCGGAGCGATGCTTTCGCAAGTTCATCAATGCCGGACAGTTCTACGGCGCGGACGTCCTGATCATGGGCGGTGACGTGACCGGCAAGATGATCGTGCCGATCGTCGAGGAGACGGCCGGCCACTTCGTCGCCGAGATCTTCGGCCGGACACGGCGGTTCGGCGAGGATGAGCTGCCGAAGATCCAGAAGCTCGTCGGCGACGCCGGCTACTACGCCGCTCGGATCCAGCCAGACGAGCTCGAGGAGCTTCACGCCGATCCGGCCAAGGTCCAGGCGGCCTTCAAGAAATTGATGTCGGAGACCGTGACACGCTGGCTCGACTTCGCCGAGGAGCGGTTGGCCGGAACCCAGATCGTCTGCCTCGTCTCGCCCGGCAATGACGACCAGCCGTTCATCGACGATCTCCTGTCGAGCTCCGAGCGCGTGATTAACCCGGAGGGCCGGGTCGTCCTTTTGCCGGGTGAGCTCGAGCTCGTCTCCCTCGGCTTCTCAAATCGGACGCCGTGGGACTCGCCACGCGAGCTGGACGAACCGGAGCTGCTCGCGCGGATCGACAAGATCGCCGACCAGGTTACCCGGCCGGATCGGACGATCTTCAACCTCCACGTCCCGCCGAAGGACTCGTCCCTTGACGAGGCGATCATCCTCAACGCCGACCTGAGCCCTGTCATCCGGAACGGCTCGGCGGTCGTCGGTGGCGTCGGCTCGACCGCCGTTCGCGACGCGATCGAGCGCCACCAGCCGCTCCTCGGCCTGCATGGCCATATCCACGAGTCGCGCGGGCTCGCGAAGGTGGGTCGGACGACCGTGTTCAACCCCGGAAGCGAATATTCCGACGGTGTGCTCCGCGGGCTGATCGTGACGGTCGAGGCCGGCAAGGGAATCCGCGGCCACCAGTTCGTGGCCGGTTGAGGCAGAGGTGACGATGGGCGGAGGCGCTGCTCCTGGACCCGGGGCCGCGGATCGCGTAAATGAGGTTGCGGCCGCTCCGATCGCGGGCCAGGGGCGGCTGGTCGGCGTGATGGGCTCGGCCCGGATCCAGCCCGGCGACCCGCGCTACGCCGTCGCGCTCCGTGTCGGTCGCGAGATGGCCACGGCAGGCTTCGTCGTCATAACCGGCGGCTACGGCGGCCTGATGGAGGCGGTGAGCCGTGGGGCGGCGGAGGCGGGAGGCGCGGTGATCGGGCTGCCGGTCCGCGGCTGGGACAGTCTCGCGCCCAACCCCTGGATCGGCGAGGTCCGCTGGGTCGACTCCTACTTCGACCGCCTGACGGCATTCGCCGCCTGTGACGTGATCGTCGCGCTGGACGGCGGTCTGGGGACACTCGGCGAGGCCGCGGTGGCCTGGGCCAACCTCCAGACCGACCCCGGGACGAACCCGCCGCTGGTCCTGTTCGGGCGAGCGTGGCGGCGGCTCCATGCACTCATCGGCGAGCTTCTGGTCGTCGACAAGCGCGATCTCGATCTGGTCCGGCTTGTCGATCGGCCCGAGGCCGTGACCGGCGCCATCGTCGACGCGATCGCCAACCGCCCGACGCTGGGGGAGCCTCGCGGATGACCACCGCCCCGACCGACTCGAACCGCCTGATCGGCATGATCCAGTTCCCGGGTTTCCCGCACGATCCCGGCGGGATGGCGTCGGTTGCCGCGGTCGTCGACCGCTGCGCGCGTGACGCAGACGTCCTGCTGGAGGCGGGTTTCCGGACGCTCATGGTCCAGAACCTCGCCACGTGCAGCCCATGGCGCCACGAGACCGTGGCGGAGACGGCGTCGGTCGCGGCCCTGCTCGGTCGCCTGGTCCAGCGTTTTCCCGAACCCGTGTGGGGCCTCAACCTGCCGAGCGACGACCCCGAGGCGAGCCTCGCGATCGCCTATGCGTCCGGAGCGGCATTCGTTCGGCTCAAGATCTGGATCGGTGTCATGCGACGCGCCGAGGGCACGCTCGATGGCTGCGCTGCAGCCGCACTCTCCTATCGGCACGGGCTCGGCGATCCGCCGATCGACATCTGGGCCGACGTCCACGACCGGACCGGCGCGCCGGTGTGGCCGGTTGCCTTTGGCGACGCGGTCGCGGCAGCAAGCAAGGCCGGGGCCGCGACGATCGTCGTGACCGGCGGGAACCCGCCGGCCACGATCGCCCGCCTCGCCGAGACACGTCGCCGGGCGCCGTCGGTGCGACGCATCGTCGGTGGCGGGGCAACGCCGGAGACCCTTGCGGGCCTGATCAGCGACGCCGACGGCGTCATCATCGGGACGTACCTCCACGAGCACGGCGACGAGTCTCGTCCGCTCGACCCGAAGCGGGCTCGACGGATCGTGGCCGCCGTTCCGGCCGACGCCTGAGGGCGGCAAGCGGTCGTCAGGCCCAGAGGTCGACCTGCGGCAACCCGGCGATCCCGAACGTCTCGTTCAGCTCGGCGCAGTGGTAGACGTCGTGGCTGAAGACGCGCTGGATGACCGCGCCGCGGGTATGGACCCAGGAGTCGTCCCACTCGGGGCGGCGGAGCTCCTCGTCAAGGATGTCCAGGGTCCATCGGTCGAGGCAGCTCTCGACCAGACGGAAGGTCGAGTCGAGCGCCTCGACGAGTGCGTCGGCGCTGAGCACGTGCTCGACATCGTCGTCACCCGGGCAGTTGTACCCGGCGTTCGTGAACCGCGTTGTCTCAGCGCCGGGCTCACCGGCGAAGTCGCAGAGCCAGAATACCCGCTGGCAGGCGGTGTGGCCCACGGTCGCCCAGAGCGGCCAGCGCGCCGGCGACGGCTGGATCGCCAGCTGCTCATCGGTCATTGCCGCGACGACATCGCGGAGGCGCCGGTTGTACTCCGGCCACTTGCTGTAGGCGGGCCTGATTGTCAGGTTGCTCACGACGTCCACCGTATTCCGCGATTCCCGCCGGATCCTGTCACGAATGTCCAGGGCGCGGACGTCGCGCCGGTCCCAGATAGCTGAACTCCAGGCAGATCCAACGGCCAGTCGCGACCGTTCGACTACGCTCTCCTTCGCGGAGGTGTGACCATGCGTGCAGCGATCTTCCAGGGACCCGGGCGGATCGAGGTCGGCGACCGACCCGACCCTACCATTACCGCGCCGACGGATGCCATCGTCCGCGTCGCCCTCGCGTGCGTCTGCGGGTCGGACCTCTGGTATTACCGTGGAGAGTCGCCCCACGACAGCGGCCCGATCGGGCACGAGTTCATCGGCGTGGTCACCGAGGTCGGGTCGGCCGTGAAGGCCATCGCTGTTGGCGATTTCGTCGTCGCCCCGTTCACCTACAACGATGGCAGCTGTCCGCACTGCCTGGCCGGCTGGCCCTCGAACTGCGCCAACGGGGGCTCGTTCGGGAACCACGGAATCGACGGCGGCCAGGGCGAGGCGGTCCGCGTCCCGTTCGCGCACGCCACCCTCGTCAAGGTTCCGGGCTCCGGCCATGACGACACGACGATGCGCTCGCTACTCGCGCTGTCTGATGTGATGTGCACAGGCAACCACGCCGCGGTCAGTGGCGGCGTGAAATCGGGCGACACTGTCGCGGTCGTCGGCGACGGAGCCGTCGGCCTGTGCGCGATCATCGCGGCCAAACGCCTCGGCGCCGCCCGGATCATCGCGTTGTCTCGGAACCCCGCCCGCCAGGCGCTGGCGCGCGAGTTCGGCGCCACCGACATCCTCGCCGAGCGCGGCGACACCGCGACCGAGGCTGTCATGGCGATGACCGACGGTGTCGGCGTCGACGCCGCCCTCGAGTGTGTCGGAACGAACCAGTCGATGGCTACGGCATTCGCGATCGCCCGCCCGGGCTCGACGGTCGGCGCGGTCGGAGTCCCGCACGACACCGAGGTGCCGATCAACACGGTCATCTTCCGCAACGTCGGCTTGCGCGGCGGCGTGGCCCCGGTACGTCGATACCTGCCGGAGCTGCTCGACGATGTTCTCGCCGGCCGGATCAACCCAGGCCGCGTCTTCGACTTCGAGACAGACATCGAGGGCATCGCACAGGCCTATTCCGCGATGGACGAACGCCGGGCGGTGAAGTCGCTGGTCCGGGTGGGGAGCGCCGCATGATGCAGATCCGACCCGCGGTGCCGTCCACGAAGGGCAGCCCCGACATCTTCACCGGCGATGTCTGGATCGATGTCATCGCGCGAGGCGAGGAGCCGTCCCGCGTCCGCGTCAACGTCGTCCGGTTCGCGCCGGGGGCGCGGAATGCGTGGCATGCCCATGCTGTCGGCCAGACGCTGCACGTGACAGATGGCGTCGGGCGGGTCCAGGCCCGCGGCAGCAAGGTCATCGAAATCCGCGCCGGCGACACGATCCACACGCCGCCCGGCGAGTGGCACTGGCACGGTGCCGCGCCCGACCACTTCATGACTCACCTCGCCATCTGGGAGGCACCGGCGGACGGCAGCGAAAGCGAGTGGGGCCCGCTGGTAACCGACGGCGAATACCTCGCGTCGACGACGGAGCCGACCCGATGAGCGGCTGGACCACCGACGAGCTCGCGCGCACCGGCCGGGCGGACGAGCTCGGGATCGCGTCACGCCGACCCGACGGCAGCCTCCGGCCATTCGTCACGATCTGGTTCGTCCGCCTGGGCGACGACTTGTTCGTTCGCTCAGCGCATGGTTACTCCAATCCATGGTTCCAGCGGGCACTCGCATCCGGCGAGGGCCGGATCCGCGCGGGCGGTGTCGAACGCGATGTGGCCTTTGATGTGCCCGGCGCCGACATCGAAGGCGACCTCCACGCCGCGTATCACGCGAAGTACGACCGCTACGGGCCCAGCATCGTCGGGCCCGTAGTCTCGCCCGAGGCCGCTCGATCGACCCTCAGGCTCGTGCCGCGCCGAACAGAAGCAGGCCCGAGGGCGAACGGGATGTGAGCTCGAACCATCGACCTGCCCCTCCCGCGAAAGCGGTACTGGTCACATGAACGCGGACGCGCGGGTCAATGACATGACCGGACCAACCGCAGGAACTTGACCCATGAACGACCAGGCCTGGCTCGCCGAGCGCTTCGAGGCAAACCGCTCCCACCTGCGCGGCGTCGCCTTTCGGATGCTCGGCTCCATGACCGAGGCGGACGACGCCGTCCAGGAAGCCTGGATCCGCCTGAGCCGCACCGACACGAGCGATGTCGACAATCTGCGGGCCTGGTTGACCACGGTCGTCGGCCGGGTCTGCCTCAACATGTTGCGATCGCGCAGGACGCGCCGCGAAGCATCCATCGAGACGCACCTCCCCGATCCCATCGTGAGTCCGGAGGCAGGAATCGATCCCGAGCAGGAAGCCCTGCTCGGCGATTCAGTCGGACTCGCGTTGCTCGTCGTCCTCGACTCCCTGACGCCGGCCGAACGAGTCGCCTTCGTGCTGCACGACGTCTTCGCCGTGCCGTTCGACGAGATCGCGCCGATCGTCGGCCGAACTCCGATCGCAGCGAGGCAGCTCGCGAGCCGAGCCCGTCGCCGCGTCCGGGCTGCGCCCGTGCCAGACGTCGATCTCGATGGCCAATGGGCCGTCGTCGACGCCTTCCTTGCGGCGGCGCGGGCCGGTGACTTTGAACGCCTCCTGGCCGTGCTCGACCCGGAGGTCGTCCTCCGCTCCGACGGCGGGGCGGCGCGTCCGGAGCTGATCTCGCTTCTCCGCGGCGCGCAGGCCGTTGCCGAGGGAGCGATGACCTTCCGTCGCTTCGCCGAGACCTCGACGCGAGTCCTCGTCAACGGGGTTCCCGGAGGCGTGGCCTGGGCGCCGGACGGGAGTCCATTTGCCGTCCTGGCCCTGACGGTCAGGGGCGGGAGGATCGTCGCGATCGACGTGCTTGCGGATCCGGACCGGCTCGGCCAGTTGGATCTCAGCCTGGTCGCCGGCTAAGGGTTCGAGTCCTCAGGCGGCGGTCACGGTCGCGCATTCTTGCGGGTCTCCTTGTGGAACCCCGAACGAATCGACGCAAGAAGGAGCTGGGCAATGAACGTTCAAACCGCCGGCGCAGCCACCGCACCACGGCGGGTCACGATCCTCACCCCCATCGCGAAGTTCCTGTTGGCCGCTCGCGTTCCAATGGGCTTCAACGGGCTCATCACCATCAGCGGACGGACGAGCGGCCTGCCTCGGACCACGCCGGTGGCGATCATCGAGGTCTCCGGCAGACGTTGGGTATGGGCCCCCTGGGGGGAGGTCCACTGGGTTCGCAACCTGCGGGCCGCCGGCCGCGCGACGATCACCGTGCGAGGCCGGAAGGATGAGGTTCGGGCGACCGAGCTGGATCCGACCCAGCGGGTTGCGTTCTTTCGCGAGACGCTTGGTCCCCTCGCGCGAGGAATCCCGTTCGGTGTCCGGTTCATTCGGATCGTCGACGGGGTCGATCTCGACCGCCCGTTGGAAGCGGCAGAGGGTCGACCCGTCTTCGAACTCCACCCGCTTCGATGAAGTCGGCTGCCGAAGCCGGGGGCCGGGCCTCGCGCCGAGCGACGTCGGGAGAGACCGCAACTTCGACCGAGATCTCACGGTATGCACGAGAGTCAGGTCTTAGTCCGATACCTCTGACACGAGAACCCAGGCGCTCCAGATGGCGAAGCTGAACATCCCGACCATGGCCAATGCCAGGAGCGGGAACCCAACTTCGCCGTTCTCGGCTACGAGCGCGACACCCGACCCGGCCAGCGCGACCACCCACCCAATCCAAGCGGGCCACTCCACCTGCCAGCTGACACTCGGTCGGTTGAGCCGGCGCATCGCGGAACTGAGCTCGCGGGTCACCCTGATCGTGCGGATGGCCCAGAGCACCGAGATCACAAGGATCTCGACCCCGAGGAACCACAATGGCTGGGCGGGCACAAGCACCGCCATAGCGATGATCAGCTGAGAGGCGAGGATCGCGACGCTCGACCACGCCCGGTCGCGATGCAGGACGTTCCCGATGATCGGGGTCACATGGAGCGTGACGGCCACGAAGACAAGTCCGGTAAGCACCCGCCGCGGCACCGCCCGCCATGACATAGAAGGCTTCCCATGCGTGCGCTTCTGCCATTCCCTGATGCTATGCGTTCCGGCGTGCCACGCGTTCGCCTCCCTGCAAATCGTCGAAGTCCACGGACTTGTGGTGCTCCGCCGTGAGGTCGCTGAGTAGGCTCTCTGCGGCTCGTTTGGCGGTCCTTTCTACAGCCGCGTTCATTGGAATCCCCGCCGGACACAGAGACAGGGCCCGAGGGGCCCTGTCTCTGTAAAGTCACTCTGGTGGGCGATACTGGATTCGAACCAGTGACCTCGCGGATGTGAACCGCGCGCTCTAACCGACTGAGCCAATCGCCCGATGGTCGCGGCGCCGCTCAGGGCGTCGGACGGACCCGGATCATACCCGCAGGCCCGGCCAGCGGGCAACGATCGTCTCGGCCTCCACGCCCTCCACGACGATCAGCTTTTGGCGGCCCGCCGCGCCCGCCACTAGGCGGATCGAGCGCCGGCCGATCCCCAGCTCCTCGGCGAGAAACGCGAGGAGCCCCTGGTTGGCCGCACCGCCGACGGCCGGCGCAGCGACCCGCACCCGTAGCACGCCGTCGACCACGCCGTCGACGTGGTCTGACCCGGCACGGGGGGTCAGGCGAACCGCGAAGCGAACGTCGTGATCAGCCAGGACTCAGCGCAACCGAACGTTGTGGACGAGGTCCGCGGGGGTGAGCTCCACCGGCCGAGTCTATCAGCCGATTCCGGGGGCGTTGTCACGACCTGGGTGCTCATGGGGCCGCTCACCGAACAGTGCCTGACCGACGCGAACGATCGTGGCGCCTTCCTCGACCGCGACCTCGAAGTCGGCGCTCATCCCCATCGACAGCTCCTCGCCGAGCCGCGGCCTGCCGCCGCGGAGCCGCTCGGACAGCTCGCGAAGCGCCCGGAACGTCGGTCGGGCTTCCTCGGCCCGGCCGACCAGCCGTCCAATCGTCATCAGCCCGCGAACCTCGAGCCGTGGGAGAACGAGGATCTCGTCCAGCTCCGCCTGCAGGTTGGCGAGCTCGAAGCCGGCCTTGGCAGCGTCGTCGTCGACGTTGACCTGGAGGAGGATCGGCACCCGAGCGCCGGGTCGGGCCTCAGAGGCGAGACGGTCGAGCCGCCGGGCGAGGTCGGCCGAGTCGACCGACTGGACGAGGTCGAACGTCTCGAGGGCGCGACGAGCCTTGTTCGACTGAAGCGGCCCGACGAGGTGCCAGGTCGCGCCCGGCACGACGGGCGCCTTGGCCTCGCCCTCCTGGACGCGGTTCTCGGCGAGGATCGTGAGACCCGCCTCGACGGCCGCAACGAGCCGCTCCGCCGGAACCGTCTTCGAGACGGCAACGAGAGTGACACCGGCCGGTTCACGCCCAACCCGCGCCGCCGCGTCGGCGATCCTCTGAAGAACTCGCTCTCGCGCCCGCCTGAGTCGGTCAACCTCCGTGCCGTTCACGACGTAATGATCAACCGTGGGTCGTTGATCCGACGGCCGAGGCGGAGGCGACGGCGAGCAGCGGAGCGAGCGGGCTGCCCCCGGAGGTCGGATGCGACGCTCCGCGAGCCATCAGCCTGACGGTAACGCCCCGAGCGAGGAGGCAGCGGCCAACGCACGCATCGGCCGCCCAGCGGCGACTACTTCCGACGAAGGAAGCTGGGGATCTCCAGGTCGTCCGCGTCGTACGTGGTCGCCCGCTTGACCGGCACCGGCTCTCCGACGGACCGCTCGACGCGTGGCGTCGACGCGGCAGCCGCGCCGCGGTCGTCGGCCGGAGCGATGTGGAAGCCGCCGTCCGACTGGGTCCGCTGGCGCTCGAGCTCCTCGAGGAAGTCCCGCTCGCGCGGCGCCCGGATGGAGGTCGACGCCTCCGCCGGCCGATCGGCTGCCGCGTGACGCACGCTATCGCGCTTGCGACCGCCGTCGAAGCCGGTCGCAATGACGGTGATCATCACCTCGTCGCCGAGACGCTCGTTGAAGCTCGTCCCGAAGATGATGTTGGCCTCCGGGTCGGCTGCCGCTCGGATCTCCTCGGCCGCCTCGGTCACCTCGAAGAGGCTCAGGCTCGACGAGCCGGTGATGTTGAACAGGATGCCCTGGGCGCCCTGGATGTTGACCTCGAGGAGCGGGCTGGCGATCGCCTGGCGCGCGGCCTCGACGGCCCGGTTCTCGCCCGTCGCCCGGCCGATGCCCATGAGCGCCGAGCCGGCGTCCTTCATGATCGCCCGGACGTCGGCGAAGTCGAGATTGATCAGGCCCGGCATCGTGATGATGTCGCTGATCCCCTGGACGCCCTGGCGGAGCACGTCGTCGACGACCCGGAACGCGTCGATGATCGAGGTGTTCTTCTGGACCACATCCTTCAGACGATCGTTGGGGATCGTGATCAGGGTGTCGACCTGGGTCTTCAGCTCCTCGGCAGCCTTCTCGGCGATGAGCTTGCGCTTGGCGCCCTCGAAACCGAACGGCTTTGTCACCACACCGATCGTGAGCGCCCCGGCATCCTTGGCAAGCTGGGCGACGATCGGAGCGGCCCCTGAGCCGGTCCCGCCACCGAGACCTGCCGTGATGAAGACCATGTCCGAGTCCGCGAGGGCCTGGCCGATCTTCTCGGAGTCTTCCTCCGCCGCCCGCTGGCCGATCGTGCTGTCACCGCCGGCCCCGAGGCCTCGCGTGATCTTGTCGCCGATCCGGATCTTGTGCGGCGCATCCGACTGGAGGAGCGCCTGGGCATCGGTGTTGCACGCGATGAACTCGACACCCATCATCTCGGCCCGGATCATCCGGTTGACGGCGTTGCTGCCGCCACCGCCGACACCGATGACGCGAATCAGCGCGAAGTTCTCGGAATCGGAACGCAGCGGCATCGCCTTATCCTCCGGTGGCTTTCCGGCCCTGTCGATGGTCAATCTTGACGGCCGCCGGATCTGCGCCCCTGGAAACGCTTCTCGAGTGATCCGCCGGATTTTCGGGAGTCTACCATCGGTTCATCCCGATCGGCGCATCGAAGTCCGCCTCGTCGCGCTGTGCCGTGGTGCGCGGGCGCACAGGCGGCCGATGGGGCGAACGCCCTAGTGGACACGCGTGACCGCTCACGGCAATGTCGCCTCACGGGGACTCATGCGACCTTCCGGGAGAGCGCGCGTTGGGACACAGATACGGTCGGATTGGGGCGGCCATTGCCGTCGGCGGGCTGCTGGCCTCGATGCTCGGGGCGGGGCCGGCAGCAGCCGCCGATCCACCCACCGACGTCGTCCTCGATGCGGTCGCGACCGTCCATCAGGCCGATCCGGACGAAGGACCGATCGCCGGTGCGACCATCACCATCACCGTCTACCGAGACCCAGCGGCGCCGATCCAGACCGTGACCGCGACGACAAATGGGAGCGGCGACGCGACGCTTGGCGGCCTCGCCCGACCAGCCGATGGCGCGTCTCCCGTTCTTCTCGATGTCCGCTCGGACAGAACGCGCTCGGTCGTCGATGCGAATGGCTGCACGGAAACGTTGAGCTGGTCGTCGGAGAAGGTCGGGCTGGCTGCGGGGCCGACCATCGATATCGTCCTCGACCCGGCCGCGAAGAGCATCTCCATCGACTGCCCCGAGCCGACCGCCGCGGTCCAGGCTGCGACCGGCCGGCCGCAGATCACCCCGCCGAGCACCGACGCCGCGCCGGGCGCGGCGCGGGCCGAGGGCCGGGCGCCGCTCCTTCCGATCATCCTCGTGCTCCTTTGCGCCGCTGCGGCCACCGTCCCTCTCCGGGGGCTCGCGGCGGCGCCGGCCGGTCGGCGGCGCGGTCCGCACTGACCCTCCGGCCCCGGGCGCCGCTCAGCCAGCTTCGTCTTCCGGATACCGGCTGCTCACGAAGCTGAGGCGAACGGTCCGGGTCGGGTTGTCGCGGTTCGGGTCGACCAGCGCGATCGACTGCCACGTTCCAAGGCCGAGCTCGCCGCCAACGACGGGCACGATCAGCGACGGCGGGGCGAGCAGCGGCAGAACGTGATCGGCGCCGTGGCCGGGCGAGCCGTGGCGGTGGCGCCAGCGATCGTCGCGCGGCAGCAATCGATCGAGCGCGGCGAGGAGATCGTCGTCCGATCCAGCCCCGAGCTCGATGATCACGAGTCCCGCGGTCGCGTGCGGCACGAAGATGCTGAGCAGCCCGTCTCCATCGCCGTCGACGAACCGCGAGCATGCCGCAGTCAAGTCGGTCAGGCTCGGCTCGGACCCGGTTCGGATGGTGAGGAGGGTCGTCTTCACTCGCCGCGTCGATTCTCGTGGCACGAGCATACGTGACGACTCGAGCGACTTCGAGGGTCGCGGTCCCTCGCACAGGCCACCGACATGTCGGGAATTCTCGCCGGGCGAGCCGACTTGACAGGAATGAGGCCCAAGGCCGCCAGGACCGACGTCGATGAGCGTCGAACGTGCTCGATATGCTCGCGGGACGACAAATCCGCTCGTCGCGCCATTCGGAACTGGCCCCCTCAACGGGGAGCCGCTTCTCGCCCTCCGCAGACCAAGGGGGAGCTGAGCGACCCCATTGGTCTAAGGAAAGATGCTGCGCAGCGCGTCCCGCAACCGGCCGAGCCCACCCGAAGCCGGCGCCGACTCGTACCGCAGCGGTTCCCCGTCGACCAGGGCGCCGGCGCCCCACGTGAGGAGCCCGACCGCCGTCGAGTACGCCGGTGTCAGCAGCGTGTCGACGAGCCCGCCGATGCCCGCCGGCGAGGCGATTCGAACCGGCATCCCGAGGACCTCGCGAGCCAGCTCGGCCGTGCCGGCAAGCTGGGCGGCGCCGCCGGTCAGGACGATCCCGGCCGGGAGCATCCCGCTGCCGGCCCGCGACATCTCGGCGCGAACCAGCTCGAAGGTCTCGCGCATCCGGGCCTCGATGATCTCGCAGACCTCGAGCCGACCGATCGTCCGGCCGGCTTCCTCGCCGAGAACCGAGACGCTGATCTCCTCGTCCTCGGTAACCGACGCCAGGTTGCAGGTTCCGTGCTGGATCTTCAGTTCCTCGGCGACCTGGAGGCTCGTCTTGAGGCCGATCGCGACGTCGTTCGTGACGTTGTTGCCGCCGACCGGCAGGACGGCCGTCCGGAACGGCGAGCCGTCGGCGAACATCGCCAGGTCGATCGTGCCGGCCCCGATGTCGGCGACCGCGACGCCGAGCTCCTTTTCGGTATCGGACAGGACGGCCTCGCCTGACGCGAGAGCCGACGCAACGAGCTCGTCGATCTTGACGCCCGCGGCGTTGACGCACTTCGACAGGTTCTGCACGGCCGTCGCCGAGCCGCTCACGATGTGGACCTCGACCTCGAGCCGGAGTGCGCTCATCCCGAGCGGATCCTTGACGCCCTCCTGCCCATCGACCTTGAAGCCACGCCGCTCGACGTGGAGGACCTCCTGGCTCGACGGGATCGAGACCGCCCGAGCGACCTCGATCGCCCGGTTGACGTCCTCGCGGCTGACTTCCTTGCGCTGCCCGCTGACCGCTACCTGGCCGGGCGAGTTGAGACTCTCGACGTGCTGGCCACCGACCGCGACGAAGGCCCGGTCGATCTTCCAGCCGGAAAGGCGCTCGGCGCGTTCGACCGATTCCGCGATCGAGCGGACCGTCTGGTCGATGTTGACGACGACGCCCTTCTTGAGACCCGACGACGGAACGGTCCCGTGGCCCATGACCGTCAGCCGGCCGTCACGACTCACCTCGCCGATGAGCGTGCAGACCTTCGATGTGCCGACGTCGACTCCGACGAGGACCGCTTCTCTCTCCACCGTCGTCGTCCGTACCTCCCGCTATACGAAGTGGCGCCGGATGAGCGCCACGTTGTTGAAGATCCTGAAGCCGAAGTTGATCAACGCCACGAGATAGAGATCGAGACTGAGCCGGTCGCCGATGAACGTCAGGATGACCGCCACGATGGCATTCGTCACGAAACCGCTGATGAAGATCCGATTGTCGTAGACGCCGTCGAGCTCCGCCCGGACCGCTCCAAGGACCGAATCGAGCGCGGCGAGGATCGCCACCGCCGAGTAGCGGCTGAACTCGAAGCTGACGTTGACGTTGAGGACGAGCCCGGCAAGGACGCCCACGAGGAGACCCGCCAGGGGGAGGAACACTCGGCGTCGCCCTCTTTCCGGTGCGTTTCGGCAAGGCTACCCGACGCGAGCGACGAGCGGCAACCAAAGACGCACATCGTCATGGCTTCGGGGTCGCAGACGGTTTCGGGGTCACCTTCGGGATGTAGGTGCCCTCGCGGTCGTCGGCGAGGATGACCGTCTTGACCGCGGCCTCCCGGCCGACGAGGAGCGTCTTGAGCAGCTGGACCTGGCCGGGGATGAGCTCCGGCGTTCGCAGGCTCAGGCCGTAGAAGCCGAACCACGCCTCCCAGCCCTTGCTCCCGGTGCTCACGACGAAGCCGTGCTCGTCGGTCACGGCGACGGTGAGGGCGGCGGCGCTGCTGCCGACCTGGGCCGGGGTGAGCGACGCGAGCCGGAAGGCAGCGTCCAGATCCACCGGGTCGAGCGTCTTTGCGACGGCGAGGTCCACGGAAGCGGCCCGGCTGTCGGTCACGACGGGCAGGGCATCGACGGCCGGCGCGGCCGCGCTTGATGCGACGTCCGCGAAGAGCAGTCCCCGCTCGTCGACGAGGAGACGTCGCTCCCCGACGTGCCACACGACGATCGGTCGACGTTCGACGATCGTCACGCTCACCGCATCGGGAAGGGCGATCGAGACATCGGCCGTGGCGACGGCCGGGATCTCACGCAGGCTCGCCGCCAGCGGCTCGGTCGCGATGTCGAAGAGGTTCTGGCCGTTCACCAGGGCCAGTCGGTCGGTGATCGTGGCACTACCCGTGATCGTCGCCCCGGTCACGTCGACCCGGGACACGCCGAATGCCGAGCCTGCCGTCAGCCCGTAGATCGCCCCGGCCGAACAGAGCATCGCCAGGATCGCCGCCGCGCGGACGGGCGTCAGCCCGGCCGACGCCCGGCGGACGGATCGCGTCCGTCGAACGTGCCCGCCGCCGCGGCGGATCGGGCGCGACGTCATCGCGGCAGGTCGGTCGGGGTCAGATGGCCGCCGACGCGCGACGCATGGCGCTCGATCGCGAGGTCGACCACGCGGAGGCAGACATCGGCAAAGCTGAAGCCCGCTTCGGATGGCATCGTCGGGAAGAGGCTGATCGGGGTGAAGCCCGGGATCGTGTTGATCTCGGACAGGAAGATGTCATCGCCGCGGACGAGGAAGTCGATCCGGGCGAAGCCCTCGGCCCCGATCGCCCGATAGGCGTCGCGGGCGATCTTGAGGATCGATGCCTTCCGCGGCGGCGAGACCTCGGCGTGGGTCGAGGTCTCGGACAGGCCGGGGGTGTACTTCGAGGCGAAGTCGTAGAACTCGTGGCCGGCGACGATCTCGCCGGGTCCAAACAGCTCGAGCCGGGCGTGGTCGTTGCCGATGACGCTGACCTCGAGATCCCGGGCGCCGGCGAGATACGCCTCGACGAGAGCGACGCGGTCGTAGCGGAACGCCTCGTCGAGCGCGGCCGGCAGCTCGTCCGGCCCGTGGGACAGGGTCATCCCAACCGAGGAGCCGAGGCCCGACGGCTTGACCATGAGACGAGGATCGCCGGTGCCGTCGGCGAACGCGGCGAGCTCTCGTCGGACCGCCTCCGGATCGTCCCGCCAGCGGGCTGCGCGGACCTCGCGCCAGTCGACGACCGGCAGGCCGATCCCGCGGACCAGCCGCTTGAAGATCGCCTTGTCCATTCCGAGTGCCGACGCCGTCACGCCGGAACCGGTATAGGCGACGCCGGCGGCCTCGAGCATCGCCTGGACTGTGCCGTCCTCGCCGAACGGGCCGTGAAGGGCGACGAAGACGACCGGCGCCGGCGACGCTGCGGCGAGGCGATCGAGGGCGGTTGCAGCGGACAAGGGACCGCTGGCGCCGAGGGCCGCCGGGTCGTCGTAGGCTGCCGGCTCCCGACCGTCGCGTCGGTGATCGGGTGGCAGGTCCCACCAGCGGCCGTCGAGATCGATCAGCTGCTGCGCGACCATGCAGCCCGCGTCGGCGAGCGCCTCGGCGATGGCCGTTCCGGAGACGATCGAGACGTCGTGTTCGGCCGACGGGCCGCCCAGGAGAACGGTGATCGGGGGACGGTTCATCGCGGGCTCTCCGAGGGCTGTCGGCCTTCGGAAGCACTCGCAGACGCGGTCGCGGACCAATCGCCCAGGAAGACGATCTCGAACGCGAGGGACGTCCCGGTCCCTGCCAGGACCTCGGCGCGGACCTCGTCGGCGAGGGCCCGGACGTCGGCCGCGCTCCCCTTCTGGTCGTTGACGATGAAGTTGGCGTGCTTCTCGGAGACGACCGCACCGCCGATCCGACGACCCTTGAGTCCGAGCTCGTCGATCAGTGCACCGGCCGACGGCCCGCTGGCGGGGTTGCGGAAGACGCTGCCGGCGGACGGCAGCCCGAGCGGCTGATGCGCCTGCCGCCAGCGCCGGATCTCGTCGAGGCGCAGCTTGATCGTGGCCTCGTCGGCAGGCCGGAGGCGGAACGTGGCGGCAAGGACGAGATCGTCGGACGCTGCGTCCGTGCCGGCGGGCGGCTTGAAGCGGCTCTCGCGGTACCCGAGGCCTAGCTCGTCGATCGCCAGGCGCCGTTCTGTCCCGTCGGCGAGAAGGACCTCTGCCGACTCGACGATCGACGCGACGTCGGACTCGTGAGCGCCGGCATTGGCCCAGACCGCCCCGCCGACCGTTCCCGGGATCGCCAGCCCGAATTCGAGCCCGGACAGGCCGGCCCGCTGGGTCTCGGTCGCGGCGCGCGCCATCGGCACGCCGGCCTCGGCCTGGTAGCGCTCACCGTCGACCTTGCTTCCCTCGGCCCGGTTCTGGACGACGAGGCCGCGGATCCCCGCGTCGGCGATGACGACGTTGCTGCCGCGCCCGAGGAGCGTGTACGGGATCTGCCTGCTCCGGGCGAAGCGCAGGATCGCCCGGAGCTCGTGGCTGTTGTGCACGGTCGCGAACAGGTCGGCGGGGCCGCCCACGCGCATGGTCGTGAAGCGGGCGAGGGGCTCGTCGCGGGAGGTCTTGACCCCGATCCGCCGCTGGATCGCGGTCCCCAGGGCGACCGCGTCGAAGGGTGCCCCGAACTCTGCTGTCATTCCGCGACGCCCCGCGAGATCCGCTCGATCTGGGCCTGGTCCGGCAGCGGCCGGCGCTCGGCGGCCGCCAGGACGAGCTCCGCAACGGCATCCGCCGCTCCAGGCCGGCCAAAGTTGCGTGAGGCAATCGACATCGCGGCCAGTGTCCCCTCATCGGCCAGCAGGTCGGCGGCGGCGACGAGCGCGTCGGCGTCGAAGTCCTCGTCGGCAACGAGCCGGGCCGCTCCCGCGCCGGCGAGGACGCGCGCATTCGCGACCTGGTGACCGGCGGCGTGCGGGTACGGCACGATGACCGACGGGATGCCGAGCGCCGTCACCTCGGCCAGGGTCGACGAGCCGGCCCGCCCGACGACGAGATCCGCGGCAACGAGCGCCGCCAGCATGTCGTCGCGCAGGAACGGACATGGCCGGTAGCGCGAGCGATGTTCATCCGGCAGCCGTTCGCGACCGGCAAGTGCTTCGGCATACCCCTCGTCGCCGGTCACGTGGATGACGTGGCCGCGCCCCACGAGCCGCGGCAGGGCACCGACGACGGCCGTGTTGAAGCGGCGAACGGCCTGCGATCCGCCGAAGATGAGGATGACTCGTGCGTCGGCCGGCAGGTGGAGCCGCTGTCGCGCATCGGCCCGGCTGATCGCGGTCGTATCACGGATCGGCGTCCCGGTCACGTACCACGGCTTGCCCGCGCCGGCGAGCGCGCGCCCGGTCGCCTCGTGAGCAACCGCGATCGCGTCGGCGAAGCGGGCCGTCAGGCGGACCGCCCGGCCCGGGACGACGTTGCCATCCCACAGGACGACGGGGATCCGGAGCGGCGCGGCGGCCATGAGTGTCGGGACGGCGACGTAGCCGCCAGTGGTGAAGATGGCCGCCGGTCGCTCCCTTCCTAGGATCGCCGCCGCCTGCGGGACGGAGATTGCGAGTCGGATCGGATCGAGCACCGTGTGGACGCTCATGTCGACCGACCGCAGCGAGCGCAGGCTCAGCCGTCGGACGCGGATCCCGGCCGCCCGGACGAGGCTCGATTCGAGACCGCGATGGCCGCCGAGCCAGACGAGCTCAGCCGCGTTCGGTCGCTCGCGCAGTGACCGGGCGACGGCCAGAGCCGGGTATATGTGCCCGCCCGTGCCGCCGCCCGCTATCAGCAGACGCATCGTTCCATGTTCCTCGTTCGACGGTCTCGCGCGAGATCGACAGCAGGATGCCGACGGCGGCGAGGCTGATGGTCAGCGACGATCCGCCAGCACTGATGAACGGCAGTGTGATGCCGGTCACCGGGATGAGCGTGACGACGACGCCGATGTTGATGAACGCCTGGATGCACAGCCAGGCGGTGATCCCCGCCGCGAGGAGCGCCCCGAACGTATCGGGCGCCGACAGCGCCGTCCGGATGCCGGCATAGCCAAGCACGAGGAACAGGCCGATGACGATTGCGCCGCCGATCAACCCGAATTCCTCCCCGATGATCGCAAAGATGTAGTCGTTGCTCGCGTTCGGCAGGAAGAGCCCGCCCGCGAGCCGGCTCTCGCCGAGGCCTGCCCCGAGGATCCCGCCGAGACCCAGCGCGAGCAGTCCCTGGATCGTATGGAAACCGATCGTGCTCCGATAGCCCCACGGGTTGAGCCAGGCATGGATCCGATCCAGCTGGTAGCCCTGGAGTCCAGCCACGGCGAGACCGACGAGGGCTAACAGGAGCAGCGCCGCGACATGGGCGAACGTCGCCCCGGCCAGGAAGAACATGACGAACCCGGTCAGGCCGATGACGATCGTCGTACCGAGGTCCGGCTCCTTGAAGACGAGCGCGACGAACGGGACGACGATCACGAGGAAGGGCACGGTGCCCGACCAGAACCCCTTGATCTTCGTCCCTCGCTTGGCGAACCAGTGGGCGAGATAGATGACCATCGCAAGCTTGGCGATCTCGGCCGGATGGACGGCCGGCAGCGGTCCGATCTGGAGCCAGCGCGCCGATCCGCCGACGACGATTGCGTGAATCGGGCCCGTGGCGGGCAGGATGAGGACGAGGCCGAGGATTCCCAGGGCGAAGGCATACGCAGGCACCGACAGGTACCGCAGGTAGCGGTAGTCGACCCGCATCATTCCGGCCATCGCCGCGATCCCGAGAGCCGCCCAGCCGATCTGCGGGCCGACGATCGACAGGGTGTCGTCGTCCTGGAGATAGGCCTTCATCGCCGACGACGAGTACACCATCAGGATGCCGATCGCGGTCAGGGCCACGACGACGACGAGGATCGTGAAGTCCGCCTGGTGGCGCTCTCGCTTGAGGGCGACGGTCTTCTGGCGGGCCGGCGTCCGGTTGGCGAGCGCATCGCCCCTGCTCAGGGTCAGATCGCCGCTCATCGCGTCCCCCTCGTGCGTCTCTCGTCGGCCAGGCGGCCGACCGACTCCTTGAACGCCCGGCCGCGGGCGGCGTAGTCCACGAACATGTCGAAGCTCGCGGCGGCCGGGCTGAGCAGCACGGTCGCCGGCCCTTCCTCGCCCGCCGCCAGGCGCTCGCGGGCGATGGCATCCGCGGTCCTGACGGCCTCCTCGAGCGTCGGCGCGGTCTCGATCCGGGCGAGCCCGGCCGCTCCGAACAGGCGTGCCAGGTTCGGCCCGCTTTCGCCGATGACGACCGCGGCAGCGGCCCGCTCCGCGGTGACCGCGGCCAGCTCCGTGAGATCGACGCCCTTGTCGCGGCCCCCGACGATGATGACGATCGGCGGATCGAAGGCGCGCAGCGCGGCTATGACCGCATCGGGCTGAGTCCCCTGGGAGTCGTTGACGAACGAAGCGGACCCCGTCGATGACCGCGACCGGCTCGAGGCGATGCTCGACGCCGCTGAACGCCGCCGCCGCGCGCCGGATTGCCTCGGGCGCGAGGCCGAACAGGAGACCGGTCGCAACGGCGGCGAGGGCATTGCTCACGTTGTGGCGACCGGGGATGGTCAGCTCTCCAATCGGCATGATCCGGCCGCTCTCGCCGGGCGCGCCCCCTCCCCCGCCGGCTGGCGCCAGCGGAACGACGCCGGCGGCAACGATCCAGTCGTCGACGACGCCCACGCCACCGGGCAGTGGTTCATCCAATCGATACAGGACAGGCTGCGCCACGCCCAGGTCGGCGTACGCGGCTACGACCGGGTCGTCGGCGTTGAGAACGAGGGCCCCGTCCGGATCGACGAGCTCGGCGAGGCGCCGCTTCGCCCAACGGTAGCCCTCGAGCGAGCCGTGCCGATCGAGATGATCGGATGTGACGTTCGTGTAGACCGCGACGGTCGTCCCACGCGAGAGCGTCGGCAGCTGGAGCTCGGACAGCTCGATGACGACACGGTGGTCGGACGTCAGGTCGAGCAATCGTTCGATCAGCGGCAGCCCGATATTGCCGCCGAGGACGACGGGGTGCGACGGATCAGCGGTCAGGACGGCGGCGATGAGCGACGAGGTCGTCGTCTTGCCCTTCGTCCCGGTCACCCCGATCGTCGACGCGGGGCAGAGACGCAGGAACAGGTCTGCCTCGGACACGAGCGCCGGCGTGCCGCTGGTGTTGCCAGCCCGGCGAGCCACGAGTGCCTGCAAGGCGTCCCTCAGCCGCGGCTCGGTCGTCGGGAAGTCTGGGTTGATCGACGGTGACGTCGCGACCAGCGCGGCTCCGGCCCAGGCACTCTCCGGCGCGACGTCCGCTCCCGCGAGGAGTCTCACCGGCCGGCCGTCGAGGGCCGCGGTGGCGTCGACGAGCTCGGAGGCCGGCCGGCCGTCGTACATGGTCACGCTGGCGCCCGCGTCGACGAAGAAGCGCGCCAGGGCGACCCCGCTCCGGGCGAACCCGAGCACCGTGACCGGCCGTCCGCGGAGGGTGCCCGCCCGAACGTCCGTCAGGGTGAGCGCGTCGAGATCGATCGGGCCCAAGTTCGGGGTCGTGCTGCCGGTCGAGGTCGGTCGATCGGTCGGCGTCGGTCGATCGGTCGTCATCGTCGCGCTCAATCCAGTGCCTTGATCGACGCGAGGAACAGCGTCACGCCGAGCAGTCCAGCGAGTATTCCCACGATCCAGAAACGCAGGGTGATCTTCTCCTCGTCCCAGCCGGCCAGCTCGAAATGGTGATGGAGCGGTGCCATCCGGAAGATCCGCTTTCCGCCGCTGATCTTGTAGTAGCCGATCTGGATGATGTCCGAGGCGGTTTCGATGACGAAGATCAGGTTCGGCTGCGATGGGTTGTTGAGCAGCGCGACGAGGAGGAAGGCGACGAAGGCGAAGACGAGCGTCCCGCCGGCGAGCCCGTCGAGGCCGTCGGTGATGTTGACGCCGTTGCTCGCGGCGATGATCGCGAAGGCCGCGAAGATGACGAAGATCGTCGGATCGATCCCGACCTTCCCGACGAACGGCACGGCGATCTGGTCGATCGCATAGGTCCGCTGGATCTGGAAGGCGGCGAAGAACGCGACCACGATCTGCCAGAGCAGCTTCTGGCGGACACGGATGCCCTCACCGGTCTTGGCGTTGAGGTAGTCGTCGAAGGCGCCGAGCAGGCCGACCCCGGCGATTGCCGCCAGCGGGGCGAAGATGCCGCCTTCCGGCGGCCAGCGGAAAAGGAAATAGAGGGCCAGGACGACGATGATGATCAGGGCCCCACCCATGGTCGGCGTCCCGTGCTTGACCTGGTGACTGTCGGGCCCCTCGATCCGGATCTGCTTCGTGAATCCGGTCGCCCGGAGGAGGCGGATGTACGGCGGCATGAGGATGACGACGATCGCGAACGCGAGGAGAAGTCCCTGGATGAGCTCGACGGTCATCGCTCGCCGCCCGACTCGAGCGCGGCCCGCAGGTCCTCGACGAGTAGCTCGAGGGCGATCCCGCGCGACGCCTTGACGAGGACCACGTCACCGGGCCGAAGCACCTCGAGGAGCCGGTCCAGCGCTGCGCGCCGGTCGGCGACGACCTCGCTCCGTTCGGGTGGGATCCCAGCCTTCCCCGCGCCGCGATCGATGCCGGCGGCCCCGTCACCGACGACGACGAGTCGATCGACGACTGCGGCAGCCGCCGCGCCGACGCGCTCATGGCCCCCCTCGCCCTCCGCACCCAGCTCGAGCATCTCCCCGAGGACGGCGATTCGTCGACCTGGCAGGCCCGCCAGCAGCTCGAGCGCCGCCTCGACCGATGCGGGCGAGGCGTTGTAGGCGTCGTCGACGATGGTCACGCCGCCGGCCCGGACGATGGCGCCGCGATGGGGCGCCGACCAACCACGAGCGAGGGCCGCAACGACACGCTCCGAGTCCAATCCGGCTGCCAGCCCGACCGCGGCGGCCGCCAGCGCATTGTGGACGGCGAGCCGGCCGAGGCCGGGTATCGCGGCATCCTGGCGTTCCCCCGTCGCCACGAGCGTGAACCGCATTCCATCGAGACCAGCCGTCTCGACCGCCTCCGCCCGCACGTCCGCGGCGGCGGCGAAGCCGTACGTCACGACTCGGGCGTTCGTTCGAGCCCCCATCCGGCGGACCCGCTCGTCGTCGGCGTTGAGGACCGCAACGCCGTCCGATGGCAGCGCCTCGACGAGTTCGCCCTTGGCCCGCTCGACCGCCTCGATCGTCCCGATCCGCGACAGGTGGACGCCCTGGACGGCGGTCACGACGCCGATCTCCGGCCGAGCCATCGCCGCGAGGTCCGCAATCTCGCCTCCCGTGTACATCCCCATCTCGAGGACGGCCGCCTGGTGATCCGGGCGGAGGCGCATCAGCGTCAGCGGCAGGCCGATCTCGTTGTTCTTGTTGCCCTCGTTCTTGAGGGTCACGAGGGCCGATGCGAGGACCGTCGCGATCGCCTCCTTTGCCGACGTCTTCGCGATGCTGCCCGTGACACCGACGACGAGCGGGTCGAAGCGTTTCCGCCAGTCGGCGGCGATCGCCTGGAGACCGCGAAGCGCGTCGTCGACCTGGACGACCGTGACGTCCGAGCCGGCCGGGATCGGATCCTCGGGCGGCCGGGCGACGACGACGGCTGCGGCCCCGGTCGCGATCGCGTCACCGATGAAGCGGTGACCGTCGGTCCGCTGCCCCGGCAGGGCGACGAAGAGGTTGCCCGAGACGACCTCGCGCGAGTCGACGGCGGCGCCGAGAACGAGCCTCGACGAACGGGCTAGCAGCCGTCCAGCCGTGGCGGCGGCGAGCTCGTCGGCGGTCAGTCCGGGATCAGGCACGCCGCCGGGCGACGGGCGCGGCGGGGCGAGATCGGTCACGGGCTCCAGTGTCGCACAGGGTGTGTTCACCGGGTCGCGACGGTGCCATCGATCGGGGCACGCCGCTCCGGCAGGATTCCGGGTCGGGTAATGGCGTCGTATGCGATCCGGCGGAACAGCTCGAACGACATGACCGGCATTTCGAGCTGGCCGATTCGGGCGATCGTCGGGCGACCCTCGTCGATCTTGACCGCGACGACGAGGTCCGGAATGCCCGGCTGGCGGGCGATGTAGCCGATGAAGCTGTAGTTGAAGAGGTTGTGCTTCCAGGCGTGTTTCGCGCTGTCCCAGATCTGGGCGGTGCCCGTCTTGCCACCGACGTCATAGCCCTTGATCAGCGTCCGGTCGCGATAGAACGGGACCGTCGAGACGACGTGGTTCATCATCCCGATGAGCGTCGGCGACATGGCCGGGTCGATCACCTGGCCGCGCGACACGGCCTCGTGCTTCTGATCGCCGATCGCGCTGACGACGTGCGGGGTCACAAGCGTCCCGCCGTTCATCATTGCGGCATAGGCAGTCGCCAGCTGAAGCGGGGTGACGGCGACGCCCTGGCCGAACGCGCCGTTGGCGAGATCGATCTGGCGCCACGGCGCGATCGTCGGGTCGTGGAGGATGCCGCCGACCTCGTTCGCGAGATCGACGCCGGTCGGGCTGCCGAAGCCCATTCGCGTCCAGACCTCGTGCAGGATTGCCGACGACCGGCGGGTCGTCGAGGCGAGCCCGAGAGCGACCTTGGCGGCGACGACGTTGCGCGACCAGGCGATCGCATCCTCGAATTTCATCCAGCCCTTGCCCTTGTGGTCGGCGTCGTCGACGTGCGTCCGCCCGCCGTCGAGAACGAGCTTCGGGACGTCCTTGAGCTCCGTTGTCGTCGTCACCGTCTTCGTCTCGAGGCCCGCGATCGCCGTAAGCATCTTGAAGACCGAACCTGGCTCGTAGACGGAGCTCACGACCGGGTCGATGAAGCGCTCCGGATCGGTGCTCGCGATCGCCCGGTAGTCGTTGGCGTCGTACGAGGGATAGCTCGCCTCGGCGAGGATCTCACCGGTATAGGGGTCCATCACGACCGCCGACACGCTTTTTGCCTTGTCGGCCGCCCAGGCGGCGAGGAGCTCCTGCTCGAGGGCCAGCTGGAGCCCGGCATCGATCGTCAGGCGGAGGTCGACCCCGGCTGTGCCCGGATCCTCCACGACGACCGTGTCGGGGATCGCCTTGGCAGAGATGTCGCGCTGGGCGTGGATGATTCGGGGCTTGCCGTTGAGCAGCTCCTGGTAATACTGCTCGACTCCGTATTGGCCGACCCCGTCGCGGTTCACGAAGCCGAGCACCTGGGCCGCGAGCGTCGTGCCGGGCCCGCCGCCCTCATGGGGATAGACCCGGACGGGCTCCGGCTCGAGGACGACGCCCTCGATATCGCCTGCCGTCGAGGCGGCCCGGATCCGATTGGCCGTCGCCGTATCGAGGCCATGGGCGAGGACGACGTACTGCTTGTCGGACGTCATCCGCTCGGTCAGGGCGGTGGCGTCATCGCCCTGGAGGCCGAGCAGCGAATTCAGCTTCGCGGCAACCTCGCTCCGTAGGTCCAGCTTCAGCCCCGACGGGATGCCGGCAAGTCGCTCCCGCTCGACAGTCGTCGCCAGGACGACGACGCCGCTTCGGTCGTAGATGTCGCCGCGTCGGCTCGGCGAGTCGATGCGGATCGTCGTCTGGGCGAGGGCGGCATCGGCCAACCGGTCGCGCTGGCCGACCTGCCAGTAGGCGAGCCGGGTCACGAGTGCCGCTCCGACCACCGCGAAAGTGACGAGGAGGAAGAGGAGGCGGCGGCGCGAATCCGTCCGGCCAAGCATCGTTCGGGCGATCGATCAGTTGCCGGTAAGGACGAGCGGGTCGGTCAGCTGGCCGAGACCCGCCTGGAGGGCCTGCGCGCGGATCGCGGGCTCGCTGCCGAGGCGGTTCAGGTCGGACAGCAGCTCCTGCTTCCGGTCGAGGAGGGTCTGGCGCTGATCCATCAGTCGATTGATGTCGTAGCCGGTCGCGGCGACCCGGACCGATTGGGCCAGCGAGAAGAACGCCAGCATGAATGCCACGACGATTCCGCCAAGCACCACCGACAGGCGGTTCGAGCGACGACGCGCCCGGACGGCTCCCCGCATCCGGCGGCGCGGCAGCGTCGGCGCCTCGACGACGCGCGGGCGTCGCCGTGGCAGGAAGATCGACTGTGGGCGGGCGCCCTCGTAGACGGCCACGCTCCTATTCGCCCATGACGAAGCGAAGCCGCGGCGCGCGCGGATCCATGAAGGCGAACGGGTCACTCTGCGAGGCCGCGCCGAAGCCGTCGTCCGTGCCGCTCTCCGGGGTCTCCGGCATGAGCCGCCGAGACTCGCGCTCGTGGACCTCGTGCTGGCGGCGCCCGTAGGAACGGCGGCGGCTGGACTGGTGGCGCTTGCTCACGATGTCTCCTCTCCTTTCCGGGTTGTCCGACGAGTGCTGGCTGGTCAGGCGGCGATTCGCTCGGCGGCCCGCAGGCGGGCGCTCCGGGCGCGAGGGTTGGCGGCGATCTCGGCGTCCGTCGGGGTCAGGGACGGACGGGTGACGAGACGGAGACGCGGCGTCCGGCCGCAGACGCAGACGGGCACCGACGGGGGGCAGATGCAGCCCTTCCGCTCGGCGTCGAGAAAGCGCTTGACGATCCGATCCTCGAGCGAGTGGTAGCTGAGGACGACGAGACGGCCGCCCGGGCGGAGCAGGTCGACGGCGGCGGCGAGTGCTTCGGACAGCGCGTCCAGCTCCTCGTTGACCGCGATCCGGAGCGCCTGGAACACACGCGTCGCAGGATGGATGCGGCGCCGGCCGGGCGCGGTCCGCGGGGCGACCCGCTCGACGAGCGCGGCCAGCTCCTCCGCCGTTGTGATCGGCGCAGAGCGGCGCGCCTCGACGATGGCCCGGGCGATTCGGGGAGCGAATGGCTCCTCGCCGAAGCGTCGGAAAAGTGCGGTCAGCTCAGTGGCGTCGAGCGTCACGAGGAGTTCGGCGGCGGACACGCCGCGCGTCGCGTCGAACCGCATGTCGAGCGGGCCTCCGGCCCGAAAACCGAAGCCGCGCTCCGTGTCGGCCAGCTGAAAGCTCGAGAGGCCGAGGTCGAAGAGCAGGCCGTCGACGGCTCCGAACCCGGCAGCCGGAGCGACCGCGCCGAGCTCCCGGAAATTGGCCTGGCGGAGGACGAGCCGATCGCCGAACCGCTCGAGGCGCTGAGCGACTCTGGCGATGGCCGCCCCATCGGCATCAAGACCGAGGAGGCGGCCATCAGGGTCGCTCGCCTCCAGGATCCGCTCGGTGTGCCCACCGCCGCCGACCGTGGCGTCGATCTGAAGGCTCCCGGCAGCCGGCCGGAGCATCTCGATGACCTCCTCCGCCAGCACCGGCAGGTGTCCTTCCTTCATCACTCCTCCACGGTCCTTGGACGGATCCCGAGCGGATCCTGAAAGCGCATGTGGTGGCCTAGATCCCGAGGCCGTTGATGGCCTGCGCGAGCGTGTCCGGGTCTTCGAGCCCTCGCCGGTAGTCGTCCCAGCGAGCGGGCGCCCAGATCTCCGCGTGATCGCGCGAGCCGACGATGACGGCCTCCCCTTCCAGCCCGGCCATCTCCCGCAGGTAGGTCGGGACGAGGACCCGACCCTGGCCGTCGAGACCAGTCTCGACGGCCCCGGCGAAGATGAACCGCGAGAAGAGGCGGGACGAGGCGTCGGTGATCGGCAGGGTCGCCACCTTGTCGGCGAGCGCATCCCAACCCGTCTTGGTGTGGATCGCCAGGCAGGCGTCCAGCCAGCGCGAGACGACGGCGCCGCCATCGAACTGGGCGCGGAATCTCGAAGGGACCGCGATTCGTCCCTTGTCGTCCACCGAGTGCCGGTACTCGCCGGTGAACACTTGTCAGGCTTCCCCAGGTACGGGTTTGCTGATCCGTCGACGGGTGGTCTGCTTCGGTCGACCCGTGGTCTGGTTCCCCACTTTGGGCCACTTCACACCACTTCCCGGCATCATAGCGCATGGGGATAGCCCGTCAATGGGCAAAGTGATGTCCTCATCGGCCGTCTTCGGCTGACGACGGCCCAGGCGCACCGCGTGCCGCGTGATCCCTGAGCGACGCCCGTCGCGCTCTCTCAGGGACCGACCCCTGGCGCCAAGCCCGCCGGTGCTGCTCCCACCGGCATTTCTCGAATGGGGACCGGATTAGCAGTCGCGTTCAGCCGCAACGACGCCGATCGACCGCCGAACCGAGCGTGGCCACGCTCGGGAGCGCGACGGACCCGAGTTAGGCAAGGTCCAGAGCCACTCTTGACCCGCGTCTTGCCGGTGGCAGCAGCACCGAGGCGTTCTAGCCTCGGACCCAGACGATGGTCTTCGTCCGCGGCCGTCGGCGGCTCGGTCCGCGACCATCTCGAACCAGGGACGCGTCGATGATCAGCGCGTGGGTCGCGGCATCCGTATCTTGTCGCCGGCCCGGATCAGGGTCGGGTCGGTGATCTGCGGGTTCATCCTGAGAACCGTGTCATACGGCACCCCGAACCAGTTGACGATGCTGCGCAGGTTGTCGCCGGCGCGGACGGTGTAGATCCAGCAGTTCGGGGTCGACGGGCATTTCGTCAGGAATTGGAACCGATTGCTCAGCGGAGCAGTGGTCGGCTTCGGGGTTGGCCTGGGAGTCGGCGCGACTGTCGGCGACGGGGTCGCGAGGGGGCTCGCCGAGGCTGTCGGGGGCAGCGAGGGCGAGTCGCTAGGCGCCGGGCTGTCGGTCGGGCTTGGCGTCGGCGACGGCGTCGGGGCCACGCTGATCGTCGTCGGGCCGGGCGACTCGACCGCGACCGCGAGCTGGCTGGGCGTGGGAGATGCAAGCGTGAGGTCGAAACCGCCGCGCACGAGCAGGAAGCCGACCGACAGCGATGCGGCAACGGCGAGCGCCAACGCGGCTCCGATCACGGCAACCGATGGGCCGCTCCGGACGGCCGCCGCTGCCGGCTCTCCGAGGACGAGGGCCCCGCGCAGGTAGCGCGGACAATTGCTGTGACCGCGTGTCAGGCAGACGAGTTCCTGCTGGCGGGCCGACTGCGGCGTCGGCTGACCGATCGCAGTGCAGCGGTTTCTCGGGTCCGGCATTTCGATCGGTGGGCCGAGCCCGTCGCCGACCGTGGCCGCGAGGAAGGGACAGGTGGCCGGGTTCGCCGAGGATTGGCCGAGCACCCGGAGGTGGGTCGAGGCGCCGTCCCAATGATCCGAGGACTCCTCCACGGATGTCGCCGTTGACGCCGGGAATGGGGTGTCGGCAAGGGTGCCGGGGTCGCCCTCGGCGGAGCCTTCGGGCGGCTGTTCGTCGGCGCCGGGCGCCTGGCCCTCGTCGTCCACCAACTCTCCCGTTGTTTCCCGTCCCCGGACGGCGCGGAGTCTAGTACGTTTGGCAGGTTGTCGTTGCAATCTGGGGAGTGTTAGGCTGCGCGCCCTACCCGGGGATAGCGCTCGCTCACTCGAGGCCTGACCACTCGATGGCCCTGCCCCTCCAATTGCCCGTCGTCGAACCCGACCCTGAGGCATACCGGCTCGCCCCGCAGCGGATCAGGCGCTGCACCTTCCGTCGCCTGATCCAGGTCGACGGGGGCCCCGATCGCGTTTACGACGTCGAATGCCTGCTCCCCGACCGGCGCGTTCCGATCCCTCTCGGCCACCTCGACTCGGCCGCCCCGATCTGCAACGCCTGCACGGCGCCCCACACCTTCCGCCCCGACGAGGACTGATCGGCGCCTGGCGCCCCATTCGCCTGATCGGCTGGAGGAACCAAAGGTCGTCGGAGGGCGGCCAGGCCAAGGCGGCCGCAGCCATGGTCGGTCTCCGGAGACCGGTGTCAACGAGGCGGTCTGTACGCCGAGTTCTGTCCCGCGATTTCTCGCGGAGATGGCCATCCATCTAAGGCCGCCGGTTGCCCGACGGCTCATGCGGCCGACCCGAGGGCTGGGCAGCGCACCTCTCCCCCGACGGGTTGCCCCGCACGGGTTGCGCCCTCCTATTTGGCCTTGCTCCAGGTAGAGTTTGCCGCGTTTCACTCCGGGCCCGAGGGCCCGGCATCGTCACTGTGGCACTGGTCCTCGCCTCGCGGCGGACGGGCGTTACCCGCTACCCTGCGCTGAGGAGCTCGGACGTTCCTCACGCTCAACCGGCGAACCGGCAAGCGCGCAGCCATCCGACCGCCTCGCTGACCTACGCATTCTACCGGCCGCCAAAACCGTCCCGAATCCGAGCATCATCCACCTGGTTGATAGGCGGCGCGGCGGCGCTCACCGTGGGCGGCGAACCACGGACGCCGGTCCTCCGGCCTGGACCCGGTCGATCGCCTCGTTGGCCAGGGCATCGGCCGCGGAGTTCTGGGCCCGTGGCACGTGCGCGGCTGACCACCGATCGAACGATCGCAGCGTCGAGCGGGCAGCCTCCCAGAGCGGGATGAGCTTCGCGTCCTTGACCCGCCAGCGGCCGGCGAGCTGCTCGACGATGAGCTTTGAGTCGAGGAGCATCGCGACCTCGCGGGCGCCGAGCTCGCGGGCGAGCGCCAGGGCCCGGACGACAGCGGTGTACTCGGCGACGTTGTTCGTCTGGACGCCGAGGTAGTCGGAGATCGAGGCATCGGCCGGTGCGCGCGGATCGGCGGCGTCGGGTCGCGAGGCGTCGATGAGGACGGCGCCGGCGGACGCGGGCCCGGGGTTGCCGCGGGCGGCGCCATCGGTCCGGATGATGAAGCGCAGGCGCGACACGGGCTCCCTTGGGTCGGTGGCCTTGGCGTCGGGCGAGGCCGGCCAGAGCGTCGACGCGGAGGAACCGGTCTCGGAGCTCAGTCGGGATCTCCGCTCGCCGACGCGTCGTCGGCCCGCGGACCAGGCGCGGGGGCCGGCGGTGGCGAAGTGGCCGGCTCAGGCGGCAATGCGGCGGCCGGAGCCGCCCGCTCGGAACGTCCGGGGAAGGCCGGTGCCCCGGTGCCGACCTGACCGCCGTCTGCCGATCCCTTTCCAGTCAGCTTCCGCCAGACCATCTGGATCGGGTCGTAATACTTGTCGGCGACCCGTTCCTTGAGCGGGATGATCGCGTTGTCCGTGATCTTGATGTGCTCCGGGCAGACCTCGGTGCAGCACTTCGTGATGTTGCAATAACCGATCCCACCCTCGTCCTTGAGATGGGCCGTTCGATCCGCCGTGTCGATTGGGTGCATCTCGAGGCCGGCGCTTCGGACGAGGAATCGCGGGCCCATGAACGGCCGCTCGGTCTCGTGGTTCCGCAGCACGTGGCAGACGTCCTGGCAGAGGAAGCACTCGATGCACTTGCGGAACTCCTGGACCCGCTCGATGTCCTCCTGCTGCCAACGCCAGGACTCCTGGGGCTGGTTGGCCGGCGGCTGGAACGGGGGGATCCGCTTGTTCACCGCGTAGTTCCAGGACACGTCGGTGACGAGATCTCGGATGAGCGGGAACGCCCGCATCGGCTCGACCGTGATGGTCTCGCCCTCCTCGAAATCCGACAACCGGGTCTTGCAGGTGAGGCTTGGCCGGCCGTTGACCTCAGCGCTGCACGAGCCGCATTTGGCCGCCTTGCAGTTCCAGCGAACCGCGAGGTCGGGCGCCTCATTCGCCTGGATCCAGTGAAGGGCGTCGAGGACGACCATCCCCTCCTCCGCCGGGACGTCGAACTCGACGAAGGTGCCCGGCGTGTCGGGCGTTCCGCGAAAGACGCTCAGGTGGGCTTCGGCCATCGGGTCACTCCGTCGAGATGAGCTGGCGCAGCTCGTCCGGCAGGGCCGGCAGCGGCGTTGTTGCGATCTTCATCTTGTCGCCTGCAAGGCGGGCCACGGTGTTCTTCTTCGCCCAGGCGGGATCGAGACCAGGGAAGTCGATCCGGCTGTGCGCGCCGCGGCTCTCGCGTCGCGCCTTCGCGCTCCGGGCGACGGCCTCGGACACGATCAGCATGTTCCTGACCTCGTAGACGAGCCCCCAGCTCGGGTTGTAGGCGCGACCCCCACCGATGCGTACGTCGTTCCAGCGCGCTCGGAGCTCGCCGAGACGGCGGATGGCTTCGTCGAGGTCCTCCTCCACCCGGAAGATCCCGACCAGCGATCCCATCGTCGCCTGGAGCGCCTCGTGGAGCCGGTAGGGGTCCTCACCCGCGACGGGCCCGGCTTCGAAGGGCGCCGCCAGCTCGCGCGCCGCGGTCTGGACCGCCTGTGGGTCGACGTAGGGGACCTCGGATTGCTCCGCCGCGGTCGCTGCTGCCGCCGCCCCGGTCCGCTGGCCGAAGACGAGCAGGTCGGAGAGGGAGTTGCCACCGAGCCGGTTCGCGCCATGCATTCCCGCCGAAACCTCGCCGACGGCGTACAGACCGGGTCGCGTGGTGGCGCCCGTTTCGGCGTCGACGCGGATCCCGCCCATCATGTAGTGAGTCGTCGGTCCGACTTCCATCGGACCGCTCGTGATGTCGATGTCGGCGAGCTCCTTGAACTGCTCGTACATCGAGGGCAGCTTGCGCCGGACGTGCTCGGGCGGCAGGTAGCTAATGTCGAGGAACACGCCGCCATGGGGCGAGCCGCGATCCTCGCGGACCTCGGTGTAGATCGCCCGCGCGACGTTATCGCGCGTCGACAGTTCGGGCGGCCTCCGCGCGTCGGTTGTCGTTCCTGCGCTCTGCGCCTCGACCCAGCGCGAGGCTTCCTCGTCGGTCGACGCGTACTCGTTGCGACGATCCTCGGGCAGGTACTTCCACATGAACCGTTCGCCGTCCTTGTTGCGGAGGATCCCGCCTTCGCCCCGAACGGCCTCGGTCACGAGCAGGCCGCGGACGCCCGGCGGCCAGACCATCCCGGTCGGGTGGAACTGGACGAACTCCATGTCCATGAGCTCCGCGCCCGCCAGGTACGCCAGCGCCTGGCCGTCGCCCGAGTACTCCCACGAGTTCGAGGTGACCTGGTAAGCCCGACCGATGCCGCCTGTCGCGAGCACGATCGACTTGGCCGGAAAGACAACCGGTCGGCCGGTCGTCCGCCAGTACCCGAATGCGCCCTTCACGCGATCGGGCCTCGCCAGGAGGTGGGTGATCGTGCATTCCATGTAGACCGCGATCCCGGCGGCCACGGCCCGGTCCTGGAGGGTCCGGATCATCTCGAGCCCGGTCCGGTCGCCGACGTGTGCGAGCCGCGAATACGTGTGGCCGCCGAACGGCCGCTGGAGGATCCGCCCGTCGCGCGTCCGGTCGAACACGGCGCCCCACAACTCAAGCTCGCGAACGCGGGCAGGCGCCTCCTTCGCGTGGAGCTCGGCCATCCTGGGGTTGTTCAGCAGCTTTCCGCCGACCATCGTGTCGCGGAAGTGGACCTGCCAGCTGTCGCGGTCGTCGACGTGGCCGAGGGCGGCTGCCATCCCGCCTTCGGCCATGACCGTGTGAGCCTTGCCGAGCAGCGACTTGCAGACCAGCCCGACCGAGGCCCCGTTATCCGCGGCCTCGATCGCCGCCCTGAGTCCCGCTCCGCCGGCTCCGATGACGAGGACATCGTGGGGGTAACGCTCCGGAGCGTCGTTCACAGCCGGATGGCCGGGTCGACGAGGATCCCGAGCGCGAGCAGACGGACGTAGACATCGGCGAGCGTGACCGTGATCAGGCTCGCCCAGGCCCAGGCCATGTGGTGCGTGTTCATGGAGGTCAGGCGCTGCCAGAGGCTGTAACGGACCTGCGTGCGACGCG
>WNGI01000059.1_pt1 | contig 64587 bp, 101 predicted proteins | sample 5400621 | NCBI WGS metagenome assembly WNGI01 (sample SAMN13153374, study PRJNA577476) | soil metagenome | isolation source: 20 cm soil or saprolite under Garry oak tree replicate 1 | place: USA:California | collected 2016-06-15 | reverse complement strand
TGTGGTACAATCATGCTGATGCATTGGGTCCTCCTTTGATGCGGCTGGTCGTTTTTCTTTACCTTACCTCTGAAAGCGGGGATCTTTGCCACTTTCCCCAAACTGTCAACTTAACCCACGCTCAACTTGACGCTTGCCTTAATCCGCATGAGAAGATGATTTAGGCCACTCAAAGACATTCAAAAGACATTCTGAAGACATTCCAAACACATTCCCAGGAGAGGCAATTAACCGTAGCTTAAACCCAAACCTGAGAGCATGATTAATGATCCCACACTTGCTATCAAAGCTCCATATCTCAGAACCAATAAACGGTATCTCGTTCCATCGCACCCAATCAGTGAATTCTGCATTAGATGCATGTTCAACGTCTACGATTTTTCCGTTCCTGAGACAAATTGGTAATGGAAGTATTTGGAGAGCTTCTAGACGCTTGAATGTCTGCAATCCACTTTTTACGACGGTTCCAGGACTTGACATGTCTTTCATATTTGTTCCCATCCTTCATTTTATGCGGTTTGGTAAAATACCAGTAATTGTACTCATCTTGCATTTTTTGAGACATGCCCTCAATATGACGATTATAAACATATCGAAAGCGTACAACGTCACGTACTGGTATATCTCCCTGAAGACCCACTTCCTCATACCTTCTCAAGCGTGCCAAATGCTTTTTGCTCTTATTTGTATCTTCATCATTATCAAATGGCACTACATCCGCTTGGAGAACCGACTCAACACCCGTAAAGACATTCTCTGATGGAATGTGTTCGGAATGTGTTCGGAATGTGTTCGGATCTTCTTCCGAATCCCCCAACACACTGTTTAAATGCATTGGGGGATCTACTTCAGGTCCTAATTTCACTTGGTCTGTATTTGGCTTGATCTTATCCATTCGGATAGATGGCTGCGTATCGACCAAACGAAGAGACGGTTGAGTGTCAATCATCTCTTGCGCATCCACTTCTTGCTCTACAGGTTGGACCAGTCGTCCGGTAGAGCCTGTGTTTTTTTTGCGTCTTCGTGAGAATCTCTTACGTGATCTTCATCAGGTTTGTCACCGAGATACTCATCAAACAATTCGTCATATTCATCCTTGGGATAAATCTCTTGTGCCAACTTCCAATGATTTTTATTCCACTTTGCTGGATTAATGGGAAGCTTTGGCTTTTCTTCCTTAACAACTTTTTGCGGTGGTATTCCTGCCTTTTCCTCAAAAAAATCACTGTTTGGTCGTTTCTGCTGACTAACTGGTGAAACTAATTCACCATTCCTGCCATCATCCTCAACTTTGAACACCTTTTCATCTATCCATGCTCTTAACCCCTTCTTTTCCTCCAAAGGTTTCTTTTCAGAGTCAACTTCCGGTTTTACTTTGTGAGGATCAACCTGTTGCACTTTGTGAGCTGCAATAGCAGGAGCCACAACAGGAGGATCAGCGTCAACGACCTTTGGCTTTCTTGGCTGCGAGAGCTGCGAGATTGGAGTATTGGTAAGTGAACTAGCAATGTCGCGTCCCATATCACCCGCGCCTAGTCTCAAGTCTTCCTGAACCTCATACTGGATAGATTTTGCCAGATGTCTCTGCATATCATCAGCAGCTGCATACTTTGCATCCATCCGCATGCGGTGCATAGCCAATTTAAAGTCAATCTCAGATTGCTCAATCTCTGCATGCATTGTCACTTCAGATCTAGCCAATGAATCAGCCTTTGACATCTTCACATGCAAAAGCGTCCTTGAAGGATCAAAGTAACTAATAAGCAACCATCCGAGGACTGAAATGACAGGAGCCGCTGGACAAAAGACTCTCCAGAAAGACATGAAAGCATCAAGACTCCCGCCATTCATTTTTGCAAAGTACAGGATATCATTTGAGATCATGACCAATATCTCAACCCCTGTAAATGCCCACGCGGTCCACACTTGTTTGCCTGGCCGGAAGATCTTTTTCTTACCATGGTAAAGAAGTAGTACACTAAGAGCCGTGGTGATAGCGCCCGCAAATGCAATCCCCTGCATCATTCCAGCATCAGGAAACATAGTAGAAACCATCATAAAGTAGATCACATCACTGAAACCCACTCCGAGGAGAATAATAATCCACACAAATGCACCATGCATGTCATGTGCATCCTTCTCCAGATCATCTTGTTTGTATCGATACTTACTAGACATGAAAAAACCTAATTCCTTTCACTTGAAAACATGCAGGAACTAGGCTACAATTAGCTTTAGCCCGTGCATGCTCACTCATGTACGTGGTCAGTCCCCTTGCAAGGTGTTTGAGACCTAGTAGGGGGACGCTCAAACAAAACTACTTTTGCCCTCTCAACTTTTGATCCAACTGCTCACGATCAATACGCCACACGCGCCCAATCTGAACACCTGGAATGACACCATTTTCAAGCATGGTGTAAATCGTCCTCTCAGTCAACCGTAAATGCTGAGATACTTCCTTCACTGTCATGAAACACGAAACATTAGATGCATCAGGCATGCGTAACACCATCCTTATGAATACTTTTGAAAGTATACCACTTTTATGGTAAATACACAATAGTGCTACAAATTATCCAGTACTGACTTGGCCCCTTTCCTTGCTTCACTTTGCTGGAGAGATTTAAGATAGTCTTCGGTTGTTTTAATTGAATTGTGTCTAAGGAGCTTTGAAAGCGTGTAAATATCACCTCCATTCTGCATAAACATTTTCGCGTACGTATGACGAAATGTGTGAGGTGAGCACCGTACACCTTCAATCCTTGCCCAATCTGACAAACGCGTGATAATTCTCCAAAGTCCTGATTTTGTTAACTGCTCTCCATACCTATTCACAAACACCAGAGACGACTGTACAACCTCTAAGCTTATTTGTTTGCATTGACGATCTGATAGGTTTTTATGCTTTTGTTGTACCGCGTATTCTATTGTTGGAATGCGAAACACGCGAATATACTTCTGCACATATTTACGTGCTTGCTCCCCAAGTCCAACTTCTCCCCACTTATTGCCTTTGCCTAAAACACGAACGTATGCATCTTTTGTATCTAATGACACATTTCCTATGGTTAGCGTGATACATTCAGTCGCGCGTAATCCACAATCGAGCAGGATAGCAAGGATAGCTTTATCGCGTAGCTGGAGATGTTCGCTTTCTTCTTTCTCGCACGCTTTAAATAAAGCCTGGATCTGCTCAGGAGAGAAGGTTTCGATGATAGTCTCTATCACTTTCGGATTTTCAATTCGCTGGATAACAGCCGAGCTTGTGTAATTTCCATATTGAGGATCAAGCAGACACCAGTTGAGGAAAGATTTAATCACACGGACATACCCAGCCAGCGTGTAACTGGATATCTCAGATCGGCTTTTCTTTGTCGGCTTGTGGGTAGCCTGAAGATGCTCACAGAAGAGCTGAATGCTATATTGATCAATCTGGTGAAGCATAAGACCTTCACCAAATACAGCCGTTCTCTTGCCCTTCTCATTGACAATCTGACGGCATTTACACCAATCAGAAAAGACGCCTAACTCCTGTTGATATTCATCCTGAGTACGAGAACTAAGATTTTTGACGTGAGGAGATACTAAATATTCTTGAATGACCTCCTGGACTAAGAAACCATCTGACTCCTCACGCTTTTTTATCTTCCTGACATTCTTTGCCATCCATGGTCACCTTTCATTTGTTTGAGCGTCACCTTGCAAGGGGGTAGATCAGCTTGTGAAGCTGTACAAATATTTTCGCGGTCTCCGGAACCGGGTGCGCTGGTTCGATTCCAGTCGGGAACACTTGAGCTCAAAAGCAGTGTTTACAAGCCCTAAATCTTGGATATTTGTTTGCCAGACACACATATTAGGTTGCCCGAAGTTCCGGAGACCGGTGCTCTATCCACTGAGCTACGGGAACGATAGTGAAAACGTAGCACATCAATAAATATGTTGCAACTGTTCTACCTGTATTGAGCATTTTGCAAAATGTCGGATAGTATTCATAAACAATAAAAAACCTAGAATAACTTAGAAAATTTAGAAATCGTCAATGTATCTAATGCATGCATACCCCATGCAGGGGGGTAGGGTATCCCTATAGTAACTTAGAAACTTAGAACTTAGAAAATATTTATTTTTTTAAAACTAAGCTCAAATATTTCTAAGTTGTTATATAGCTATATTTGTAAGGACAACACGATCACTCTATCTTAGAAAGAACTTAGAAAGTCTTAGAACAAGGACACAAGCCATCTCATACCCCCCTTGCAGGGTGAAATTTTGTAACTCTAAGGTTTTTTCTAAGTTCTAAGTTTCTAAGTTACTCATAAAATAGCCTCTGAAGCCGCTTCAGAGGCTATGAATGTTTCTATACTTCTTCTAAGTTTTCTAAGTTTACTTTTACTCTTCAAATGAGAGTTTAAACTTTGCAGCTCGTTTTGTTTGTTCTATTTCAAGTATTCCTTGTTTGGTTAATCGTTTTAGTTTGTCCTCTATTTTCTCTCTTGAGGATTTTTTCATGTAAGCGTAGAGAACAGAAGCAGTTACCCATTCATTCCCTTTGTCGGCAAGTTCTGTCATTTTTTGGAGGATGAAATCCTCCAGCTTTCCTTCTTTATCTTCATAGGATTCTTTGTCATCATCGGCTGTATTGGTTTGTATGTACATGCCGTGTAATTCTTCCCGCCGACTTTCGATGAATTGCCTAGCGCGTGCCCAGTGTCTTAATTCGATGTGTCCCTGGTTATCGAAGCTTGCTAGTAGCATGCAAATGTGGATAGCCTGCATATGGAAGCGTCCATAGCTTCCAAAGAGATCTTCCGGCACGGGATTATTTTCAGCTTCCATCATATCTTTCAAAGCGTTTTCATAGGCAATGATATGGTCTCTAATTTCATCGGGTAGGATGCATTCTTGTTCTGGCAGTTCTTTGAGAACGCGAATAGTTCGCTTGATAACTGTTTTGTTGTCCTTCCCATAATCATCATCAATGGTGACTTCAGGTTCTCCTAGCCAATAATGCCACCTTGCAAGGGGACTAATGAGATCAGTTGGGTAGGTAAGCTTTTCCTTTGGGAACTGGTCCCGTTTGGATTTGGTCCCTTTGGGAGGACAAGAAAAGAGGAAACGAGCGAATAGTCCATCTCGGTAAAACTTATTACCCTTTTCCGCGTATGGCCGAATATCAGCTAGTGTTAAACTGGCAACGAGAGATAGGTATGGTTTTTCAATGCGTTCGAGCCCGCGTCTATGCGTGTCATATTCAAATACTGGTTTACAGTCGTGCAGGAGTCGAAGCAAACCTTTAAATTCGGCCATAATGCCATTTTCCTTGACCATGGAATCGAGCTGCATACCAAATTCGTCATAGCACCATCCCACTTGCGCGGCCATGGCTAGTCGCTTTTTAATGCGTGTTTGTTGATCCTCGTCTAATTCTTCCCAGTTCGATGGCAGTGTCCGACCTGACATATTGGAGAGGAGCTTTTGCGGAGTGATGATGTTCGCGCCCAATAACCAATCAAGTCCGGCGGCATGAAGTAATCCATTGTAAAGTTTGAGTGTGGTACTTTTCACGAATAGTGTGGTGGGGCCAACAAGCGCTATGAAAAGTGGAGTGTACTCCATATCGCCGTAAGAGAGTGACACACGGCGTCCAGCTACCGTTGAGAGTAATGCCATGGCGACACACTCATGATAGCTATCATGTGCCCTTGGGCTCCATTTCTTGGAAAATGCAATGTAGTCATCTAGCCATTTGCACGCACTAGCAGCTAGTTCTGGTGGATACTGGAGATGATCAGGTAACGGCGGACACGTTGGAAGTTCCTCCTGTTGTGGCATTCCCCCTTGCACGGGGATTCTAGGCGCAAGCAATTTTTTGAGCTCAGGATAGGTATCATACATGCTCTCAATTTTGCCAGTGACGAGCCCTGTATTGCTTTTGCATTTGCGTGAGTAGCGTTCAATTTCAGCGATGATTGGTTCCCAGAAATCTCCAAATCCACTTTCCGGCCATTCTGGTATTTTTCCATTTCTCAGTCCAAGGATACAGGTTTTTGCTAGCGAGTCATAATCTACTGTTGTTTCCTGCTCTATCATTATTGCCATCGCTCTATTTCCTACTCCAGTTAGAAGTGATACAAAAAGAGACAAAATACCCGTCTTGTTGACAGTGTTGTGATTGTTTGCTATACTACTTCTAACTGATGCTACTAAGAATAAAAAGAGGCTAGCGCTAATTTTAACAGGATTGTCGCTAGCCCTTCTTTTTGTCAACTTTCAAAAATGATCCATACTACACAATAATACACACCGTTCTCAGGTAAAAATTTTTACCATCCAATAGCTTCATCCCATTCTTGCTCAACTTCTATTCCAAAGAAGTTTGCTACATTATTTATATCACTAGTGATTGGAGCAGGAGGTAGCGATGCTCGTATTTGCTTGCCATACCGTTTTTTGTAGAGTCTTTCATCAAGTATGGCTACAACACCACGATCTGTATTGGTACGAATGAGTCTTCCAACTCCCTGCTTCAGTTTGATGATTACCCGTGGGATAATATATTCTTCCCACTCATTTCCCATGCGTTGTTTGATAAGGTTGACTGTTCCTTGTCCGATAGGATCGTCAGGGGGTTCAAAGGGAAGCTTGTCAATAACCAGGAGTGAAAGAGCTTCTCCAGCTATATCAACGCCTTCCCAGAACGATGCTACACCTAGCAGTACGCTTGGCTCTTGTTTGAACCGTCTAATCATTTCAGATTTGGGCAAGTCGCCTTGTTTGAGTACTGGGTATGGCACTCTTAATTGACGGTGGACTGCATTCATCATCTTGTTGCTAGTGAACAAGAGAAAAGCGCGTCCTCCTGAATATTCTACAAGTTGTTGCATGCGTGCCGCTATTTCTTTTTCATAGCGGATTTGGCTTTCTTCCTTGTTCCAGATTGGTTGGGCAATGTCAGTGGGAAAGTAGAAAAGGGCATTTTTTTGGTAGTCAAAAACAGATGGAAGTGCTTTTGAGATGTCCGGTTCCATTCCTACCCGATCGGTGAAAGAATTGAACGTGTCAATGCTTTTACTGTTGGCTGATGTGATAGTAGCTGATGTGCAGATTATTATCTTTCCCCCATTAAACAAACGTTCTCCAAGGATTTGACTTACATTTAGGGGTGTGCATGCAAGTTCAAATACATCTTTCCCTTGTTTGTTTTTCTTTCTGGATGCGTAGTAGGCGTATTCGTTTGACTCAATTGTGCAGACATCACGAACGTCACGAGCTAATTTTAAAGCTCGATCATGGAGCTTTCTGTATTTAGCTGCTTTTTCTCTTGTTGCTTTCCCAAGACTTTTGAGTGTGCTTTCAAAATCTTCATCGTCTATGAAGAGTCCGGTCAAGTTTTTTACTTCTTCATCGAATGCGTACGAAAGACCTTTGATGAGTCCTGCAAGATTTGAGCTTGTTTCCTCGATACTTTCAAGAAATGCGTTACTCAGTGTTATTTTGTCTTTAGGGGAATGACTGAAGAGATCACTGACATTCTCGAATAGTTCAGAGGTTTCTGCTTTTACTTCATCAAGATCACTGGGATTTGTTACGTCTTTTACAAGCTGATTATTTGCCAGTGACAAAAAACGTCCTACAGTTATTTTTGCTGAAAAGACTTCTTGCGCTTCCTTTTCGAGATTGTGGGATTCGTCAATGACGAGAACGTCGTATGCTGGCAGTAGTCTGCCTCCAAGGGCAATATCCATTAGGAGGATGGTGTGATTTGTGACAATAACACTTGCATTTTTTGCTGCTTCTTTCATTTTGTAGTAGAAGCAGTCTGCATATTGAGAGCAGTCTTTCCCAATGCATTCATCTGTATGCCCATTGATCTTTAGTTGAACGTCGTGTTGTCTTGAGAGCTTTTCAAAATCGCCGCTCTTGTTTCTAAGCTCTATTTCAAGCCGTTGGAAGTCTGCATCAATGAGCATAGGCCATTCTTGCTTGAATTCTTCTAGTCTTTCCAGACACAGAAAGTTATTCATCCCTTTGAGCAATGCCGCTTTAAAATCATGCACGTTTGTCTGGATGAATGGGATATCCTTATCGAATATCTGTGCTTGTAGTGCTTTGTTAGATGTGCTGATAACAGTTACTTTTTCTGCTTTTGACGCTTCGTGTACTATAGGATCAAGGTATGCAAAACTTTTGCCTGTACCTGTTGGGGCTTCTATAACTGCACTTCTGCCCTCTCGAATGCATTCTACTACGACTCTAACCATATCAATTTGAGAAGGTCTTTCTTGATATCCAATTTTGAGACGGGAAAATACCCCTCCCATTTTAAAATCTTGAACTGCCTGACTATCATCATAATTCATGATGGATCTATCCTTTCTTGACTTGCACTTTCTTTTCTTGCTCCAGTTGATTTCGAAGCATGTGGACAACTTTCCAATTAACTGATCGATCATCATTTGATGCCAGTTGTTCTATTTGCACAATAAGATTTACAGGGAGTCGGATGGATCGTGTTACTGTCTGTTCTGTAGCTGGATTTTTTGTTCTAGCCATTGTCTCTATCCTTTCTAATATTTGCAACACTGATAGTCACAATATAACACAGTATTGACCACTTTGCAAATTACTGTATACAAGTCACCATTCTATAGTGGGATGTCACCCCTTGCATGGGGAAGTCGTGTCGCTACAATCGCTTTTGTGAGGATTGAAAAGGGAGATATCCAAATACTCATTGTCTGTGGGCAAAGCTACGTGTTGACGTTCTGGTGAGCAAATATGGTCATTGTGGAGCAAGTATGAAAGTGTGATATACTGGTGATAGTTTTAGATCAACTAGGGAAGCCATCACTCTTTTTTATCGAGCCGAGGAGTGGTGGTTTTCTTTTGTGTTATACTTCTCATATCTCTAGAGAGTACTTGAAGCCATTAGTATTGACAATCTCCGAAAAACAAAAGAGCAGCAACCGGACAAGGATAACCGGAGCTGCTCTTTTGTGTGTGGGCACTATACCCAATTTTTGATAATTTTGACCTTTGGGTATAGCTTCTCAAGTATTCTTTGGGCGCGGAGTGCGTCATCGTAGATGGGTGTCCTGAGTCCGTGACCTGGTTTGCCTATCACTTTTACCTGATAGACAATGGTTTTCTTCCGTTTCATAGCCATAGAAATGACTCTTTTCTTTTGCGTCTAGGCTTCTCTTTTTTTATTGAATAACGACCAACTCCCAATTATCTGCAATCTCAATTTGCGCCTGCTTGAGTGTCATTTTACCGCTACATACTTGTTTATGCAGGTAGTCTTCTATCTTGTCTTTTTCGTGAAAGCCTGGTTTGGGCAGTGCTGATTCGGGCCAGAGGTTCTTGAGATCATTTGAACCTCCCAACTCGAGCGATATCAAGTGGTCGATCTCATACTGACCCGTGCTGTGATGTGCAATGCCGTACTCCTGATACACCTTGTTTTTCTCGCTTTGTGGCACATTGCGAACTGAGTTAGCGTATCCTGGAGTGCAGACTTGGGTAGCTGTCACGTTGGGGAATACTGCTCCTGGCGTACAATGTTTGTCCGGTAGTCCGTTGTACGCCATACAGTGTGCCGCTACCTGTAAGGATGATGATGTGGTGCATCCAGCAAAGGAGAGCAAGAGTAGGAGTAGTGCAATGTTTTTCATATGATCGGTACTGCCCCACATCTGCAATTATTGTGACTTTCAAATTTTTCTGTAAGGGGATGCACAGTCCCATTCATGCTCAAACACCAGTCACATGGGTCATCTCCCTCTACATCCCAAATCCAGCCTGTAGCATCGTTGGCCGCGTACACGGATATGGCCGACTTCCGATAGGCGTCAATGATGGCAGTCCTGGCCGTAACCGTGAGCATGCCTAGCGTGATACCTGCAGCTATGGCGACTGGCGCAATGTGGGTGTAGCCTTGTATGGTTGGGAGGTGTTCGTCAGTCGTCATGTCTTCTAATTGTGCATGGCCTAACTGTGATCCTATGATGGATGCTTGCACCTGAGCCGTGTGGATTTTCTTTTGAGCAAGATGCGGGTATGACTGCTGGTTAAATAGTTTCTCCAGTGTCTTTATGGTACCTGTTTCAAGCGCTAGTAGCATGAGGTGATAGCGTTGTGTTGTTGCATCCATGTGAGCATTATAAAAGCCCTTGTCAATTCAGACAAGGGCTCAATTCTTGTGTAAGGCTTATTTCAATTCTTGAACGTTTATGGCCCAATCTCCTTCTGAGTTGACATCAAGGTAGACGTTGCCGGCGGTTCTTTCTTCGGTTTCTCCTGATGTATTTCCATCTTTACACATAGCATTGATAGCAGCTGGATCGGCTATTGTGCCGTCTGAGTTGTAGACACCGATGATGACATTGTAGGAATTTCCCATAAACGAGCTAGGCGTACAGCTCCATTGGATCTTCCAATCATTGGGCACGGTGATAGTTTCAGTTTTCTTGATTCCGGTGCCATTATATGTATGAGTTGTTGTCCAGGTTTGTGGTTTGGATGGTGCCTGTTGTTGGGTATTGTTGTTTGTTGGCGTACTGTTTGTGGTGCTTTCCCCACATGCCAGCATTGTACCCGCGAGAATGACGATTCCAAAGAGAAAAATAAGTTTGCGCTTCATGATTGTGTAACATCCTTTCAAAATAACGATTGCACTTTTTACTGCATAAAGTATAACTCGCGATGTCAATATTTGGGCAAAAGAAAAGGGACCCGTTTCTAGGTCCCTGACTAACTACAATTGACGATGTTATCTTGCGTCTTCTATGAATGGGAATTGTAACTGTACTGATATCTCTCCATTCCTTATTTCAGACCGCATCTTGACAATGTCACCTTTGAGGTTTAATCCATCAAAAACATTGTCGCCGTGAAAGTATTTTACTACTGCTGAATATTCTCTATTTGCACGCATTACCTCTAATCGAAAGTAATCAAAAGCAACTTTTCCATAAAGTGCAAATTGTTTATTTTCTACAATCCAGCGTTGCGAGAGTGATCTAAAAACGCCTCTCACAATCTTGTGTACAAATTGAAGCATTCCAAGCTGGTCTTGAAGCTGTTCTTTAGGACTTCTGTTATCCATTGAATAGCTTCCAGTTTTGAGGATAGTGGGAACGACTTCCTCGCAAACCCAATCTTGAAATCTTAATGCGTCTGGTTTGTCGGATCGCATAATAGCTCGTAGGTAGTTGGGAAGGTTAACGCAAAGAGTCTCTCTTGGTCTGCCCAATGCGTCGGTTATATCATTTCGCGTGATACAACCCTCTTTCTTTAATCGGGTAGCAACTTGGGCAGGATTGCCTAATCCTAAAATCTTGCAAACGTCAGTAAGAACGTACCACGCTTCTGCATTGATCCATATAGCGCGGACATCTTGTCCTTCAAAGCTAAAAAGTTGCAATCCTGTGTTAGACTGTTCTTGATTGTTGTTTACCATTTTTACCTTTCTGGAAGAGCCGATTGCAACGGCTCTTTTTTTGTTGTTTGTTCAAGGCTCAATTGAGCTTTGACTAAATGGAGGACTTCTTTATTGAAGGATCTTCCATTTTTTTCTGCCAACTGTTGTATGAGTTGGCTTTCATCAGGTGAAAAGCGAATAGAGATTTGGTAGTAGTCTGCTCCACTGCCTTTTCTCATAACGCACCTCCTTATGAACAGAACTATTATAATTTAATATAGAACATTTGTCAATACTTTCATAAATGCCCTATATTATTCACCGGAACAAGGTAAAAAAACTGCCCATCCCCCCTTGCAAGGTGAGTATTGGCACGTTAATGGGACGTCAATCTCAAAATGATTGATCATTCTGTCTATTCGAGTTAGAATTTGAGTAGGGTTGTTTGCGGGCAGTGGGTTTAGTTTCTCAGGCTGTTCACTGCCCGCCGCCTAAGCAGCAGGGTCTTCTGTAGACTCCTTTGCTGACTCTGATTTTTCTTCATCAAATAGAGCTATCCAAGGTCCAATGTGATTTTCAACTTTTTCAGCCTTTTCCAGATTTCGGTCAAAGCGTGCTAATTCCCCATCAGGAATTATTAATTCCCCAGGGCTTACCCCTAAAGCTTCTGCAATTTTTTCAAGTTCTGTTAAATCTACTGTGTTGGATTTGTTGTGCCAATACCTATACAACAGTGGCGGGGTAACTGCTGCTGATATTTGCAAATGGGATTGTTTGATCCCTTTTGCAGTTGCAACGTGTTTAACTATTAATTTCGCCACGTACTTTTTATCCTCCTATGTTGGTTATCTTTCCTAGAACAATAATACCATATAGCTATAGTGGTGTCAACATAAACGAATATTTACGCTAGCGTAGAAATTGGTACGTAAACATATTGACATTGTTACACTAGCGTGTTAAGATACTATTGTCCCCTGAGTGAGCGGGGGAAACACTTAAATCAAGGAAGGGCAAACACCATGACTAATGTAAACAGCTTTTATGCATCCTACGTAACAACTTTCATGGCAATCGACATGAACGAAAACGGTCTTTATTGTCAAGTTCCTAGCGAAAGCAATGGAGAGAGTTACATAGTGCAGGTTGATGAGTCTGGTGTTTGCCCAATTGTTAGCTCCTGTAACTGCAAGGGTTTTCGATATCACGGGCATTGCAAACATTGTACAATTGTCCAGGATTATTGGTCCAAAATGTACCGTACAAACATCATCAAAGCTTCTGAGAAAGCTCTTGAGCAAGCGATGGACATTGCAGATGCACAGGAAGAGCGGTACGCCATAGCCGAAATTGCAGACCAAATTGTAGCTATTCCAGTTGTCTCGACTCCGGTTGCTCCAGTTCTTATGAAGCGTGGCAACAAGCTTGTAAAGCGTATGGATGGACAGAGTGCTCGTACACTGACATTTTTTGAAGGATTGCCATCAAGACAAAAGAAACCCGCAGCTTAGCGGGTAGAGGAGGACATTTTTTATGGATGAAACATTATTACCCGTTCATGAGGTAGCAAAGCGTTTACGCGTAGATGACACAACGGTACGCCGCTGGATTAAAGCGGGAATACTTACAGCCGTTGCGTTACCTCACAAGGGCAAGCGTGTTGCTCATCGTGTACGTCAATCGGATGTAGACGCTATCTTGAATTAATGTGTAGTAGTGGGGCTCTTAGTAGCCCCTAGAAAGGGCTATATGCTGAAAAGATTTCTAGCATTTCTTATTGTCACTGTATCGCTATCTCTTAGTTTGTTAACCTTAACAGGTTGTCAGCAGTGCATACATGCACACGACGTGCCATATACGTACTACACAAGTCATTGTGTGAGTTATCACCCTAATGGTGCGTGTGCTGTAAACGTTCCACTTCTCAATCATGGGTATGAGTCCCATTGTGATGAGTGGTCAAAGGATTAGGGAATATGAACCAGAAGAATGCAGAGATGGTAGGACGTGCTAGCGGGCAATCATATCAGCGTATACAGCGAGGTCGCAATAATCCTCTCTCAAAAGAGAACTACGAACGACATGGTGCCCATACAGCACAAATTGATGCGCGTTCTGTTAAGTCTCGAGATCTTTTCGTCAAGGGATGGAATTCCGTTTGGGAAGATTTCAAATAGGAGGTGATATCAATTAGCACACGTGAACTTTGCCATCGTTGTAAGCAGTATCGTAGTGATACGCGCCAGTACCTTGTAAATGGCAGAACACGTAAATTGTGTAAGGAGTGTAGTTTCATGGAAATGTCGCTTGGTATTCAACCCAAGCATAAATACAGGTTACCTGAGAGGTTTCGGTAAATGAGTGATTTAAAGCAGCGTATGATTGACCATATGAATGAGCATTGGTCTAGTGATCCTCCCTTGGAAGGTCAGGCGTCACCAGGACATAAACTTGATCCAGCTAGTCCATATGCTCAGTGGCGTGAAGGTCAGTATCGTGACATTGGTTTGGCTCAAGAATTGATTGGAGAAGATAATCTTCTTTGGGATGATGATACCAAGAAGTGGGTTGTGAGGTAGGTAAATGTTTGGATTGAAAAATCCGTGCGCATGGTGTCCTCTTTCAGAAGAGACACCACAGGAGGGACAATCGCACGGAATTTGTCCTGAGCATGCTCAACAGTTGCAAGACCAATCTGATGCACGACATTTTAAGGATGTACCGTCTTACATCAGCGAAAAAGAACAGTTTGAACAGTACAAGGAAAGGAAGTCTAGATGAGTAGTACCGTTAAATTAATCAATAATCATGAGGAGTATTCTCGTACAATCACACGTGAAAACGATATGAGGTTAGATATTTGCGCATTTCGCAAAGACAAAGTGTTAGTCATTGCAGTTGTCAATGAGGATGAAGTACACGTGGAAGAGGTAGCATTATCGCTAGAAGAGCTAGAAGTCTTGAAGCAGCATTTGAATGATCCAGAAGTGATGAAAATTTTAGGAGGTAAAAATGCCTAGGAGATTGTCAGATCGTTCAGCTATTGTAGCTGTTTGGTGCACTCCTTGCAAGAAAATGATACCTGTGGAGCAGTGGAATAGTCATCACTGCGGTTCATCACATGAGAAGTACTGGTGTTGTCCTAAATGTAGAAAATGGTTCCCTTATCGTGAGTCAAGAACACATAGTTGTTAGGAGGGAATGTATGATAGGCGATTATGCAGTCGCTATTGCTATTGATTTAGTTGTTATCTTCATCATTTGGTTTATCTGGGCAATGATGACCGCTGATGACTAATTTTAGGAGGTTTTCATGAACCTTTGGAGATGGCTTGTGAACAAGCTTTCTAGTCAATGTGGAAGATGTGGATACTACGAATGTAGTTACTGTAGTTGTTGCCATAATCCTAATTGTCGTGCATTTGAAATAGTATGCAAGTTAAAGTAGTTGTCAGTGGAGGGCATCTCCCGTCTCCCCAGACACTTTGATGCCCATCACCTTTGAAAACATCCGCCCGAAGGGGACTATCTGATATCAGTATAGCATACTCTTCGGGCTTCTTTTATGAGGAGTAACCCATGTCTAGTGGAGCCCTATTCGTGATTATTGTCGTCGTTGGATTCATTATATTCGCCACGCAAGCCGGCGCAAGAGAAAGCAAAATTCATCTCAGCTTTTGGGGATGGTTTTTCATTTTGATCGTTGGGATAGCCATCCTGTGGTCGCTTATGAGTGGTACAGGCGTTAGCTTTACGCGTTAAGGAAGGAACCAACATGTTTAGAGAAGCAGGAAGCTTTTTCGCCATTGCGCTTGTCCTCCTGGTGGGGGCCTGTGTGTACATTGAGTCGCAAGGTGGTAACCCATTTGGCAATCATCCCGTGCAGGTTTCCACTTGCACGTCTCAAGACTACCGATGCATAGCCAGACAAGACGCAACGAATGCAGGTATCAATCCTGACTACTTTGAAAGACAAATTAATGAGGAGTCAGGATTCAACCCTAACGCTGTGAGTAGCGCGGGCGCAATTGGTATTGCGCAAATCCTTCCTTCAACTGCACATGGTTGGGGTGTTGACCCACATGATCCGGTTGCTAGCTTGCAAGCTGCTTCTAAGGCCATGGCTTGGTATCAAAACAAGTATGGGAGCTTTAATAAGGCGTTAGCTTGCTATAATGCTGGCTGTTCAACACTTGTATGGGCAGAGCAAAATTGTACCAACTATTATTATTGCCTACCTCAACAGACACGGACGTACATAGACATCATCACAGGAGCTCATCATGGATAATAAATCTGAAGTAGCTTTTCTTATGGCCCAGTTCGAAGCTGAAAGGCAATCCGCAGAGTGGGCGCTCACTGGGCTTGCATCGAACGTTTCTAAACACCAGTTCATTACTGCTCGAATGGAACGAATGGGAGAGATACAAGGACAGCTTGCTCCTCTGATAGGAGAAGACGCGGCGGGCAGATTGGTTGTAGAAGCAATGGAGAAGATAGACAATCCTCCTGAATAGCGTTAGAATAGCAATAGACCTGGATGCCCATTTCATCCAGGTCTATTTTCGTTCGTGCAGTATTCCGAAAGGATAGATGCGTGGTAATCTCATAGTGTGATAATTATTGTGTAGTCTCTAAAGTATATCATACTTCCAACCAATAAAGAAATCTACCCGAGGGCGAATCGGATAGGTTTCTTCTTTTCTTCTGAGCAGATCTTGATACTGGTGAAACTATACAAGACAAGTGTTCAACTGTCAATGAACAATTTTGAAAGCATACAGGAGTGCACTCCTGAGAATATCGTCCTCTAAACTGTACATCACTGTCTCTACCAGGTGCTCTGGTATATTTGATTGCTTCATGGCCGCTTCAAGCTCCATGTTGAGTCCTTGCCTTACACTTGTTTGGTATTTCTTGAATTCGGTTGCAATCTTTGGTTGCTTGATAAGTTCCTCTCCAGATTGATTCCAATCAGTAATTTCTGCTACCCTTTCCATAAGCAATTTAACTTCATGCTCCGTTCCAATTGGTGAGCAAAGGGCTTTCTTGCTTGCCAAGTGAGTTATCACCCACCCTTCTCTTTCATCACCTCCTACGCCGTGATAGGCAAGTCCCTCAGCTTCGTGTGCGGTGATATTGATGGTGATATCTTCTCCATAGGCACGAGTGGGCAGTATGATCAATTTTTGTTGGTAAATCATTCTGAAACCTCTTTCTTTCTTGATGGTCCTCTTCTACTAATGGTCCCGCCGATTTTTCCAGCTTTACTAGCCTCTTCACTATCCCATTTGTGGGCAGTGCCGAGTGCGTGCGCGGCTTTTCCACCTGCTCGACTAATTTCTTTTCTTCTTTCAATGCTGACCATGGCTAGTCCTTTTCTTTGTGGCATGAATTTATCCTTTCATTAAAAACTACTATCACTTTCAATACTGTACCATACTGATTAAGAATATACAATACTATTGACTAAATATCGTAAATAGTCTATACTATTCACACAAGGTCAAACAAAAAGGAGAGAGCAAATGATCCAATCCAACCATCTACCGAGCACAAAAGACACGACTTGGGAGTCGTGATCCGGTGGGAACTGCATACAAGCAACATATTTGTAGTAGAACAATTCAGAGGGTACATGAAATGTAGTTCTTGTGTTAGTCGTATTTGTACGCACTCAAAACTAGCTGAGCAATTGGAAGAAAACTTTCAGCTCAATAACCAGAAACAGAAACCAGGACGCTGTTTCTTCTGCAATCAGCTTGCTCCAATGAGAAACGGGCTAGCAATTTGTTCGAGATGTATTTCTTAGGAGGTGAAATATGATAAAAGTTCTTTGTTTTGAAAAGGATGGAAGTGAATTATTGCGAGAAATAGATCCTGTGTTATGCAAGGATGGTTTAGCTCTTCAGAAGTGCAATAAAGATTTGTACGCTCTTATTCATGTCCAAAGTGGTTGGACACTGAAAATATGGAGTATGACCGCTAAGATGGCAGAAGAATGGTTTAATGCTGCTTCTGATATGATGGATTGGAATTGTTCGGTTAAACAGATTAAGATTGATCCAAGAGTAATATCAGCATTAAAAATTGGCAAGGAATTAGAGGAAAAATTTCTCTTTCCTCCAGAAAAGAAAAAGGAGGAAACCCATGCCCACACGAGCTAAACCCAAACCATCCCCCTTGCAAGGGGTAGCATGGCCCCTAGATCCATTCTGCAAGATTGTTGTGCCCTTTCTTCCCCCTGGAATCAACCATTCATACACTATTCGCAAGATGAAAACCAAGAAGGGGAAATGGGCACACACGCTTATGGATTCTGATGAAGCAAGAGAATTTAAAGAAAATGTTGCTCAATACTTGGACTTAAATCAGGGGATAGTAATAGCGGATTGGGATTGGATCAAGATCATTAGTGAGATTAGCACGGGCAAGGATAAGGTTCCTCTTGTGGCAGACATCAAGTTTTATTTCCGCACATTGTGGTTACGAGACTTAGATGGATGCGAGAAGCACATAACAGACTCCCTTGGGAAGTTCTTGAAGTTAGGCGGTGTCCCCATCAATGACAATACCATAGTCGATAAGCGAACACGAAAATGGGCAGATGCAGAAAACCCACGTTGCGAGATCTCGTTAAGTGTGTGCATAGAAAGGATATGACAACTATGAGAGTTATTATTGGGAACATATCCATGTATGATTTTGTTACGAGTGATGCTTCGATAGTGGAGTTTGATACACGTAAAGAGTGTGAGGAGTATGTGAAAAATAGTGAAAAATTTCATCCTGGTAGATTTAGTTATCGCATTGATGAGAAGAAAACTACAACAAATAAATATCAGCAGGAGGATATGAGACCTGTACATCCTGTTCCTGTTATGCCCCTTGCAAGGGGCAGATACGACACTAGGAGAAAGAAATGATTGAAACAATGCAGGACTATGCATCGTTTCTCGCAAGTAAGCGAACGGTTGCCCAAACATCAGGAATAGATATTCCTTTGGATGCTATCCATCCTCAATTGTTCCCATTCCAGAAAATACTTGTCCAGTGGGCATTGCGCAAGGGTAGAGCTGCTTTATTTGTCGACACGGGTATGGGAAAGACGTTTATGTCTGTAGAGTATGCTCGTTTGACAAAAATGCGTACATTAATCATTGCTCCGTTGTCAGTAGCCCGTCAGACGGTAAACGAAGCAAAGAAAATTGATGTAGAAGTTCACTATACTCGTTCTGGTTCAGATATTGTTGACGGGATAAACATCACTAACTATGAGATGATTGACCATTTTAATTTTGATGACTTTGGATGCATTGTCTTGGATGAAAGTTCAATCCTCAAGAACTTGACAGGTGCGACTTGTCAAAAGCTTATTGAGAAAGCTAGAAATGTTCCTTATCGGTTGGCATGTACGGCGACGCCAGCGCCAAATGACCATGTAGAGCTAGGCAATCACGCGGAATTCTTGGGGATTATGACAACTCAGGAAATGAAAGCTATGTTCATGACGCATGACTCAAATACGTCAGCACATGGTGGATGGAGACTCAAAGGGCACGCTACCAACGCTTTTTATCAGTGGCTTGCGTCCTGGTCTATGTCGGTTAAAAAGCCATCGGATCTCAGTCCCAACTTTTCTGATGAGGGTTATAATCTTCCTCCATTATATGTTGAGAGGGCCATAGTCACGTGCAACTACGTCCCAGAAGGACAACTCTTTTTCTCTGGATTAAAGGGTGTGTCAGACCGTGCCAAGGTGAGGAAGGGGACAATTGAAGATCGATTAGTTGAGGCTGTGAAGCTTGTTCAGAGCAAAAAAGATGAGCAATGGATTGTGTGGTGTGGATTGAATGATGAGTCGTCAGTTTGTACGAAGTCCATTCCAGGAGCAGTTGAGCTTGCAGGGAAGGACTCACCGGATAAGAAAATTCAAACCATTGAAGATTTCCAGTCAGGAAAAATCCGCGTTCTCGTGACAAAAGCCAAGATCGCTGGCATGGGCATTAACCTTCAGAACTGCCATAACCAGATATGGCTGGGACTAAATGACTCATTCGAGATTTACTACCAGGGAGTCAGACGGTCATTGCGATTTGGGCAACAATCCCCTGTATACGTGTACATCGTGTTGAGTGACATTGAAGAAGAGATTTTTCAGAATGTCCTACGAAAGGAAGAAGAGGCAAAAAAGATGTCAGACGAATTAATCAAGAATGTTCAATCATTTGAAAGAGCTGAGATTGAACACAAGCAAGAAGAAAAGTTTGAGTATGGAGAAGATATAATTCAAACTGATGATTATACGCTTATTCTTGGGGACTCTTGTGAACGGTTGAAAGAGTTTGCAAGCAATTCTGTTGACTTGTCAATCTTTTCACCTCCTTTTGCTAGTCTGTACACTTATTCACCTACAGAGCGTGATTTAGGAAATAACAGAAATAGGCAGGAATTTTTTCAGCATTTCAGGTACATCATTGATGAGTTGATGAGAGTAGTGAAACCCGGAAGAAACATTTGTGTACACGTTTCCCAAATTCCCTTGACACTTGTTAATGATGGAGTGATTGGTATTCATGATTTTCGTGGTGATGTGATTTGGGCATTTGTGGAAAGGGGATGGATATATCATTCCGATATTACGATAGATAAAAATCCACAGACAGCTTCTATTCGTTCCCATGCAAAGGGGCTAGCATTTCAGCAATTGGAGAAAGATACATCTGAAATGCGTTCTACCTTTGCGGATTATGTTCTTGTCTTCAAAAAACCAGGAAAGAATGCAATTCCCGTCAAGCAGCAGCTTACCCGTGAGGAATGGATATTATGGGCAAGCGCTATCTGGTATGATATCGATCAATGGGACACTTTAAACGTTAAGGAAGCAAGAGAGGCAAAAGACGAAAGGCATGTATGCCCTTTGCAGCTTGGGTTAATTGAAAGGCTTATCAAGCTGTATAGCAATTCAGGAGAAACAATTTTAGACCCATTCAATGGAATTGGCTCAACTGGTGTTAAAGCGTTAGAGTTTTACAGAAAGTATTATGGTATAGAATTAAAGCCCAGCTACTTTAAGACGGCTCAAAATAACCTTGACGACATGATAAAAGTAAGATCACAAGGTACCTTATTCGACTTTGCCGAGGTGGGATGATGCCCAAATTACTTGATCTCTTCTCAGGGGCCGGAGGATGTGCTCGTGGGTATGCTGATGCTGGATTTGAGATAGTCGGAGTGGATATTGCTCCACAACCACATTATCCCTATGAATTTCACCAGGCCGACGCACTGGAGTACCTTGACTCTGTAGACCTATCTCAATTTTCAGCAATCCATGCTTCACCGCCATGTCAGAGCTATAGCGCTACTCAGCATTTTAAAAATGCAAACCTTGATCCGTCGCCCAAATTGATCTTACCAGTGAGGGAACGATTGGAAGCATCGGGACTTCCTTGGGTTATCGAAAACGTGGCAAGAAGTAAGGAAATGCCAGATGCTCTTATTCTTTGCGGTTCGATGTTTGGTTTAGAGGTTAGACGCCATCGTTGGTTTTCCTGTTCTCACTTCCTGTTTGCTCCATGTGCATGTCGACACTCTAGTGGTTTTTATAATCCCGTTGGAGGTAAGGTCTTTGGATATGGGGATTTTGCAAGCGATACCTTGTATCAATGTTCAAATGGGCAGATACAGCGTCGTGAGGGGAATTACAAACTTGTTATAGGGCAAAAGGCTATGGGTATTCCTTGGATGAATTTGAAAGAGTTGAGTCAGGCTATTCCTCCATCTTATACCCATTGGATAGGCTTGCAGTTGATTAATGTACTTGAAATGGAAAGGATATCTTGACATCATGCCGACACTAAGCCCGCTTTACGATATAAAATCTCTCATAGAGCATTACGCTCTCATTGACGTTGTTGGACGTCCTGCGACTGTACACGGCGTGCTTGAGTACCATAGCAACTGCCCACGATGTGGAGGGCATGACCGCTTCATAACAAGACCAGAAACAGGGCAGTTTACCTGTGCTACCCGCGCGTCTGGATGTGGATGGCATGGCGATTGTAAGGATTTTTTACGTGACTATTGCAACATGAGTCATAGTGAAGCTTGCGATGTCTTAGGACTTGAGGTTAACGGTGACTATGTTCCTTCTAAACCATCTCAAAACATTCCCAGTGGCAAGGAACAACCCCCTTGCAAGGCGTGGCAGGACATTGGAAAGGATTTAGTCGAACGTGCTGCTAGCGTTCTCTGGAGTCCTGCAGGAAAGGATATGCTTGACTACTTGCACGGGCGTGGTTTAGGTGATGAAATTATCAAGAAAAAGAAGCTGGGATATGTTCCGAAGCTATCCAATGGAAGCTACTTCGAATCTGAATTGAAAGATTGGGGACTTGACCCTGGAAATTCGAGTAAGGATAAAGTGCGTATTCCCGATGGCATTCTCATCCCCTGGTTTTACGGTAGTGAACTTTGGAGATTGGCCATCAAACGTCCTGGTAAAGAACAATCCTATGGGCAAGTACTTGGCTCCGGTGAAGGACTTTACAACGTCAACACAGTCCAGTATGAATTTCCTGTCATGATTGTTGAAGGTGAGATCTGCTGTTTGTCTGTGGAGCAAGAGGCAGGAGACCTGATAGCCTGTGTGGCCACAGGAAGCACGACTCGCGGGCGGTTAGCGCGTTGGGTATCAGAGTTGAACCTAGCCTCTTGCATCCTGCAATCGTTCGATGAGGACGACTCGGGCGACTCCGGCGCGGAATATTGGCTCGAACATCTCGAGGAAAAATGCCAACGTTGGAGCCCGCTTATCGCAAAAGATCCCAATGATATCCTTATGCAAAAGTTCTTCCCAGATAGGGGACCGCATACACTGAGGGAATGGATTGAAGCTGGACTGATGTCTATGAGGAAAATTGACGTGCCCACGCCTGAACCTCCTATCCCCCTTGCAAGGGGTAACGAGCCAGTGCAAAAGTATGGGCGCGGCGTTGAAATTGACCTCTCTAGAACACAATGGCACGGGCCGGATGTTGATCTGAATGCTCTCACGATAAAAGAGCAGCTTCACAACAGTTTTACGCCTATGGCTTTTCTCAATTCAAAATGTCCATGTGGATGTGGACGATTTAGATAAAAGATGTTCCTGTGGAACAAAATAATACAAGATGAAAATCACGGGCAATATAGTACTTTGTCCGTGATATTTCATATTACTCAATCGTATTCATAACTGAACAATACTATTTGTCCCTCTTTCCGACTAGTGAGCACTTATCAAAGTGCTGTATAATACAAGAGAGTAGTGGTATTGTTTGGATTATTTTGGTGCAGTTTGAGACAAGTTCGAAAGGAAAAATTTCATGCCAGAAGACGAAAGAGGTATTGAGTACGCTCTTCATAATGGAAGGGAGTACTACAACTGGACCAACGGCGCAAAGTACGTTGGTATGACTGATACTGGATTTAGAAGAAGGGTAAAAAAGCTGAAAGCAGAAAGCGGAATAGCTATTCCGCTTATCAAGTTGCCTATAAATCAACTAAATGTATATCACGATAAAAGAGTACTAGATATCTTTAGGAAGTCTGTTAGGATAGGGCAAGAACGGGAGTGGGAAGATGAGTTAAAACGCGTGATTGCTGAAGTTAATTCGGAAGAATAAAAAATGAACCCTCCCAATTGGGAGGGTTTTTCAATTAGCGGGTGAGTAATTTTCGGAGCATTTCTTGCTCCTCTTCATTAAATTTTATTTCTACAACAGGGGCATCTTGCCCATCTTTGTATTGTGCATAACAAATACAAGCTGGGTCATTATTGCCAGCGCTTACAAGGTCGGATAGGTTGGTTCGCAAGCCGTCTTTCTCGTAGACAAATGTTTTCTCGGTACCATTTGTTACAAATTGAGGAGATGTCATAGTAACGCTCCGATCTGTAATGTAAATGACTTTTGTTTGTGTAAATAGCCATTTACTATGAATAAATAGTAGTAATTGAAGTATGCCGAAAGTATACTTTGTACAAACAAAACATGTCAATGTTTCACAATGTGTATACACAAAGACATGTTTTGTTTGTGCATTGATCTATGCCTCAATTGCCTTAGCGTCTTTGCGGGCTTGCTTAGCGGCTTTTCTCTTTTCTATTTCAGCTTTGTGCTTGTCGATTAAATCTGAAGCTTCCCCTCGTTTCATCTCTAAATTGAAGGTAATTTTCTTCCGTTTCATCATCTTTATTTGACTTTCAGAAATGGGTTTATTTCTCCAAGGCGACGAGGGATCGACTAGGGAAATACCTCGAGGTTCAGACATTATTTTACGCGCGGCTTTCTCTGCCTCTTGCTGTGCCCAGTCGATTGGGAGTGGACTATCAATAAGCTTCTGCGCTTTGTCGTGAGGACCATTGTAAGGCGCTCGTTTGAGCTGGACATAATAGCTATCGGGTTGGTTAGTAGAAGGTGTAAGGGCTATCTTATGTTTCTCTGGCCCTATCTCCAGAAGATAGACACCGTTTGGAAGTTCCTTCCACTCCAGCTTCTCAAAAAGATCAATGTGAATATCTTTTAATCTTTTCTCCTTTAATTTCCTGACTTGGATTTCTCTCTCTTCAGATTCGAGCTTCTCACGTTCGAGAGCTTCTAGCAGTGTCTCTTGATCATTGATGTGCTTGACAATGGCCTTGCGCAAGTTTTGAGGGGATAATCTGTGATTGAGGCAGTTGTCAGTCACGTCTATCAATGTGGCGTGCTGCTTCCCTGGTGACTTGCGCAAGATGCGCCCAAACTGCTGAACATACAGACTTCTTGACTGTGTAGGTCGGGCCATGATTGCTACTTCACATCTTGGACTATCCCATCCTTCTGTGAGCACCATGACGTTTGTGAGGATTTTTATCTTCCCAGTTTCAAAGTCATGGTAGATTTGTTTTCGTTTGTCGAGCGGCGTGTTCCCTTCAATAATGGCAGCTGGTATTTCAGCCTCATTGAACGTTTGGGCAAGCGCTTCAGCGTGGGCAACAGTCACACAAAAAGCAACTGCCCTTTTCCCGTCAACATGCTCCTGATATTTCTGAACGATAAGATTGTTACGGGCCGGAGTGTTAACCGCATCGTTCAATTCTCCCTCGTTAAAATCTCCCATCGAAGATTTTACGTTGTCGAGACTGATGTGGGTTTGAATGGCAACGGCTTTAAAATTGCAGAGATAACCTTGCTCCACAAGATCAATGATTCCGGCCTGATAGAGCGGCTTTTTCCCGTTGGTGATATCTTTCTTGTCGAGCCTATCAGGAGTCGCCGTTACGCCCAACTTGAAAGCATTAGGAAGGACTTTTAAAACTTCTTGATAAGATCGACTCGCCATATGATGCGCTTCGTCTATAACAACAAGCCCATAGCCGATCTCTTGCAACTTTTTGAGATGCTCAGGTCTACAGATGGTAGCAACACTAGCTACTGTAACCTGTCCGCCATATTCATGTACTCCACTCCCAACCTTTCCAATGATGGCAGTTGGATCTATCATGTGATACTTGTCCGCAGCTTGCGATAATAACTCGTCTCTGTGAGCTACGATCAGGATATTCATCCCATATTTCTTATTTAACTTGTGCCCGATATGACTGAATATTATTGTCTTACCCGCGCCCGTAGCTAAGACAAGAAATTCAAATCCGCTTCTATCTTTCTCAAATGCTTCAAGAACGAGCCTCACGCACTCTTCTTGATAAGGTCTTAACTCTATCATTTAAATCTCCTTATAGCAGAAGGGAGAAAGTATCAAGATCTGCCTCTGCTTAGTTTTTTCTTTTTTGTCTTACGTCGTTTGCTTTTGCTCCTTTTCTCGATTCGAGGAACCGATCAAATTCGCTATTTTCTACGGTGTATCTGTTTTTAATAAATGAGGCACTTATTTCTCCGTTCCTAATCAAACGGAGTACGGATATATCATTCTTATATCCGAGTTGCTCTCTCATCTGTTTCACTGTCAATTTATCTTCTACAGTAGTATTCAAGTTCTCTCTCCTTTCGCCCATACCACCTTGCAAGGGGGATAGGGCATACATGGTCACCACTTCCAATACTGTACCATACTTATTATGAATAGTCAATAATTTACCAATATTTTCAAACATGTCCAATACTCTTGACAAGCTTTCCACAATGATCTATACTATCCACCAGTGAAGGTTGTGCGGGGGATTTTTGAAAGCGCATAGTGTTCCTTCTCCCTCGCACCCACTAATTTAAAAGACCTAGCCATGTCTAGGCAAAAGAAAGAGGATTTTTACATGTTACGAACTGCTAATTCAATGGATGTTATCGCAAGTGAAATGAGACGGGCAAAAGAAGCCGCTGAAAATGCTAAGAAAGCAAAGGAAGGTGGCAACAAGAAACCTTTGTTCCTGTGGCTCAAACCAGGACACAAAGCGTTAATCCGGCCACTCTATCAGATGCAAAACACAATTACTTTGTCTAGGCATTCCAAGTGGAATAAGGACAGAGATTTAAACATCAATGCCATTTGCGCATCTGAGATCAACAAGCCTTGCCTTTATTGCGAAATGGCAAAAGAGGACAAGAAGCTCAAACCTAACGCGACAATTTACTTGCCTGTGTTTGTCTATCAGATCACTGATGAGGATGGAAAAATTGTTACGTATGAAGAGACTCAGGAGGATAAATCCAAGATAATAAAAGAAGTCAAGAATACCGTGCGACTTCTAGAGTTATCTGCATTTGGGATTATCGGTGATGTGTTACAGTACTTCTGGAAATTTCCACTTGATCCTGACAATTGCCAAATCAATGAATGCGACTTCTCCATAGAACAGGTTGGAGAGGGACAGGGTAAAAAATTCATAACCATGCATAAAAACCCTAAGCCTATGCATGATCGGATCAAGGCTATAGCTACTCAGGTGACTGAAGAGGAAATGTTCAATCGGATCGTTGCATTTTGCCCTCCCAAAGTTGCTGAAGATAATTCAGATCCGTTTGGAGATACCCCAAAGAAGACTGATCCAGCTATAGCGGCTGTTGTGCAAGGTGTGGAAAACGGACAAGTAGTAGAAGATGACGACACAATCGAAACGTGGTAGTTTTTGTAGTTTGGGCAAGAAGAGAGAATAACTTCTTGCCCTTTCTTTTTAAGAAGGGATAGATCATGGCAAAATTTAAAACGTCAAAAGTTGGCGGTGCATCAAGAACGAATAGAGAATCAAGTTGGAGTACGGAGAAAAAATTCTCCTATCGATCTCGAGATGAATTAATTGAGAGAAAGAAAGAGCTTCTGAAAAAGAAAAAGGAGAACTCATGAATCTACGCACTGTCGCCGCGCTTTTCAAAGAGGATGTTCTCCAAATGTTCAACCGATGGAATGAGGACAAGCCGCTCCGCACTGGTTTTCCTCACGCATCGAACATTCTAGCCCCGGATCACAGTTTTTGCATGAGGCAATTGGTCCTTGCCGCTCACTACCCTGATGAAATGACGCGGCCAGCTACCAAGAACTGGGATACAGAAGTTAATGCCCGTTTTAAGCACGGATGGGTACTCCACGAAAAGTACCAGGATCTTTTTTTAAAGTACGGGAAAGTCGTGTATTTCAACAATAACCATGACACTCCTGAATTAGATTACTCTCATTTTGACGAAACGAGACTTCTTTGGTTTTCACCGGACGCAATCCTCGAGGTCTGCGGTGAGCAGATGGTAGTCGAGATAAAGGGCTACAAAGACTCAACTTTTGCAGCTTTTAATGAAGCTGATGAAGCTCCTTCAGATGCACACAACCAAGTCAACTTGTACATGCATTTATTGGGATTGAAGCACGGCTTGATCCTGGTAGAAAACAAGGATAACCAGAAGATTAAGGTATGGTGTGTGGAGTATGATAAAGAGCTTGTACAGCCCTATCTGGATAGGATTAGACAGTTTCGCGTAGCGCTCCACAAACTGGAGACAAAGCAAGAATTGCCTAAGCGGATATGTAAGACAGAGCGAGATAGAAATGCTGAAAAATGCCTGAGTTGTCAATGTTGCTTTAGTAAGAAAGGATAGAACGAGATGCTAGACGGTATTCATTTCTCTGAAGAGGATTACGCTTCAATTGAAGCATGTACAACATGGGCAAAAGCTTTGTATGCCAAGGGAGATCGTAAAGGAGGGCGGCTTGCTAGCGTACAAGCTGGGAAAATTATTAACAGAAGTGCCCTTCAAACATTGGAACGTCGTGATTTTGAACCTGATGAGCAGATTGCTTTCTTGGATCTTCCAGATGGCGAAACAGAGGCAAAAGGCGTTAGAGTTAATACTCACTTGATTGTTGAATCTGAGTTGTATAAAGATATCTTGGAAGTACTTCAGAAGCATCAATAGAAAGGATAGAACACAATGCCTAGAAGATCATTTGTACGCAAAGGTGGAAAACTGGAGATTAAAGCGATAGTGAAGCAGGATAATGATATGCCAACGTTGGACAACGGACGTTTGATTGTTTCTGATCATCAACACAAGGGTTATTCTATCCTTATAGAGGATTTACGTTCAATTATTGAAAAGAGTACATGTGCGTTTATCCGTGAGTATATTCCTGGTGAATTTGAAGGTTTTAAGCTTCCAAGTGACTTAAAGCTCAGAGAAATCACACACACGTTTGTGGTGATTGGTGATCCCGAGTCTCATGTTGAATGTCATCTCATGCCACTTGGAACAACATTTAAAGCGGTTTGCTTTACTATTGAAGAGGGCATGCCAACACTAGCTCGTATTCCACTTTTACCAGAACAGGTAGACGTTTTGAAGCAAGCAGGAGAGAAGGAATAATGGAGATTGAAAAACATGAAGCACCTGGTGAAACACCACTTCTTAAATTTTCTGATCAGACAAGAAGTGATTTACGTTTATGGGTAGAAGATCATTCAGTACTAGGAAAGGGTATAAAACTTTTATACCTTGATACTGATAGCGACTACTTTAAACTCTTGCAAGAAGACATGAAATCTCTTCTGCCCTACTTGCAAGCTTTTGCAGAGACGGGCACGCTCGAACCTGCTACAGAGTCCCCCTTGCAAGGGGAGGAGGAGAGAATTAACGCGATTGCCAAAGCTTCTGCTAAACGCGTTTTAGATATCATTGAAGCACAAAATAAGCGCATTGAAGCACTTCAAAATCTGGTGAGGGAGTGGTTAACAACTGTTGGTGAAAATGAATTTCAGGGTCTTCAAGAGCAAACCGCCCAACTTTTAGGAGAGGAGTCCCAACCATGAACCCTCAAGATCTCTACCACGCCGTTCAGCAAGGTTGGAATCCTCACCAGTTTTTGATGTACATGCACAGAGTAAATACAGGGAGCTTGTTATTGAGTGACATTAAACGTGAGGAGGAAATGAAAAGAAGAGAACAACGGAAAATCAATCTGAGCAATCAAAGGACTACCTTGATTCCGATTGTAAAGCCTGATCCAATTGAGAAGTCCCCGCCTTTCTTCTGGAAGGACGAGAACGGGCGGATGTGTTTGAAGATCTCAGACATCTACGCCTCAACCGCAGATCTTATAGAAGAGGCTGTGGAGTTGTTCTACCAACATACACAGGCCTATCCTGTGGATATTGTGCTCTCTCCCTTCAGAGTGCCTGAATCACGTTTGAGTCACTACTATCACAAGAGCGGAATACGCATTCCTTATCAGTATGACACAACACATCACGTTGACTATGATGTGTTGTGTAAGGGATTAGGAGGAGGTGTGTCATGGATATTGTAAATGCCAGTAACGTGTACATTGTGATAGTTGGACTGTGTATTGTTGTCGTTTTGTTGGCTGCTATTGGAGTATGGATGCAGGACAGGCTACCGTAGGATCTGCCCAACATGCCCTAGCAGACTCCCAAGCAGTATGGAAATGATCATAAAGGTATAAAACGCCATGGATCCGACGATAATGATACAAAGTGCAGACATGGATATCAGAAGTGGCATCCATGAAGAGTGTACATTCAATCGCGGTAGCCTCATCCCTTGCAAGGGGGTAGGCTGTGGAGCTTCCGGCACAGATGGCAATGTGACAATTGGAACAACTTCAGTGTCCATCTTAGACAAGGCGGTGGATACGGTTTGTTTATCGAATGGTAGAGCGCTTTTAATTTGTAGTGCCATAGCTTGCTCCGGTGGGCATTTATGGCTAGTATACACCACTATATAAAGTAGTGACAACAGGAAAGGAATCACAATGTTAATCTTAAAACGCAAAGTTGGTGAGGCTTTTATCATCGATGGTGACATCAAAGTTACCATCTTTGCAATCATTGATGGGAGAGTTAAGCTTGGGATTGAAGCACCTGATGATGTGCATATTGTTCGTGAGGAGATAGCAGATCAGTATCAGGAGGAAGTCAATGTTTAAAGATCAAATTGAAGCAGGTGCAAAACTGCTAGAAGATAAAATTGGTCCTGTATGGTTGGAAAGACAAGATCTTGAAAAGCTTGATTTGAGTGATACATGCAATTGTATTGTAGGTCAAGCTTGTCCTGATAAATCGTATCTATGGGCATTGATGGATTTACTTGAGGATCGTACCGATGAGGTTATTGATACATCAATTGCATATGGATTTGCAACTGAGGATGGGCGGAATTATCCAGAGTTGACACAGGAATGGAAGCATCTCATCACCGAACGGAGGGAACAAAAGAATGTACTCATATGAGATTGGTGATCCAAGTTCCCAAACAGATGAAGATGCTATGAAGTGGTTGGAAGGTTATCCAGAGTCAGCACTTGCACTCTATAATCTGTATAGAGGCGAAGGATATCGGTTAGATGTGGTAGAAGCATTCAAGAGAACACTAGAAGCATGTATTCCCGAAACACTAAAAGCAAAGGAATAACCCCTCGCAAGGGGATACTTGAGGGCAGTCACATCAACGACTGCCCTCTTTTTTATTGTGTTATACTTTTCTTACCATTTTTCTACAAGAAGTCCTGGTGACTGTGGCAATTATCCATATGTGAGCATGGAGGACACGCTTGCAAGCCACAGTTGTTAGGATTTTTTATGTCCATTTTTAAATTTGCTTCTGAGTCGCAAATAGAGGCATTTCTCCAATTTTTTAGAGAGAGGTAAAATCCTATGTCTTTTCCTATCAAGGGCCGTTCTCGGCCTTCTCAGAGCGACAGAAATAGCTTGTAACGGTGGAAAGTATTGGGCAAATTGGAAATTGAGTGTGCAATATTTATCAGTTTTGAAATTGGACATAAATTGCCTCAATAACTCCTTGACATTAATGTCAGTAAATGTTATGATACTTGTAGATGAGAAAACGTTAGCCGAAAGGGAAAAAGGAAATGGAAACTACTACAGAGAAAACAGTACGGGTTATTTGGAAATGCAGATATACAAAATGCAAGCATGTATGGGCATATGATTATCAGCTTGATAGCAGAAATGATGAGTATCGTATTCTTGAAGACGGTTCAAAGCGCTATCTCTCCAGTGATCACATGAATGAACTTCGTTGCCCAAAGTGTACCTGCACTCTCCCAAATGGCACTAAAGTTCATGGGACTTATAATGCAGGGCATAAATGCAACAAGCGTTGCTCTAGCGCAAAGGGTGACAATTGCGATTGTAGCTGTGGTGGAAAGCTTCACGGATCTGATTATTTAGTGTAGTTAGTAAAGGGGAGGGATATCCCTCCCCTAGTCGAAAGGATGGAAACAATGGAAAACAAGGATGATCGCATTAAGACGCTTGAAAGATTGCTAAAGCAGTGGCAGAGATTTCATGAAGTTCCTGATGAGCTTCTAGATTTAGAGATGCTCGATAACTTAGGTAAGCTTAAAAAGGAAACAGAGCGGATTGTAGGGAAAGTTGAAAATATGCGTGAGGTTATAGCAATCTTAGAAAAGGAGTCCTAGCATGGAACCAAAGAAAAAGGGACGCCCATCTCAAGACAAGGTGTGGCTTTCCTTTTCCTTGAGTCGGAATGTTGCTGAGTACATCAAAAATCTTCCTGACGGGGAAAGAAGCAAGTTTGTAAACGATATCCTCGCAATGGGGATAGCAGAGAATGACCGCATAAAAGTTCTTGAAGATCTCTTAGTGGAATGGTGTGAAATGGCAGATGGAAATGTGTATCCGGGAGATCTTGAGGCAATTCGCAAAGAAACCATTGCAAAATTGGAAGAACGAAACCAATAAGTATCTAGGGCAGTTCCACAACTGCCCTTTCTTTTTGTCTAAATTCCCAAATATTGAGAGCTACTGGCATTAGGTCGGACGTGAGTGTATTTAGCTGTTGTCTCCATGGATTTGTGCCCTAGCGTGTCCTGTACTAGGGTTATTGGAGCGCCCCTTTCTAGGGCATGGGTAGCGTGGGCATGCCTCATCCAGTGAGGCGAAACCTTATCATTAATTCCCGCCCGCTTTGCAGCACTAGCTACAATCCGATGGATAGCGCTCTCATCTAGTCGAGACTTGCCCTTTCTAGACTGAAACACATAATCATCAGGACCAGCTTTCTCAGTCTTCAGATTTGTAACCTCTTGCCAAGTAGCAGGATCAAGTAACACATGCCTTGTTTTCTTGCCCTTCCCAAACACGGCTATTTGACCAGCTTCATCTCGTTCTTGCAGATTACGCCATGTCAGATCACACAATTCTGATACTCTTAATCCTGCCCGATAGAGCAGTATCAAAATAGCATGGTTACGCGGGTTATTCTCCAGCGCAAACATTTTTGCTATCTGTTGCTCACTAAGTATCCGTTCAGCTAGTTTGTTTTCCAGTTTGGGCAGTTCTACAGCAGATCCTACATTTACTTGTAGATATCCTATCTTTAGGCCAAATGATAAAGCACTTTTAACACTAGCCATAATACGAGCACGCGAAGAGCGCTTTAAATGATAAAGATTATCAGTAAAACCTTGGAAATCGTCAAGCGTTAATTCACGCAAAGATTTACCAATTAAATCATATAATCTATGGATATCTAATAGATATGCCGTTTGAGTATTATCGCTCTTTCCATGCAACCATAACTTTATAAAATCTGCATCGTACGGTATGTGAATAACAAGTGTTTCACCTGTTTCTTGCATGAGTCTAACCTCATGATAGCTGATAACCAACTGCATAAACCTATCCTTTCTGATGTCTTGAACGCAAGATAATTCGTCTTATTCTGCATTCAATATACCAGAAAGGATATCCCCCTTGCAAGGGGTGGGGTACAAATGTTCAATTAGTTACACAAGAATGGACTATTTCCCTACAGTCTGCACTACCCAAAAGTCAGAAGCGAGATTACTATCCTCGAGGTATTGATAGGGCAGATAGACATATCCTTTGTCACCGAAACCACTTCCCCATGAATTCCTCACTGTGAACCGTTGTGTGCTATCATCGTAGCCAACGACTAATAACGCGTGTCCACCTAACAACTGTTCATTCTGAGATGGCATAGGTACAATTCCAGTACTGGCTACCTCTTGACTTTCGAAGCTTTGATATACTGATATTCCTATAACGAATGGAAGTCCCTGTGCTAAGCAGTTTTTCATTTGAGTCAAGTTTTGACTTACACGTTGGTAGGTAAGTGCCCTATCCTTTAGAGCATCCTTGTAGGCTTTAACTGAGGGCCTCACCGTGAATTTGCTAAGATCATAGGGCCATTCCGACTCTGGACATAGGCCATACGTGTTGATAGCTTTGATTGCATCGCGGATCGTTGCTCCACTGTCAACAAGCTTTTGATTTTTTGATCTGCTATTGAAGTATTCAAACAAGTGACTAATCACAAAGTCTGATAGCCCTTGCTTTCTCAGATCAAAGCGGAAAGCAGCTCCACTAGCAAATGAGGTACATGATCCCAGTTCTCCCTGGTCCTCTATTGGAGAGTCTTGCGGGCGCAAGTCTACCGATGAGGGTAGGACAATTCCCTCAAGAAGTTTAAATCTATGATCTCTCTGATCGCGTAAGTCAGGATTGTATCCATATCCGTGTTTAGTCAATTTGAACCTCCCATAGGCGCAATAGCGTCTACAATACTTTTTACTGTTGAATGTGTTGCCTCAAGTGCTTGTGTCTGTGTTGCAATGTACTCTGCAAACGCTCGTAAAAATTGCGAGATGACTACAACCTTGTCAGTTTGAGCGTTAGCATTTTGCACTTGATTGATGAGATTAAACCCATCCGGCGCAAACTGATTTTGCTGGATTTTTTGAATATCCTGTTGGGCATTGCGACGTTTCACCAGTTGTTGGAGAGCTGCCCCAAAGTTAGCAGGCGAAAGGCCGAGCGTTGCTAGCGCGGCTTCCGCGTCGGCTATGTCCTGTTGATCTTGCTGTAAGCTCATTTGGATTGTCCTCTGAATGGATCTTTAGTAAATCCAGGATCGATGCTTCCCCCTTGCAAGGCGGACTGACGCACAACAGTAACGGGCGTGGCTTTGTCGAGCGCCTGTACAGCAGCTTCAATAAACGAGCTAAGGACATCATCAGGAGGGATAGGAAGATTAAAAGCTTTGAAAAAGCCCTTTATTTTGACCATAGCTAACTGCTTCTTTTCCTCATCTGATATTCCTGCTGATTTTTGTTCTACATAGGCAACGGCAACTGTCGCCCAACGTTCGACGTATGTGCGTTGTTGAGCAGGAATATGGACAGCGACAATGTGATAAACGTACACAAGAACAACAATAATCTCTGGTACAAGGTATGGGATTAGGGCAACGATAATAGCGGTATTCATGATGTTTCTTCTTTCTTGTGATGAATGCGTGCTGTTGTACTATTCTTTCCTTCAGAGATATGGATCATATCTCCGTCTATCGTGATATATATACCTCTTGCTTTAAGAGCGTTATATATCGTTTCGACTATGTGTTTCATTTTTGTGTTTTCTTCTTCTGTATCCTTTATCCTTTCTTTAAGAACATCTAAATAGGTATTCATGGCATCAATAGCGTCATCCTTGGCTTGGCTCGCTATTTTCTCCGCTTTTCCTTTTGCACTTCTTGTGATGTACCAACCGTAAGCAATGATACCGAATAAAGTAAGGATTGTCCCGGGCCATCCTGATATTCCTGGAAGGTCCTTGAATATATCCATGACTACTCACTTTGAGTTGGCAACAAACATGAGTCAACTGCCAACTCTATTGACTCTTTTGAAGGAACTGCTAAATGCCATTCTTTGTATAGGTCAACAACGTGATTTACAGCGAGGTCCCGTTTCCCAGGGTTATCTTTGTAGCGTTTTTCCGCAGCTCGCACCGCTATCCTTGCAGATGTTTCAAGCCTATCCGCCGGATTCTCAGGGATCTTCTGTATCCGCTTCCTATCGAATATGAGCCACATTCCCCCTACAAACACAACTGTAGTAACAAATTGCATGATGGTTTGTGCCCAATTCATATTCTTGCTCCTAAGTCAATAAGCCATGCAAAAAAGAAAAACAAGGCAATAATGACACAAAGCACAAAGAAAAGCCATCTATAAGCATTAGATGGACGAAATGTGCTATCGCTATAGATGGCGAATATCACAAAAAATGCAAAATCAATTAAGGCAATTCCAAATCCATGCGGTAAGCTCATTTCAATCTCCTTATTGAACTTGAACTAATTTCATAATCAAGTCAACATCGTCTTGGATTTGCTTTGTTAATGCTCCAATCTTCCCTAGATTTGAAGATGCTAGGAGAGCTTTTAAGGCTGTTATCTCCCCTTGCAAGGTGGATATCTGGTTTGTAAGCCCAGCGTTTTCAACTGCCAACTGAGCAACTCGAATGTCCATCCCAAGCCCCTCGTCAATGTGGAGCAAGTACACATTATCTTTCTCCGCGCCAGGTGGATTGTCAATCGTGTGGGGAAGATTGGGATCGTAGCAGACAACTCCGCGCTCGAACCGTTGATAGACAACACCAGGACGATTTGGGACTGATGTTTCATTTGATGTGGGCAAGCCCAAGAATTCTAACCCACACAGGCCTCGCCCCCCAAAGCTCCGGTAGAAGTTGAGGATGGCAAACCCAACGAGGAATCCGTTACCTTTGCATTTCCAAATGGTATCTGAACCTTCGAAGTGACTGGCAACAGTGCCATTAGTTAAATCAATTGTCACGATAGTTTCCTCCGGTGATGGTTCTTTTCCTAAAAAAATGTTTGCGTCAACTACCCCTGGTATCCCAGGAATGCTAGCCTTATCGGTGTACTGCACGAAATCATATTGCGACCAGGGAGCCGGAACTGGCGGACGTTCATCTGGTGTAAATTGCCAGTTTGCTACCCATAGCCGATATTTCTTGAGTCGTGTATCCTGTAATCTCGCAAGAATGTAGGCGCTACTTGCATAGATCCCTGGAAGATTACCGCTATAATTGCTTTCTTGCTGAGCAAGCCACGCGTAGGCCCAGGCTCCTGTTGCTTGGACAGCGTTTACTTCAAGATCAAGTATGATCCGATCATTGGGTCGAACGTTGCCCACAACACTCCGTTGCCAGTTGGCTTCAGCATCGGCACTATTGCCAAGGTCAGGCCGACCAAAGTGATAGTAGTAAATTTCATTGATACCTGCCGCTAAAGCCTTCGCTCGATTCGTGTGAAAGAGAGGATCGGTAAACCCAGTTCCTTCACTCGACTTTATTGCAACCCTTGCAATTCCATCCCATTGCCTTGCCCAATTGACATAAGCAATAAAATCGATGTTGCCTTGATAGACCGATATGTCGACAAATTGCGGTGTTGTCATAATTCGTTTTCCTCCATATTTTCAATGTAGGCTAAACTTTCCATTATCTTTTCATAAATCTTCTCATGAAGGGCCATTTCCTTCTTTTTGCTCATTGAATTTTCAATCGGGATACAAATCACGCAATCCATTGAAAACTCTGATGATGATGTATCTTCGATTTTTAAATGAAGATCAGGATAACATTCGTCAAGCAATGCTTGCATAAGAGGCAATTTTGTTAGCCTCATACTATCACAAGATTTTTGCAACACATTCTTGGCATTCTCGAAATCGATACGAGACTCTCTGTAAGCAATCATTAATTCTTTCTCTATCATCGCTTTCACCTCCTTGGTGAATAGTATAGCCTATTTTTGTAAATACTCACACGCCCGATGGTAAGGGCAAAATATCTTGGTGAATAGTATCCGATATGTTGCAAAATACACGATAGTATGGTACAATAAGCTCCTAAACATGGTTTTGCCCCCGCGTTGCTGAAACAACCGGAGGCATGGATACACCTTATAGGAGATGTACCGTGAATACCTTACCACCTTTTCCTCAAGACAACAACCCCATCTTAAAAAAGTGTTCCCAATGCCCAAATTCCTATCCTGCCACCACTGAATATTTTTCCAGGCAGAGCAGAGCGAAAGATGGGCTTCGGCCAGCATGCAAAGTATGCACAAGAGCAGATGCAAAAATATCCAATGCCGCCCGCGCAAATGAGAGAAGTCAATACTATCAAGATCACAAAAAACAAATAACTGAGTATAAAAAAAAGTGGCAAAAAGAAAAAAAAGAACAAATAAGAAAGCAAAGAAAAGGATATACAGAAGAACATAAGAATGAAAAAAGTGAATATGATAAAGAATACTATAGCCAGAACAAGGAAAGAGTAAACAAACGGAATAGAGCATATTTCCAAACTGAGAAGGGTAGGATAGTAGACAAAGCTCATCAACATAGACGGAGGTCACAAAAGAAAGCTGTTGGAGGTTTTTATACTGCTCAACAGCTTCAAGATCAGCTAAAACGTCAAAAGTCAAGATGTTATTGGTGTCGCAAAAAGTTAATGAAGGGCAAAGGATCATGGCACGCAGATCATATTGTACCTCTTTCAAAATGCGGGAATAACTCCATTGATAATATTGTGATAGCGTGCCCTTCATGCAATTTAAAAAAAGGTGCCAAGCTTGTACATGAATGGGCTGAAAGCGGTAGGCTTCTCTAAAGTTCATCATACATTAAACTCCAGCAGGTAAAGGTAGGATAACCAGAACCTTCGGGTTGCCAGTAGAGTCGTCTACATGCACTGGTAACCCATTTTTTGTTATTGTGATCCAAATTTCCCACGAGCCCGCCGTATCCACATCTCCAGATTGGAATGCATAAGAAGCTTTTCCGTTATTGTTAGAGTCTATTATCCAAGCGCCGTTACATGTCTTTATGGTATTGGTAACAGCATTAAACAATTTCATAGTGATAGTAGCGCCTAGTATCTGCATAAATCCATTTTTATGCGCAACATAGATACTAAAAGGATTTCCAGTATCACCCACAAAAATAGGGCTAAAATCGTCTACAGGTATCACTGTTGCCATTTTATTTACTCCTCATGTAGTGTTATATTGCCTGAACGTGTAAATATTTCTACATTTCCTTCTCTTGTGTTTACTTCAACATTGCCTGAACGTGTGAACACGTTCGTGTTGCCTTGCCTGGTAAAGACTTCCACATTCCCACCTCGCGCATACAGCACAATATTTGTGGAGGGAAAGACTGATACTGTACCGATGTCCGCGAGCTGAACGCTTTCAGTGATCTTAGTTGACCCAACTAGCGAGACCGACTCCGACAAGAGCACGCTATCAGGAGGTGCAATAAAAATGTGCGCTCCACCCGCTTCAAGCTGTACAAGTTCGGAGAGCAACACGCTATCAGTCGCTTGCAATCTTCCTTGCAAGGATGATTGTTCGAAGAGTTGGGCAAGATCTTGCGATTGAACCGCGCCGACTAACTGGAGAAGTTCAGAAAGCGATACTTGATCGGCTACAATCACCATTCCCCCTTGCAAGGTGGATAGGTCAGAGAGTTGGGTGCTCTCTGTTGATTGTGTTGATCCAGACACGGCGTATTGTTCAGATAGCGACACGCTATCAGGTGGCGCAATGAAAACGGTAGCAGTAAGATAAGAAACCGTCTCTCCTAGCGATACGGAGTCGGAGCTTTTGACTTGTCCAATATGAGAATCATTCTCACTTATTTGAACGCTCTCAACATTGGCAGGTTGGCCCGTCTGAGAATTAGTATCTCCTGGTAAAACATTCTCAGATGCTATTTGAGTTGTGCCCGCAAGTTTTATAAGATCGGAAATAGACGCGCTATCAATGCTCTGCATTCCCCCTTGCAAGGTGGCTTGATCGGATGGAAGGGCATTTTCAGATGCTACTGAAGTGATTCCTAACAGGTTTGTTTGATCTGAGATTTGGGCAAGATCGGTGGATGACAAACTGCCCAAAACTGCAGTAACATTTTCTCCTGGTTGTACCGTCGCGTCTATAATCGATGGCTTACCCGTGATAAGTGTTGACTCGCCCAAACTTGCAGACTCCGGAGCTTGTGTGCTACCCCCTTGCAAGGTGTATTGTTCGATTACCGAAACGCTATCAACGGACGACGATTGCCCTATGAATGTAGGTGTACTTTCCCCCAGCGACACATTCTCAGATGCTATCGTCGTCGCGCCGGACAGCGCATTTAGATCTGTTAGAGATACACTATCAGTAGACGATGGCTTGCCTGTAAGTGCAGGTGTATTCTCTCCAGGTTGAGCACTTTCAGATGCTATGGTAGTTATCCCTAACAAACTTGTTTGGTCAATCAAGCTCACGCTATCGGTATTCTGGAAAGCTCCTAGCATTGAATTGAGCACCTCGGATACCGACACGTTATCGGTAGACATGGGTAAGCCTGATGGCAATGTTAACTCTCCCAAGCTCACATTCTCAGATGCTATTGTCGCTTTTCCTACCAATGAACTTAGATCAAGTACTGATACAGAGTCAATCGTTGATGGCTTACCTACCATTGACGTTGTCACCTCTGAAAGAGAACTTGACTCATTCCCTGACCACAGATTGACGATTGAAAATACTTCTGAAAGTGACACTGACTCAGAAGGAGCGGTAAATGTATTGGTCACACCAGCGGTAAACGTTGATGTGGTAACCTGCATGTCACTGGCAACACCTGCTGTTGCGCTATTCGACTCAAAAATGATAGGCAATATAGCTTGAACGGTATCATTTAGCCATAGATCAACATATAATAAATCAGATGATGCAAATGTAATTGTTGCCATAGATGTAGAAGCAAAACTATACGTTGTTTTAGAATTACTTGTAACACTAGCGTTTATAGTCCCGATAGATGTATAGGTTCCACTTGAATAGCGAAAAAAACGTATGGTAAGTGTTGACGTATTGTCACCTGTGAATGTGACACTGGCTGACCAGTTGCCAGTTGCAAACGAACCACTCCCAGGAGCCGATGTAACCCAACCTTTACTACTAGGAGTTGCAGGGATTGCCGTAACTGTTGCGATAGTGCCACCTTGTGACAAGATCTCATTAAAGGCATTTGTCCCTGTCGGTGTCGTTGTTTTGCTGGTTTCAGTACCGCCTGTGGCTGACGACATTGTACAGGCGGTAGAGATTGTACCATTGGCGACGGAACTCCCATAATAAACAGTCAAGCTACATCACTCCAAGCACATTTTGAATGTTTGTGATCATGTCAGTAGCATTAGCCGGAAGAGTTCCGCCTGATAGTTGGCTAAACCTCCCAAGGTCGTTTACAAAAGCGGTGATAGCTGTCTGGTCTGCCGCTGTGATCCCGAGGCCTGTCATCACAGCGGGCGTGAGCTGCTGGTTATAGGCTTGATACCTCTGTTTCGCCCACGCAATGGTTGTCCTCCACTGCTGTAAATCATTCTGAAGCGAAACAGTCAAATGTGTTTGATCAATTGGAATAAATGCCATCTTTTATTTCTCCTGTATAGTACTAAAGTACTAAGATTTCTCTGTAAGCGTCAAAGTTTCATTTGTGCTCGAATTCAAGACAAATCCAGGTATAACTATATGCGATGCGGTTGTACCTGTACCGATTGTTGCGTTATTTGATGTGTACGCTTCTGTGTATGTACCTGCATTGCCCGATGTGCCCGTTATCGTGCCTACAATTACTACATTTCTATTGCCTAATCCAGTTGTGGCATTGTAGGTGAAAGCACCTGCTGATAATGCCCCGGAGTCAACCGTACCAGAAACCGAGGAGGGGTTGTCAGTGACACTGGGAATAGCGCAAATGTCAGTCCCAATTGGGAAGTTAACAGCGGGGGTAAAGCTCACAACCGTCAAGGTTGTATTTCCTGCACTAGCTGTTGCATTCAGTGTTATCGTTGTTGGATTAGCGCCGTTGTAACCCAATGTCATCGTGCTACCATTTGCAAGCCCATTGACAAGCGCTTGGACAGAGAGTGATGTGGTAGCAGACGTACCTGATGCAACGGAAAGTTTCGCCGCGAATCCATTGGGTGAAACGACAATGTGACTCATGATGGCAATAGCTGAACCTGCACTATTCCACAGGTTCTTGAGCATCGATATGCCGCCGTTGTCTGTTATAACGTTGTGATGACATGAACGCTCGTAAAGTTCGCCTGTGTTCGCGTCCCAGTTCTCAAGTTGCCAGATACACTGGTGTGGAGCAGCACGATAGATGACTTCATCAAGTGTTATGGGCTTCCTTTTGTTGCGCCAATATCCTGGGACCGCGATATATTTGTACTCTGGAAGATGACGCCCTGCTCGAAGCGTTTTCGCCTTCCACTCTTCTAATTTCCGCCTATCGTCAGCGATCTCACTAGGTAAAATGATATTTGCCATTGAATGTCTTCTTTCTCCCCTTGCAAGGGGGAATTAACTGAATGATTGTAAAAGTGTCTTTTGCCAACTTCCGAGCGATGGCCCTTCTAAAAGTGTTAAAGACCAATAGTAGAGCATAGACACTTGATTTCCTACAAGGGTTATTTCAGGCTTTAAATCCATTGCAGTGATGAGCATGGATGCATCATTGATTCCCAGTTCAGGGACAAAAACAGGAATGTATTGGCCGACTGATAATCCGGTTCGATTGGTCATGCAGAGGAACGTTCGGCCTATCACTCCAAATCTTTGGAGCAAGCCATCCCCATAAGATTGCGCCGCCGCTACAGTAAGATTTTGAGATGACACGTCCTCCACAACCTCCACAATGCCCGCGCCTCCGGTGAGTGCCGCGTACCCCGCCTGTGTGGTGGTCCCTGGAAAACCGCCCGTATTGTTGCGAACGACCTCAGTAGTCCCTTGGCCCACATAGCCAATTGTGAAGCTGTCCACGAATGGCTGTAAAAGTGTCCCTGATGCGTCTTGTGCAAGAGATGTTGAGCCATAAGCAAAGTAGAAGTCCTTTCCGCTATCAATGCCCTTTTGCCCAATAGTTCTTGGTTGGTTATTGACCGTGATAGTTGGGATACCGCTTGCAACAGGGAATTCAAGGGACCAGGAGGTAGAACTTCCGTCACCAGGATGCTTCTCCTGGACGAGTTGGGTGTTGATCACCCCTTTGAGTATCATCCGGTTACGGTATAAATCCCCTGAATTCTCGACTGAAAGCGTGCTAGGGCTTGCATCGTCAGTAAAAAGAATGTCATTCGATGTAAGTATCCAAGGGGCGGGTTGTGCTACACGCGCCCCGAAGAGCGCTTTTTTGTTTGGGTCAATTTGCCAATAGTAGTCCGATTTCTTGCTCAAATCATCTGCATTAGAAGAGAAAAGCGTCCGTCTGTAGTCAGCAGTTGGAATATATGCGCCTAGTCCAATATTTGGATGCAGTGCCGCGAGCGTCAGATTTGTTACTTGCGGAGTTGATATTGGGTCAATTGAATTGAGAGTTATTCGTGTAAAAGCGTTGACTCCTGACAAACTTTGCCCTTGCGGTTGAATGCGGATGTTGTAGAAATGGGCAGTACCGGACGCTTCAATGAGCCCTGCTTTTCCTGGTCCAGCTAAGCTGCTATCAGTCGTATTGATCAAGGTATTGATATTGTCATCCATGTACACTTTTATGCTTGTCCCCACCATCAGCACATGAAATCTATGAAGCGTTCCTCTTATAAATGAGATTGCAACATTCGAACCGATCTGTGTTTTGACATTCGCGACGACTTTGTAAAGCTGAATGACATTCGTTAAACCAGCGTTGCTCGAGCTATCATAAATGTCCAGTCCATAGAAATTAGAAGCGTCCTGTTGTCTCCAAACAAGACCGCCGCGATCAAGCTGGTCCGTGTCCACAATGAGATCGATATCTTTATTGGAGTTAATGGGTTGGGCTATCAATGGTCCTACAGAGTAGAAGCTATTCGGATTTGATTGATTGTTGTACTCAGTTCCCAACCATCCAGGAGTGCGAACAATATTAGAATAATGCACCTCATCGATATCCCCTTGAAAGAATCCGGTTATCCAAGCTTTCCCACCTATCCTGAGTGGATTCGTTACGGCCTGTGGTGTGACGCTACTTTGCGAGGAGTCCTGCACGCCGTTGATGTACATGATAACAGTGCTCGAGCTATAGGTTACGGCAACGTGGGTCCACTGGTTAAGCGGTATCGTTGCAGTTGAAAACTTGTCTTGTGATCCCGCAGGCCACCACCATAACCGACCTGTGGTGTCTATACCTATGATATAGCCGTTCATTCCTCCGTCTTCATTGCGGTCGATGATAGTAGCTCCATAGCTACCAAAGGCACTAGCAAACGACGCTTGGTTAAAGGCCGAGGGATTAATCCAGAAACTATAGGTAAGTGTGGTCACCGTATCAAGTGAGGCCGCGTTGGGCACATTCACATAATCCGAAGTCCCATTATAGGAAAGAGAGCGCCCAATCTGCCCACTCACAGTTAAAGCATTGGTGTTTTGTTGCGACGCCCCATCATTTGCATTAGAAGTGCTATCGTTGACAAGTGTGCTTGCTGCATTGTCATAGGCATGCATGACAAGCTTGAAATTGCTATCCCATACGCTTGTAACAGCTTCTTGCGATGTGCTTATTGATGCATTCCCAAAGTACATGTAAAATACAGTGTCAACCGTGTGAGATACCGTTGCGATGTTTACCCACATCACAATCTCGCCTAAGACAGGATCGTAACTTTCTATCTCAAAAGAGAGTGATCCTGACTCTGCACTATTTACAAAAATAATGTCAAAGCCATTGATATTATTGACAAGCCCACGATTGGCCACATTTGCCAAGTTTGGATCTATGATGTGAACAAGAACTGGAAAACTTGATAAGTCAGATCCGCCCACAACCTGAGTATGGTCAATTGTCAATTTCTTTTTATATCCATAGCCTGTCGAGAACCACACGGGACTTGAGAGTTGCATGTCATTGGTCCCGCCGCTAGCAGTAACTCTTGAGCTGGCAGTATCCCACGTCCAAGTACCCGCAACCCCACCTGTCCTCTGGAGATGAACATAGTTGAGATGGTCATCCGCGTCAAATGTGTCGAGCAAAGGCAAAGGTTGTCCGGTGATTCCGGCGATTGCAGATCCATTATTGACATTAGTCCAAGATCCTGTACCCGTTGGACTTGTGGCTACAGTTACGCTTGTACCAGGTGGGGTTATCGCACTCCAGTTTGTTACCGTGTTGCCAGCAATAAGGGCATTGGCAAGGGATAGCGCGGGCGAGATACGTGTGCCGGAGCTTGAAAACCCGCCCAACACATAGGCCGTCAAATATTGGATCATAGGTAAAACTGTTGAGGAATTGGCACTGAAATTGACTTGGAATAAAACGCTAATTCCAGATAGTGATTGACCTTGTGTCAAGTTTGGAATAGGACCGCCATTGGTACACAACTGCCAAGTGGAGCCACCGTTAATTGAACTTTGAACTGTGTTCGCAACTTGACTTGGATCAGTACTCACATCCAGCCACTGGACAATACTGTTGAGATAGGTTGACGCGCCCGTCAAGCTTACAGATTGACTTGTCCAAGTATTGCCAGATGCAATACTGGTTGGGGATATTCCAAAATTGTCGAATGTTCCGATATAACCGTCTGTTGTAGAAGTATTGCTTATTCTAAATCCAACATAGCCAGCCGCCGAATATGTTGAGTCTGTAGTTGAAATAGCCAATGTATCGTCAAAGTAAATATTATGTGTTGATCCGTTTTTAACAATTTTAATGCGATGCATTGATTGTGACGTAAGAGCAACAGTTGCAGTTGGCCCTACCTGAGTTGGACCAAAGTTAGAAGTAGCACCTGCATTGTTTGAACCTCTAAATAGCTTAATGCTTGTACCAATAACTTCTACCGCATAGGCATACGTGCCGTCATAGTGTGATAATCCAGTTGTTAGATAAAAACATCCAACCTTCATAAATGTATTGTCTACACTGACATCAAATTCCATTTGGAAGTTTTGCCATGTACCTGCAAAATCCATCCGAGACTTGCCCTCGGTTGACTGATGAACTTCCATTCGGAATTGTTTGGAATCAACGTATTGGAAGCAGGAATTTGGTTGATTTGGACCAAGTGCGCCGCCGCCATACAACGTTTGATTAGTGATCACGCCATCATCCCACCCTCGTACAGCACCGAATGGCTCTAAGATGTTAGAAGGCGCTTGACATCCGGTAAATGATGTACCGGACGTGTTCCACTGCCCATTAGTTGTGAATTCCGCGTTCACATCTGATTTTGTAGCGCTGTAACTTGGCTGGAGAATTAACTGTACAGAATTAAGTGTAGGTTGTTGTTCTGGTGAAGCGCCCGCGCCTTGATCGAAGCTCTGAAGAAACTGAATAGTCTTTCCAGAGACAGATAAACCTGCTAATAGACCAAGTAGTACAGCATTATTTACACAAGAAGTATAGCTATTCCCGCCGTCAATGCTATAGGAAGTAGAAAAAGTGTATCCAGTTGGTAGTGTTGTATTGAAATTTAAGAAAGAACTTTTCATGATCTTTACTGGATCAATATTGTAGGCAGGTGATACACGTTGGGCAGTGCTGCAATCATACGTGCCCACAACCGTTACTGACGTTGTGCCATACCCTTGTCGAAGCATTGGCTTGGGTGGATTAACGCCCAGTGATCCTGAGAAGAATGTCCCGTGATTGCCACCGCCTGAGTCAAGCCACACTACGTTTTTGACATATCCTGTATATTCTCCAAATTTATCGCCCTCAATCGCAATCATCGCGTAGGCAATAGTTTTGCCTACAAATGTATCCATAAGAAAACTACGATGGTACCACTGATCAACTGCTAAACCCGAGAGATCAACACCTGGATGAGGCCCTTTATTTTGACTATCAAAATACTGCCCATTGTTAGAAATGGCATTATCACGAACAGATGAGCCATCAGTAAAGATCAAGTCAACGGCTATTTTTGCCTCTGGAGAACTTGAAGATATCCAGATGTCATAGGTAAAGTATCTGCCTGAAACAACGGTGATAGAGCCTGTCCAGAACTGCATATACGTGTAGGAGTTTGTAACAGCGGCTACGCTTTGTGTCGCTTGAATTTTCATCGCGCTGGTAGCAGACGGGCCAACTGCATTATTAGCCGCTGTCATATTCGTGAGGGTACCCGCGCTGAAATCCGAAGTGATATTTTCTGTGATAGTGACAGCGTTACCTGCTAAGGAAAGCTCAAGATCCCCTCCAAGATTGGAGGTTGAAACCGTTCCTGCCAGCGTACCTTGCGCAAATTCGGCTTGTGTATTGTCCTCTCTGATTGCATAATTGGCGGTGATTCCATCACCTGACAACACATCATTGGTCATTCCTGCGAAAATCACCCCTGCATACTGGCCCGTATAGATCCGATTTGTAGAGCGTTCGTCTGCCACCTGATGCAAGTCGTTACAATCAATATCGTGCTGACGATAATTCCCATCCCCTACGCGGTACTTGACAGAAGTGTGTACTGTCCCTGTGAACTGAATTGTTGAAGCTGAATCAGTGAGAGTTATTTGCTGTCCTTTGACAAAATTAAACGCATTATTTGGATCTAATACCGTAAATGTAAGCTTCGATCTTTGCTCGATTTGTGGATTAAAATCAAATGAACCTTCTTTAGTGTCGTAGGTGGTACCAGCTATCTGAATTGTAAATGTGAGAGGTAATGTCATTTCTTTAGACCATGCCCTCTCAATTCACGCTGTACACGCTTCATAACTGTCCCAGTAACTTCTTTGCCATCAATGTAGACATGTATGCTATTGTCCTGAGTACCACCTTGCAAGGGGGATACGCCACTAGCACTTGCGACTCCCTTCAATCCTACCGTTACAGGCTTGGCTAGGTTATTCATGGCAGATGAGATGAGTGGTACGCCGTTTATCATGCCCTTAGATATCTGGTTGGATATCTCCATGCCTTGGTTTTCTAAATCCATCAGAGGACCCATCTTAGCAGGTGAATGAGGGAGGTGGGCAGAAATAAAGCTGGTAACTGTACTTATCGCGTTGCCTACTGCTCCTATTGCATTTGTTATACCTGTGGCTATACCCTTGACGATATTTGAACCTGCATTCATAGCGCTTGTCACAAGCCCGTTTAAGAGATTTAGAACATTTGTGATCATTGACTGAATAGCCGCGCCAGCTCTACCTGGAAGCTGCTCAAACCATGTCACAATCCCATTTACCATATCAGGAATGATAGAATGACCTACAAGTGCATCCCACAATCCTGTGAAAAATCCAATAATACCTTGTATAAACCCAACAACTATACCACCTACAAGACCAACTGCTGCATTAAATACACCTGCTATCACATTCCACGCACCTTGAAATATTTGAATAATGCCTTGCCATATTCTGCCTAAATCACTTCCAAGCTTGTCAAAATGCCCTGTGAACAAATCCACAAAAAACATTACCAATCCGCCGATAACATTAAATACCCCTGTTACAATCTGCACAAAACCAGTAAATATTTGAACAATTCCACCTATAGCACCTGCTATTCCCATTGCTAACGCCACGACTACCGCTATAACAATGCCGATTGCCACAACAAGCACTCCTAGCAATATTTCACCAATTAATTGAATAGCAGGCATCGCCTCTTGAAATGCTGCTACTAACTTTGCCCAAGCTGGCATAAAATTTGCAACAAGAACACTCCATACCTGTTGAAATACTTTTCCTACCGCATCTACTACTGTTCGTACAGGTTGAAAATGCTGATAGAGCAGAATAATACCTACCACCAACCCTGCTATAGCCGCTACAATTGCAATCACAGGCCATGCAACTGACAGAAATGCTATGGCAGTAGTTGCCGCCGCCGCCGTGGCCATAGCAAACGCTACAACTAAAGCACCTCCGATAGCACCTGCTAGGATTGCCGCGCCCACCGCAAGAGCCATAGCCGCCGCTTGGTTATGTTGGAAGTAGGTCACAAGCTGAGTGACCCATCCCACAACGGTTGATATCCCATTGATTAAGCCAAGCAAGGCAGATGTCAAAACACCGGCTACTGTTGTTGCAAATTGCTGGAAAGCAGGTGAATTGAATGCATCAACAGCCTTGCCAAGGACGGGCAAAAGAGCGGTTCCAATTGAAATAGCAAGAGATGCAAGAGTAGCTTTTGCTTGATCCATTTTGATATTAAAATTACCCTGTACTACATCCCAACCAACCACGGCATTTTTATTTTGCTGCATGGCAGTAAGAACACCTGCTGAGTTTTTAGTAAAATCTTTCATGTGTTCTCCTGTCAATGCTGAAAATGTTGACAGGGACCGTATTCCCCCTACCATATCAGCAACCGCCCGACTAAACGGTACACTGCCCTCTGGACCTGCGTTTTTTGCAGCATCATAAATCATATTCAATGCGCCTGGCAGGCTGATTTTCATCTCATTGGCAACATCAATACTGCTCAGTCCCATTGACTTCATGGCATCTTTAGCTTTACTTGTAGGATTTTCAAGTGCCATCATCATAAAGCGCAAACCCGTAGCTGCTCGATCAGCAGGTATCATAGCGTTGGTTTGCGTTGTCATGGCAGCTGCCATATCATTGAAAGAAATACCTAATTGTTGAGCAATTGGATCAACAGGACCCATCGCGATCGCAAGGTCTTGAAGAGTGATTTTACCTTGTTTTACAGCAGCAATTAGCCCATTCATGTATTGTGTAGCAGTAAAATTTTTTGTCCCATAGTTCGTCATAACGCCAGATAGCGTATTTGCTACTTCTACCACACCTGCTTGTTCAATCTGAGCACCTTTTGCGGCCACTGAGAGAGTGTCAAGGGCTTCAGCTCCGCGTTGACCCGATGAAATGATAGGATACATAGCAGCAACCAAGCCATCTGTACCAGTAGCCAAAACACCAGTTGCAACAGATGTTGCTAAAACGCTCTTACTCATCATTGCCATATTGTCAGTAACATCACCCGCGCCCGTTACAAGTCTGGTCATGCCTTGTTGAAAGTCGGCTGCCATCTTGGTTGAGGCTACACCTACCCCAATGAGAGCCGCCGTTGCTACAGCCGCGCCCGCCGTTGCCATATTGCGCAAAGATTCCGCCCCCTCATTAGCAGCGTTCTTGACATTTGCCACGCTACTAACGAGCTTGCTCGTATCTGCAATGTATTCGACAACCATTTGGGCTAGAAGCAACTAATTCCCCTGTTCTGCTTTATCAGCTTCAATTGCTGCAATCAATTCATCTGTTATATCTTCATCATCATCTTCTTGACCATTTTTTATCTTATTGTTTTGTTTATCTATTTCCTCGTCTTCTATCGAAAAAATAGCAGCCCAGTCGGTTATCTCTGAACTGCCTATCCTTCTAAGCATAACTCTCACTCCCCAAGGAGCGCCTATTTCACGTGCTATTCTATGGTATAACTTTCGCTCTCCACTATGTTCGGATCTGAAGTATCTTTTTTTTCCTCTAAATCTTCCTCTCTAAGTCCTGACATTTCCGCCGCTGGCTTATTCAGAAGTTCTAATATCCCACCAGATTTCTGATTAAGAAGTCCAATATCACGCATGGTAAAAATTGGCTGTCCTGCTTTGGGATGTACAGGTTTCCCATTTGCCCCTGGGAATTCATAAAAATGAGGATCATCTACCGGAGGAAGGAAATTAGCATCTGGATAGCGAACTGACAAAATCACCATCATAGGATACAAGCGTTTAATATTTACTTTGGCCTTTTTGCCTACCATCTCCGTGCATTTATCAAGCAAATCGCCTCTTTCCTCTCCTGTCAACTCCCTGATAGTTACCCATCTGTTCCATTTTTCTACCCAAAATGCTCGATGTTCTAATGGGGTTTCTAATGCTAATTGCCGATAATCTTCAAAATCTTCGTACATCTCTATGAACTTTCTAACTACTAAAGTAACAAATACAGTTAATATAACTGTTATGAATGCGTAAAACATCATTAGCTCGTTGTAAGGACCATTTGACCATCAATCACAAAGTCTAAGTCCTCCATTTCCAAGTCTTTCAGAGGAACCTTCATTCCATCCTTGGTTAATTTCCCGTATGACTCTAAGCGCGGTAGTCCGGTTGTGGCATCCATCACGAGCGACAAAATCAACGTATCATCAGTAAAAACTGTGAATAAGCCAACATACGTGTTATCTACCAAGAAACGGTTAATCTTGATTGTTCCTCCAGCAAGACCAGGCAAGAATGTTTCCCATCGTGTCGGAACGTTGTTTGTGGTCATACAGGTTGTCGGATGCGTTTTTCGTGAGATGTCTGGAGCCCATTCCAACACATCGCCTATGGCTGTGAAATTGAAGTACGCGCCTGTCACACGACAACCTACCGATGTTCCGAGGAATGGAGCACTGAAGATGACTTTCCCGCCCACATACTGGATTGTGTAAGTGGTAGCAACTTGTGTAGTCCAAGTATTCCCACCTTGCGCCCGTGTGATAACCGCATCAGGACTTGAACCGCCTGTCAAGCTGTTTGTGGTACGTGTGATCAAAGCCTGTGAAGCAAAACCAAGTGTAGATACAAATTCAACTGTGTAAGGCGTTCCAGGACCAGGACCACCTGTCACTAAAGCCTTACCTGCTCCGATGCTTGAGAGAGCTTGTAGACGTGTCTGAACGGTGCTAGCAGGATCATTCCAGTTAATCGCCGATGTGGTTTGACCTCCAAAGGTGAGAGTATACGTCCCTCCGGTAGGACTTCCCGTGATCGTAAGCGTCTGCACTTCATCATATTCAGCTTGGACAGTCCAAGATGCCGTCCTATCCCAATAGCGTTTCGTTGGAATGGCCGAGCTATTAAAGTTCTGGTGATCACCAGGATCGGTCAACGCCTGATTGGTCAAGGCGACATTGGGCGTTGATGTCAGGAGCAGTTGAGCTCTATTTCCATGAGTAGCTGTCATAAATTTAAGCTCCGATCATGTATAGGTAACCGCGCCCGTTACGATCATGTCCCATGATACGGTTTCCATATCTTTCAATGGTGATTTTGCTCCAAACTTCTCAACAAACGCATTAAAACCAAAGTTATGCGTTGCGCTCAAGTTCAGTACTATTGCAATTGCAGTATCAGTTGTGAGTGAATTGAACAGGACAACTTGACCGTTCGTATCGGTCATGTCAAGACGCCCTTGAAATTTCACTTTTGCACCCACAAGACCGACTGCAAACGTTTCCCAAGGAAGACTCCCCGCGCCAAACTTGGTTGTAGCATGGGTCTTGCGGTCAATGTCCAATTGCCATTCATCAATTTCTGCAACTGTTGCAGCAACGACTAGGACATTCCCGCCTTTACCGTGTAAAGCTGGCATTTAAATTGCCTCCGTTAGGACTCTGTAACGATCAGTCATATGCCATTTGTTAATATTTGTCGTACTGTCCTGAATAATTTGACCATTATCATATGAGCAATCAATTGATCGAAATACACCTCCTAAAAGTGTCAGTTTAGGTGGATTATCACCTAAACCATCATCTAACGCATTAAATACCGCATCACGCATTTTTAATATTTCATCCTTTCCTTTAAATTCACTCCATCCATGTATTGTCGCAACAACATCTTGACCTTTCTTCCCAAACACATTAGCAGGAGTTGATACTGTTTCACCAAGTTCTATATATGGAGGTGTAAGACCATTAGGGATATTATTTCCATCAAATACTGATGCCTTTCCATCTGAGTAAGGTAAAAGTGCAATCATTCCCGCGTCGTTACGCAATGCTGCATAGATTGCATCCCACACTTCAGACTCAGAGGTTGACATCTTATATACTCAACTTTATATCTTGCATATGATCAATAAAACTTTGCTTATTTGTTTCAGCAGCATTAAACAAATATGGACGAGCCTTCATTTTCCACGTGCCATTATGCACATAAATTGCATATGGTGTATTTAAATTGCCTATTTGCCTCTTAAATGGAGTAGCGTACACTTTGATATCATCCTGCAAAGCGCCTGTATCCACAGGACAGTTATCCTTAGCATCGCTTTGTGTTTGGTCTGCAACGCGGTCAAGTTCCTCCTCAATTTGAGCTTGGATTTCAGCATTTAGTTGTTCAACCTTGACGCCCAAATCAGGGCCAGTGATGCGGATTGTGATACCATCTGCCATATCTCACCTTGCAAGGGGGTTATAGTGGTGTTTTTCGAAGTATCACCACACTGGTAAAAATTTGAATGGTCTTCTCTCCAGAAGGGCTCAGGACCTTGTAGTCAATGCCATCAATCGTGATCATGTCGTCCGTTTTAATGTCCGTTCCGAACGGCGTGAGAAGCGTCCTAGAGCTAATCCCCACATCTTGCCCCGCTAACATTTGCTGAGTCGGCATTGACAGTCCAACCATGGCACAAGGGATATTGTCCGCAATATCAATAAGGTTATCAGGACTGCCACCTTTAGAGTCGAATGCTTGATCTTCTTGCCTAATAGTGCATGTCTTGTCAAAAACATCCCTATAGGCATCTGCTCTAATTTTTGCAAGCTCAAGAGGCGATATCAGATTCATTCTTCTTCCACATCTTCAGATTCATCACCTTTTTCAAGATGTGGCATTTCACGCGAAAGTTCTCCATACATATCAGGAGCATAATGCAATGCAACTTCTTCTTTAGAGCGTGGATGATTCCAGGAATGCTTCTCAGGACTAGTGTTGTGAGGCACGTCTTCTACATTTGAGTGCTGACCATCTCTGTCAACCTTCAATTCTGCATAGTGATTGCCGTCTTTTTCATAGATGCTCTTGACAATCGCGTCATATATTTGCTTGTCATCATCTACGTAAAAAACGCTATCACCTTCTTTTGTCTCTTGATTATTTACAATTGCCATAATGCCAAGCTCCTATTCATTTACCGCAATGGAACCGTTAGCCGCCATACGAGATTCCCACAAATGAGTAAGGGCAATCGACTGCTCTCTTGACTCAGGAGTCAAGTCTGCAATGGTCAAGGCAAACTGCTTGTACGCTTCAGTGATTTTGGCATACCGTTCTGTTTGATCACCTTTGGGCGCGTGATAGGAAAACCTATTTTCAATGTCTTGTTTCTGCTTATCGCTAATACTCATTGTTATCCTTTATCCTTGTTTTGATCCTGAACTGTAATAATCAATGTTTCTTGGAGCAAGTGACAAAGCATCATCCTCTCCACCTGATCCCGCAAAGTCACCGCGTTTCATTGTGATTGCGCGAGGTCTCTGCTTTCTCTTGTACTCTTTTGCTAGTAACAGCAAGGCGCGTACAGGTTGCCCACGCTGTAAGCTCTGACCGTCAACGGTCATGCTGTAGGACAAAACCCATTGAGCTGCTAGCCGCTCCAATAGGTCTGATGCTGCTCTGTAACGGTCGTGCAAAAGTCCAGTTATGTACACCGGGGGATATACATTTGCAGAAAATTGAAAATGACCAGCAATAGGTTCAATTGCGCTTGGAGTAACTACAACTGTTAGATACTGCTTGAGTACCATCCCATCCTCCCATCCACCTAGATCACTGTAGTAGTCCAAGTATTGCAATCCACTGCCTACATATGTTGGACGTGGAGTTAATGCCCTATTTGTTATGTCTTCTCTTCCCTCATCCAATACATCCTGAATTTGTTGATCGGTAAAAATCTGCCCATTTCCCGATGGCAACAAGTCATTAATGAGCACGCGAACACTTGCTATTAGCGGTAACATCGTTGATCTTGCTGCCATATTATTTATGCTCCTATGGTCGTCCTGCTACCAAATCCCCACGATACGTGATAGTTGGAGTAGTTGGACTACCAGAGAGCGTAGCCGTCAATCTGATTTGCGTTCCATTTGCCACACTGGTAGGACTGATTGAGAATGGTATAAAGATTTCTCCTGACTGAGCAGAAGCAGTAAGCGTGATAGGTGGAGCAACAAAATCGACATTCCACGTAGTAGGTACACCGTCGTAACAAACGTCAATGGAAAAAGTCCACACTCCTGATCCAGATGCTTGTTGAGCAGCGGAATAGATGATACGGGCATTCAACCCTCTACGAGGTGTACCACCTGGAAGTATTAATGCAGCACCGTTGAAGGTTGCAGTTTTTGTTACTGATGCCTGTAAGGCAACATTTGCATCTGATGGCATTGTTTTCTCCTTTCAGGCAATTAGGACATCTTCAGTCCGAACAATCTAGCCAAACTACGCGTACTATTATTCATCACGCCCACCGCCCAATTGATGCTCGTTCGATAAATTACATCATTGTTCAAAAGACCAAGGTCACGTGCTTGCATTTCCTTAAATTGCCATGCGTGCATGTGATCTGCACTATAGTTCACAGCGTAAATTGAGGTGTAAGTAGAAGGTCCTGCGGTTCCATCTGAGGCTTCAGTAACAGGGATAATCCTCGTGGTTTGATCCGCTTTATAACCCGGATCTCTAACCACTGCATTTTTATACATCTCAATTGTGCGATCAAATTGGTCTTTTGAGACATCAAAACCACCACCAGTGCCTAATGCTCTGATGGCAAATGCAACACGACGACGGGCTACCTCATTCATGTAAAGCACGACGCCCGCGCCCGTTGGAGAGTTCACAGACCACAAGAGTTGGTCAAGGAATTCGAGAAGCTTGTTACCATTTTGCTGAGTAGCTGGAGTAATGAGGGTTGCTTGTGTGAGATCTAATCCGCCACTGTTGATGATGTTTTCGGGTCTTACCCCAAACTGACTACCATTATTAATTCTGTACTTCAAACCAACCGGAGCATTTGCATTTCCTGTGATGTGATCATTGTTGAAAAAACGATCATTCATGTCATAGGAAAACGCTTTCATCCATGCTTCTGTTTGAGCTGCACGTGGATCAACAATGCTGTTTACATCCTCTACATAGAGCTGATCAACATCTATGTAGTTACGAACAACGAAAACTTGCTCTGCATATGGAGTAGGTGTACCTTTTGTCGTCACGCCTTCAGCATTCAGAGGGGACCAATTGACGGTTGGAAGATTGCCTTCAAACCTGACACCATTAGCAATCATAGTTGCTTGCGTCAGAATTGGTATATCCTGGAGAATATTATCAGCTTCAATGAGGGAATATGATATTGCCCTCACCATGGGATTATTAGAGTTTAATGCGTAGTCTGCTAGACTATACGCATTGGAGTCAATTGCCATAGAAAAAGGCTCCCATTATTTTCAAGTGGTGTATGCTTCTGGGAGCATCGCGCTACCTGAAGTTAATGAGTGCCTATCGCAGGCTTTCACTTATACCCATCGCAGGTATTCATGAAAAAATTTATGAAGTTCTGCCAGGACGAGGGCCATATGCCTCGTTAAATGTCACTTTTTTCCCTGGTTGCAATGTTGTTTGTTGGGTGATACTTGACCGACCTGGATTCATTGCAGGTGTTGCAGGTGGTCTTTGATTATTTGCAGTTTGAGCAGGTGTTGTTTGCTGTTCTTGTGTCGTTTCAGCAGGTTTAGGCGCAAGGTATGGCTTATTCTTGATGAGATCGTCAAGCGCTTTGTCTACATTAGTTGGCATGCCATCGTCCCCTAATTCAAGCTTTCCAGCAATAGCCAATGATGCAAGCTCTGTATCAATAATGCCTTTTTCTTTCGCCATGAGTTGCACCATCTTCGATATAAGTTCTTGTTTTAATTGCTGAATTTGCTGCTCTGCCTGTGCTCTTGCTGCTTTTTCTGCTTCAACGACTTTCTTTGACTTTTCAATCTCAGAAAGATTTGCCTCTTGCGCTAATCTCTCTTTTTCTTCGTATTCTGCAAGCTTCTTTTGAGCTTCAGAGAGATTTTTACCATGGCGTGAAGCTTCTTCAGTTTTATTCGTTGAATGTCTTTCAAGTTCTGCAATACGTACTTGTAACTCTTCAACGCTTGGCTTCGCAGGTGTCGCACCTTGTGAAGTCGGAGTACCCGTCGCGGGTAATGTTCCAGGAGTTCCCGTCGCGGGAGCTGGTGGAGTTTCTTGTTCTGACATTAGTATAAATCCTTCTTTCTCAAAAAGTCAAGACATTTTGCAAAATGCACAATACTAATCACCGTGCAAGGGGTTGCCAATAGGATTGACTAATCCTCCGCGGCTTATTGTTTTCACAACTGCATTTTGCAGCTTTTCATCTGTGTACTTTTCAATGATGGGCAAGATATGAGCTACCTCATCCTTGTCATACTGCTTTTCCTGCTCTGATAGATCTGCATATGATGCATCTATCTGTGATTGTAGCGATGTTACGTAAGCAGACGGGATAGTAAGTGAGCCATCTGGATTATCCTCACACTTCGAGAAGAGATAGGCCATCCACCGTGCCCATGATGCATGCTCTTTTTCTGCCAACTTCTCAATCAATTCATCTTTTGTCATGGTTTCTCCTTTACACAAACTTCAGTTCATGAATGCTTATCTTGCCATCTTCATAATAATATGTTGATACAGCAAGAGGAAGCTCCATTCCTTTTTCAGGCAAGGGAATATCCTCACTTTCAAGAAGAAGTGTCCACATTGCATGCGCTACATCAAAATACACTCCAATAATCTCGTATTGGGCAGGAAGTAAAAGAAACGATTTGAATAAGTCAAAAAGTCCCTGCACTTCCATCACATGCCAAACAATTTGACCATACTTTGGCATCTCAATTTTAGATGGAGCATAATCCATCATTTGATGGTCTACAAGCAACCTAGCGCGGCTTTTTTGCTCACTCATTTCTTTCCTGCTTTTTCATCCATTTCTTGCACAAGCTTTTGCTTGGCAAATTCGGCTTTTTCCTTTGCGCACTCCGCGCATGGCTCTTTGATTGCCTCTTGCAGTTCAGGAACAAGCCGCTGGCTATAGTCTGAAAGATTGAGAGAGGGACGAGCCATGATCGTTTGCATGTGATGACAGTCAGGCCGCTCTACTTTGTTTGGTTTAAGTTCATCATTGGGCATTTACAACCTCTTTTTCTGTTACCGGATCAAATTGTTTTCTTTCAACCCGTGCCCTCATGCCTAAAGGTTCCATAATGTGACTAAAGTTCCCTTCCACAAATTCATTAATGCCCATATACCAGTGCCCATCATGTTCAAAAAGCACATGCACTTCGTCACCTATACGACGCAACCATATGCCAGATACGGGGAATGGACTTGTTTCATGAGATTGTAACTGCTCAGGATTTAGCATGCTGCTTTACCTCACGTAACAAATCGCCTAGCGCATTTGCCCATGCTGCAAACTTTTGATGATGCTCGGTAGCAGGTTGATTTGGAGCAGGAATGGATTGCTCGATAGCATGGTTCATGAGATCTTCAACCTTATCAGCAAAGCTTGGAACTGCTACAGGATCAGTTTCAGGCTTTATATCATCGGGTTTCACCGCTTGCAACTGAGGATCAGTATCACTACTTGTATTTTTTGTCATGTTATTTCCCTTTCTTTTTGGATGGTACATTCTTCAAATTAGGATTTTTCCGCTTAGCTGCTGGACTAGCTTTTCGCGTGCTAGAGGCAAGAATAGCACTGGCCGCTCCTTTTGAGATTCCTTGCTTTGCTGCAATCGATGATGCCGCTTTCTTGAACCCCGGGTGCTTGCTACCTGCCATGTCACTTTCCTTTCTTTTTAGCATCATCACGCTTTATGGGTTTGCCCTTGCTATCTGTCTTAACAACACCTCCTGACGGAGCTGTGCTACCATCTTTCATCTTGTACGTCATCACATACTTTTGTTTCTTTGCCATGTCAACTCCTATTCTTCGTACTATTAACCGTACGAATAATATCAAGTTCGTTACGTTGCTTATTTTTAAGTGCACGCATAATTTCAATTGATTCTTGTGGATGCGCTTGTAACCACAACGTTACCACTTGTATCATGAGACCATCAGGAACAATTAGTGTATCGGCTGTAAATGGATCTTTTTGAAGTTTGAAATGCACGCTATTAGGTTGTACTTCAGCGTTCATTGATGGTTGAAATGATGTCGGTTGATTTGCAAAATCTGGAACTATTGCCATTTATGATACTCCTCCAATAATTAATGCAAATATTGCAAGTACTGTAATATGGGCAACTTGATCACCCCATATTGCAACATCTATGGCTACAGGTCCCTCGGTTGTTTGCCTGTAGAACTTCCTCCACCACACAAGAGGCACGCGTGTATCGATCAAAAGATGAATAATAGCGATGAGCAAAGCCGCCCACCAGGGGAAGATAAACAGCAAGCCTAGCAGGTGGATTCCGCTATGTATCCAAGCGGCTGGATGCAAGAGCGAAACCTTATATTTAGCCATATAGTCATTTTGAAGTAACCAATCACAAAACAGGTGAACGGCTATTCCCCACGCTAAAATCGATGTGGCATGTAGCCCAATTGTAAACATATTTTCCTTTCACAATCCATGCTTAGCTGTATCAATATTTACTTGTGTAACATGTTGAACTAATGCTTCTTGATCTTCTTCAATGACATTTTTAGCATATTCTCCATTTTCTAGCACATTCAATCGCACAAAACGTTTCTCTTGCCCTTTGGTAAAAGTAAAAATCAAAGGTCTACAACAACGGATATGGCAACTTGTTATGTCCTCTCGCTTCCATCCAATTCCAGCTATCCAGTTACGAATAGCTTTAGGAAGCGTGTCAAACGCTGTTTGTGAAATTGGCTCACTGCTCATACTCTATCCTTTCGCTCTATTCACATATATCCAGGTCGCAAGTCTACACGCATGACATATATGCTCTTTCACCGCCATACTTGCATGTCCATTGCAAATAGGAGTAAGACACAAAACACAATCCTGCGTTGCTTTTTCTTCACATAATGACGTTTCACACTCTGGAACTTGATTAGCTGGTAAAAATTGCCTGTTGTACATAAGATGTGGTTCAGGAGGAGGACTAAAGGCAAAGATAAAACTTGTTATAGGCAATATTTTACCATTTATATGTATTTCACCTTTATATTCTTTATCCATTCTGCTGTACTCCTTGTGGACTTCCACCTTGCAATGGGGATGGTTGCGCACCAGGTGCGACTGCTGGTGGTTGACCTGGTAGTGGCGCTACTCCTGGAATGGAATCTGGCAACACGTCCTGTTGTTGCATGAGTGGATTGTTAGCAAGGGCTTGCGCATCTTCCGCCGCTGACAATGCTGCTTCCTCATCTGGATCATAGCCGAGTTTCCTCATTATCGAAGTGTTAGATATCCCAAGACTTTTCAACAACACATATGCCTGTACTGTTTGTAAGTCATCTACAGGAAGTGGGCTTTGCCACTCTAGTGTTATATCAATGTCGGTGCTCATACTACACTCCCTGCATTAACGCTAAAATCATTAAGACAATCAAAAGAGAAGAAAACGATATCAACAAACATACCCGAGCACATTTTTGTGTCGTTAATCTATCTAAAAACCAAATAAGTGCAATAATCAACGGCTTCAATGCATCGATTAATGCGTGCCCTAACTGATCATATGCATATCGTAGATCCTGTAAATCTTCATAAAGATAGCGATTCTTGCTCATGGTGTCTCCTTGGGCAATTCAGTCATATCAGGAATACGCGCTATGAATTCATGCATATCAAGACTGTCTAAATCTCTTGTGTCAATCTCTCCTATTGCATGTTCCAATAAATCATAAGCCCGACGCGCTATTATATCCCTCGACTCGTTGTGAGTATTGTCATTATCAAATTCATACCAACTGCCAAAATTCCTGCAAAGCTCTTCCCACAACGAATTAGCAAAGCATTGAAACTTTGTATCACGTGTACTCATGCTGCATCCTCACTCACACTGCTTTTCATGTTATTCAATACTAACAACGCCTTTGAAACTTCTATAATCATTTCACCATAGGTACAACGTTTCTTGTCTGTCTTCTTGAGGAGTGGCCCATACAAAAGCTCCACTGCAATTCCAGTAATACCACGAGGGAGAATATCGATACGCCCGGTTGCGACTCCTGGAACGCTTGACTGTTCATCCATGTCACTTCGGAGGTTAGCGGCAAAGGTGAGGTCACTTGCAGTTTCGCTTGCCACTTGTACAGCTTCAATTTTCTGGTCAGCATTAGGCAACTGCATAATCGTGCCCGACTGCATGCGCAACGTACCCTCACCTGTACCAGGTGCATACAGCATTCGTTTAATCTTACGTTCCACATTGATACCTGATTGCACAAGGTTCAGTGAGTCGTTTAACCCTATGAGCCCTTTGGTCACGTCAGGGTATCCCCAAAAACTGTTGGGTCTTGGAAGATTTTGACACGAAAATATCGGACTGAATGGATAGGGCCAATCATAAGGCTCCCCAGCTGGTACCCAGTTTCCATTCTTCGGTGCCATGCCAGCTTGCGCTATTTGTGTCCAATGCTGAATGCTCCATATAACATCGGAATCTATGCCGTCTGCATCCATGTCTTCGTAAGTAAATGGCTGGTTGCCAGTTGGATCAATGCGCGAAATCTCTTCACGATAGTACACACGTTGCGGCTTACCGCTTGCGTCCTCTTCATCCTCACAATACTCAATGCAGTACAGGAGGACCGTCTGACAGTCCTGTGGAGCTGTTTTAACGTTGATAGTACTTGGATCGACTTCAATAAGTCTGAACTTGCCTTTTTTGCGACCTGGAACAATACGAATAAACGCACTCCCTGCCATAGACCCGTTGAGCCCTAGACGGAGTAGAAATGGAATGCGGGTTTCTTTCCTTCCAAATGTATCATCCAAGAAAGCTTGCGCTTCCTTGGGACTCCCTTCAGGAACAGTTATTTGTAACTCTTTAGCAAACAAAAAGTCATTGCTTGCATTCACTATTTCAATAACTCTATTGCTTAAAACATTCATGTCAGGCTCATCGGGCATCTTTTTAAAATGATTTACAAAATTATCCTCATAAGCATCCCATGCATCTTGGATACGTGTAGCGCGTGCCCTATCATCATCGGTGATTTTATACTTTGGCTGTGTCTCAGGTGGAGATTGGAGTGTGTTCATTAATTATCCCTCCAGTACTCACGATCTTCTTGCTTTTCCTCTTCTGTTTTAGAATTACGGAATGAAGGGAAAACTTGACCAACTACTGGGATTTGCTTCTCTACCCACTCATGCAAACAATGCAGCGAGCAGAAATGCTGTTCATCACTTTCAACACCTTTTCTAAAATCATATACAGCAAACCAATCTTTTAAAGAATTCTCCCCACTTTTCACAGTGCAACATGCATCACATTGATAACCATTTACTCTCATACTCAATAAATCCTATCACTATATTTCACGCTACTAGGCGCATTCACAACGCTTTGATACACTTCTGCTTGAAAACGCCATTCAATACGTAAGCCTGGATATTGAAGCTTGAAATGGTTGCTTTTGTTTACGAGCATTGCAATCATTTCCTCTTGCAATGCGTGAAATGATTCCTTCTCACGCTTGTCCAATTTTTCAAAATCACCTGACGGGAGCATGATAGTCGAGTCTTGGGTAACGTCCATTTATTCTTGATCCTTTTTCTTCTCTTCTAACCTCTTAAATTCCATAGAAAGATACTTTTGCCAATCCATATCAGGATGATCATCAAAATAAGTCCTATACATCAAACAGTGTTGTTCATTTGTTCCATCTCTACATTCCTGCCATCTCTTTACAAAATCATCCATGTACTCAGGAGGAAATGATAAAGACACTAAATCGCTAGACTCTCCAGTTTCAAGATTAATACCTTGAAGTTCAACATGTAAACCTTCTACGGTCATATACCCCTTAAATACTTTTCTCTTCTTTGCCATCTAGTACACTCTTTCACTATATGTTACTTTTTCGTTGTATGGATCTTCTAAACACGAAAGACCAGCAGCAGTTGCAAGATCGTCATGTTTTCCGGTAGATGCTCCATACGTATCTTTTCCTTTATCATCCACCTTAATCTCATATACTAACAGCTCATCAATCATAGCTTTCACTTCTTTTGTATTAGGTGCATGAAAGCGTTTCCATTGAAATAACGTCTGCAATCTCGACACCAGAAAAGCTTTCCCGAGCGTGCCTTTAGAGCGATTATATATCTCACCATGCACAAAACTAATCGGTTTAAGTTGCAAGACGTGCCTTTCCGACATTTTAAATTCAATTCCACCACTTAATTGGTGTTTGATTTCTGCATTATTTAAACGTAAAAACATTTCAAGTTTTAATGCGTCATATACAGGTCTGCCAACTCCAGTCACGTCAATTAATAATCGTACTTTTCTATTCTTAAATACATCCTTACCTAGCATGTCTGCAAGGTGGATTGCCACATCTGGATAGCTCGTGTTGAGTGGTAAACGTCTAATCTGCTTCACTGTGTATTCAGATCTCATCACGGGCTCTCGGCCAGTAGGAGGTACCCAAGCGCCGTATTCGTCATGATAGCCAATGGTTTGAGGACCTGTGTAGCGAACCTTGCCCGTATCCACTTGTGCAACTTCGGTTACACACACGGCTGTATTGTCCCTTATCTGGCCAACGTCTACACCAATATTTATTGGAAGCAATTCTTCAGTTTTTGCCTCTTGTGTAACTATCATATATCCCAAACCTCAAGACCGGGTTTTACTATTTGCTCAATATCTTCACTTCTAAATGCTGCTGTTTGCATATCATTGAACTTACACATATACTCCTGCTGAAACCACCAATCTCCCATGTCTTCCTGTTCTTCTGCTAGGAATTCAGGTGTAATTCTAGGGCATTCTGTAGCAGGTACTTCATAATATTCCCAGTTAGATTCACTTTTATTTTTATTATTTACAAGATCATAAAATGTATCATTATTATCTATTAATCTCATTGCTTTTTTATCCTCTTGGATTCTCTTATATGCTTCATAAAAAAATCCACGCGCTCCATATGGCGAGCTAAGAACGATCAACCGACCGCCCGACACTGCTAGCATTGGCCGTACTGACATGTACAGCTCGTCAGGGACTTTGCTAGCCTCGTCGATAATGAGTAGCTTTACTCCAGAGAAACCGCGTGTCGTGCCCTCTGTCCCTGGTAACGATATAATGCGAGAACCATTCTCAAGTTCGAGACTCAACTTGTTTTCTGAGTCAGCTGGGATAGGTTTCCCCAAATCACGGTACACATCTAAGCATTTGCGGAACAATTCACCGCTCTGTCTAAGCGATGGTGAAAGCAGCAGTATCAGCGAGTCATCCTGGTAAAATGCTGTATGGTCAGCAATGACCGAGACGGTTGTTGACTTGCCAGATTGCCGAGAACAATTGATCAAGATCCGGCTCGAATGACTTCGTACCAGTTTTGATTGCCAAGGATCAAGCTCAATACCTGCGCCACGTGCCATTTGAGCCGGATCAAGACGGTATGCAAGACTAGCGAGATTGCCCATCTATTTCTGCCAACTTCTCAGCAAGGGCAATCTTTGCCCCTGGATGCTGATCCAATGCTTCCTCAATCGCTTTATAAAAATCCTGCATATCCTGATCATTTATATTTGTTACATCTATTTCCTGCTTCTTCACACGTTCGCCTTTTTCTTTAGCAATATCATCTAAATATTTAGATATCGCACTCATCATTGGAGCATTAAATATCATCTCTTCAGTATGTTTACTAAAATTTTCACTTGTAACATCTTGTGTCTTCACTAACCATATCTTATCATCCTCATCCGCCCATTGCTCCATCTTCTCTACAAATTTATTCAATAATTTAATTCGATTATGCATTAACGCATAACCTGTTCTCAAAACTATTTCTTTTTCTCGTGCAATTAATTTATCTTGCTCTTTTATCCAATTATCATCATATAATTTTGCACGTTCTTTCCAATTCCACACTTTTTCTATTCTATACCACTCACCACCAGCATCTAAATTTCGCTGATTTTCGCTATTTTTCGCTTCTTCTGCATACACAGCATTAACATTGCGCTTAAAGCCCATCTCCAAATATGACCTAAAACGACCATACCAAAGTGAGGGCTCTCCATCCTGCTGATCCCATGGCTTTTCATTTGTGTTATATTCAGCGTCCATAGACAAAATATACATCACTTTCGAGCAGTATGCAATATTTATGAAAATACTCACCAAATCTGAACACAAAAAAGGAGCCGGATTGCAAAACCCAAGCTCCAGTATTCCCCATGCAAGGGGGGGGGTTACCATGGCATTCTATGTCCAACCATCCACCAATACCAAATTGCAAACAGTGCAACAATTATGCCAGTGACCACGCCCAAGATTATGAGAATGGTTATCATCGATCTATCCTTTCTGCTCTTGCTCTACTTGCTCACGTGCAACCTTGTCAATGTAGGTTCTCAGTTGTTTCGTTACCTCTTCCACATGGTCATCACACAGGAAGAAACGCCAGCCAATCTTTGCTGACTTCACTCTGATATCCCTGGTAGCTTCACAATCACATTGTTTGCCACCGTCGCCCACGTACTGACATTTCATGGCGCTTGCTCGACTTTCACTTGTGTCATAAGTCCACAACCTTTAGGACAAGGAACGGTAAGCGGTTCTTTTTGTTGTTGCTCGGGAACTTGCTTGCCCTGGAGAGTATTTCCCAAATTAGTAAACAGGCTACCCAAGTACTCCATAGCGCTAGCGTCTTGCCACCTATGGCAATCAGGACAAACGTATAAAAGCATGCCCATGATTTCCTCCTTAGGCAAGCGTCAAATCGAGTTGACAGTTTGCCCATGGAGTTATTTGTGAGAAAAAGGCATAGGAATAGAAGCCTTGCCCAATGAGACGATGAATATTGGCAAAGCAGTGATTGATAAAAATAACACAAATCTAACTTT
>WNGI01000128.1_pt1 | contig 64604 bp, 57 predicted proteins | sample 5400621 | NCBI WGS metagenome assembly WNGI01 (sample SAMN13153374, study PRJNA577476) | soil metagenome | isolation source: 20 cm soil or saprolite under Garry oak tree replicate 1 | place: USA:California | collected 2016-06-15 | reverse complement strand
TCTTCGAGGACATCGCCCGGCCGCACAACGAGCCGGCGCCGTGGGCGGGATAGATCTCGACGGTGTCGTCGAGGCGCAGGAGTGACGCGTGCAGACTCTCCCAGAGCTGTCCGGCGGCCGCGGCGCCGCCCAGATCGGGCCGGCCGACGTCGCCGATGAACAGCGTGTCGCCGGTGAGGACGAACCACGGCTCCCTCGCGCGCGAGCCGTCGGTCACCAGCAGGCAGAGGCTGTCGGGCGTGTGGCCGGGCGTGTGCAGCGCCTTGAGGACGACGTTGCCGATCACGATCTCGTCGCCGTCCTGCACCGCCGCGTGCTCGAACACGGCCTTCGTCGAGCGATGGAGCACGATCGACGCCTTGGTCACGGCGGCGAGGTCGCGATTGCCCGAGATGTGATCGGCGTGCGTGTGCGTCTCGAGGATCCGGGTGATGCGCAGGCCTTTCTTTCGGGCCAGGCGCACGTACTCGTCGACGCGATCACGGCCCGGGTCGACGACGGCGGCTTCACCGGCCTCGCCGCATCCGATCAGGTAGGACAGGCACCCCGAATCCTCGTTGATGAGCTGATGGAAGATCATCCGCCGTCTCCGGCGCTATTATAAGGCCCTTCGAACGACCGGCTTTTTGCGATATTTTCGCGGCGAGGAGGGGCATCGAACGTGGCGCGAATGAGAGTGGCGGCGGTCGGCGACGTGCCGGCCGGTGAGGGGCGAGTGATGGAAGTCGGCGGTCACACGCTGGCGGTCTTCAACATCGACGGAACGTTCTACTGCATCGACAACGCGTGCACGCACCGCGGCGGGCCGCTCGGCGAGGGCGATCTCGACGGCCGCGTCGTCATGTGCCCGTGGCACGCGTGGCGATGGGACGTGACGACCGGGCTCAACGTCAACAACCCGGCGGTGAAGGTCGCCTGCTTCGCGGTGGCGGTGGACAACGGCGACGTGTTCGTGGATATTCCCGGCTGACGCATCGACGAGGGGGGTGAGGGCATGTCACGGTTCATCATCGCGGTTGTCGTCGCGGCGGTGGTCGCGGTCCTGTTCGCCGGCCCCGCGCTGGCTTTTCAGTGCCCGAAGTTGATCGCTGAGCTCAACACCGAGACCGGGAATCGGGTCGACGCGGCCAGCAACAACGCGAAGGACAAGGCGGCCGAAGCACAGAAACTGCATGCGGAGGGTAAGCACGCAGAGTCCGTGAAAGCGGCCAAGGAAGGCCTCGCGATGATCGGCAAGGGGATGTAGGCATCCACCGCCCGGAGCGCGGGCTCCGGGCGGTGGCGTGTTCAGGCCGCGGGCCGTGCGGTCAGGCGACGGCGTCCGGCCCGAAGCGCCTCCTCGGGTGAGCTGTACGCGGTCCACTCGCCGGCCCAGCTACTCTCGAGCACCTCGTTGCGCTGGGCGTCGCGAATCTCCCAGCACCAGAGGCAGGGATCCGGCAGCAGACGAACTTCGACGGTCAGTCGCGGGTTCCGATCGAGCATAGCCGCCCCCCTTCAATCGGACCGTGAGCACCCGCAAGCGACATGCCGCTGAGTGACCACCGGAGTCTCGCCCTTTTCCTCGACAGTTGCAAGACAGATCGTGTCCGGGCCCGTCGGAGAATGGAACTTCGTACCACCACTTTCGTGAAAAAGATTTCTCCTCTGATCACCCGGCCGCGCTGCTAGCATGAGCCTTCGTGGAGTTCCTCCTCGGGCCACCATTCATGGTGGGCATTGCGGTCGTCGTGGGGCTCGGACTGATCTACGCGCGGCGCCTGTACCAGCGCTGTCCACACTGTGGCCGTGTCGTGCGTCGCGTGGTGCAAGGCTGGCTTCGCTGTGGCTTCTGTGGCCGTCAGTACCGCCGCGGATTGCGTCTGCGGTGAAGGGGACCGCGATGCTGACGTTCCTTCCCACCTGGCCGCCATCGCGCGTCACGCTGGGTGTGATCGCGGGCGTGATCGTGCTGGCCGGTGTCGGCATCGGCGCATGGTTCTGGTCCGATGAACAGGATCGTCGCGCGACGGCAGCCTATGTCCAGGCAATCAACCAGCTGAGCCCGTCCGGGCCTCCGCCCACCCCGGAGGCACGGGCCAACGCGGCGCGAAGCCTCGAGACGGCGCTGGCACGCTATCCGTCCGCCGCGATGGCGCCTCTGGGTGCCTACGAGCTCGGTAACGTGCGCTTCGGAGAGCGGGACTGGGCACGAGCCCGGGCGGCCTACGAGATCACGGCGGCGAGATCGGCGTCGCCGACCCTCAGGGCGCTCGCTCGAGCCGGTGTCGGTTACGCGTGGGAAGCCGAACGGAATCCTGCAAAGGCCGTGGAGAGTTACCAGGCGGCGCTCGCCAGCCTGAAGCCCGGCGATTTCTACTATGAAGACCTCCTGCTCGACCTGGCGCGCGCCCAGGAGCAGGTGGGTAAAAAGGACGCTGCAACCGACACTTATCGCCGACACTTGAAGGAGCTTCCCAAGAGTCCGCGCGCCGAAGAGGTCAAGGCGGGTCTCACCCGCCTGGGCGCATCTCCCTAGCGCGTCGCTCCTCGTCGAGGCATCACGCTTGCCGCTTTCGTGAGCCTCGACCATGGCCGACCGAAGCCCTCGTCCACGCGCTCGAAGACGTGGCCACGCGGCTGCGCATCGACTCGATCCGTGCGACGACGGCGGCCCGAAGTGGTCATCCCACGAGCGCCGCCTCGGCCGCCGACATCGTGGCCGCCCTGTTCTTCTCGGTCATGCGCTTCGATCCCGAGAATCCTCGAGCCGTGACCTGCGATCGCTTCGTGTTGAGCAAGGGCCACGCGGCCTCGCTGCTCTATGCCGCGTGGGCGGCGGTCGGCGTGATCCCTCGCAGCGCTCGTGACCCTCGCGGCGCACGATCGCGTCGACCAGCTCGTGGCCATCGTCGACGTCAACGGGCTGGGACAATCGGGCTCGACGATGCTCGAGTGGGGCGTCGACGCCTACCGCCGCCTGGCGGTCCGTGAGATCCCGCGCAGCGGCCCAACTCGGAAGCTCCTCGAGCGTTACGGGATTGGGCGGGTGGCGATCGTTGAAGCCGCGCGGCGCATGGTGGCCGGAGCGGCGCCGGATCGCGCCGCGGCAGCGTAGCCCGAGCCGGGCGATTCGCCGATAAGAGGCATTATGTAAACTTCAGCGCAGCGCGCCAGCGCCGGTGCCAGATCAGCCCGGAATGTGCGCTTCTTCCGGCAACTCCCCCCACTTCGGCTTCCACTCGGGCACCGTCAGACCGAACTTTTCGCAGAGGTTGGCCACCTCCTGCGCGAAGGCCTGGCGAACGTCATCGTTGTCGCGAAGCTTCAGCCGCAGCTCTCGATAGCGCTGGTTCTTCGGCGAGCCCGGCCGGCCGAAGATGTTCATCGTGCGGATGTACCACTTGTTGAACGTCGTCTGCGCCTCGTCGTGGGTGGCGTGGTCCTCGCTGAGCTTCTTGACCCAGAACTCGCCGTGGCGGATATGGAACTTCTCTTCCTTGAAGATGCCCTCGATGGCACGGACCCAGGGGCCGTAGGAGCACTGGCGGACGTCCTCGAGCTGATGTCCGGCGCCCCGGTCCATGCAGAAGTTGAAGAACACGAAGTCCGCCCACGTGTCGATCGGGTAATAGAAGATGTTGACGCGCTTGTCGCTCGTGATGCGCTGTGTGCCGATGTCGCGGTCGGCCTCGATCCGCATCGTGAGGATCTCGTCGTGGGCCGCCACGTGGCGGTCGACCTCGACGCCGAGATCGGCCAGCAGGCCGTACATCACGGTGGCGTGGCGGAGCTCGTCCTTCACGATCTGGGCGACGACGTGCTTTTCCTCCACGCCGGGCGCCTTCATGATCCACGGCACGTAGCCGTACCCGCCGGACAGCTCGGAGTCGGCCTGCATGGTCATGAGATGCACGAGGTTGTCCCGATACTCCGCAGTCATCTCGCCGGCCGACTCCAGCCGGTCGCCGCTGGTGATCTTACCCATCATCGTGTGCTCGAGGCTGCTCATGGCTCGTCCTCCGTCACGTTCGTTCCACCACGCGAACGGCCTTGCCCTCCGAGCGCGGGATCGTCCGCGGCGAGAGCAGCGTGACCTCGACGTCCAGTCCCAGCGCGGCCCGCAGCCGCGCCGCCACCTCGCCCCGGAGCTTGCCGACTTCCGGGTGATCGGGCTCGATGCTGCCGCATCGCTCCAGGAACGCCGGCGCCGGCTCCACCTGGACCTCGACGCGGGCCAGGGTGGCGGTCCGGTCGACGACCAGCAGGTACTGGGGCACGAGGTCCGCCACCCCCAGCAGGGCGCCCTCGACCTCCGACGGGTACACGTTCACACCCTTGATGATAAGCATATCGTCGGCCCGGCCGACGAGGCGGCCCATTCGCGCCGATGTCCGCCCGCAACGGCACGGCGCCGTCGTGAGCGTGGTGACGTCGCCGGTCCGATAGCGGACGACGGGCATCGCGCGCTTGGTCAACGTGGTCAGCACGAGCTCGCCCTGCTCACCCGCCCCCAGCGGTTCGCCGGTCGCCGGGTCGACGATCTCCGGCAGGAAGTGGTCGTCGGCGATGTGCAGGCCCTCGCGCGCCTCGCACTCGCCGGAGACCCCGGGGCCGATGATCTCGCTGAGCCCGTAGATGTCGTAGGCCGGGCAGCCGAGGCCCGCCTCGAGCGCGCGGCGAACGCCGTCGGTCCAGGGCTCAGCGCCGAACATCCCGTAGCGGAGTCCGAGTTGCTCCGGCTTGCTCCCCTGCTCGGCCAGCGTCTCGGCGATGTGGAGGGCGAAGGACGGCGTCGCGCACAGTGCCGCCGGCTTGAAGTCACGCAGGAGCAGGCACTGACGCGCGGTGTTGCCGGACGAGGCCGGGACCACGGTCATGCCGATCAGCTCGGCCGCCTGGTGGAAGCCGAGGCCGCCCGTGAAGAGCCCGTACCCGAAGGCGTTCTGCAACAGATCGCCACGGCGGCCGCCAGCGGCCACGATCGTGCGCGCCATGACCTCGCGCCAGACCTCCATGTCGCCGGCCGTGTAGGCGACCACCGTCGGCTTGCCCTTGGTCCCGGACGAGGCGTGGATGCGGACGATCTCCTCGCGCGGCACCGCGAAGAGGCCGAACGGATAGTGCTCGCGCAGATCGCTCTTTCGCGTGAACGGCAGGCGGGCGAGGTCGTCGAGCCGCTCGACGCGCGCGGCCCCCAGACGTTCCCAGTAGAACGGCACGCGGCCGATCGCCCACGCGAGCGTCTCCTTGAGCCGTGCGAGCTGGAGCGCGGCCCGGTCACCCGGCGACTGGGCCTCGGCACGCGGATTCCAGATCATCGATCAGGCCGTCACGACCGCCGCGGCGGCTCCGGGAATTGCTGATCGACGACGCGATGCTGGCGCAGCCCGACGGCCTCGCGCTGGATGATGAGGATCAGGCGTTCGTGGGCCGCTCGCTCGCGCACCCGCTCGTACTCGGCCAGACGCTGCCGGCGTTCCTCCGAGCCGTCGGCGGCGTCGAGCCGGGCGAGGGCCGCGCGGGCGAGCCGAAGCGCCTCCTCCAGACGTTCACCGGCCCGGCCGAGGGTGGCGGCCTTCTCGGCCGCGATTTCGGCCTCGGTGCGCCGCAGGCTCTCGCCGGTTGGGCCGCTCACTCGAAGTCGACGGACTTCACCAGCCACTGCTGGCGCTGGAGGAACTGGGTCATCGTGTCGACGACGCGCGCATCGACCACGCCTTCGAGGCTGATGATGTCGGGCAGGATGTGCCGGACCTCGGGATAGCTCACGAGCACGCGCCGCAGCGTGCGCACGCGCGGATCACTCGCGAACAACCCGCGCTCGCCCGCCCACTCGTCGCGCAGGCGGACGAGGATCCGTCGCGGCGGCGCGCCGTCCGGAGTACCGTCGGCGCTCACCGCCGGCGTCCCACGAGGCGCGAGCGCGCTCGTTCGTAGACCGCCAGCGTGCGGTCGATCTGGAGGCGCACGTCGAACTCGCTCTCGGCCACCTCGCGCGCCCGCGCGCCCATCACGCGGCGGCGCTCGACGTCGACGAGGAGACCGATCACCGCCTCGGCCAGGCCGCCGGGATCGCCCTTGGTGAGGACGCCCGTCTCTCCGTCGCGGACGACCTCGTTGCAGCCGGGCGCCGCCACGGCCACGGCGGGCAGGCCGCAGGCCGCCGCTTCGGCCAGCACGAGGCCCTGCGTCTCCGTTTCGGAGGCGAAGACGAAGAGATCGGCCGCCTGGTAGCAGGTCGGCAGCGTGTCGTGAGGACGGACGCCCAGGAACGTCACGCGCTCGCTCACCGCCGATCGCGCGGCGCGCCGCCGAAGCTCCTCACGCTGGGTGCCGTCGCCGACCAGGACCAGCCGCGCCCGCGACACCGTGCCGGCGACGCGCTCGAAGGCGAGCAGGATCAGGTCCACGCTCTTCTCGCGATCGAGGCGGCCCACGTAGAGCACGATCATGTCGCGCGGGTCGAGGCCGAGCTGTCGGCGCGCGGCCCCCACGTCGCCGGGCTGGAAGCGCACGAGGTCCACGCCCGTTGGCACCACCGCGATCGGCGTGCGCACGCCGCGCGTGATCAGCTCGTCACGGATGACGCAGGATGGGGCGATGACGGCATCGGCCCCCGCGGCGAAGCGCGTGCTGAGTCGCACCGCGAGGCCCTCCACGACGCTGCGCCGGAACGGGACGTAGTGGGCGTACTTGTCGTAGCGCGTGTGATAGGTGAAGACGAGTGGGCGGCGCTGCTGGCGCGCGAGGCGACGCGCCGCCGGGCCGAGCAGGAACGGATGGTGGCTGTGAAAGACGTCCACCTCGAGCCGGCGCACTCGCCGGGTGATGCGCGGGGCGAACGGCACGGCGAGGGCGAACTCGGGATAGGTGGCCGCCGGAATCGACGGATACCGGATGACGCGGGGGCCGTCGGCGGTTTCAGTGCGGAAGCGAGGCGCCAGGACCCACGCCTCGTGGCCACGGACTTCGAGGCCGCGGCGCAGCGTTTCAACCGACGTCGTGACGCCCCCGCAGAACGGCAGGTAGTTGTTGGTGACCAGCGCGACGCGCACCGTCGGCGGCCCGCCCGTCAGGCCTTGTTGAACTTCTCGAAGTCCTCCGGCTTGATGCTGCCCAGCCACTCGCGCACGCGCTCGGGGTCGTCGGCCTTGAGCGTGTCGGCTTCCTTGGGCGTGGCCACGTCGAGGGTCTTGGCCTTGCGCACGACGTCCTCGTCGACGTAGATGGGCGCGCCCACGCGCAGCGCGAGCGCGATCGCGTCGGAGGGCCGTGAGTCCACCTGGTACTCGGCGCCCGCGACCTGAAGGTGGAGCACGGCGAAGAACGTGTTCTCCTTGAGGTCGGTCACGGCCACCTTGACGACGCGGGCCTCGATGGCCTCCAGGATGTTCTTGATGAGGTCGTGCGTCATCGGCCGCGGCGTCGAGATCTTCTCCAGCTCGAGCGCGATGGCGTTGGCCTCGAAGATGCCAACCCAGATCGGCAGCGACCGCTTGTCGTCTTCGTCGCGCAGGATGATGATCGGCATGTTGGAGAGCGGATCCAGCGCCAGCCCGCGGACCTTCATCTCGACAAACATACGGCCTCCTCGACACGCGCAGCGAGGGTCCCCCGCAGGCTGTGCGGCAGCACGTCGGTGATGCGAATGGCGACGACGTCGCCGAGGGCCACGCCGGCCGCCGCCTCGAAATTGACGACGCGGTTGCAGCGGGTGCGGCCGCAGAGCTCCTCGCCGTTCTTCTTCGCGCGGCCATCGACCAGGACGTCGACCGTCTGCCCAGCGAGCCGTGCGCCACGAGTGGTGGCCGACCGGCCAGTGACGGCCAGCACGCGGCTGTTGCGGTCCGCCTTCACGGCCAACGGCACCTGATCCGGCATGGTGGCGGCCGGCGTGCCGGGGCGCGGCGAGTAGCGGAAGACGAACACATTGTCGTACCCGACGCGGTCGACCGTCTCCAGCGTGGCCTCGAAGTCGGCGTCGGTCTCACCCGGGAAGCCGACGATGAGATCGGTGGAGAGCGCGACGTCCGGCACAGCCTCACGCAGCTCGGCGATGAGATCGAGATAGCGCTCGCGCGTGTAGCCGCGGTTCATCCGTTCCAGCACCCGGTTGGAGCCCGACTGGAGCGGCAGGTGCACGTACTCGCAGACCTTGGGCAGGTCCCGGATCGCGGCGATGAGTCGCGACGTGAAGTTGAACGGATTGGAGGTCGTGAAGCGAATGCGAGCGATGCCCTCCACGTCGTTCACCGCCCTCAAGAGCGCGGCGAGATCGGTGGGCGGGTCGAGGTCCCGGCCGTACATCTCGACGGTCTGGCCCAGGAGCGTCACCTCACGGCACCCGTCGGCGACCAGCCGCTCGATCTCGTCGAGCACCGAGGCGGGCGTGTGGCTGCGCTGTCGGCCCCGCGTCACGGGAACGACGCAGAACGTGCAGTGTTTCTCGCAACCCTCCATCACGGTCACGAAGGACTTCAGGCGCGAGGCGCCGTCGGGCCGGGCCGTGATCTTCACCAGCGGCGCTTCGCCGGTCTCCAGCACGGGCCGCTCGCGGCGCGCGCGCGCGACCAGTTCGCCGACTCGTGCGATCGCCGGTGAGCCGAACACGAGGTCGACACCCGGGGCACGTCTCAGGATCTCGTTCTTGTGGAGCTGCGCCATGCAGCCCATCACCCCGACCATCACGTGGGGGCGCGCGCGCTTCAGCGCCCGGAGCTCGCCGAGCTTCGAGAACACCTTGTCCTCGGCCTTCTCGCGGATCGCGCAGGTGTTGAGGAGGATGAGGTCGGCGTCGTGCTCGCTGTCGGTCAGCTCGTAGTCGTCCGCCTTGAGCAGACCCGCGACACGCTCGGAGTCGTACTCGTTCATCTGACAGCCGTACGTGATCAGGTGGAGCTTTGCCATGAGTATCAGGGCTCGATGTTGCTTCGACCGTAGCACCCACCCCCTGGCAAGTCAAACCATGACGCGGAGTTTCGGCGCACGGAATGCGTGGAGGACGAGCACCATCGGGCGGCCAATACAACAACGGAGGGGCCTCGCGACCCCTCCGTGTCGTGAACGGTGAATCCGGTTCCGGTCAGGTCAGATCAATCGATCTCGTCCGCTCGACCGGCGCCCCGGCCGGCCTTCGCCGCGCGAGCGCCCTGGTGACCGTTGCCGTTTCCGTTGCCGAACATGAGCGGGGGCGAGACCCGGAACTGGCGCTCGAGGCGCGCGCGCCGCTCCTTCCAGCCCTCCTGGTACTCGAGCTCGTCCTCGTGCAGCGTCGCCGGCTGCTTGACGCCGTGAGCGAGCCTGAACTGGATGGCCAGCTCGCCGGCCTGCTTGCGGACCTGATCCCAGGGCGTGCCGAGCGCGAACTGATCGGAGATGGCCCCGATGCGGCCCGTGTGGATGTTGCACGACAGCGTGATGGCCGACAGGATCGGACCCGACCAGTACGAGGTCTGCGAGTTGATCGGCATCGGGAGAATGTGCAGGTTGTGGCTGCCGCGGCAGTCGCCGGCCACCATCGGGCACGAGGCCCACGGCGACGTGATCTCGCCCGGCGCCGGCCAGTCGCCCTGGGCGAAGGCGAGCAGCACCGGATCGTCCTTGCCCCCGTAGGTGAAGCCCTTCTTCGTCTTGATGTTGTGCAGCCGTTCGGCCGAGACGACGTAGCCGAGCTGATCCGCCTCGCCCTTGTCGTCCCGCGACCAGATCCGCGCGATGACGAAGCGGGACGACCGCGTGAGTCCCTCGATGTCGTAGAGGTCCTCGGGCGAGCGCAAGCGGATCACCTTCTCTTGAAGTCCCTTGGCCAGCTCTTCCATCTTGCCGTCGAGAGCCTTCTGATCGCGCGGGTGGGCACCCGCCTCGATCGCCTGCGCCTTGGTGTCGAGGTCGACGATGTCCATGATGTAACCGCGCTTCATCTTGGAGGCGGCGATGATGAGGCCGGTGTTGAAGCGGGGCAGCATGTAGGCCCCGGTGGCGTAGTAGTTGAACGCCATCGGCTCGGTCTTGTCGGCGAACGACACCAGCACGGTCTGGGAGGCGTTGTCCTTGCGCACCGGGAACGGCAAGGCCACGGTGGCCGGGCCCGCTCCGCGCAGATTCCCGGTGAAGGCGTCGGCCACCAGGTCCTGGCCGGGACCATAGAGTCCGAGCTCGGCCGCTTTGCTGGCGCCCTCCTGCAGGGCGTCCCACATGAGCTCGTCCACCACGCTCATCGGCGTCGCCTCGGACATGATGCCGGTGACGGCGACGTCGTCGCCGGTGTGCGTGACAATGAACGAGGTGAAGATCGGCTCGCCGCGGTAGCCATTGTTGTCGAGGACGAACTTGGCCATGATCGACTTCACTTCGTCGGCCGCCACGACGTGGCCGCCGACCCCGCCCACGTCGGCTTTGGTGGCCTTGATGAAGCGTTGGACGAGCGCGGGGTTCTTGGCGAAGACGTAGGCCTTGTAGGAGAAGATGTTCGGGGTATTGGTGACGGGGATCTTCTCCGCCACCGTCTGGGGAAGCCCGGCCAGTTCGTCCTTGGACTGGTGGTAGTCGGCGAGCCCGGGGCGGGATTTCCCGTCAATGGGGCCGTAGCGCTTGGCTGCCATGCACGCCTCCCTTCGCCTCGTCAGCCGCTGTAAAAAAATCCGACAGTCGGAGTCTAACGGCGTACACTGGGGCCGTCAAGCAAGATATTTACGGTCATGAAATTACTTTCTGAACGTCACGGCGGGGAGCTCAGGCTCATGGTGCAGTGCCTGGAGCTCTATTACCGGCAGGGCCGCAGCCAGAAGGACATCGCGGTCGCGCTCGGCGTGTCGGCGGCCACCGTGTCGCGTCTGCTCAAGCGGGCCATGGACGAGGGCCTGGTCCGCGTGGAGCTCGACCTGCCCCGCACGCCCGAGCTCGAAACCGCGCTGGCCGAGCGGTTCGGCTTGCGCGACGCCGTCGTGGTCCGCGCCGGCGGGCGGGCCGACGTCCGCGAAGAGCTGGGTCTGGCCGCCGCCGCCTACGTCGAGAAGGTCGTCGACAACGGCCTGTGCATCGGCATCTCCTGCGGCTTCACCCTCTATCAGACGATTCGCGCGCTGCACGAGCGCCGCTTCCGCGATCTCGCGCTCTACCCCCTGTCGGGCGAGAGCACGCTCAAGCTCGTCGACATCTCGCCCAACACGCTGGTCGGGATGATGGCCGCCAAGTACCGGCCCCACGTCACCGCCTACGCCCTGCCCGTCCAGCACCTCGTCTCCCTGCGCGACATCGAGCGCGAGCGACGGCGCCTGCTCCGTGATCCGGAGGTCCGGAAGATCTACGAGGCCGCGCGCTCGGTGGACATGGTGCTCGTCGGCATCGGCCAGATCGCCGAGCAGACGCCGGGCTTCTGCTCGCTGGCCGAGACCTACGGCGTGAGCGTTCGACGGCTCCGTGAGCTGGGCGTGGTCGGCGAGATCAACTACCAGCCGTTCGACGTCGAGGGCCACCTGGTGGACCACCCGGAGCTGCGCGTGCTCATGCGTCGCATGCTCGCCGTCGATGGCGACCGCCTGCGCGAGCTGAGCCGGCAGGAGGATCGGACGGTGATCGCCGTGGCCGGCGGCAAGGCCAAAGTGACGGCGGTGCGGGGCGCCCTGCTCGGCCGCTTCTGCAACGTGCTCGTCACCGACGAGGACGTGGCGGCGGCCGTCCTCAAGAACTAGGCCGGAACTCCTCCTCGAAGGCGCCGATGCGCCGGAACCGCTCGTGGCGCTCGTTGACGAGCGCGTCCTCGGTCTTCCCTCGCAGAGACCGCAGGTGGTCCGCCAGCACGGCCTTGAGATTGAGCGCGGTGACGTCCCAGTCGCGGTGTGCTCCGCCGGCCGGCTCGGGCACAACCTCGTCGATCACGCCGAGCTTCTGCAGATCGGTCGCGGTGATCTTCATGATCTCCGCCGCCTCGGCCGCCTTGGCCGCATCGCCCCACAGGATCGCCGCGCAGCCTTCCGGCGAGATCACCGAGTACACCGCGTAGCGCAGCATGAGAACGCGGTTCCCCACGCCGATAGCGAGCGCGCCGCCACTGCCGCCCTCGCCGGTCACCACGGCCACGACGGGCACGCGCAGCGCCGACATCTCTCGCAGGTTGCGGGCGATGGCCTCGGCCTGGCCGCGTTCCTCGGCGCCGATGCCGGGGTAGGCGCCCGGCGTGTCGATGAAGGTGATGATCGGCTTGCGGAACTTGTCGGCGAGCTGCATCAGGCGCAGCGCCTTCCGGTAGCCCTCGGGATGCGGCATCCCGAAGTTCCGCGTGATCTTCTCGCGCGTCTCCCGCCCCTTCTGGTGCCCGATGACCACCACGCTCTGGTCCTCGAAGCGGGCGAGGCCGGCCACGATCGCCGGATCGTCGCCGAAGAGCCGGTCGCCGTGGAGCTCGAGGAAGTCCTCGAACAGCAGCTTGCAGAAGTCACGCGTGTGCGGGCGGCGGGAATGGCGCGCGAGCTGGGTGGTCTGCCACGCGGTGAGGCTGGAGAACACCTTCTGGCGCAGACGCTGGAGCCGCTCCTCGAGCTTTCCGATCTCTTCGCGCTGGGCCGGATCGTCGAGTGCCTGCAGCTCGGCGATGCGCGTCTCAAGCTCGACGAGCGGCTGTTCGAACTCGAGCGTCTCAGGCATGGTCCACGGTCACGGCGCCGTCGCCAAAGCGCTCGTTCAGCTCGGCCACCAGGTCGGGAGCGGCGTCGACGGCGAGGCCGCGTGTCCGTACGACGACCTCCTGCGCGGGCAGGAGCAGATGGACGAAGACGGGCACGGGACCAGGGTGATTCCCGCAGATCGTCCTGAGCGCGGCGATAGACTCTCGAGGGTCACCGGCCGGGCGAATCCGTACGCGCACGGCGTTTGGTTCGCTGCTCGACTTCACCGCCCCCCGGCCGTCGGCGGCCAGCGCCGCCTCGAGCGGGCGGATGTCGTCGGCGAGCACTACGCGCCCCTTGTCGGCGTCGTCGATCCGGCCGCGCACGAGCACGGGTTGCCGTCCCCGCAGGTGCTCGGCCGCCGCCTTGAAGGGCTCGGGGAAGACGGTGACCTCGACGGTACCGACCATGTCTTCGAGCGTGACGAACGCCATGCGGCTGCCGCTCTTGGTCGCCGTCTCCTTCAAGGCCGCCACCTGACCGAACAGCAGCACCCGCGCGCCCGCGCTCTTGGCGGCGATCTCGCTCGTCGACGTGATCCCGAAGGATTCCACCATCGACGCATAGCGCGCGAGCGGATGCCCCGAGATGTAGAAGCCGAGGACCTCCTTCTCGAACTCGAGCCGCTGATCGGAGTCCCACTCGGCCACGAGGGCGATCGGCTCGGCCTTCGGCGCGGCCACCGGCGTCGGCAGTAGATCGAAGAACGAGGCCTGGCCTTCGGCCTTCTCCCGCTGTTGCCGCTGGCCCGTCTCGAGCGCGGTGTCGACGCCGGCCATGAGGTGCGCGCGCGGCAAGCCGAGCGAGTCGAACGCGCCCGCCTTGATCAGGGACTCCAGCACGCGGCGGTTGACCAGGCGCAGGTCGACCCGCGCACAGAAATCCTCGAGGCTCTTGAACGGACCGTCCTGCTTGCGCGTGGCCAGGATCGATTCCATGGCCGCCTCGCCCACGTTCTTGATCGCGGCCAGGCCGAAGCGGATCGTGTCGCCGGCGACGCTGAACTGGACGGCGGAGACGTTCACGTCGGGCGGCTGCACCCGGAGGTCCATGGCTCGACACTCGTCGATGTACTTGACGATCTTGTCGGTGTCGCCCATTTCCGACGTCAGCAGGGCCGCCATGAACTCGACCGGATAGTTCGCCTTGAAGTAGGCGGTCTGATACGCGACCAGCGCGTACGCCGCGGCATGGCTCTTGTTGAAGCCGTAGCCCGCGAACTTCTCCATCAATTCCCACACGCGCTCGGCCTTGGCCGCCGCCGTGCCCTTCTCGGCGCAGCCGGCCAGGAACTTGTCACGCTGCTTGGCCATGAGCTCGCGGTCCTTCTTGCCCATGGCCCGCCGCAGCGTGTCGGCTTCCCCCATCGTGAAGCCGGCCATCTCCGAGGCGATCTGCATGATCTGCTCTTGGTACACCATGATCCCGTAGGTGCCCTGCGTGAACTTCTGCATCGCCGGATGCTCGTACGTGATTTTCGCCCGGCCGTGCTTGCGCGCGATGAAATCCGGGATGAGCTCCATCGGGCCCGGCCGGTAGAGCGACACCATCGCGATCACGTCCTCGAGGCTCGACGGCTTGAGCCCGCGCAGGGCATCGCGCATGCCCCCCGATTCCAGCTGGAAGACGCCGAACGTCCGCGCGTCCGTGAGCAGCGCATAGGTCTTGGCGTCGTCCAGAGGCAGCGTGTCGAGGTCGATCGCCACGCCCCGCGAGTCGCGGATCAAGGCCACGGTGTTGGCGAGGACGGTGAGCGTGCGGAGGCCGAGGAAGTCCATCTTGAGCAGGCCGAGCTTCTCGATCGGCCCCATGGCGAACCCGGTGATCAGCTCCGGCCGCTTGGGGTCCTTGTAGAGCGGAATGTGCTCATCGAGCGCGTCGTCGGAGATGACGACGGCGGAGGCGTGGACCGACGCGTGGCGCGTACAGCCCTCCAGCGTCCGCGCGATGTCCCAGAGTTCCTTCACGTTCGTCTGGGTCTTGACCATCTCGGCGAGTGGCGGCGACTTCTGGTAGGCGTCGTCGAGCGTGATGTTCAGCGGAAACGCCGGGACCAGCTTGGCGATGCGGTCCACGTCCGCGTAGGTCATGCCCAGCACGCGGCCGACGTCGCGAATGGCGGCCTTGGCGCCCAGCGTCCCGAACGTGATGATGTGAGCGACCCGGTCGTGGCCGTACTTCTCGGCGACGTACCGGATGACCTCGTCGCGGCGATCGTCGGCGAAGTCGATGTCCATGTCGGGCATCGAGATCCGCTCCGGGTTGAGGAAGCGCTCGAACAGCAGGCCATACCGGATCGGGTCGACGTTCGTGATGCCCAGGCAATACGCCACCAGAGAGCCGGCCGAGGAGCCGCGGCCAGGGCCCACGGCGATCCCTCGCTCGCGCGCGTAGTGAATGAAGTCCCACACGACCAGGAAGTAGCCGGCGAACCCCATCTTCTCGATGATGCGAAGCTCGTGAGCGAAGCGCTCCTCGATGGCATCGCCCGGATTTGCCCCGTAGCGGCGCTTGAGGCCATCGCGGGCCACGTGCTCGAGATAGCTCTCCAGCGTGTGGTTCTCGGGCACGACGTATCTCGGCAGGTGGAAGCTCCCGAACTCGAGCGTCAGATTGCAGCGCTCGGCGACGGCCAGGGTGTTGCGGCACGCGTCCGGGATCTCGGCGAACACCCGCGCCATCTCGTCCGCCGACTTGACGTAGAACTCCTCGGTCGAGAAGCGCCAGCGCTTCGGATCGAGGAGCGTCGAGCCGGTCTGGATGCAGAGCAGCGCTTCGTGAGCGCGTCCGTGCCCCGCCTCGAGGTAGTGCGAGTCGTTGGTCCCGGCGATCGGCGCGCCGATGGCCTGGGCGAGCTTCAGCGTCTCCGCGGTCACCTTCGTCTGCTCGTCGAGGCCGTGGGCCTGGACCTCCATGAAGTAGTGGTCCTTGCCGAACACCTCCTGGTGCCAGCCGGCTGCCTCGCGGGCGCGATCGTGCTCACCCGCCGAGATCAGCCGCGAGACTTCGGAGTTCAGACAGCCCGACAGCACGAGCAAACCGTCGGCGTGTTGCACCAGCAGCTCTTTGTCGACGCGCGGCTTGTAGTAGAAGCCCTCGAGGTAGGCCTTGGACACGAGCTTGATCAGGTTCTTGTAACCGGTGAGATTGCGGACGAGGACCGTGAGGTGGTTGGCACCTTCGTAGCCGCCGTCCTCCCCGCCCCGCTCCTTGCGCCCACGCGGCGCCACGTACAGCTCGCAGCCCACGATGGGCTTGATGCCCCCCTTCTGAGCCGCCTGGTAGAAGTCGATGGCACCGAAGAGGTTGCCGTGATCGGTCAGCGCGATGGCCGGGAACTTCAGCTCCTTCGCCTTGGCCACCAGCTTCTCGAGCTGGGCGGCGCCGTCCAGCAGCGAGTACTCCGAGTGCACGTGGAGATGGACGAAATCGCTATGCTGCATGCGTCATCTTCGGTGACCTATTCCCACTCGATCGTGCTTGGCGGCTTTGAAGAGACGTCGAACACGACGCGGTTGATGCCTTTGACTTCATTGATGATTCGGTTCGAGATGCGGCCGAGCAGATCGTAGGGCAACCGCGCCCAGTCCGCCGTCATGGCGTCTTGGCTCATGACGGCGCGCAACGCGATGACCTGCGCATACGTGCGGAAATCTCCCATCACGCCCACCGTACGGACCGGCAGGAGGACGGCGAACGCCTGCCAGAGCTCCCGTTCGAGGCCGGCAGCCTGGACCTCCTCCTGGACGATGGCATCGGCGTCGCGCAGCAGCTCGAGCCGCTCCTCCGACACCTCGCCGAGGACGCGGATCGCGAGCCCGGGTCCTGGAAAGGGCTGGCGCCACACGACGGCAGGCGGAAGGCCCAGCAGTTCGCCCACGCCGCGAACCTCGTCCTTGAAGAGCTCGCGGAGCGGCTCGACCAGCTTGAACTTCATCTTCGTGGGCAACCCGCCGACGTTGTGATGAGTCTTGATGGTCGCCGACGGCCCTTTGAACGACAGGGACTCGATGACGTCCGGGTAGAGCGTTCCCTGAGCCAGCCAGGGAATGTCGCCGAGCCGCGCGGCTTCCTCTTCGAAGACCGCGATGAACTCGGCGCCGATGCGCTTGCGCTTCAGCTCCGGGTCGGTGACCCCTCGCAGCACGTTGAGGAAACGGCGAGAAGCGTCGACGTGGATGAGGTTCAGCTTGAAGGCGTCCCGGAAGGTGTGAACCACCGCCGCGGCTTCGCCTTTCCGGAGGACGCCGTTGTCGACGAACATGCACGTGAGCTGGTCGCCGATCGCACGGTGGACGAGCACGGCGACGACGGCGGAGTCGACGCCGCCCGAGAGCGCACAGAGGACGCGGTCACGGCCGACCTTGGCCCGAATCGCCTCGACGGCCGTGTCGATGAACGAGGCCATCGACCACGCGCGCCGGGCGCCGCAGATCTCGACGAAGTTCGTCAGGATGGTCATCCCCTGAGGGGTGTGCGCGACCTCGGGGTGGAACTGCACCGCGTACAGCTTGCGCTCGTCGTCGGCCATCACTGCGACGGGACAGTTCGTCGTCGTCCCGAGACTCGTGAAGCCCTTCGGCGGACGCGTCACGGAGTCGCCATGGCTCATCCACACGCTCAGTCGTCCGGCGCTGTCGGGCTTCATGCCACGAAGCAGCGGGCCCTCACCCTTCAGCGTGACCTCGGCGGCGCCGTATTCGCGGCGCTCCGACTGGAGGACGTGACCGCCGAGCAAATACCCCATCGCCTGCATCCCGTAGCAGATGCCCAGGACCGGGATCCCGGCGTCGAACAGCGCCTTCGCGGGAAGCGGCGCGCCATCCTCGTAGACGCTGGCCGGACCGCCAGAGAGCACGATGCCGCAGTACCCGCCTCGGAGCACCGTCTCGATGGGCTCGGTGCACGACAGGATCTCGGAATACACGGACAGCTCGCGGATGCGGCGGGCGATCAACTGCGTGTACTGCCCACCGAAGTCGATGATCGCGATCTTGTCGGGCGCGTCCACCATGCTCGGCGGCGCCCTTACCGCGCGCGGCCGAGCTTCTGGGCCTGCTGGAAGATCTTGCCTTCGGTCTTGATCGCGGGCGCGATGATCAGCTCGGTCTGCTGCAGCTCGCGGATGTTGCGAGCCCCCACCGAGCCCATGCACGTGCGAATGGCGCCGACGAGGTTCAACGTGCCGTCCTCGGTGAACGCAGGCCCGAAGAGGATCTGTTCCAGTGACCCGGCGATGCCCACGCGGATCCGCGTCCCGCGCGGCAGATTCTGATGCGGCGTCGCCATGCCCCAGTGGTAGCCGCGGCCAGGCGCCTCGACCGAGCGCGCGAACGCGGAGCCGATCATCACGGCATCGGCGCCCGAGGCGAGCGCCTTGCACACATCGCCTCCGGTCGTCATGCCTCCGTCGGTGATGATGGGGACGTAGCGTCCGGTCTGCTTGTAGTAGAAGTCGCGGGCTGCCGCCGAATCGGCCGTGGCCGTCACCTGCGGCACGCCGAGACCGAGCACTTCACGACTCGTGCACGCGGCGCCCGGGCCCACGCCGATGAGCAGCGCGTCGGCGCCGCAGTCCATGAGTTCGAGACACGCCTCGTACGTGACGACGTTGCCGATGATGAGGGGAATCGCGAGCTGCTTCTTGAGCTTGCGCAGGTCGACGGGCGTGTACTCGGTCGCAAAGTGGCGGGCGGTCGTGACGGTGGACTGGACGATGAAGACGTCGGCGCCGGCTTCCTGGGCGATCTGTGCGAATCGCTCGGCCCGCTGGGGAATGGACGAAACCGCGACCGCGCTGCCGCCCTTTTTGATCTCGCTGATCCGGCGGTGGATCAGGTCTTCCTTGATGGGCTCACCGTAGATGCCCTGGATGATCTTGGTGGCTTCTTCCTGATTGGCCGAGACGATCCTGTCGAGCACCATGTCCGGGTTGGCGTAGCGGGAGAAGACGCCTTCCAGGTTGAGGACGGCGAGCCCGCCCAATCGGCCCATCTCGATGGCCAGGCGGGGACCGACCACTCCGTCCATGGCCGCCGCGATGATGGGGAGATCGAAGCGACGACCACAGAGCTCCCACGAGATGTCGACTTCATTCGGATTGACCGTGATGGCTCCGGGGACCAGCGCGATGTCGTCGAACCCATAGGCAACCCTGGCCTTGCGCCCCCGCCCGACCCACATCCCCATGCGGTACCCCCTGGCTCGCTGTGTTCACCCCGCCCGGGCGATTCCATATATAGGGATCGCCACGCGTTGACCTACTAGATTTGGTGCAGTATAGCCTCGGTGATCGGGGGTGTCAATCGCGGTCGCCGCCCCTGCTCGTCGCCGTGCCGGCCACGACGCGGTGCGTCCTTCCCGCGTCTCGGAGGAGCAGCGCCCCGTCCTCATCCAGGCCGACGGCCAGCCCCATTTGCCCGTCCACCCGGACCTCACGCCCGATCGTATCGGCGAGCACGAGCCACCGTTCACGCACCGGCGCGAAGCCTTCCTTCTCGAGCCGCGCACGCCAGCGATCGAAGTGGTCCAGCAGCACGTCGAGGAGCTCGTCGCGCGGGACGCTCCGCCCGTTTTCGAGAACGACGGATGTCGCCAGTCCCGCCAGCTCGGGATCGAAGCGCGACTGGGTGACGTTCACTCCGATGCCGACGATCGTCGGAACGAGCTCGGCAGGCTCACTGCCCGTGGCGGCGCTTCGCGACTCGAGCAGGATGCCGGCGACCTTTCGGTCAGCGACCAGCACGTCGTTCGGCCACTTCAGGCGCGCGTCGACCCTGGCCACCTCGGCGAGCGCTTCGGCGACGGCCACGGCGGCAGCAAAGGAGAGCAACGGGCGGCGAGCGAGGGGAAGCGAGGAACGCACGATGATCGAGAAGAGCAGGTTCGCGCCCGGTTCATCCTGCCAGTGGTGGCCGCGACGGCCGCGGCCTGCCGTCTGATGCTCGGCGACGACGACCGTTCGATCGGCGGCGCCCTGGCTGGCAAGGTCGAACGCGACGCTCTGCGTGGACTCGACCGTCTGGAGCCTGATGATCCGCGAAGGGGTCAGCGCGACGCCTCGCTCAGCCAGGCCAGGCTTGCCTCGAGCTTCTGGCGTAGCTGCTGCTGCTCGGCAAGACGGTCGCGCTCCTTCTCGACGACCTCGGCCGGCGCCCGCTCGACGAACTCCGGGCGCGCCAGCTTCGCTTCGAGGAAGGCGAGCGTGTCGGTGGCACGCTTCAGCTCCTTCTCCAGGCGCGCACGCTCGCCGGCCAGATCGACGACTCCGGCCAGGTCCACGTAGATCTCGGACGGCCCGATGACGGCGAGAGCCGAAGCGGCCGGCCGGCTCGCGCCGGGATCGACGGTCAACCGACAGCGGCCGAGAAACTCGACGAGTCGCGCCGTCTCCTGGAGCGCCGCCGCGTGCTCGCCTCCGGGCTTGGCCGTGACGGCCAGCGTCACGCCGGGTGCGATGCGCATCTCGCCCCGGATGTTGCGGATGGCGGTGACGACGTCCATCACGGCGGCCATGTCGCGCTCGGCCTCGGCGTCATGCAGGCGCCGGCTGGCTTTCGGATAGTCGGCGATCATGATCGAGTCGGGCGCGCGCTTGTCACGCGGGAGCCGCTGCCAGAGTTCCTCGGTGATGAACGGCGTGAACGGATGGAGCAGGCGCAGCGTCGCTTCCAGCACGGTGACCAGCGTGTGCTGGGCGCGCAGGCGCGCCGGGGCGTCGTCACGCCGATAGAGCGCCACCTTCGCGATCTCGAGATACCAGTCGCAGAACTCGTGCCACAGGAACTGGTACACCGCCGACGCCGCGTCGTTGAAGCGATAGCGGCGCAGGCTCGTCCGCACCTCGGCGGTCGTCGCAGCCAGGCGGCTCACGATCCAGCGGTCGGCCAGACCTGCCGGTGTCTTGGCGGCCTGCCGAGCGTCGTAACCGTCGAGATTCGAGAGCACGAGACGGGCGGCGTTCCAGAGCTTGTTGGCGAAGTTGCGGTAGCCCTCGATCCGCTCCTCGGCCAGGCGCACGTCGCGCCCCTGGGCGGCCAGCGCCACCAGGGTGAAGCGGAAGGCGTCCGTGCCGTACTTGTCCATCATCACGAGTGGATCGATCACGTTGCCCTTCGACTTCGACATCTTCTGGCCCTCGGCGTCGCGAACGAGGGCGTGGATGTACACGTCGCGGAAGGGCACGTCGTTCATGAAGCGCAGACCGAGCATCGCCATCCGCGCCACCCAGAAGAACAGGATGTCGAAGCCCGTGACGAGCACGGACGTCGGATAGAACTTCTTCAGCTCGGGCGTGTCGTCCGGCCACCCGAGCGTGGAGAACGGCCAGAGCCCTGACGAGAACCACGTGTCGAGCACGTCGGTGTCCTGGCGCACCGGGCCGCCGCAGGTGGGGCAGGCCGTCACGTCCTCGCGCGAGACGTGCACGCTGCCGTCGCGCTCGCAGTACCAGGCGGGGATGCGATGGCCCCACCAGAGCTGGCGCGAGATGCACCACGGCCGGATGTTTTCCATCCAGTGGTCGTACGTCTTCGTCCAGCCGCGCGGGATGATCTTGATGCGGCCCTGGCGGACGGCCTTGATCGCCTCGGCGGCGAGCGGCGTCACGTTCACGTACCACTGCTTGGAGACCAGCGGCTCGACGACCGTCTTGCACCGATAGCAGAGCCCGACCGCGTGGCGATAGGGCTCGATGCGATCGATGAGGCCGAGCGCCTGCATGTCCTCGACGATGCGGTGGCGGGCCTCGAAGCGATCGAGTCCGGCGTACTTGCCCGCTTCGGCCGTCATCTTGCCGTCGAAGCCGATGACGGTCTTGATCGGCAGGTTGTGGCGCTTGCCGATCTCGAAGTCCACCGGATCGTGGCCGGGCGTGACTTTGACGACGCCGGTGCCGAAGTCGCGATCGACCGCCTCGTCGGCCACCACCTTGATCTTCGCGGTGCCCTGCACCGACGGCACGTCGAGCACCTGGCCGACGTACTTCGCGTAGCGCTTGTCCTTGGGATGCACGGCGATGCCCGTGTCGCCGAGCTTCGTCTCCGGACGCACGGTGCCGAGCGTCAGCGGGCCGTACTTGATGTACACGAACTGCGCGTCCCGGTCTTCGCGCTCCACCTCGAGATCGGACAGCACGGTCTGGCAGCGCGGGCACCAGTTGACGATGTAGTCGTCACGATAGATGAGCCCGTCCTCGTAGAGCCGGACGAAGACCTCGCGAACCGCCCGCGAGAGGCCGGGATCCATGGTGAAGCGCTCGCGCGACCAGTCGCAGGACGCGCCCAGACGCTTGAGCTGCCGGATGATGGTTCCGCCTGATTCCTCCTTCCAGCGCCAGACACGCTCGACGAACGCCTCCCGGCCGAGATCGTCCTTGGTCTTGCCCTCGGCCGCGAGCTGGCGCTCCACCACCACCTGGGTGGCGATGCCGGCATGGTCCGTGCCCGGCACCCACAGCGCGCTGAAGCCATCCATGCGCTTCATCCGGATCAGCACGTCCTGCAGCGTGTTGTTCAGCGCATGGCCCATGTGGAGGGAGCCGGTCACGTTGGGCGGCGGGATGACGATCGAGTAGGGCTTCTGCTGGGACTTCGGATCCGCGCTGAAGTAGCCGCGAGACTCCCACAGCGGATACCAGCGAGCCTCGACGGCCGCGGGATCGTAGCGGTCGGAGAGGACCTGCCCCGGGTCGCTCACCAATCGATCATAGCACCGGCGTTGCCGACACTAGCTGCCAGCGCCGGCCGGCACGACGCCAGGTGAGCGACCACGGCCGTCGCTCGGATTCCACCGCCGCGACCGAAACCGCGTCGGGATCGGCAGCTGGGTCGGGCGCGTCGCAGGCGGGTTCGGCCGCGAGCGTTGCCGGGAGGCGACGTCGCAGCTCGGCGTCGGGCACGAACGCCGTCAGCGACGCGCGGTCGCCCGAGGCCAGCGCGGCGAACAATCCAGAGACCGAATGGTGCAGCGCCTGGTGCCACGCGTTGTACTGGCGGCGGGCCACGCGTGCGGGTACCGTTCCATCGGTTGGCAACCGGTACACGTCCTCCTGCTCGGTCTGGCCTTCGCATCCCGGGGTCCAGCCCGGGTAGTGCAGCTCGTATCGGATGCGCAGCTCGTTTCCGCGCAGCCTCCAGTCGCGCGCGACGAGACCTTCCGGATAGAGCGGCGCCGTATCCCAGGTCACCGTCACGTCGTCACCGCGCATGCGCAGCATCTCGAGGCGGAGCGGGCGAACGCCGGCATTGGTCGGCCACCCTTCCCAGGCGACCACCATGAGGGGAGCCGGGCCGCCGGCCAGCGGATAGAGCACCGGACGGCCGTCACGCACGAAGGCGTGCAGGAGTCGGGCCTCGCCACCCGCTTCACCGTAGACCCTCACCGAATTGCCGGGGCTGCTGTCCACGAGCTGAAACGCACCGACGGTCAGCGGGCCGAGGCGCCGGAGCTTGAAGGAGGCGCCGCCCCAGGCGTCGGCGAAGCCGTCGAGGCGTTCTTGAAGGAACGGGAGCGACGTGAAGACGCTGCCGCTCTGCAGGCTCTCGACGATCTCCTCGTCGAGCAGCGCATAGATCTCGCGCAGGGCCTCGCGGGAACGCTCGCCGTCGTCGGTGCCGACGAGGGCGAGGCGGGTGGCGGCCAGGGTCCGGAAGCGCTCGAGACGGTCGTCCTGCGCGGGAGCGGCAACGGCGCCCAGGAGGACCGGCGCCAGAAGAAACACGAGCCGCCAGCCCTGGCGATTCACAGAGCTATGTTACAACAGAGCCGTGAAACCGCTGCCGCTCGCGGTGCTCGACCGCTACATCATGCGCGAGCTGGTGTCGCCGTTCGCGCTCGGCGTCACGCTGTTCACGTTCTTCCTTGTCCTGGACCGCATTTACAACCTGACCGAGCTCGTGATCACCAAGGGGGTGCCGTTCCACCTCGTCGTGCAACTCCTGGTGTTCATGCTGCCCTCGTTCCTGGCCCACACGCTGCCGATGGCGCTCCTGGTTGCCGTCCTGCTCGCCGGAGGCCGGCTCGCCGGCGACCTGGAGATCGTCGCCTTCAAGGCGGCTGGCGTGAGCCTCCTGCGGCTGTTCCGGCCTGCCCTTCTGGCCGGCATCGTCGTGACCGCGGCCACCGCCCTGCTCACGCTGGTGCTGAACCCGCTGGCCAACAAGGAGTTTCAATCCCAGCTCTTCGAGGTCCTCCGCACACGCGCGGTGACGGGGCTCAAGGAGCGTGTGTTCAACACGAGCTTCGGCGACACCGTCGTCTACGTCGAGGAGATCAGCGCCTCGCAGGTTGGGCTCCGCGGGCTCGTCGTCTCCGACGAGCGCGATCCCAAGCTCACGCGGGTCATCACCGCCCGCGAGGGACGGCTCCTCACCGACGAGACGACGCGACGTATCACCCTGCGGCTGCTCAACGGCGGCGTCAACGAGGGCGACGTCGAGCCGGCCAATCCTCCGCAGGGCGTGACGACCGAAGAGACGACGGGCGGGGCGGCCGGACCCAAGCGCTACCGCTTCACCGGGTTCGGCATCTACGACATGAACCTGCAGCTCGAGTCAGCGTTGAAGACCGCAGCGCGCGTCGAGAAGCCCGAGCGGGATCTGAACCTGCCTCAGCTCGTCGCCAAGATCCAGGAGTACCGGAACGATCCCGTCAATCGGCCCCCGCACGAAGCCGAGCTGCACAAGCGGTTCGCCTTTCCGGTGGCCGCGATCATCTTCGTGCTGCTCGGATTCCCGCTGGCGGTGCGCTCGCATCGCGGCGGGCGCAGCGTGGCGATGGTCGGCACGCTGGTCATCCTCGTCAGCTACTACCTGATCCTCACCACGCTGGAGGGCCTCGCCCTGCGCGGCCGCATGCCCGTGTGGCTCGCCATCTGGATGCCCAACATCCTGTTCGGGGCGATGGGCACGGGGCTGCTCGGCATCACCGCGCGCGAGTGGCGGGCGCCGCATCTGCGCACGGTCTGGCGCGTCATCGGCGTCGTCTGGCAGCGGGTACCGCGCCGACGAGCCGGCCGGGCCGAGCGCTTCACGGCCACCGCTCGCGAGACGACCTTGATCATCGACCGGTACCTGATCCGCCAGTTCCTCACCTTCATCGGCATCGGCCTCGCCGTGACGGCCGCCCTCTTCATCGTGGTGGACCTGTTACAAACCCTCGACCGCTACCTTCGCGTCAAGCCGCCCCTCGTCTACGTCTTCGAGCATTTCGTTTACGCGTTGCCGGTCGCGCTCCACCAGGGGCTTCCGATCGTCATGCTGGTGGCGACCGTCTTCCTGTTCCTGACGCTCACTCGCTGGCACGAGCTGACCGCGCTGAAGGCGGCCGGCGTGAGTCTCTACCGGGCGAGTGCGCCGGTCCTCCTGACCGGGCTCGCGATCGCGCTCGGCGCCGGCATGTTCCAGGAGTTCGTCCTCCCCGTTCTGAACGAACGCGGCGAGGAGGTGGACCGGGTCAAGATCAAGGGCCAGCTCCCCAAACATCTCCAGTCGCGGACACGCCTGTGGCTGCGGAGCGCCGAGAGTCGCTTCTACCGGGTGGAGCTACTCAATCCCGCCACGAATGATCTCTACGGCGTGACGGTGCTCGAGATCGATCCCCAGGATTTCCGCCTGGTCAGTCGACTGGACGCGCGGAGGGCGCACTGGACGCCGACCGGCTGGGAGCTGATGGATGGCGCTGCTCGGGAGATCGCCCGCGACGGGAAGGTCACGACCATTCCCTTCAGTCACACCGCGGTGGAGCTGGAGGAGACCATCCGTGACTTCACCGACATCCAGAAACCACCGACGGCGATGAGCTATCGCGAGCTGCGCGATTACGTGGCGCGTCTGGAGACGGCCGGGTTCCAGGTCAAGAAGTACCTGGTCGACATGTATTCGAAGCTCTCCGATCCGCTGAAGAACCTCATCATGGTCCTGGTGGCCATCCCGTTCGCGCTGCAGTCGCCGCGCGGCGGGCGGCTGTACGGGATCGCGCTCGCCATCGGGATCATGGCCGCCTACATGGTGGTGGACTACTCCGCCCGCGCCTTCGCCCGCGCCGACCTCCTGCCACCGCTGCTGGCCGCCTGGACCGCCAACTTCATCTTCCTCGGCGTCGGCGCCTCGCTCTTCCTCCGCGCCCGGACCTGACGGCCGCTAGCGGGCTTCGCGGAGCGAGCGGAGCGTCTCTTCCAGCCGCTTCTGCTCGGCGCCGTATTGCGCCCAGTCGCCCCGGCGCAGCGCGTCTTGCGAGCGCTCCCAGATCTCCCACGCCCGCAGGACGAGGGCGCGCGCACCGGTCACCGCCTCGCGGGGAGCGCCGCCCGCGGGCGTCGGCGCCGACACGGCCGTCGGCACCGGCCGGCCGCCGAAGATCCGCGCCAGCGACTGTTCGAGCGTGGCCTCCATCGCGATCTGGTTGCCGTAGGCGACGATGACGCGACGGAGCTCGGGGAGTGCGCCCTGCTCGGAGGCCGCCAGGTAGAGCGGCTGCACGTAGACGAGCGACTGGTCGATCGGGATCGCGAGAAGCGAGCCGCGGATGACCGTCGAGCCCCGCTGATTCCACAGCGAGAGCTGCTGGGAGATGACGGGGTCCTGGTCGATGCGCGCGTCGATCTGGCGTGGCCCGTAGACGAGCTTCTGCTTGGGGAAGTTGTAGGCGATGAGCCGGCCGTAGTGGCCGGGATCCGAGCGCGCGGCGAGCCACGCGATCATGTTGTCGCGGCGCGCCGGATTGAACAGCGTGAGCAGGATGAATTCCTCCCGGGCCTCGCCGGGAAGCCGCATGATCGTGTAGTAGGGCTCCATATCGCGCTCACGACCTTCCACCGTGCGGCGCGGGACGGCCCACAGGTCTTCCTTGTTGTAGAAGACCTGGGGATCGAGCATGTGATACGTCGCGTACTTCCGCGCCTGGATCGTGAAGAAGTCTTCCGGGTAGCGGATGTGGCGCTGGAGGTCGGCCGGCATCTCGCTGAGCGGCTTCAGCAGACCGGGAAACGCGCGCGCGTAGGCCCGGACGATGGGATCGGTGGCGTCGGCGATGTAGAAGGTGACCGTCCCGTGGTAGGCGTCGATCACGGCCTTGACCGAGTTGCGGATGTAGTTGCCCAGGCCGCGAACCGGATCGGAGTACGGGTAGCGATCCGTCGTCGTGTAGCCGTCGAGCATCCACTGCAGGCGGCCGTCGTCGGTGACGACGATGTAGGGATCCCGGTCGTACTGGAAGAAGGGCGCGATCGTCCGCACGCGCTCGCCCACCGTCCGGTACATCATCAGACGGCTCTCCGGCGTGAGGTCGTTGGAGAGCAGCAGCTTGACCTCGCCGAACCGCGCCGCGAAGACGAGCTTGCGGAGCCACGACACGAGCGGGACGCCACCCCGCCCGGCATAGGTCGCGTAGACGTTCTGGTCGCCGGCGGGATAGTCGAGCTCCTGCGAGCGCGTTCGCACCAGCACGTAGTCGTTGGAAATCTCCCCGAAGTAGATCTCGGGCCGGGTGACCCTGGTGAAGCCCTCGCTCTGCGGCGGAATGTCCTTGACCCACAGCTCGGGCAAGCCTTCGGGGGTGATGCGGTTCACGGGGCCGACGACGACGCCGTACCCGTGCGTGAACGTGAGGTGCTCGTTGATCCAGGAGCCGGCGCGTGTCTGGAGGTTCTGATACGACAGCTCCCGCGGCGACAGCATGAGCTGGCGGTACTCGCCGTTGACGGTGTACCGGTCGTTGTCCACGTCGACGAAGCGGTAATACGTCCGGATCTCCTGGAGCTGGGCGAACGTGCGCAAGAGCGGGCGGTGGTCCCACAGCCGGATGTTCTTGATGGTGGACGCGTTCCGCTCGAGGGCCCGTGCGTCGAGCGACTCGTCGGCGGGGAACTCCTTCTCCTCGACCCGGTCGAGGCCGTAGGCCTGACGCGTCATGCGGATGTTGTGCTGGATGAACGGACGCTCGGCCGCCAGCTCGTTGGGGGTGACGCGGAAGCGCTGGAGGAGCGCGGGATAGATGCCGAGGCCGAGGATCCACACGCCGATGAGGACCAGCAAGCCGGCGGCGATGAGCCGGAGACCGCCGCGCGTGATCTGAACGAGACAGGCGAGCGCGCAGAGCGCGGAGAGGACCGTCAGCGCGTTCAGCACGGGCAGCGAGGCGTGGATGTCGGTGTACGACGCGCCGAAGACCACACCGCGCGGCGAGTAGAGCAGCTCGAAGCGGTCGAGCCAGAACCCGACGCCGGCCAGCATCAGGACAACGCATCCGAGCAGGAGGAGATGGCTGCGCGCGCCCGCGGCCAGGCGCGGCCCGCGCGCGGTCAGGACGAGGCTGCGCTGGAGCACGTAGATCACGACGGTCAGCACGAGCGTGCCGATGACGAGGGCCGTCGCCCACCCCACGACCATCCGCCAGAACGGCAACGTGAACACGAAAAATCCGAGGTCGCGGCCGAAGAGCGGATCGATCGTGCCGAACGGTACCGCGCTCGAGTACTGGAGCAGGGTTTCCCAGCGCGCGCTCGCGCGCAGACCGGACGCGAACGCGATGAACGCCAGGACGACGGGCAGGAAGCGCCGGATGATCGGCTCGATCACGACGCGTCCCGGCAACCCGAGCTGGTCTTCCAGCTCCCACAGGACATCGGGGCGAGCGCGCCGGGCGGCGAACGTCAGGTTCCCATACAGGAACACCAGCACGACCACGGCGACGGCGGTGAAGAGCGAGCCCCGCAGCTTGAGGGTGGTGAGAAAGACCCCGGTGTAGCCGACCTCCTGGAACCACAGCCAGTCGGTGTAGAGGGGAACGATCTCGCCCACCACGCCCAGGGCCACGAGGCCCAGGACCAGGAACAGGGCGGCTTGCGAGCGCTGCATCCGGGGTGGGATTAGGTTCCGTGCCTCCACGAGGCGAGATACGATTCCTGCTCGGCGGAGAGCGCATCGATGACGACGCCCATCGACGCGAGCTTGAGGCGCGCGATCTCACGATCGATCTCGATCGGTACGACGTAGACCTTGCGCTCCAGGCTCCGCCCGCGCTTCACCATGAACTCGGCGCCGAGCGCCTGGTTGGCGAAGCTCATGTCCATGACGGCGGCCGGGTGTCCCTCGGCGGACGCGAGGTTGATCAGCCGTCCCTCGCCCAGGACATAGACGTGACGCTTGCCCGGCATCGTGAACTCCTCGACGAAGGGACGCACCTGGCGCCGCGCGGTGGCCGTCTTGGCCAGCGCGTCCAGATCGATCTCGACGTTGAAGTGACCGGAGTTGGCGAGGATGGCGCCGTCCCGCATCCGGGCGAAGTGCTCGCTCCGGATCACCGACGTGTTGCCGGTCACGGTCACGAACACTTCGCCGACTTCGGCGGCGTTGGCCATCGGCATGACCGGGAAGCCGTCCATGACCGCTTCCAGCGCCCGCATCGGCTCCACCTCGGTGACGACGACGTGCGCCCCCATCCCCTTCGCGCGGGCCGCCACCCCGCGGCCACACATCCCGTAGCCGGCGACGACCACCGTCTTGCCGGCGAGCAGGATGTTGGTCGCGCGCAGGATTCCGTCGATGGTGGACTGGCCCGTCCCGTAGCGATTGTCGAAGAGATGCTTGGTATCGGCGTCGTTGACCGCGATCACCGGGAAGGCGAGCACGCCCTCCTTCTCCATGGCGCGAAGCCGGACCACACCGGTCGTCGTCTCTTCGGTACCGCCGATGACGTCGGGCAACAGCTCGCGCCGATCGCGGTGGAGCTGCGTGATCAGGTCGGCGCCGTCGTCCATCGTGATCTGGGGCCGGGTCGCGAGCACGGCTTCGAGGTGCCGGTAGTACCGCGTGTTGTCCTCGCCCTTGTGAGCGAAGACCGGAATGCCGTACTCCTTGACCAGCGCCGCCGCCGTGTCGTCCTGGGTGGAGAGCGGATTGGACGCGCAGAGCACGACCTGAGCGCCGCCCGCCTTGAGCGTGAGCATCAGCACCGCGGTTTCCGTCGTCACGTGGAGGCAGGCGCCGAGACGGATGCCCTTGAGCGGCTGTTCCTTGGCGAAGCGCTCACGCACCTGACGCAGGACCGGCATCGACTGTTCCGCCCACTCGATCCGGAGGCGCCCGGCCGCGGCTTGCGCCAGGTCCTTGACGTCGTGCTCAGCCATGAGGGTGGTCGTCCTTTCGTGCTACGGCGCTGCGCGCGCGCGGCTCGTCTCATGGGGAAGGTGTTGGAGGGAGCCGGCGAGGCTCCCTCCCCGGTCACATCCTGGCGTCGTCGCGCAGGTCCTTGACGCGGTTCGTCTGCTCCCAGCTGAATTCCGGCTCGGTGCGGCCGAAATGACCGTAGGCCGCCGTCTTCTTGTAGATGGGCCGGCGGAGGTTCAGGTACTTGATGATCCCGGCGGGAGTGAAGTCGAAGTGGCGGCGAATCATCTGCTCGAGCCGGGTGTTGGGGACCTTGCCCGTCCCGAACGTCTCGACCATGATCGAGACCGGGTCGGCCACGCCGATGGCGTAGGCGACCTGCACCATGGCACGCTCCGCCAGCCCGGCCGCGACCACGTTCTTGGCCACGTGGCGCGCCATGTAGCACGCGGACCGATCGACCTTCGTCGGGTCCTTTCCGGAGAAGGCGCCGCCACCGTGCGGGCACGACCCGCCGTACGTGTCGACGATGATCTTGCGTCCGGTGAGCCCGGTATCACCCATCGGCCCGCCGGTCACGAAGCGGCCGGTCGGGTTCACGTGGAACACGCACTTCCGGCGATCGAGCAGCTCGGCCGGAATCGTGGGCACGATGACCCGCTCGATGATGTCCTCGCGCAGACGATCGTTGCTGACGTCGGGACTGTGCTGGGTGGAGATGACGACGGTCTCGACCGAGTGCGGTTTGCCGTCCACGTAGCGGACCGTGACCTGCGACTTTCCATCCGGCCGCAGGTAGTCGACGCCCCCCGTCTTCCGGAGCTCGCTGAGCCGCATGACGAGCTTGTGAGCGAGGATGATCGGCAACGGCATCAGCTCGGGCGTCTCGGTACACGCATAGCCGAACATGAGGCCCTGGTCGCCGGCGCCGAGATTGTCCACGCCCATGGCGATGTCACCGGACTGCTCGTCGATGGCCGTGATCACGCCGCACGTCTCGTAGTCGAACCCGTACTTGGCGCGGGTGTATCCGACCTGGCGGATCGTCTCGCGCGCCACGCGCGGAATGTCGACGTAGCACGAGGTGGTGATCTCGCCGGCCACGACGACGAGGCCGGTCGTCAGCAGCGTCTCGCACGCCACGCGCCCGATCGGATCCTGGCCGATGATCGCATCCAGGACCGCGTCGGAAATCTGATCGGCGATCTTGTCGGGGTGACCTTCGGTCACCGACTCCGACGTGAACAGATATTCATCCCGCGCCATGCGTTCCCTCCCGGAAAAACTGGCCCCACTCTAGCACGCTCAACGGTCGGTACGCATCCGTCCCTTGAGCGCGTCGAGGACCGGCACCGACCAGGGGTCGACGCCGCGCACGATGGCGAGATAGTAGCTCGTCCACTGGCCGAGATAGGCGAGTGACAGCAGGCGGGCGAGATAGCCACCGCCGCGTGTGGACACCTCGGCGACGCCGGCGGCGCTGGGACCGATCAGCTCACGCAGCAGCGCGAAGCGTCGGGTGATCTCCGGGCCCTCTTCGCGATCGCGCAGGAGCACCAGATAGAGCTCGCGCGCGAGCGGTCCACTCCACGCTTCGATCTCGTTGTGATTCATCTCGGGCAGGACGCCGGCAGCGGCGAACGTCTTAGCGTTCTCCTCGAAGTCCGTCTTCCACCGGTAGGCGGTCGTGCCCGTGACGGGACCGCCATAGACCACCGGCAGGTGGTTGCCGATCGCCTGGGCCAGACGCTTCGCTTCGTTCGTCGCCGTCGGCCGGGCCGTGCCGAGCTCGTCAGCCAGCGCGTCGATGACCTCGAACGCCTCCTCGACTTCCCCGCCCTTGCTGACGTGCAGGTCGGTGGACTTGAGGATGCCGAGAAGCGGGAAGAACAGATACCCGAGCGCCATGCGCGGCATCAGCCCGACCGGCAGCGTGACTCTGGGAACTCCGCGCTCCCGCGCCAGCCCAGCCAGCCGCCCGCCCGAGGTGATCGCGACCAGTGGGCAGCCGCGGCTCAGCGCGGCCTCGGCCGCCGACAGTGATTCGGCGGTGTCGCCCGAGTACGAGGTTGCGATCACGAGGTCTCGACCTCCGGCCAGCGTGGGCAGGCCGTAGCCGCGATGCACGATGACCGGCACGTCCAGACGCTCGGCCGCGCAGCCCGCCAGGAGATCGCCACTCGACGCAGAGCCGCCCATGCCGGCCACGACGACGAGCCGCGGGCGAGGAAACGTCGGGGTGGGCACGGGACGGAGCTCGGCCGCCGCGCGGCACTGGGCCGGGAACTTCGCCAGGACGTCCCGGACTCGATGGACGTCGGCTCGTTCGTAGGTGACGGGGGCGTCGAGCATCAGCGCGCGCGCGTCGTGAGTCGTGTCGTGAATTCCCATCCCTGCGAGGATACGTCGTCGAGCTGCCAGACCAGCAGAAAAGCAGTCCCCTGATAGATGCGCTCGAAGCCCGCCTCCGAAACCGAGATGGTCTCGACCGGGCCCCAGGAGATCTCGGCGCCCGGACTCCAGGTGAGCTCGGCCTCGATTCCGATCCACTCGTCGATCAGCGCCAGTCGCGTCAGCTGCGTCTCGCGGCCGACGCTGCGTGGCGCGGGCCGCCCCGGCACGTCGAGATACCGTTCCCGGCCTTCACCGGCGGTGACCGCGAGGTTCCACTGCACCCCCCAGCGTCCGCCGACGACGCCGCCGCGGGAGGTCAGCCGGTAGCGCGCCTCGACGCTCCCGCCCTCGATGACCAACCGCTTTTCCACTCGTACCGGCGACGACTCGGCGGCAGGCACGAGGTCGACCGTCACGGCGCCGCTGATGCGATCGACTCTCGCTGCCATGACGGTGGCCGCCATCGGGATGCGGCCGAGGACGAACCGGGCATCGGACCACGGGGCCACGGGGTCCAGCACCTCGCCGTCGTCCCACAGTCCATCCAGCAGCGAAGCGCGGCGCAGGTCGTCGTACTGGAGAAACTTCTCCAGGCCAGCTTCCTTGTGCCCGGGTGCGTCGTGAATCGTGCGCGCGCCGGCGTCATCGCTCTTCGTGAGACGCTGGCGGACCTCGTCGTGGTAGGCCTCGGGGCGACGGGCGAGCACGTCGGCGAGATCGAGGCCGCGGCTCGTCGCGGCGATCTCGGTGAGGCTTCCACCGGCTTCCGGGCAGATCATGACCGTGAGATCGCTGGTCCGCACTTCGATCTCTTCGCGCCCGTCGCCGTTCAGATCGCCGCGGGTCCATGCGGGCAAGGCAGGCTGGACAACGGCGTCGACGCCGCGTTCGGCCTCCAGCAAGGCTTGCTTGATCGCGCGGCGCAGGTGCGGGAGATAGCAGCCTCCGAATACGCCGTGCCAGTACGCGTCGTTGGCCTGTCCCCGCCAGAGCGCCAGGCGTGCGGCGGCGAGCCGACCGTCACCCGGCCGATCACCTTCGGCTGCGGTCAGCGCGTGAGACAGACGAACCATCTTCCAGTACGTGTCGGCGACCTCCGGATACTTCATCAGGAACGCCCGCCAGAACCCGCCTCGGAGCAGGCCTTGTAACCGCTCGCCGTCGGCCAGCGCCGACAGGTCGCGCCTGGCGGTGAGGAGCTCACGGCCGGCCGGAGCGAGCAGCGCCCACTCGCCCATCTCGCGATACGACGCGGTGGGCAGGTAGACGCGGTCGATCGCGGGAAGGCGGTCCACGACGTCCGAGAACGTCGTGAGCGACAGCCACGACGTCGCCAGCAAGCGGTCGAAGAAGCGGTCGAGCCAGCCGTGCTCGTACACGTGCGTGTACGTTCCCGGCCACACGCCGAATTTCTCGCCGTCGTCGACGACGGTGAGCACGGGGACGGCGCCGCGGCGGCTGGCCAGATAGTCCAGACTCGCCTCGACGTCGGCAAACGGGATCAGGTAGCGCAACCGCTGACTGATCGGGAAGACGCGCAGCCGCTGGCCTTGATCTTCGGTCAGGTAATACCCGCCGATGGCCTCGGGATCGAGCCCGCCGAGCGCGAAGTGCCGATCATCGACGAGGACGTACTCCACGCCGACGGCGCTGAGCGGTCCCGGAAGGTGCGGCTCCCACACGCGCTCGGCCAGCCACATCCCGCGCGGGCGCACGCCGAAGTGCGCGCGGATGAATTCGCTGAGCCGCGCGATCTGGCCCCGCTTGTCGCCGTCGGGGAGGATCGACAGGATCGGCTCGTAGAAGCCGCCCGTGAGGAGCTCCACCTGGCCGCGCGCGACGACCGTGGCGAGCCTGTCGAACGTCGCCGGGGCTCGCTCGCGCAGCCATTCGAGCAGGTTGCCGGAGAAGTGAGCGGTCAGCCGGACCTCGGGGCGCGCGATCAGCCGATCGAGCAACGGCGCATAGGCGCGCTCGGTCGCTTCGGCGACGACGTGGTCGAAATTTCCGACGGGCTGGTGGTTGTGGACGCCGAAGCACAGCGCGAGGACGTCGTCGCTCACGAGCGGACTACTCCAGCGGCTCGCCTACTCGCGATCGAGATCCCGGTGGACCACGGTGGGCGTGAATCCCTGGGATTCCATGAAGCCGCGCAGCTCCTCGACGAAGGCGACCGATCGGTGACGGCCGCCCGTGCACCCGATGGCCACGGTCAGATACGCCTTGCCCTCGCGCTGGTACGCCGGGAGCAGGAAGCGGAGCAAGTCTTGAAGTCGCTCGAGGAGGTCGCGGCTCAGGCCGTGCGAGAGGATGTACTCGCGAACGCGCGCGTCACGGCCGTCGAGCGGCCGGAGCCCTTCCACGAAGTGCGGGTTGGGCAGGAACCGCACGTCGAAGACCAGATCGGCGTCGATGGGAATGCCGTGCCGGAAGCCGAACGACACCAGCGACGTGGCCAGGCCCGGCCTCGTGCGGGGCGTGCCGTGAAGATCACCGAGCAGCTCCTTGAACTGATGCACGGTGAGCGACGAGGTGTCGATGATCCGGTCGGCGACCTCGCGCATGTGGGCGAGCGCCTTGCGCTCGGCCCGGATCGCGTCGTGGACGTGGCCCTCGCCGCTGAGGGGATGGCGCCGCCGTGTCTCGTGATAGCGCCGCACCAGCGCCTCGTCACTGGCCTCCAGGAACAGGATCTCCACCTTGTGGCCGCGCGCGCGCAGCTCGCCGATCGCGTCGAGCAGGTGCGGCAGGTATTCGCCCTCGCGCACGTCGACGCCGAGCGCCACGCGGCTGAACTTCTGACCGGCCCGCGCGATGAGGTCGGCGAACGTCGGGATGAGCGTGGTCGGCAGGTTGTCGACGCAGAAGAAGCCGATGTCCTCCAGGCACTTGATGGCGAAGCTCTTGCCCGCCCCGCTCATGCCCGTGATGACGACAAAGGCGATGCTGTCGGCCATCGGGCTCCGGGGTCAGCGGCGCTTGGGAGCGAGCCGCCGCTGGTGAGACGGCAGGATCCCGAGCTCCTCGCGGTACTTGGCGACCGTCCGCCGCGCGATGACGAGGCCGCGGCCCTTGAGGATCTGGGCGACTTCCTGGTCGCTCAGCGGCTTGGAGGGATCTTCGTTGGCCAGGAGGTCCTGGATCATCTTCTTCACCGAGACGGACGACACCATCTCGCCCGTGCCCGAGGCGATGCCGCTGTGGAAGAAGTACTTCAGCTCGAACAGGCCTTGCGGGGTCTCCACGTACTTGTTGGTCGTCACGCGGCTGATGGTCGATTCGTGCATGCCGATGTCTTCACCCACGTCGCGGAGGGACAGCGGACGCAGATAGGGCAGGCCCTTGTCCAGGAACTCGCGCTGGAACTTCACGATCGACTGGGTCACCTTGCGGAGCGTGCGCTGGCGCTGATCCACGCTCTTGATCAGCCAGACGGCCGAGCGAAGCTTCTGCTCGACGTACGCCCGGGCCTCGTCGCCCGAGTTGCGCAAGAGCGAGCGGTAGAGCGAGTTGACCCGGAGCCGCGGAATACCGTCCTCGTTCAGCACGACCACATACTCGTTGCCCATCTTGTGTACGACCACGTCGGGCACGATGTAGCGCGAGTCGCTGCCACCGAAGCGGCGACCCGGCTTGGGCTCGAGGCTCATGATCTCCTCGACCGACTCCATGACGCGGTCGAGGGAGAGCTTGAGCGCGCGGGCGATGTCCGGGTAGCGGCGCTTGGTGAGGTCGTCGAAGTATTGCTCGACGATCTCCACCGAGACCGGGTCGGGGTTCGGATCGCTCTTGAGCTGGATGAGCAGGCACTCCTGGATCGAACGGGCGGCCACGCCGGGCGGATCGAAGGCCTGCACGAGCGCCAGGACCTTCTCGACTTCTTCGGCCGTGACCCGGCAGCGGTCGGCGATCTCACTCACCTCGGCCCGGAGGTACCCGTCCTCGTCGAGGTTACCGATGATCTCGTTGCCGATGCGGCGGATCGTCTCGTCCTCGACGGCGAAGCGGAGCTGCTCGTCGAGATAATCGGTGAGCGACGAGACCGACCGCACCATGTTCTCGAAGGGCAGCTCGTCCCGGTCTTCCTGGGCCACCAGTGAGCGCTCTTCGTGGTCGTCGAACATGACGGCCGTGAGATCGAACGGCAGATCGTCGGTGCCCCGCTCACGGTCCACCGGCGGCGGCTCGAGGGGTTGGGTTTCCGCCGTGGTCGGTGCCGTCGGCGCCGGCGTCTCGCCGGGCGCCGTCGCTTCAGGCGTCTCCGGCGTTTCGGTGGGCACCTCTTCCAAGAGCGGGTTCTCCAGCAGCTCCTTCTGGACGACTTCCTGGAGCTCGAGCGTGGACAGCTGCAGCAGCTGGATCGCCTGCTGCAGCAGCGGGGTCATGACGACCCGCTGGCTCTGTCGGAGAGAAAGTCTCGCTTCCATCGCCATCGTTTTTAGTCTCGCGCCCGGCTAGAGAGAGAACTTCTCTCCCAGGTAGATCTCCCGGGCTATAGGATTCGCTGCGATCTCACTGGCGGTGCCTGCGACGAGAATCTTGCCGTCGTACATGATGTAGGCCCGGTCGGTGATCCGCAGTGTCTCGCGGACGTTGTGGTCGGTGATGAGGATCCCGATACCTTTCTCACGCAAGCGGCCGACGATTTCCTGGATGTCGCCGATCGCGATCGGATCGATGCCCGTGAACGGCTCGTCGAGCAGCAGGTACTGGGGCGACGTGACGAGGGCGCGCGTGATCTCGAGCCGGCGCCGCTCGCCGCCCGACAGCGTGTAGGCTGCGTACGGCGCCAGAGCCGTCAACCCGAGCTCGGCCAGCAGCTCGGCCGCCCGCTCGCGCCGCTCCGACGCCGACAGGTCGAGGGTCTCGAGGATGGCCAGCAGGTTTTCCTCCACCGTGAGCTTCCGGAAGACCGAAGATTCCTGTGGGAGATAGCCTACGCCCAATCGGCAGCGCTGGTACATCGGTAACGCGGTGATCTCTTGCCCTTCTAAGAAAATCCGGCCGCCGTCGCTCGGTAACAGCCCGACCATCATGTAGAACGACGTCGTCTTGCCAGCACCGTTCGGTCCCAGCAGCCCGACGACCTCGCCACGCTGGATGTCGAGGGAGACCTTGTCGACCACCTTGCGGTGCTTGAACCACTTCATGAGGTCGAGCGCGACAAGGCCTTCCATCGTTCAGCTGCACGGCGTTCCGGCTTTGGTGGGCGCCATGGATGACGCGGTCGTCGGAGACGAGGTCGCCGCGCCATTGCTCGAGGTCTCTGGCTTCTGGTAGAAGACGGCCTTCACGCGCTCCTGCTTGCCGGCCTGGACCACGCTGCGGTCCTGGCTCAGGAAGATCGTGATGGTCTCCCCGGTCACCACGTTATCTTCCTGCCAAACGCGGGCGTTCCCGATGAGCACCATCCGCTGCTCGAGTTCGAAGTATTCGACCCGACGCGCCGTCCCCATCTTGCAGTCCTTGGTGGTGATCCTGACGGCTCCGGTGGACACGGAGCGCAGAACCTTGTCGCCCTTCTCGTCGAGATAGATTTCCAGGCGGTCGGCGTACTGCACCGCGCCGCTCTGGCGGGCCACGACATTGCCCGTGAAGATGACGAGGCTTTCCTTGCCGTAGCGCTCCATCCGGTCAGCGTCGACAGTCAACGGCTGTTCGCGGTCCTCGGCCTTCTTGGCCTCGGGCTTGGCACCGGGGGTGCCCGCCGGTTTGGGCGCCTGAGCGCCCGCGAGTTCCACTCCGACGAGAGGAGCTACCAGCAGGGCCACCACGATGAAACGGGCGCTCACTTGCCCGTCCCGCGCGCAAACGTCGCATTGACCCGCCCCTTGACCGTGGTGGCCTCGCCGTCCAGGTTGACGTCGAGGGCGGTGCCGTGGATGACCGCGTTCTCCCGGACGATTTTCACCGGGGCGTCGGTCCACAGGCGGCGCTCCGACCCAAGCCAGCGCAGGACCGTGGTCTCCAGGCGCAGGCCATCGTCGGAGGTCAGCACGACGTTGCGCCGCACTTCGAGGTTCTTCGATTCCTTGAAGAGGTCCCCTTCGTCGCCCACAATCGTCCAGTTCTTTTCCTTGTCTTTGACGTACACGGTCACCTTGCGAAGCGCAGTCCGCCCCTCCTGATCGAACACCTGGGCTTGATCGGCGAGCAACCGCCAGTGGCCGCCCCCCGCGGACTCCTCCTGGAGTTCCACGTCCTTGATGCTCAGATCTGCAGCCGTAGGCGCGGGCCCACTGGCTTCCGTCCGCACGCTTCGGCTCTTCGTGACGAGCAGCACCGCCACGACCAGCACGAATCCGGCGACGACGAACAGGATGCGAGTTGCTAAACGTTGCATCGCATTGCGTGCAAATTCGGTACCAGCCTAACACACGCTTTGCGACTCAGGACAAGCAGATTTTGCGCTGTGACCTAAATGTCGATTTTTGCGCGCAGGATATCGTGCAGATGAATCACGCCGACGGGCCGGTGATGACGGTCGACGATCACCAGACTCGTGATGGCGAACGTCTCCATCACCTCGAGTGCCTTTGCGGCCAGCTCGTCGGCCCCGATGAGCTTGGCGCCGCGGGTCGCGACGCGTCCGGCCGCGAGCTCGGCGATAGGTTCACCACCGAGATAGAGGCGGCGGAGGTCACCATCCGTGATGACGCCGACGAGGTCGCCCGCCTGGTCGACGACGGTGGTCATCCCCAGGCGCTTGCCGGTCATCTCGACGAGGACGTCCTTCATACGCACGTCCTCGCGCACCATCGGCACGGCGTCGCCGGTGTGCATGAGGTCCGCCACCCGGACGAGGGCTCGCCATCCCAGCGTCCCACGCGGGTGCAAGGCCGCGAAGTCCTCAGGCCTCAACCCGCGCCGCTCGAGCACCACCATGGCCAGCGCGTCGCCGAGCGCGAGCGCCGCGGCCGTGCTCGACGTCGGCGCAAGGTTCATCGGGCACGCCTCTTCCGACACGCTGGCGTCCAGCACGACCTCGCACTGGCGGGCCAGCGTCGACTGGGGATTGCCGGTCAAGAGGATGATCGGCACGCCGAGCCGCTTGAGCGGCGGCACGATGGCCAGGACCTCGTCCGTCTCGCCGGAGTTCGACAGCGCGAGCACGACGTCCCCGCGCGCGACCATGCCGAGATCGCCGTGGACGCCTTCGGCCGGGTGAAGAAAATGGGCGGGCGTCCCGGTCGAAGCCAGCGTGGCCGCGATCTTTCGACCGATGAGCCCGGATTTCCCCATCCCGGTCACGATCACGCGGCCCGAGCAGCCCTGGAGCAGCGCGACGGCGCGATCGAGGCGCTCGTCGAGCTTGGCGATCAGAGCCAGGATCGCCTCCGCCTCCAGGCGCAGGACGCGTTCGGCCAGCCGGCGCGCGTCCGTCATCCCCGAACCGCCGTCGTGATGGCCCGAAGCTCGCGCAACAGCCGCGGCAGGTCGTCGATCCTCAGCATGTTCGGGCCGTCCGACAGTGGGCGGCCGTCGTCGAGCGTGCGATCCGGATCCTCGTGCATCTCCATGAACAGCGCATCGACGCCGACGGCGACGGCGGCACGGGCGAGCGCCGGCACGTACTGGCGTTCGCCTCCGGAGCGGTCGCCGCCCGCGCCCGGTAACTGGACCGAGTGCGTCGCGTCGAAGATCACCGGAAACCCGATCGCGCGCATCTGGAGGAGACCGCGCATATCGACCACGAGGTTGTGATAGCCGAAGCTGGTCCCGCGCTCGGTCAGCAGGACACCGCGATGACCCGTGCTGAGCACCTTGTCGACGACGTTCTTCATGTCACCGGGCGCCACGAACTGGCCTTTCTTCACGTTGACGGGCTTGCCGGTGTGCGCGGCGGCCACGATCAGATCCGTCTGGCGGCAGAGAAACGCCGGAATCTGGAGCACGTCGAGAACCTCGGCGGCCGGTCCGACTTCCTCGACCTGGTGGACGTCGGACAGGACCGGCACCCCGACGACCTCACGAACGCGGCGGAGGATGCGCAGACCTTCCTTGAGCCCGGGCCCACGGTAGCCACCGATCGACGAGCGGTTGGCCTTGTCGTAGGACGACTTGTAGATGAACGGCACGCGCTGGTCGCTGGCGATGGCGGCCAGGCGCTCGGCCGTCATCAGGGCGTGCTTCTCGTTCTCGATCGCGCAGGGACCGCCGATCAGCACCAGCGGCTGGCCGCCGCCGATGGCGATCGAGCCGACTCGGACCTCGTGCGTGGGTGAGATCACGCCGCCTGGTGTTTCAATGCCGCCCGCACGAAGGCGGCGAAGAGCGGGTGCGGGTCCCACGGCCTCGACCGAAACTCGGGGTGGAACTGTCCGGCCACGAAGTACGGGTGATCGGCGACTTCGATGATCTCGACCAGTTGCTTCTCGGCCCAGATGCCCGAGAAGTGCAGGCCGTTCTTTTCCAGATCCTTCACGTAATCGTTGTTGACCTCGTAGCGATGGCGGTGACGCTCGTGGATGATCGACTGTCCGTAGATCCGGGCCGCCGAGCTGCCCTCGGCGAGCACCACGGGATAGAGCCCGAGCCGCATGGTGCCGCCCTTGTCGGCGACGCCGCGCTGCTCGGGGAGGAGATCGATCACCGGGTGCGGGGTCACCGGGTCGAATTCCGTGGAGTTGGCGCCGCCCAGCCCGCAGACGTTCCGGGCGAATTCGATGACCGCACACTGCATGCCCAGACAGATCCCGAAGTATGGCACACCCCGCTCGCGGGCGTAGCGAACGGCCATGATCTTGCCTTCGATGCCACGGTCACCGAACCCGCCGGGCACGAGGATGCCGTGGACGTCGGCGAAGTGGGCGGCCGGGCCATCGCGCTCGATGTGCTCGGCGTCGACCCAGGACACGTCCACGCGCGAGTCGTTGGCGATGCCCCCGTGGATGAGCGCCTCGATCAAGCTCTTGTAGGAGTCCTTCAGCTCGATGTACTTCCCCACCACGGCGATCCGCGTCTCGTGCCGCGGTGACGTCACACGCTTGACCACGTCTTCCCACCGCGTGAGATCCGTGGACCGGGGCTCGAGGCCGAGCAGCTTGACGATGATGTCGTCGAGGCCCTGGCGATGAAACACCAGCGGCACCTCGTACACCGTCTCCACGTCCTTGGCCGTGATGACAGCCTCCTCCTCGACGTCGCAGAACAGGGCGATCTTGGACTTGATGCCCGGCGGCAAGTAACGATCGGTCCGGCACAAAAGAATATCGGGCTGGATGCCAATCGCTCGAAGTTCCTTGACGGAATGCTGGGTCGCCTTCGTCTTCAACTCCTGGGCCGCCTGCATGAACGGCACCAGCGTGAGATGGACGTAGATGACGTTGTCCTTGCCGACGTCCTTCTTGAACTGGCGGATGGCTTCCAAAAACGGCAGGCTCTCGATGTCGCCGACGGTACCCCCGACTTCCACGATGACCACGTCCACGTCGCCCGAGACGCGGTGGATGGCGGCCTTGATCTCGTCCGTGATGTGCGGGATCACCTGCACCGTCCGCCCCAGGTAATCGCCGCGCCGCTCCTTCTGGATCACCGAGAAGTAGACCTTGCCGGTCGTCACGTTGTGGTTGCGCGTCACCCGCACCGAGGTGAACCGCTCGTAGTGGCCGAGATCCAGATCGGTCTCGCCGCCGTCGTCGGTGACGAAGACCTCGCCGTGCTGATAGGGACTCATCGTCCCGGCATCGACGTTGATGTACGGGTCCATTTTCTGGAGGGTGACGCGATAGCCGCGGGCTTCGAGCAGCGAGCCCATCGACGCCGACGCCAGGCCCTTGCCCAGCGAGGAGACCACGCCGCCGGTCACGAAGATGAACTTGGGGGCCACGTCATCCCTCCTTTCGGCTCACGAAGCCTTGCACGAAGAGAACCTCGCTGTCGCGATCGGTCACCCGCCGGTCGAGGCGCGCGTCACGGAGTGCCCGCAACGCCTCGGCCACGCGCGGCCCGGGCGCCACGCCGGCGGCCACGACGTCGTCGCCACCGAGCGCCGGCCGGGCCGTCTGCGCGGTCTCCACGAACCACTCGACGTCGCGGCGCGCCGCACCACCACCGAGCCACGTCACCAGGATCTCGAGATCGTCGAATCCCCACCACGGCCGCGCGCGGTCACTCGCCCGCGTCCCCGCTGCAGCCGGTGTCACCCGACGAGCCAGCGCCCGCTCGATCCGTGCTCGCGGCTCGCCGGTGATCACGAGACGGTCGAGCGCCGCCCGGATAACCGCCGGCGGTTGACCGAAGAGCACCACGACCGCGGCCGTCTCGATCGCCGTCGGTGTCACACCGTGGGCTCGACACCACGCGAGTGCCGCGGGCAACCGTCGCACGCGCTCGGCCGAAGCGTCCGAGAAGCGATGCTCCGCAGCGAGCAGCCTGAACACACCGGCGGTACCGAGCTGTCGGAGGGCGACGTCCGGCCGCTGATCGCCGACGATCAGGGCGAGCTCGGCGGCCAAGCGCTGGCCGCTCAGCGCCGTATACGGTGCCAGTCGCAGCGCGAGGCCCACGGCGCGAGCCGTCCAGGCATCCAGCGTGAATCCGAGACGGGCCGCATAGCGCGCGGCTCGAAACAGCCGTGTGGGGTCCTCGACGAACGAAAGCGGATGCAGCACCGTGATACGCCGTTGCGCGAGTGCCGCCCGGCCGCCGAACGGATCGAGGACCCCGTAGCCATCGGACGCGAGCTCGACGGCCATCGCGTTGATGGTGAAGTCACGCCGGCCGAGGTCCTCGCCGATGCTGGCCGGCATCACGCGGGGCAGCGCTCCGGGCGTCTCGTAGCGCTCGGAGCGCGCCGTGGCGATGTCCACGCGGGCCTGCTGAGGCGACGTGAGTGAGGCGGTCAGGAATCGTGCGTGCTCGGTGAGGCCACCGGTGCCTACACCGAGGGCGCCGGCGAGAGCTCGCGCGACGGCGATCCCATCACCTTCCACGACGACGTCCAGGTCACGCGTGGCGAGCGGCCCGGGGCTCCGAAGCGCGTCGCGCACGACGCCGCCGACCAGGAACGCGGCCGCCTTCTGCTCGCGGGCCACCGGACCGAGCGCGGTCAGCGCGTCGCGCGCGAAGGCGCTGAGGCGCTCGGGGAATCTGGGCGACGAGCTCGTGAAGGTGGTGGCCGCCACGGCACCGATGGCACCGAGCGCGCCGCGCCGCCCGTCGCGAACGATCACCACGGGCGCGCCCGACGCGAGATGCCGCCGCACGGCGATCTCGCTCACGCGGCTTTCCACGGCTGGCACCGGCCGGGCCAGCATCGCCGCCGGCAATTCGTCGAGGCCGAGACGGGCTGCTCGCGCCAGGTCGTCCCGCAGAATCCAGGCGCGACCGTCGGCACTGACCGCCACGGCTTGCCGCCGGCGGGCCAGGCGGAGCGCGTCGCCGACCCGGGCACCACGCGGGACGCTCGCCACCGGCGCATCGACCAGAGCTGCCGCGCCCGGGTCGACCTGCGGATAGGCGTGCGCCCGCTTGGCCATCACGTGGCTCGAGGATGGAACTCGTCGTACATGCGGCGGACCGTGGCCGACGGCAGATGTGTGTAGATCTGGGTCGTCGCGATGTCGGCGTGGCCGAGCATGGCCTGCACGGAGCGGAGGTCGGCGCCGCCCTCCAGCAGATGGCTGGCGAAGGAATGTCGCAACACGTGCGGCGACACGCGGCGCGTCACGCCCGCCGTGCGAGCCGCGCGGCGCACGATGACCCAGAGCGATTGACGCGACAGCGCGCCCCCGCGCGGATTCACGAACAACCGGTCGCTGTCGCGGCGGCGCGTGTCTCGCGGACGTCCACGGGCGAGATAGCGCGAGAGCCAGACCGCCGCCTCGCCGCCCAGCGGCACCAGCCGTTGCTTGCGCCCCTTGCCGGTGCAGATCACGTAGCCGGCGGTGAGATTGACATCGTCGAGGTGGAGCCCGAGGCACTCGGACGCCCGCAAGCCCGTCGCGTAGAGCAGCTCGAGCAGCGCCCGATCGCGGAGCCCGCGTGGCGTCGTCACGTCAGGACTCTCCACCACCGAAGCGGCGCCGGCGGGCGACAGCGTCTTCGGGAGCGGCCGGCCGAGGCGTGGACGTTCGACGTGCTCGGTCGGATCACGGCGCACGGTTCCCTCGCGCACCAGGTGGCGAGCGAAGCTGCGGAGGGCGGAGAGCCGGCGGGCCACGCTCGAGGCCTTGAGACCGACCCGCGTGAGGTGCTCGAGGTACGCGACGACATCCTCGGCGCGGGCCGAGATCAACGACTGCCGGCGACCACGCAGGAACGCCACGAAATCCGCGAGGTCACGGCGGTAGGCGGCAAGCGTGTGACGCGAGGCCCCCTGCTCGGTCTGGAGGACGGCGAGGAATTCTTCGACGGGGTCGGGGCCGCTCCGCACGATTTGCTGGCGCGCTCTGAGCGGGTTGAGCACGACGGATTATATCAACGTGATCGGCGCGACGGCAAGATCGCCGCCAGCGCGTTCCTCTCGGTCGCCGCCAGCGCGCCGCTGGCAACCCAGAAGGCGAGGGCCCCACCCGCGATCGCCCCCACCAGCCATCCCCCCTCGACCGCCCGCGTCGTCGCCGACGGCCACCATCGAAGCAGGACCGCACACCACGCGGCGAGCGCGAGCGACGCGGCGGACGTGCGCCCGAGGCTCCAGGCGATCGAGCGGACGCCGAGGGCGCCGAAGCGACGGCGCGCGATGATCACGAGAAATCCAAGGTTCGCGTAGGCGCCGATCGATGACGCCAGGGCGAGGCCGCCATGAGCGAGCGGCGCCATGAGCAGCAGCGCGGAGGCGACATTGACGGCGACGGACAGGATGCCGAGCTTCACCGCGGTGGAGGCATCGCCGATCGCGTAGAAGGCCTGGGCCACGATGCGCGCGCCCGAAAATCCCGCCAGGCCCACGGCGTACCACAGCAGGGCCTGGGCGGTCGCCACGGTGTCGGGAGCGGTGAACTGCCCGCGCTCGAAGAGGACCCTGGTGATCGGCGTCCGCAGCATGACGAGCCCGACCGTGGCCGGCACCGCGACGTAGAAGCCGAGCCTCAGCGAGAAATTCAGCGTGGCCGCGAGGCCCCGGTGATCGCCTTGAGCCGCCTGGCGGGCCATCGTCGGCAGTGACGCCGACGCGAGCGCGATGCCGAACACGCCGAGCGGGAATTCCATGACCCGGTCGGCGTAATAGAGGAAGGAGATGCTGCCCGGCGGCAGCAGCGAGGCGAGCAGCGTGTTCACGAACACGGACACCTGGACGGCGGCGAGACCGAACGCCGCCGGCAGCAGCAAGCGCGTGACGCGGCCGAGCGCGGGATGGCGGAGGTCGTGAGCTGGTCCCACCAGCAGGTGGCAACGGATCAGGCTCGGGATCTGGACCGCGAGCTGGGCGACGCCGCCGATGAGGACGCCGATCGCCAACGCCAGGATCGGCGGCTGCACGTGTCGCGCGAACAGCACGACACCGGCGATCATTCCGACGTTCACGACGGCGGGCCCGATGGAGGCCGCGAAAAAGTGGCCGTGGATCTGGAGCACCCCCATCGCCAGCGCGGCCAGGCCGACCAGCGGGAGATACGGGAACATCACCCGCGTCAGGAGGACGGCCAGATCGGCCTGCGCGGCGTCGTCGGTGAACCCCGGCGCGATGACGCGAAGGATCCACGGCGCGCCCACGATGCCGACGATCGTCGTCACGCCGAGCGCGAGGATCGCGGCTCCAAGCACCGCCCGCACCATGCCGACGAACTCCTCGCGCGGCCGCGTCTCGACGTATTCGCTGAAGACCGGGACCACCGCGGTGGAGAGCGCGCCTTCGGCGAGCAGGCGGCGCAGCATGTTCGGGATCCGAAAGGCCACGAAGAACGCGTCGGTGACGGGGCCCGCGCCGAAGACCAGCGCGACGACCATGTCCCGGACGAATCCCAGCACGCGCGAGAGGAACGTCGCCCCGCTGATGGACCCCAGCGCGCGGACGACCTGGCGCTCCACGCTCATGGCGCTGACGTCCTCCGCGGATCATTGTCCTGGAAATCGCGGGACGGATACGGCATCATGCGGTGTCCACATCTCGACGAGGGAGGAGTCCCAGGTTGGCGAACACCAAGTCGGCCATGAAACGAATCAGGCAGAGCGAGAACCGCCGGATCCGCAACCGTACCGTTCGCTCCAAGGTCCGGACCGCGGTCAAGACGGCGCGCACGGCCGTCACCGAGGCGGGAGGCGACGCTCGCACCGCTGTTCTCGAGGCCATCCGCGCGCTCGACAAGGCGGTCACCAAGGGTGTGATCCACCCCAACACCGCGGGCCGCAAGAAGTCGGCGCTCGCCCGCCGTCTGGTCGCCCACAAGTAGTCTCAGCGGTTCTGGCCCTCGGCCAGGAGGTGGAGCAGTCCGACGGCCGCGCGGGTCACTCGCTCCCCCGCCCCCGGTCCATAGACACTCGCGCAGGCAACGTAGCTCGGCTTGACCGCGTCCTGCGGGGTGAGGAAATATCCGAGATAATCGTTCGCCACCCCGGCGACGAAGACACGCTCCCACGCCGGAGCGCCGCCTCGCTTCAACGATTCGCCGAGCTCGGACTGTAGCTCTCCCGGAATCGTCACCCAGGCCGAACGTCCGACACCAATGGCCACCAGCTCCGTCTCGTCGGGAAACGCGCTGCCGAGCCGAACGGTCAGGCCGGCCGGGAGCCAGCGAGCGACACAGTTGCGGAGCGACAGGCGCGGCTTCGGCATCGTCAGCGTCGAAGCTCGAACCCGAAGGGGCGTTCGGGGTGCCGTCGGCGTCTTCGCCCAGGCGGCCATCACCGCCGAGGCCAGCTCGGCGGCCACGGGCTTCATCTCGCTGACGCCGTGACGTGCCGGGCTCACGTCCCCGACCGCCCCGTTGACGAAGAGCGCCGGTGCCTGCAGATCGCGCTCGATGCCGTGGGACGCCACCCCCATGACGTCGCCGGAGAGCTTGAGATTCGCCGGGCCGAGCATCGTGCCATGAATCGCGTAGTTCCAGAGGACGGCGATCGGCGCTCCTGCGGGCGTCACCACTTTCAGGATTGCGAGCGTTCGGTCGACCGGCCGGTCCACACGGCCGGTCGTCAAGGCCGGACCGGGTTCCGCCAGGACGCCGACGTGCGCGGGTGATTTCGCGGCCTCCGCGCGTCGCACGGCCTCCACGATCGCGCCCACGAGGGCATCGCGAACCTCGGCGTCTTCGCGATCGACGGTGAGAAGCGCGAGCAGCCGCGAATCGAAGAACGCGCCCGGCCCCGAATGCGTGTGGGAGGCGGCGACGACGAGCGTGGCGGGGCGACCACCCGCCGCGGCCAGGCCGCGCTTGATGCGAGTCGTGAAGCCGCGGTCGACGGCGATCAGGTCGGCGCTGATCCACACCACGCGAGTCTCGGCGGTCTCCAGAACCAGCGCGCGAGCGACGACGGGATCGAGCACTCCGTCGTGGGGTCGGAACCAGAAGGCGTGAGGGAAGCGGCCGAAGAGATCGGGAGCGACGAGGCGGCGTGCCCAGTTTCCGTAACCGGCCAGCGGCGTCCCCGGAGGAACCGGCAGGCTGACCGTCGCCGCGCCCGCCTGGAGGCAGTCGAGGCAGCGCTCGGCCGCGCTGGCGGGAATCATGGCGAGCAGGACGATCGCGGCGGCGGCGACGCTGCGCCGCGCCGCAGTCACTGGTCGCCGCCGCGACAGAGTTCGGCGACCAGCACGGCCAGCTCGGCGCCCGGCTCACCGCCGGACTTCACGCGACGCTCAGCGAGCCAGCACTGCTCGAGCTTTCGCGTCAGGCCGCGGTTGGACTCGCCGGCCACCGACGTGAGCAATGCGTCGACGACCGCCGGCGGCCGTCCCACCAGCCGCGCGATCTCGGCCGCCGGTCGACCACGCTCGCGCCATTCGCGGACCGTCCACCGCATGCGGACGTCGCGCGTCAGCGCCACGAGCAGCGGCAGCGGATCCTCCGTGGCCAGAAGGCGATCGAGCGTGCGCAGGGCCAGGCCGAGCTCGTGGCGCTCCACCGCCCGCGTGAGATCGAAGAGTCCGCTCAGGCGATGCTCACCGACCACGGCGCTGACTTCCTTCACGCCCACGGCTCGGTTCTCCGGTCCGCCCGCGAGCGCGGCCTTCCGCACCTCGCCCAGCAACGTGGCGCTGTCCTCGCCGACGTGGGGACGACGTCGAGGAGCCAGTGCGGCGTTTTTCGCTCACGGTTGGGTGTGAGCGCCTCGTCGGCGAGGAGCATGAGACACGCGGCCGGGTTGGGCGCGGTGACCCAGCGGCGGAACGTGTCCGCGTCGCGTGCGGGCAACGCCTGGGCATGGCGAACCACGACCAGCCGCGCCGGCGCCAGCACGGGCAGCGTCAATGCGGCGTTCGTCACGGTCTCCGCCGTCACGTCGCGGCCGTCGAAGATCTCGCGATCGAACGCCGCCGCCGACGGCTCGCTGAACAAGACGCGGCTCACGATGCCGAGCGCGTCATCCATCAGCTGCGCATCGGGCCCATGCACGAGCACCGTCGGCGGCAAGGCCCGGCGCTCGGCCGCGGTCAGGAAGGCCGCGTAGTCCACCCGTTCAGAAGCGTTCGAGCGTGAAGGCCACGATCGAGCGCGCGATTTCCACGGACGCCGCACTGAGCGCCACCTGCTCGAGGGCGATCGTACTGCTCACGGAGCCAGTGACGCGGAAATCCGCCCGGTCCTGGTATCCACGCCGGTCGAAGAGGAGCTTCTCTTCCTTCACATCACGGTAGCGGAGGTTCAGGGTCACGATGAGCCGATACTGACGAACGTTGGCGCTCGCATCGAACGCGATCGACTGCACGTCGTACCCGGTCACTTCGCCCTCGAGGATCGAATCGGCGGTCTCCGGCCCGACGACACGCAGCCGACCGTTGGTCGAGAACGCGTCGACCACCGCGCGCGTCAGGAAGTTCTCGACCCCCGGCTCCGACGTGCGATTGGCGAAGGTCGGGATGGCGATGGTCTTGAGATGGCTTGGCAACGTCCCGCGCAGGCCGTATCCGCACCCGGCCGCGGCCGTCGCGATCAGAGCGAGCAGCGCTGCCCGTCGCCTCATCGCCGCGTGACGATGTTCACCAGCCGGTTGGGGACCACGACGACGCGGGCGACCTCATGGGTCGCCACCCACGGCCTGACGCGATCATCGGCGAGCGCGAGACGGCGCACGTCGTCCTCGCTGGCGTCGACGTCCACGGTGAGACGGCTCCGCACCTTCCCGTCGACCTGCACGATGACCGTCACCTCGCTCTTGGCCAGCGCGGTCGGATCGACCTCCGGCCATCGGTGGAGAAAGAGACTCTCCTCGTGACCAAGCTGCGCCCACAGTTCCTCGGTGACGTGCGGGCAGAACGGCCCGAGGAGGAGGAGCGTCGTTTCCACCGCTTCACGCAAGAGCGCGGTCCGCTCGGAGCGCGGCATACCGTCGAGTGACGCTTGCTCGAAGGCGTACAGGGCGTTGACCAGCTCCATGATCGCGCTGACGGCCGTGTTGAAGTGGAAGTCGCGCTCGATGTCGGCAGTGACGCGTGCGATCGTCTCATGGATCACGCGACGGAACGCCCTGCCCGTGTCCGTGCTGGGCGCGGCGTCCCTCCCAACGTTCTTGATTTCTTCCACGTGGGCCAGGACGAACCGCCATACGCGGTTCAGGAACCGCGAGCCCCCTTCCACGCCGTGATCGTTCCAGTCCAGATCCTTCTCGGGCGGCGCCGCGAACAGCGAGAAGAGGCGGGCCGTGTCGGCGCCAAAGGTCCGGATGAGGTCGTCAGGATCCACGACGTTGCCCTTCGACTTCGACATCTTGGCGCCGTCCTTGATGACCATGCCCTGGGAGAGCAGGGCGACGAACGGCTCGTCGGCCTTGGTGAGACCCAGGTCGCGCAGGACCTTCGTGTAGAAGCGCGCGTAGAGCAGATGGAGGACCGCGTGCTCGATGCCGCCGATATACTGGTCGACCGGCATCCAGTAATCCACCGCGCTCCGCTCGAACATGCCGCCCTCGTAGGTGGGCGAGCAGTAACGGAAGAAGTACCAGGAGGACTCGACAAAGGTGTCCATCGTGTCCGTCTCGCGCCGGGCGCGGCCGCCGCAGCGTGGACAGGTGGCGTTCACGAAGCTTGCGACGTCGGCCAGCGGAGAGCCGCCCTTGCCGCTGATCTGCACGTTCCGCGGCAGGACCACCGGAAGGTTCTCCTCCTTCTCGGCGACCATCCCGCAGCGATCGCAGTACAGGATGGGAATCGGCGCTCCCCAGTATCGTTGGCGGCTGATGCCCCAGTCGCGAAGCCGATAGTTGATCTTGGCCTCACCGAGCCCGCGCGCGACGAGCCAGTCGATGGCAGCGCGCTTGGCCGCGGCAATCGTCAGGCCGTCGAGGAACCCCGAATTGATCTTGAGGCCGTCACCGACGTAGGCCTCGCCCGTCCAATCGGGTGGACGCTTCACCGTCTCGATGATCGGCAGCCCCTGCTGCGTGGCGAACTCCCAGTCACGCTGATCCTCGCCGGGAACCGCCATGATCGCACCGGTGCCGTAGCCCATCAGGACGTAGTTGGCGATGAAGAGCGGGATCTCTGCGTTGTTGAACGGGTTGACCACCTTCGCCATGAGGCGCAGGCCGCGCTTGGGGCGATCGGCGGCCAGCCGCTCGATCTCGGTCTCGCGCGCGACGTCGGCGCGGAACGCGGCGACGGCCGCCCGCTCTCGCTCGTCGGTGACGAGCGGATCCACCAGCGGATGCTCGGGGGCCAGCACCGCGTAGGTCATGCCGAACACGGTGTCCGGCCGCGTGGTGAAGACGCGCACGGCGAGCCCGGAACGGCCGGCCACGGGCAGATCGAACTCTGCGCCTTCGCTCCGGCCGATCCAGTTGCGCTGCATCGTCATGACGCGCTCGGGCCAGCCGGGCAGCCGATCACACCACGCCAGCAGCTCATCAGCGTAGGCGGTGATCTTGAAGAACCAGCCTTCGATCTCGCGCGGCGTCACCTCGCTGTCGCAGCGCCAGCACCGGCCGTCTTCCACCTGCTCGTTGGCGAGAATCGTCTGACAGGAGGGGCACCAGTTGACGGTGGAGCGTCGACGATACGCCAGGCCACGCTCGAACATCTTGATGAAGATGAGCTGCTCCCACTTGTAGTAGGAGGGATCACACGTCGCGAGCTCGCGGGTCCAGTCGTACGAGATCCCCATCTTCTTGAGCTGGGCGCGCATGTAGTCGATGTTCTCGTAGGTCCAGATCGCGGGGTGCACGCCGTGCTCGATGGCGGCGTTCTCGGCGGGAAGGCCGAAGGCGTCCCAGCCCATCGGATGGAGCACGTTGAACCCGCGCATCCACTTGTAGCGGGCGAGCAAATCGCCGATCGCGTACACGCGCACGTGGCCCATGTGGATGCGACCCGAAGGGTACGGGAACATTTCCAGGCAGTAGAACTTCGGGCGGGCAGGATCTTCGGTAACCTGGAACTGCTTCCGCTCCTCCCAGATCCGCTGCCACTTGGCCTCGACCTCGCGGAAGGGATAGCGGTCGGTCGACATGTTTCTGGTCGATTTCTACCAGACATAGCGGGCAGAGGCAAGAAACGGAGATGAGGGCCCCTCCGGCGCAAGTGACGCCGCGCCGGAGGGAGCCCGGCAGCAAATTTATTGCTTGTGCTCGAGCTTCACCCCGAGGACCTTGGCCGCTTCGTCGGCGGTCTTCACCGAGTCGGCGTGCTTCCCGTCTTCGTGTTCCTTCTGGGCCTTCGCGATCAGCTTATCGGCATCGGCCTTCTTCTTCGCGTCCTTCTCGTTCGCCGAAGCGTCCTTGAGCTGCTTGACGAGCAACGGACACTCCTTGGCGAACGCGACACCAGCACCAGCACCGAGCATCATCACCACGGCGAGCAGAGCCATCGCCTTCTTCATCGAGTCGTCACCTCCCCCCGGGTCAAGCTGGTACTCCACCCTATCAATTGCTGATCCGACCCTCGGGTTCCCCGGCCGCCTCGGCCCCCTCGGGCACGGGATGAAAGTGATCATAGATACGCTGCGCGAGCTTCGGGGTGACCTTCGGTACCGCCGCCAGCTCCGCGACGCTGGATTCTCGCACGCGACGTGCCGAACCCAAAGCTTTCAGCAGGCTGGTGCGGATAGTAGCACCAACGCCGGGAATGCTGTCGAGCACCGACTGGATCGTCCGTTTCGTGCGCAGCTTCTTGTGGTACGTGATCGCGAAGCGATGGGCCTCGTCGCGGACCTTCTGCAGCGTCTGCAGTGCCGGCGCGGTCGGGTCGAGCAGCAGTGGCTCCAGGCTCTCGCCGCGATAGACCTCCTCGCGCTGCTTGGCCAGCGAGACGACCGGCAGGTAATCGAGTCCGAGATCCTGCAGCACCTTGAGCCCCACGTTGAGCTGACCGCGGCCGCCGTCGATGAGCACCAGGTCGGGCAACGCCGTGCCCTCTTCGAGTGAGCGCGCGAACCGGCGTCGCAGCACTTCCTCGAGCGAGGCGAAGTCGTCGGCGCCCGGCACGCCCTTGATGCGGAACCGCTTGTAGTCGTCCTTCTTCAGCTCCCCGTTCTCCCACACCACCATCGACCCGACCTGCTCGGATCCCTGGATGGAGGAGATGTCGTAGCCCTCGATGCGATTGGGCAACGTCGGCAGCTCGAGCGCGCGCTGCAGGTCCTCCAGGATCAACTGCTGGCGGTTCGAGCGCGAGAGCAGGTGATGCTGCAGCGCGATGGCGGCATTGGACTCGGCCATGGCCACGAAGTCCCGCTTGGTCCCGCGCTGGGGAACGACGAGACCGACACGGCGGCCGGCCAGTCCCGAGAGCCACTCGCTGAGCAGGTCGCTCTCGGGCACCTCCTCCGACAACAGGAGCTCCGGCGCCGGCGTGACGTTCTTGCTGTAGAACTGGCGAATGAACGCCGACAGGATCTCGCCGTCGTCGGTGCCCGCGGTCCGATCGAAGAAGAACGCCTCCTGTCCGACCAGGCGGCCCTTGCGCACGAAGAAGAGCTCCACGCAGGCATCGGCACCCTGACGCACGACGCCGATCACGTCCTGGTCGACCTGGTCGGTCGAGATGATCTTCTGGCGCTCGCGGACCTGGTTGAGCGACTGGATCTGGTCCCGCAACACGGCCGCCCGCTCGAACTTCTCCTCGCGGGCCGCCTGCTCCATCTCTCGCGTCAGGCGTCCGGCCAGCGCGTCGTCCTTGCCCTCGAGGAACTGCTGCACGTCGCGCACCGTCGCCGCGTAGCCCTCGCGAGTCTCCCATCCGGTGCAGGGTGCATTGCACCGGTGGATGAAGTACTGGATGCAGGGACGCTCGAGCTTCCCGTCGATCCGGATCGAGCACGTCCGCAGTGGAAAGAGCTGGCGCGTCAGCCTGAGCGTCTGCCGCATGGCGGTGGCCGGGTAGAACGGGCCGAAGTAGGTGGCGCCGTCCTTGTGAACGCGCCGAGCCACCACCAGGCGGGGGAACTCCTCGTTGGTCGTGAGCTTCAGGAAGGGATAGTGCTTGTCGTCCCGGAGAATGATGTTGTAGCGAGGCCGGTGCTTGCGGACGAGATTCGCCTCCAGCATCAGGGCCTCGAGCTCGTTGTCGGTCACGACGTAGTCGAGGTCGGCGATCTGGCGCACGAGGGCGTCGGTCTTCGCATCGCGGGGGCGTGCCTCCTGGAAGTACGAGCGGACGCGGCTCCGCAGCGAGGCGGCCTTGCCTACGTACAGCGCCTGGCCCTTGGCGTCGCGGTAGAGGTAGACCCCCGGGCGATCGGGTAGCGTGGCGAGCTTCTCGTCCAGCGTCACGACAATATATTGTACCGGGCGCGATATTGTACCGGGCGCGGTCATCCGGGCTTGGCGGTGCCCTGTCGCGCCCGTGCGCCATCATCCCCGACTGACGGACGAAGTCCTACACAGGCGTCCGGCCCACGCCTACGTCCTCATCGGTAGGACTCTGATTGTCCACAGTCACCGTGCGGCATACTTTGCAGCAGCCATGAACGACCCGATGATGAGCGGGCCCCAGGGAGGCATGCAATGAGAGTGTTCGCACGCGCCACGGTCGTCTCGGCATTGGTACTGGTGGCCGGCGGGTTGGCCGGTCGAGCCGAAGCCCAACCGGCCGCGACGGCGGCCTTTCCAGTCGCAACGGTTCATCTCGAGCGGAACGCCACGGACAGTGACTACGAAGTCGTCTTCGAGGTCACCGGCGCCCAGGACGGCTTGGCTGAGCTCACGGTGCTCGGGCCGGACCGCCGGACGGTCGTGGCCTTCAAGGCTCCCGATTCCTCCACGCTCGGCATCCGCGGTTTTCGGTTCGAGTCGCCAGAGCCCAGCGATATCAAGGCGGTGAAGTCCGCGTACCCGGAAGGGATCTACGAGTTTTCCGGGCGGACTTCGAAAGGCGCGAAATTTGCCGGGAAGTCGACGCTCAGTCATCGGGTGGCCGCAACGCCCACGCTCGTCAAGCCGGCAACGCCGACGGCCACTCTGTCCGTCAAAGACTTGACGCTCGCCTGGAGTCCCGTCGAGGGGGTGGCGGCTTACTCGGTCGGTATCAAGCACGAGGAGTCGAACGTGAACCTGACCGCGATGCTGCCGGCCTCGTCGACATCCTTCGCGGTGCCCGATGGTTTTCTGACGCCAGGCAAGAAATATAAGCTGGCGATCGGCGCGGTTACTCGCGAGGGCAACATCACGTTCGTGGAGACGACGTTCACGACCGAGAAGTAGTCGGCATCATCAACCGCGATCTCTCGGAGTCGACGAGACACTGGCTCTCTGGCGCCGCCTGGGGATGCGAACTCGCCCACCAGGCGGCGGCCGCCGCGCAGCCAATGCCGAGGAGGAAGCCCCCGAGGACGTCGGAGGGCCAATGGGCATGGCGCATGACGCGGGCCCAACCGACCGCGAGCATCAAGAAGATTGCAAGGGCATCGACGATCCACCGCTGCCCCCGGCTGATCCGTTCCCGACTCGCGATATAGATCAGCACGACGGCGAAGGTCGTCGCTGCGGTGGTGTGGCCGCTCGGAAACCCGAGGGAAGACCCGCTCGGTCGCGACCGGCCGACCATGAACTTGACCGCGTGCTGGATGAGCGAAGAGCCGATCAAGACGGCACACCAGACCCGCCAGTGGCGCCGCGCCACCGACGACAGCACGAACAGCAGGATGGCGGCCGGCAACAGGACGTGCACGCGGCCGCCATAATTGGCCCAGCGCGCGAGCTTGCGCACCATGCCGCCATCACTCCCGAGCAGAAATTGGCGGACGAGCAAATCGCCCGGCAGGATCCCGCTCGCGTAGACGGCGATGCCGAGACCGAGGAACAGGCCCAACGAGACCAGGCAGATCATGCGCCAGCGCGCGACGTCGGAGCGTCTCATGGTGGAATTCCTCCGTTGTCCGAGCCATCTCTAGTGTTGTCACGCTCTTTTGTCAATGGCGGAGCCGCTTCGGTCACGCGATCGCGCGCTCGGATGTGTCGCATTACATGCCATAATCCGGCCGACGCGAACGCGCTGACAGCCGCGGTGAGGTGGCGCACCGCGAAAGGAGGCCCAGTCACGGTCACCTCCGAGGAGCTCGTGATCCTCGTCAGAGTGCTGGCCGCTGTCCTGGTCGGCGCGTTGATCGGGTTCGAGCGCACCTTCCACGGACGCCCGGCGGGATTCCGCACGCACGCTCTCGTCTGCGTCGCATCGTCCTTGCTGATGCTGGTGACCGTCTACCAGAACCAGTGGATGACCGTCCTTCCACTCGATGCCATTCGGACCGACCCGACGCGGATGGCTCAGGGCATCATGACCGGAATCGGCTTTCTTGGCGCCGGTGTCATATTCAAAGAGGGACTGACCGTTCGGGGTCTGACGACGGCGGCATCCATCTGGGTGACGGCGGCGATCGGCATTCTCCTCGGAATCGGGTTTTACTTCGCCGCGACGCTCGGGGCAGCGTCTACGATCGCCATCCTGGCGGCATTTCGGTTCATCGAACTGCGTCTTCCGACCGAGTTTTACGCACACCATTCGCTCATGTTCGAGCGGGGCGCCGTAATGGCTGAAGACGACCTGCGTCACTTGATCGGTGAGCATGGGTTTTCGATTGCGAACCTTTCGTATCACCTCCGCGACGGCGGCAGGTTCTTCGAATATGAAATGGTGATCAGGAGTCGGGATCGCCGGAATGCCGCGGCGCTCTCTGGAGATCTGTCCAAGCTTTCGGAAGTGCTCGAGTTCCGCATCGACCCGATGGGCGACTGATCCTGGATGAGCACCGGTGCTGAGGGACGGACGACGCCCAAACACGCCGTCCGTCGGTGGCCAACTCCCATCAGTCGTCGTGATCCTTGTGCTTCCCGCGTGAAGGGACCGCCGCGACCTTTCCCGTGGCCGGATCGACGACAACCCTTTGGACGGTCAGATCCTTCACCACCTTGACTTCGAAGAGCGTCGCGCCGTAGAGGTTCGCCAGTGCAGCTTCGACGCCTCGACCTCCAGTTTCCTTCTCCGCCGCCTCGATGGCGGCCACAAGACCCATCGGAGACGCTTCCAGGCGGGCCAACGCAGCCTGCTCCTTCAGTTGGTCTTTTCTGTCGAAGACGTGACTGAGGGAGGAGATCACGCCCGGTGTCACTATTCGGACGATGTTCCCCGATGCCGGGTCGACGAGGACCTTGGCCGACTTGTCTTTGGACAGGGTCTTGATTTCATAAACGTAGGTTCCCTGCTTGCGCTCCATCTCGGCCTTCCTGGCGCGGCCACCGGTCTGCTGTTCTGCGACGCGTACCGCTTGCGCCAGCGACGTCTGCGGCCCACTCACGCCGCCCGGGCGAGGCGTCTGCCCGGAGGCGTGCGTGGCCAGAACCGCCGCGACTCCCGCGATCACTCCCATCCACAGCAGCGTCCGGGTTGCGCCTCGACCGTCCGTTGCCAGAGTCTTCATCCCTTGTCCTCCCATGTCGGGCATTATGGCCGTGCCTTGAGGTCCACTTTCCCGCCCTTCACGAGCTTCAATGTTCCGTCTCTCACCATCCCGATGCCTGGAGCGTAGTACTTGTACTCCGTGATGACTTGCAAGGGAGTCGTCTCCCTGATCTTCAGACAGTTCGTGAATTCGCCGGCCGGAGTGTAGACGGTCTCAGTCGTGCTGATGATCGTGGCGCGATCCATCGCCGCCCCGGGTGCGACCTCCTGGTAGTAGCTCGCATTGACGAGTGGCTGGCCTGGCATGATGAGCCCAAACTTGGCGCCGTTCACGCCGGAGAGCCAGGACCCATCGTGATTCACGACCTTGCCGTCCTTGTACATGTCCACGTCTTCTCCGAAGTAAAAGACGTCGTTCGTCCGTCGGCTGATCGCGAAGTAATTGCGGGCAACCTCGATCAACTGGCCGTTCTTGGTTTCCCGCTCCTCGACCACCCGCGTCTCCACACCATCGACCATCTTCGTCTCGTTGAGGACGGTGATGATCAGCTGCGTGCCGCCCCCCTCGAGCACTAGCTGGTAGCCAGGTTCGAGGATGAAGTAAGGATTGCGCCCGATGGAGACCAGCTCGTCGCCTTCCATCACGAACCGCGACGTCCACTCACCCGAGCTGACGCAGCCCGTGAGCATCAGCGACCCGATCCCGACGATGGACCAGAACCACAGAACTCTGCGCATGATGAAGCCCTCCTTTGTCTATCTCGTGCACCTTGCTTCGGTCGTCTCTCCCCTTCGCGCCCTTCACGCTGAACGTGGTCTCCGGGCCACACCGCGAGGAAATGGATGCGGCCTCCCGACTGCCGACCGATGCCCCTTCGACGTCGCCGGCTGCGCGAGCAACGGACTGCACAGCGCCGCGCCGGCCGCCAGCGCGATGAGGGGCAAGGTCGGTCGCGTCGCATGCCTCCTTTGCCGGCTTGATGGCTCACGATAGATCTCCGCGTCTGAACTGGCCGTGAGCCCGGCGTTCATGAAATGTTCAGCGGCGGCCGTCGCGAAGAACTCGGCCAGGGCGCCGACGATCCGGACCTCCTCCTGGAGGCGCGCTGGTAGCACGACCTTCAGCTCGCGAGCCCGGCCAGGGGCGTCCGGGGCGGCAACAGAGGCCGCGGCGGTGGCAAGCGCGACCAGCGGAAGCGTGGCGTACATGGCGTTCCTCCTTGCGGTCGATACTCGACGACGAGGGCGAGAATGGCTGACCGTGCCTGAACGGGCCGTGAGCCGCGCGTTCATCTGCCGTTCAGCCCGTAGCGCGGTATTATTCAGCGTGGACCTTCATCGGCCCGTCCGGCTGCTGGCTGTCGCCGTGGTTCTGGCCTGTGGACGATCACGCCCGGGCCCGGGCGGCGCGCGAGGCCGGTGAGATCGTCTCGCTCCAGGCGATCCTCGATCGCGTGCATGCGGAGTTCAATGGCTCTCCGGTCGAGATCGAGCTCGACGACGACGACGGCCGCTTCATCTACAAGGTCAAACTGCTCGCGCCGGGCGGGGCGATCGTCAAGCTCGAATACGATGCGCGCGACGCCCGCCTGCTTCGGGCCAAGGGCCGCGCTGCTGACGCGGCGCGGCGGCCACGCCAGGAGTGATGCGAGTTCTGGTCGTCGAGGATGACCCGGTCCTGAGCCGGCAGCTGGCCGAGACCCTGACGCGGGCCGGTGACGCGGTCGATTGCGCGGCCGACGGCGAAGAAGGGCACTTTCTCGGCGACACCGAGCCCTATAACGCCGTCGTCCTCGATCTCGGCCTGCCCCGGCTCGACGGGATCACGGTCCTCAAACGATGGCGCGCCGCCGGACGAACCATGCCGGTCTTGATCCTTACCGCGCGCGGGAGCTGGCCCGAGAAGGTGCAGGGCATCGATGCCGGAGCCGACGACTATCTCGCCAAACCATTTCAGATGGAGGAGCTCCTCGCGCGGGTCCGCGCGCTGATTCGCCGCGCACACGGGCATGTCACCACCGAGCTGACGTGCGGCGGCGTCGCCCTCGACACCCGGTCGGGCAGGGTCACGGTCGGTGGCAGCCCCATCGATCTTTCGGCCCACGAATACCGGGTTCTTCGCTACCTCATGCACCGCAAAGGTGAAGTCGTTTCCCGCAGCGAGCTCGTCGAGCACATCTACGCTCAGGACTTCGATCGAGACTCCAACACGATCGAAGTGTTCGTCGCTCGGCTGCGGCGGAAGCTCGGCGTCGACGTCATCAAGACGGTCCGCGGTCTCGGCTATCGGCTGGAAGAGCCGGGGTGATCGCGGTCAACTCCCTCCGTCTCCGGCTGCTCGTCGGCGCCGTCATCTGGATCACGCTGGCGCTGGCCGCAGCCGGCACGCTCCTGGCGGCTCTGTTCCGCGCCCACGTCGATCGGCGACTCGAGGCCGAATTGACGATCCAGGTCGAGCAGATCTCGGCCGCTCTCGAGCGAGGAGCCGCGGGACAGCTCATCCTGACGCATCAGCCCAGCGATCCCCGATTCCGCAAGCCGTATTCGGGGTCCTACTGGCAAGTCGACGGGGCCGACGGTCCCATCTTCCGATCCCGGTCGCTCTGGGACGTCGCCGTCAGCCTGCCGCCCGACACGTTCCCCGACGGCGCCGTCCACCGCCATCGAGTCCGCGGACCTGAGGGGCAGAAGCTGATCGTGGTAGAGCGGACAGTGACGCTGCCCGATGTACCCGGAGCCTTCCGCGTCATCGCCGCGACGGACGAAGCTGATCTGACCGCTGCGGCCGCGGCCTTCACCCGCACGCTCGTCGTGTCCCTTGCTGTCCTGGCCGCTGCATTGTTCGCCGCGGCCGCGATCCAGGTCCGGGTCGGGCTGAGGCCACTCCATCGCCTCCGCGCCGGCGTCGCCGCCATCCGGGAGGGCGGCATCAAGCGGCTCCAGGGTTCATTTCCGACCGAGACCCAGCCCTTGGTCGACGATCTCAACGCGCTCCTCCAGCGCAACGAGGAAATCGTGTCTCGCGGGCGCATCCAGGCCGGCAATCTCGCGCATGGCTTGAAGACTCCGCTGAGCATTCTCGCGAACGAGGTCGATCGGCTCGTCGCGGACGGCGCCCCGCAGCTGGCCGGGTCGATGCGAGGCCAGATCACCACGATGCAGCAGCAGATCGATTACCACCTGGCTCGCGCGCGCGCGGCCGCCTCGATCGACGTGCCGGGCGCGCGCGTCCTGGTGGCGCCATCCGTGGCCGCCATCCAGCGCACGCTGGCCCGCCTTCACGTCGGTCGCGACCTCCAGTTCACGATCGACATCCCGGCCGATCACGTCTTCCGCGGCGAGCAACAGGACCTGGAGGAAATGCTCGGCAACTTGATGGACAATGCCTGCAAATGGGCGTGTGGCCGCGTCGCGATAACGAGCCGCCGCGACGATGGCCGCCTGACGATGGTGATCGAGGACGACGGCCCCGGCTTGCCGGCAGAGCAGCAGGGATTCGCCCTCGCTCCTGGAGCGCGCTTCGATGAGAACGTACCGGGGACCGGCCTGGGGCTCGCAATCGTCCGTGATCTGGTCAGCCTCTATAGCGGCGCGATTACGCTCGGGAGCTCCGGCCTGGGCGGACTGCGGGCCGAGCTCACCCTCCCCGCCGGCTGAGAAGGGAAGCCAGCCAATGAGCGCGCGCGGTTACGTGGCTCTCGCGATGCTGACCGCCATCGGCGCTGTGGCGTGTTCGGGAAGGCACTGGACCAAGCCAGGCGCCACGGTCGAGGACTTCAATCGGGACAACCATGCGTGTGCGCTGGAGGCCCAGCGTGGCGTCTACAACTACGCCACGTATCCGGTGAACAAACACACCTACCAAAGCTGCATGCGCGCCCGCGGCTACCGCCTCGTCGAGGGCGGGCAGTGGGTCGGGCTAAGGGACGATCTGTGAAAGCCGCTTAGACTTACGGCCTCGGGGCTTGGGCGGCATGGCGTCCCATCCAGCCGGTCGATCGCCTATTTCGGCCGTGCCGGGATCTCGATCCATGCCTCAGGACAACTGCGGACCCACGGGTAGTAGGCTTGCGTGCTCGCGCAGTAGTACCAGGGCACCTCCTGGCTTGCCGGCGCGGTCGGTGCCGACTGCTGCTGGATGTAGACGGGGGGCTCCTGAACGACGATCGGGGGCGCGTAGTAGTAATACTCGGCTGGGTAGTCCCACCAGTAGGGATACGGGTACCCTGGCAGAACCCGGATGAAAATGTGGGTGCCGCCGCCAAAGTGGCGGCGGCCACCGTGATGGCCTCTTCTGGCGGCGTCGCTCGGTAGCGAGCCTACAAGTACAAGCGCGGCGGCAAGAACTAAGGAGACGGCGGTCCTTCTCATACCACGCCTCAAAACTCAGGTCACTGAAGGATCTGCTTCGCGAGGCGTGATTGTCAAGGGCGTCTCGGCCGGCCGCCAGAGCGGTCGGAGGGCAGCAGAGAGCTGCGTTGTCCGCGTCGTCAGAAGCGGTACGACACTCCCAGGAGCAGCTGGTGGGTATTGAGGTCCATTCCGACCCGCGTCTTCCCCGTCGTGTCGGCGCCCGCCGCCGGCGACGGGCTGAAGGTGAACTCGGGACTGATGCTCGTGAACCGGTACTCTCCGAACAGGAAGAGCTTCTTATAGAGCTGCCACGCCACGCCCCCAGCCGCCTTCACGCCGAGGGACGAATCGGTGGTCGACTGATTGTTCGGCGGTCCGAAGTTGGTGGTATCCCTGGCGGTGGCGACGACGACCCCCACGCCAGCGCTCACGTAGGGCTGGAGCCGGCCCTTGGGAAACTCCTCGGTCTTCAAGAGCGGCCAGCGGAACATCAGATCGAACGACATCAGGGTCGCCGAGATGTCGAGCCGGGCAAACGTCAAGCGCTGCCTGACGCTCCCGTCCGCGTCAGTTTCCCTTGTGATCGCCGTCTGCCTGCCAGCGTCAGGGCGAAAATGCGAGACGTCCAGGGCCACACCGAGCCATGACACGGTTTCGTCCCAGTACCCGAAGCGCCCACCAAAGGAAGTGGAGGCATCAAAGTCGACATCCTGATGCTTCGTTGTAAAGTCCCCCGCAGGGTCGAGCTTCGTGCCTTCGACAGAAACCTGGCTCTTCTTTGTGGAGGCCGGACCGGCGTACAGGTCGGCAAACCACTCGCCGGACGCGGGGACGACGGAGATGGCCACTGAAGCCAGGACGGCGGCGACAACGAGCAGATGCTTGATCCGAATCGTCGGGTCCATACACGTTACCATTCGTAGGTCAGCCGCACGAGATAGGTCTCAGATGTTCTGCCGGTGCCCCCGGGGCCGCCCTGGGCGTGCGCTGTTTTCGGATAATCCTGGTCGTAGACATACTCCAAGGCGAGCCGGATGTTGTTCGAGAACCACGTGCCAAGGGTTCCGATTGACCTCGCCTCGGGAAAGGCCCCGACCAGGTCCGCGGTTTGGGAGTAGGCGAAAGCGCCGTACGTCTTCTGACCGAAGATTTCCGTCGTATAGCCGGCTTCGACGCTCCAGGCCTCTGGGCGGATGTTGACGGGCTGGTCGTTTCGAGTGAAATGAGCCTGGCGAAGCGCCCCATAGTATGCCGTCACGAGCGAGAACCCGAACAGGCCCAATCTGATGTTGGCCGCGATGCCCGGGACATACGGGGCTGTCAGAGCTTCCGGATACTTGTCTTCCAGGCCATCCGAATCAAAAACCGAGTCGATCATGCTGAAACCGACGACCAGCGACAGGACGTCGGTCTTCAAACCGTAACCGACATGGGCGCCGTAGTGTTGCAGGCGCCTTTCAACTCCCCGGTGGGTGTCACCCTGGAAGACGTAGGTGGCCACGTTGAGGCCACCAAGCTTCATTTCGACCAATATCTGATCCTCTTTTGTATCAAACACCGCCAGGGACAGCGGGTCTGAGACGGTCAGCTTGTCTTCGAGTTTCGCTGCGACCGTACTACCCGTCGAGAGACCGAAAGGTACGGTTCTCCGGCCCGCCTTCAGGGAGAAGAGGGATGTGTCGGTGCCGATTTGGATGTACGCCTCATTGAGATTGAGCTTATCGGCGTCGGCTGCCGTTGACTTGAGCTGTGAGCCCGCCACGGAGGGTCCTATCCATTCGGCGGCGAGCTTTCCTTTGGCCCAGTCCACGATGTTGGCTTCAAAATCGAACTCAGCGGTTTTCAGTTCGAAGACGCTCTCACGCGACTTTGGTTTGAAATCCTTGTTCGTTACCGACCGGACCTCGGTTTCGACGGCGCCCCCGAGCTGAATCTTGTTCCACCATCCGAAGTCGGCGGAGACTGGCTTGGGCGGCTCTTCGGCTGCCTTTGCCTTTTGGGTGGCGTCTTCGGGTGCTTTCGTGGCCGGATCGCTGCCTGCCTCTTTGGTCACCGGCTTTTCCTTGGCCTTGGGTGCTTCCAGGAGGTGGATCCGTCTTTTTAGTTCCTCGTTCTGCGAGATGACCTCCTGCACCATGCGTTTGAGGGCCTCGATCTCCTCAGCAGATGCCCTTTGTTGGGCGCAGACGGGCGAAGCAGCAAGAGCGCAGATCACTGATGCCGCGACGAGACTCCTCGCTGGTTTCACTTCGTGCTCACATCGAGTGGAAGACCACCCCCGGCGGTACCCGTCAGGGTCCCAACACAAACTTGGCTTTGCATCAGTTCATTCCCGTATGAGTTCATTTCGCGGCAGATCGCCAGACGGCGAACCGGAACGTGCAGCAGAGGGGGCTTGTCCGGCAGGGTGGAGGTCTTCACGAGTCCGGCCGAATGCGAGCAGGATGCCAAACGGCACGGCCGCTCGATCGCGATTTTTCGCGGGAATCGGAGTGGCCCTCGCCCTGTCCAGGGCCATTCCGGCATCGCGCGGAGACAAACTGGCTAGGTCGAGTAGATCTTGGTCATCTCCGCGGCGGCCCGGGCGACGGCGTCCTCCGGCCGCATGCCCTGGATCGCCTTGGCGAACATGTCGACCATGATGTACTTCGACATCGCCTCGGTCGCCTTGCGTCCGGGCGGACCGGCGTAGCCGACCTGACGGGCGTTCAGCAGCCTCTCCGGAAATACCGCGGTCCTTGGGATCCGTGCGCCACAGCGGGTGGTCGGCGTACGCGCGCGTGCCCGGAATGCCGAACGTGTCCATCGTCTCGAAGTAACGATCGGACTGGCGCGGTCGATGTAAGGGTCGTCCTCGGCTAGGGCTCGTCCGGCGAGAGTCGCCGCGGAGGGTGGCGTCGAGGGCTAGATTGTCCAGACTCGGAACGGTGTTGACACTTTCGCCGTCCCAGAGGGGTGAATGACATTACTGCGCCGCCACTCCCCAGACGAGCGCGGCCGGGGTTCGACCACGCACACGATAGCCCTGGTGCGGGCGCTCGGTGTTGTAGTAGCGCATGAAGTCGTCGAGAGCTCGTTGCAGGGCCGTACGGTTGGTGAAGTAGCGGCGGCGGAACGCCACACGCCAGAGCTCCTGGAGGATCGTGCCTTGCAGCCGTTCGACGAAGCCGTTGGTCC